>Ga0070699_100000023_pt1 | contig 162284 bp, 159 predicted proteins | sample KBSK1503metaG_FD_65473 | JGI IMG/M metagenome (GOLD analysis project Ga0070699, IMG submission 65473) | Corn, switchgrass and miscanthus rhizosphere microbial communities from Kellogg Biological Station, Michigan, USA - KBS K1-50-3 metaG | ecosystem: Host-associated > Plants > Roots >... | reverse complement strand
GGCATCTGCCTGGCCAAGCTCGTCGGCACCGGCCTGCCGGGAGTACTCGTGATCGTGATCGTGATCGCGCTCGGCGCCGCCGTCGGCGCGGTCGTCAATGGCATCCCCGTCGGCATCTTGCGGCTGAACGTCTTCGTCGTCACCCTCGCCTCGATGACCGCGATCACCGGCGTCGTGAGCCTGTGGTCGGGTACCCAGTCGACCTACGTGACATCCCCGGCGGTCGGCTGGCTGGCCATCAGCAACTTCCTCGGCACGCCGATGCCGATCTGGATCATGGCGGCGCTGTTCCTGCTCTTCTTGTACGTCCAGACGCGGACCTACTTCGGGCGCGACATCTACGCTGTCGGCGGCAGCATCACCGCCGCCCGGCTGTCCGGCATCCGGACATCGCGCACCCTGGTTATCGTGTGGGCCATCGAGGGTGCCATGGCGGCGCTCGCCGGAATCATCGCGGTCGGGCGGATCGGCGCGGCGGCGCCGCAGCCGGACAACACGCTTCCGTTGAACGCGATCGCCGCCATCCTGCTGGGCGGCAGCGCGCTGACCGGAGGGATCGGCGGCGTCGGCGGGACGGTCCTCGGCGTCCTGTTCATCGGCGTGCTGCAGAACGGGCTGAGCCTGTCCGGCGTTCCCACCAACTGGCAGCAGGTCGTCACGGGCATCATCCTGGTCGCGGCCGTTCTCGGCGACCGCATGCAGAATTCACGCGTGCGCATCCGCCTCCGGCCGGCGTCGCAAACCGGTCGTCCCGAACCCGCCGACGTCTCCAGCTAACCCGCACCCCACAGAATCGGAGTACCTGCGCATCATGTTGCCACCAGTGGACCTGCGGCCCCCGTTCAACATCAGCCGGTCCAGCCATGTCCGGCTCACCGTCGCCGACCTGGCCAAGAGCCGTGATTTCTACGCACACATCCTGGGCCTCGTGGTCACCGAGGAAGACGACCAGGCCTGCTACCTGCGCGGCCTGCAAGAGGCGTGTCACCACAGCCTGATCCTGGAGCAGGCAAATGAAGGGGGCACCGCCAGGCGGATCGGATTCCGCGTGTTCTTCGACGAAGACCTGGACGTGGGCTACCGGTACTTCACCGAACGTGGCCTGCCCGCGGCCTGGGTCGATGCGCCGCATCAGGGCAGGACGCTGCACGTCAGCGACCCGGCCGGCACGCCGCTCGAACTGTGCGCCACGATGGAGACCCGGCCTCGGCTGCACATCGACTTCGATGCGCACCAGGGTGCGTGCGCCCAGCGCCTCGACCACTTCCAGATACTGACTCCCGACCCCTACGACCTGTGCGCCTTCTACAGCGCCCTTGGCTTCCGTAACTCCGAGTACCTCGCTCATGGCGACGAATTGCTCGGCGCCTTCATGTACCGCAAGGGAACCTGCCTGGATCTGGCCATAGTCAAGGGCGCCGGCCCGCGCTTGCATCACTTCGCCTACACCGTCTCCGAGAGCCGCGAAATCTTCACGGCATGCGACTTCGCCGGGATCAACGGCTACGGCATGTCCGTGGAGCGCGGACCCGGCCGGCACGGGCCAGGCGGCATGCTGTTCGTGTACCTGCGCGACCCTGACGGACACCGCGTCGAGGTCTTCAACAGCCACTACCAGACGATCGACATCGAGGTCGAGCCCGTCCGCTGGGACGCGTCCGCACTCAGCACCAACGCGCGGTGGGGCCTGCCCGCGCTGGAGAAGTGGTATTTCGAAGCGTCCGAATTCGCGGGCGTGCCGGCCAAGGAACCAGCCGAGCCGCAACGGCCGACGAGCCTCGAGCGGTTCCTGCTTGCCCAGCGTCACGAGAACGGCGGCGAGTGAGGATGGCCCGGGTCCCGTATCTCAGCCACGCGGACGCCACGCCTGACACCAAGGCGCTGTGGCAGCGTGTCGAGGCCGAGCGCAAGGTGCCGACGGCCAACATCTTCCGGGCACTGGCCCACGCTCCGGCTCTGCTCGACGCGTTCCTGAGCTACGCCAACGCGTTGCGCGATGAATCCGAACTCGAGCCCAGGCTCCGTGAGCTCGCCATCCTCGCGGTAGGGCACGCGACCGGAAGTGAGTACGAGATCGCCCACCATAGGTCGCACGCCATCAAGGCAGGGGTGACGCAGCAGCAGATCGCAGACGCCGCGGACTTCGAGAGTTCGGACGCGTTCGACGACGCAGAACGCGCCGTCATGCGCCTGGCCCGCGAGTCCACCTTGCAGGTTCACGTCTCCGACCAGCGCTGGGCCGATGCGCGCGCTCACCTGCCGGCCAAGCAGATGGTCGAGCTGTGCATGACCATCGCCTGGTACAACTCCGGCGTGCGCATCATGGGCTCGCTGGGGATCGAACTCGAGGACAGCTACCGGCACTGAGCCACGAAGGAGCGAATCAATGGCCCAGATGCGCGCGGCCCGCCTTCACGCCATCGGCGAGCCAATATCCATCGACATGATCGACGTGCCCGAGCCACGTCCCACCGACGTGCTCGTGCGGGTGAAGTCGTGCGGCATCGTCCCCAACATGGCCAATGTCATCAGCAACTGGCCAACCTGGTTCCCGCACCAGCCCCTGGCCAAGCTGCCTGCCATCTTCGGGCTCGACGCCGCCGGCGTGGTGGATAAGGTCGGTGAGGCGGTGATCCGCACCCGCCCGGGCGACCGCGTGTACGTCAACCCGCTGCGCTCGTGCGGCAGCTGCTACGCCTGCCGCGGCGGCCAGCTCAGCAGGTGCCGGTACTTCACCCTCAACGGCTACTTCAGCACCTGCCGGGACGGGCAGCGTATCTTCGACCTGTACCCGTACGGCGGCTTCAGCGAGTACATGACAGCCCCGCAGCAGTCACTGGTGATCTTGCCGGACAACATCACGTTCGAGCAGGCCGCCCGGTTCGGGTACATCGGCACGTCCTACGGCGCGCTGCGCATGGCCGGCGCCGGGCCGGGCTCGGTCGGACTGATCGACGGCGTGACCGGCACGCTGGGCGTCGCGGCCACCGTGCTGTGCCTTGCCTTCGGCGTCGCGCGCGTCCTCGGGACCGGGCGCGACCAGGAACTCCTCCGGCGCGTCAAGGCCCTGGCTCCCGACCGGATCGAGATCCTCAAGCTGGGCGACAAGCCGTCCGGCGAGTGGGCGAAGACGCTCACCGACGGTGAGGGAGCCGACTTCGTCATCAGCGCCCTCGGCGCCCGTGCACCGGTTGAGACAATGCTGGACTCCATGCAAGGCGTGCGCCGCGGCGGCAAGATCGTCAATATCGGCGGCGTGGCCGGCCAGGTCCCCATCGACATGAAATGGCTGATGGACGAGCAGGTGCAGATCATCGGCTCGAACTGGTTCTCGACCGCGCAAGGCCAGGAACTCGCGCACATGGTCGAGACCGGAACGCTCGACCTGTCCTACCTCGAGCACGAGCGCTTCCCCCTCGCCGAGGTCAACCGCGCGATCTCGGGGCTCAAGGACCGCAGGGGCGGCTTCAGCAACTACGTCGTCATCCCATGATCCCGATGATCGGAGAACCCGGGCCCATGTCGTTCGTACTACAGGTCGTGATCGCCAGCACCCGCCCCGGCCGGGCCGGGGAGCCGATCGGCCGGTGGTTCGCCGGCCAGTGCCGCCGCGACGAGAGGTTCTCAGTGGGGGTGACCGATCTGGCCGAACTCGCCCTGCCGCTGATGGACGAGCCCAACCTGCCGAGGATGCGCCAGTACATCCACGAGCACACTCGCGCTTGGAGCCGGACGGTGGACGCGGCCGACTGCTTCGTCTTCGTCATGCCCGAGTACAACCACGGCTTCTGCGCCGGGCTGAAGAACGCGATCGACTACCTGCACCAGGAGTGGGCCCGCAAGCCCGTCGGATTCGTCAGCTACGGCGGCGTGTCGGGCGGGATGCGCGCGGTGCAGCTGCTCAAGCCGGTACTGACGTGCCTGCGGATGCTGCCGGTGACCGACCAGGTGACACTGGCGAACTACGCGCAGTACATGCGCGACGGACGGTTCGAGCCAAGTGCCGACGCCGGGCTTGCGTGCCGCACCATGCTGGACGAGCTCTACCGCACGGCGGCGGCGCTGCGGCGTGACGAGCCCGCGGTCGTGGCGTAGTGCCGGCCGCATCCGGCCGCCTAATGCTATCGTTAGCATAACCGCTGGCGACCTTGGCGTCCGAAGAGGAGCTGATGTGATGGGCGACGTGAGCCGCACCACCGTTCTGTTGACCGATCGTGCCTGGCCGGATGACACGGTGGAACGGGCAGTGCTGGACTCGGCAGGCTTCACGCTCGTCAGCGGGCCTCCCGTTGCGGCGTCGGCCCCGGTGATCGAGAGCCTGGTTTCCGAATATCAGCCGGATGCGATCCTCACGTGCTGGGCGCCGGTGTCGGCCGCGGCGATTGCCGCCTCGTCCTCGCTGCGCGTGGTCACGCGGATGGGAGTCGGCTTGGACAACATCGACGTGGACGCCGCAACCGCCAGCGGCGTCCTGGTCACCAACGTCCCCGACTACTGCGTCGAAGAGGTATCCGACCACGCGGTCGCGCTCGTGCTCGCCTGGACCCGCGGCATCGTGCAGGCCGACCGTCAGGTGCGGGCCGGACGGTGGGATCCGGCTGGCGCCCGGATGCGCAGGCTGTCCACGCTCACCTGCGGGGTGATCGGCTTCGGCCGGATCGGCCGGTGCACCGCCCGCAAGCTGCTCGCGTTGGGGGCACACGTGCTGACCAGCAGTCCGGGCCGGCCCGCGGACACCGGCGGGGTGCCGGTCGTCACGCTTGAGGAACTGCTCGGGCGCAGCGATGTCGTCATCGTGCACGCCCCGTTGACCGCGGCAACCTACCATCTTCTCGGCGCGCGCGAGTTGTCGCTCATGCCGCCAGGCTCGCTGCTGGTCAACGTCAGCCGTGGCGGCCTGGTGGACACCGCGGCGCTGGCCGGCGCTCTGGCGCGCGGTCACCTGTCCGGAGCCGGGATTGACGTGCTCGAGGGAGAGCCGGCCGTGCCGCCGGAGCTACTCGAGCACCCGGGTGTCGTGATCACCCCGCACATCGCGTTCTCCTCCGATGCCTCGGTGCTGGACCTGCGCCGCGGCGCCGCCGAGGAGGTGGTGCGCGTCCTGACCGGGCAGGCGCCGCACCACGCCTGCAACGACCCGCACGATGCCGCTACCCATGGAGGTCGTCGATGAGCTCGATCCATTCGATTCACGGCCGTCAGGTCTTGGACTCGCGCGGCCGTCCGACGGTCGAGGTCGAGGTGACCCTGGACGGCGGTGTGGTGGCCCGGGCCTCGGTTCCTTCTGGCGCGTCCACCGGCACCCATGAGGCTCATGAGCTGCGCGACGGCGACATGGCGTTCTTCAACGGGATGGGCGTCACCGCGGCTGTCGGCCACGTCAACGGCGAGATTGCCGCGGCGCTGACCGGCCGCGACGCACTGGATCAGGTGAGCTGCGACACGCTGCTTCGTGACCTCGACGGGACGAGCGCTTTGTCGCGGCTCGGCGCGAACGCCGTCCTCGGCACGTCGCTGGCCATCTGCCGGGCATCGGCCAGGCACATCGGCCAGCCGCTGTTCCGGCGTATCGCCGACCTCGCCGGCGTGGCCGGGCCGGTCTTGCCCATGCCGATGGTCAACATCATCTCCGGCGGCCTCCACGCCCGGCGCGGGATGGACGTGCAGGACTTCCTGATCGTCCCGGTCGGGGCGAGCACGATGCTCGAGGCGATCCACCTGGCCGCACGTATCCGTGACGCGACAGCAGCGGTGTGCGCCGACCGCGGCATCCCGACCCTGCTCGCCGACGAGGGCGGCCTGAGCCCGGGCTGCCGCACCGGACGTGAGGCACTCGAGCTGCTGATGACCGCCGTCGAACGCGCGAAGCTCGAGCCGGGCCGTGACGTCGCCATCGCCATCGACGTCGCCGCAACCTCGCTGTACGACCGGGCGACAGGCTCCTACCAGCTGCGCCGCGAGGGACGCGCCGCTACCAGAGACGACATGATCGACCTGGTCACCTCGTGGGTTGACGAGTTCCCGATCCTGTCGATTGAGGATCCTCTCGACGAGGAGGACTGGGCAGGCTGGAACGAACTGACCAGCCGTATCGGCGGCCGCGTTCATCTCATCGGCGACGACCTCTTCACCACTAACGCCGAGCGCCTGCGCAAGGGAATCGCGTCGGGCTGCGCGACCGGCATCCTCGTCAAGGTCAATCAGAACGGCACGCTCACCGGGACACTCCAGGTGGTGGCTTTGGCACGGGCGGCGGGCTACGTCCCGGTCGTGTCCGCGCGATCGGGAGAAACTGAGGACGATCTCCTGTCTGACCTGGCTGTCGGCACCGCCGCAGGCCAGATCAAGGTCGGCTCGGTACGGTCTTCTGAACGCCTGGCCAAGTACAACCAGTTGCTGCGGATCGCCGAGACGCCCGGCATCGTCCTCAGCGCCTATCCGACGCTGGCGCGAGCTCCCGCGAAGGGACTAAGCCCATGACCGAGCAGGACATGCACCTGGCCGTCATCGAATTCCTGTGCCGGCAGGGCTTGCTTGCCCCCGGTGAGGAGGCTTCGCTGACCCCGTTGACCGGGGGAGTGTCGTCAGATCTGTGGAGAGTCGATCTTCCGTCCGGGCCGATCTGTGTCAAGGGCGCGCTTCCCCAGCTGAAGGTCGCTCATCCCTGGTTCGCGCCCGTCTCACGTAACCGCGTCGAGTACCAGTGGCTGCGCCAGGCTCAGCTGCTGGCTCCCGGCCAAATTCCTCGTGTGCTCGCCCACAACGAGCAAGCCCGCCTGTTCGCGATGGAGTACCTGCCGGCGAGCGATTACCCGGTATGGAAGACGCTGCTGCTGGCCGGACAGGTCGATGTATCCGCAGCACGCGAGGTTGGTGCCCTGGTCGGCACGCTGCACGCGGCCAGCGCGGCAGATCCGGCCGCGGCGGCCATGTTCGCGACCGACGAGAACTTCGACGCGTTGCGCATCGGCCCGTACCTGCGCGTGACCGCCCGGGTGCATCCGGACCTGGAACACTGGTTCGCGGAACTAGCGACGCGCACGGCCAGCACGCACCTCGCCGTGGTGCACGGTGACGTCAGCCCCAAGAACATCCTGCTCGGGCCGCACGGGCCGGTGCTGTTGGACGCGGAGTGCGCGTGGTACGGCGACCCCGCCTTCGACGTCGCGTTCTGCATCAACCACCTGCTGATCAAGTCGATCAAGCTGCCGCACAAGGGCGCGGCGTTGCGGACCGCGGCGCGTGCCCTGGTTGACGGCCACGCTCAGCGCGTCCACTGGGAGCCCGCGGACCGCCTGAACAGGCGAGTCGCGTCGCTGACGCCTGCCCTGGCCCTGGCACGGGTCGACGGCAGCTCCCCAGTGGAATACCTGAGCGAGGCCCAGCGCGCGGCCCTGCGCTCGGTCAGCCGCTCGCTGGTGGCCGCACCGCCAGCCAGCGTCAGCGAACTGGTGGACCGTTGGGCAGCTCTGACCGAACAGCGAAAGGTATCAGTGCAGTGAGCTTCTCCCTTGCGACCATTGATGACGACGGCACCGCGACAGCCGTCCTGCTGGTGGGCGAAACCCTCTACCGTCTCGAGGACATCGCGCCGTCCGTATTGTCCTCTGCGGCTCCGGCCGGCCTGATGGGCGTGTTCGAACGCTGGCCCGAGAACGAGCCGGTGCTCGTCGATGCCGTCGCGCTACTGGAATCGAAACCGGGCGCCGCAAGCCCCGTACCCCACCCGGCCAGCCTGGAGAAATGGCTGACCCCGCTGCAGTTTCCCCGGAAGGTCATCTGCACGGGCTTCAACTACCTCAGCCACGTGACCAAAGACGGCGGGCACGGCTCGTTCCGCAAAGACGACAACATTCCTGTCTTCTTCCTCAAGCCACCGACCACCACCCTGGTCGGACCAGGCGCGTCAGTTCGCTACCCGGCACAATCGGTGAAGTTCGACTACGAGCTCGAGCTCGCCGTCATCATCGGCCGCCGAGGCCGCAAGATCCCCCTCGATGAGGCGATGAGCTACGTGGCGGGCTACACGATCGGTCTCGACATGTCCGCCCGCGACTGGCAGCGGCACCCCCAGCACGTGGCCAAGTTCGACCTGTTCGGCGGCAAGGCCTTCGACGACAGCTGCCCGCTCGGACCCGGCATCGTCCCCGCCCGGTTCGTGGACCAGGACAATCTCCAGCTCAGGCTCCGGGTGAACGGCGAACTGCGGCAGGACGCCAGCACCACAGACATGATCTGGAACGTGGCCGAACAGATCGCGCACATCAGCCAGCAGGTCACCCTCGAACCCGGTGACGTGATCATGACGGGTACTCCGGAAGGTGTCGGTCTCAGCACCGGCACCTGGCTGAAGGTCGGTGACGTCCTCGAGGCAGAGATCACCGGCCTGGACGCGCTGACAGTCCAGATCGTCGACGACCGCTGAACACGGACACGCTGGCGGCTATTGCGTCCGGCAGTCTTGTGCCGGGTCGGCCGACAGCCAGGCGCGGACAGCGCCGTCGTCCGCGCCCAGCGCCGGGGGAGCGCCACGGTAGCGTACCGGTGTCCGGGTCAGCGTGATCGGGTTCGCCAGCGTCGCGATGTCATGCTCGCCGGACGACAGATGATGCACGACCGGGTCCAGGCCGAGCCGCGTCGCGAACTCGATCGCCTCCCCGATGTCGTTGACCGGACCGCACGGCACGCCGCGGTTTTGCATGCGGTCGGTCCAGTAGGCGGCGTCATGGGCGCTCAGCGCCGACTCGAGTGCCGCGACGAGTTCGGAGCGGTTCGCGACACGATCACGGTTGGTGGCGAAGCGAGGGTCTGCGGCCAGTTCCGGCCTGCCCACGGCCGCGGTCATGGCGGCGAACTGGCGGTCGTTGCCGGCGGCGACGGCGATGGGTACGTCGCGGGTCCGCAGCGTCTCGTAGGGCGCGATGCTCGGGTGCTCGTTGCCCATCGCCGACGGCACGCCAGCGCCGTTGATGTATGCGGCGCCCTGATTGACCAGCGAACTAAGCAGGCTCGACAGCAAGTTGACCCCGACGACCTGACCGCGCCCGGAGTGCTCCCGCTCACGCAGCGCGGCGAGGATCCCGATCGTCGCGTGCAGTCCCGTGAGGACGTCGACCAGGGCGACACCGACCTTGACCGGCGATCCACCGGGTTCACCGGTGATGCTCATCAGCCCGCCGACGGCCTGCGCGACGAAGTCGTAGCCCGGCAGGTGCGCGCCAGCACCGGTGCCGAATCCCGAGATCGAGCAGTAGACCAGCCCGGGATTCTCGTCGGCGAGGGTGGCCGCGTCGAGTCCGAACTCGGCGAGCTTGCCGGGCCGGTAGTTCTCGATCAGGACATCCGCCCGGCGGGCCAGCCGCCTGGCGAGCTCGAGATCGCCGCGGTCGGCCAGATCGAGCGTGACGCTGCGCTTGTTGCGGTTGACGCTGGTGTAATAGGTCGTGATCGGCCCGACATACGGGGGTCCCCACGAGCGCGTGTCGTCCCCGGACCCGGGCCGTTCGACCTTGATGACGCTGGCACCGAGATCAGCCAGGAACATCGACGCCAGCGGCCCGGCCAGGACCCGGCTGAAGTCGGCGACCAGCAGTCCGTCCAGCGGCGGCGACTTCGGCTCGTTTTCGGGCATGTGCTGGGACGACATGGTGACTCCTGCGAGTGACTCCGGGTGAGGGTTGCCGTAACTGCTCACTCATACTATATTCTTTTTTATAAAATCTTAGATCGAGGTAGATGTGAAGTCCTCACGAGACGAAGAGCAGTACGCCGACGGCCGCCTGCCGCGGCTCGGCGCGATCACGACGGTCCAGCACGCGACGCTGCTGGCTCTGCGCGAGGGCATCGCGGCTGGGCGCTATGAGCCAGGCCAGCAGCTGCGTCAGGAGAACCTCGCCCATGACCTGGGCGTCAGCGTTCCGCCGGTCCGCGAGGCGCTGAAGACGCTGGAGGCCGAGGGGCAAGTGATCTACGCGCCGCGCCGGGGATACTTCGTCGCGCAGCTCAGTCAGGCGGAGCTGCGGGAGGCCTACCGGATCCGCGACCTGCTGGAGACCGAAGCCACCGTCCGCGCCGTCGGCAGCCTTACCCGCGATGACCTCGCGCGCATGCGCGGTGCGGTCCGCGACATGGAGCGGGCCCACCGCTCCGCTGATGTGACCGCCATGACCGCGGCGAACCGCCGCTTCCACTTCACGGTCTTCGACGGTGCCGCGATGCCGCGCATGGCGGACATGATCCGGGTTCTTTGGGACGGTACCGACCGCTACCGGTCGCTGTACTTCGCCACGGCTGCGCATCGCAACCGCGTACGGGCCGAGCATGCCGCGATCATGTCGGCCGTCGCCAGCGGCGACGCCGACGCGGCTGTTGAGCTGTCCCGCCAGCATCGCGAGCACGCCCTGGAGGCGCTGTGCGACGCATTGCCCGCGGAGACCGACGAGCTTCCGGGCGCAACCGCGAAGACCACCCGCCGCGCGAGCCAGCGCTGACCAGTCTGGAGTGACATGCCCGCGACAGAACTCATGGACCTGCTGCGATTCGACGACCTGCTCGATGACGAGCAGCGCCTGATCCAGAAGACCGTCCGGTCATTTGTTCAGGACAAGGTGAAACCTCACATCGCCGACTGGTACGAACGGGGCGTGTCTCCGCGCGAGCTTGCCGTCGATCTGGGCCGCCTTGGCCTGCTTGGCATGCACCTGACCGGCTACGACTGCGCCGGCACGACCGCGGTGGCCTATGGCCTGGCCTGCCTGGAGCTGGAGGCGTTGGACAGCGGTCTGCGCAGCTTCGTGTCCGTGCAGGGCTCGCTGTCGATGTTCTCGATCTGGAAGTACGGCTCAGAGCAGCAGAAACAGCAGTGGCTACCGCAGCTGGCCGCGGGCGAGGCTATCGGCTGCTTCGGACTGACCGAACCAGACTTCGGATCCAACCCCGGCGGCATGCGCACCCGGGCGGTGCGCGACGGCGATGACTGGATCCTGACCGGCGGCAAGATGTGGATCACCAACGGCAGCATCGCGGATGTCGCGACCGTCTGGGCCCAGACCGACGACGGCATCCGCGGCTTCCTCGTGCCCAGGGGCACACCTGGCTTCACTGCCCAGGACGTCCATCACAAGCTGTCATTGCGCGCTTCGACGACCTCCGAGCTCAATCTCGATTCCGTCCGGCTTCCGGCGGACGCGATACTGCCCGGAGCGAAGGGCCTGTCGGGCCCGCTCGGATGCCTGAACGAGGCGCGATATGGCATCGTCTGGGGAGCCATGGGCGCAGCCCGCGACTGCCTGGAGGCAGCGCTCGCGTATGCCGGTACCCGCATCCAGTTCGATCGTCCCATCGCCGGCTTCCAGCTCACCCAGGCGAAGTTCGCCGACTGCGCGCTGGAACTGTACAAAGGGCTCCTGCTCGCGCTGCACCTCGGCAGACTCAAGGACGCCGGCGCCGTCGACCCCGCGCAGATCAGCCTGGGCAAGCTCAACAACGTGCGCGAAGCCATCGAGATCGCGCGTACCTGCCGCACCATACTCGGCGGGTCCGGCATCACGCTCGAGTACCCGGTGCTGCGGCACGCCAGCAACCTCGAGTCGGTGCTGACCTACGAGGGCACCAGCGAGGTGCACCAGCTCGCCATCGGGCAGGCGCTCACCGGCATCTCCGCCTATCGCTGACGCCCGCCCTGGCAGCCCTGATCTGTTGACGGGGCGTTCGCCTCGCTAAGCGGCTCAGGCCCGAGGTCATCATCACCGTCCCTGCTGTGGCGGCAGGGCCGACGGGCGGACGCAGGCATCCCGGTCCAACTGACTCTCGACGACAGGAAGATTAGAGCACATGTCCGTCACGCCAGCCATCATCGACAGCGTCCTCGATACGGGCGGCGTGCGACCAGGACCCGCCTCGCTCGACCTTGAGGCGGAGCACCTGTTTACCGCGGAGGAACTGGGGTGGCGTGAGCGAGTGCGCGCGTTCACCCGCCGGCGGATCGCTCCGGTGGCCGACGCGGATTGGGAAGACCGCCATTTCCGCTGCGAGCTGGTGCGCGATCTCGGCGACCTGGGTGTCCTCGGCATGCATCTGCACGGTTACGGGTGCGCCGGGGCCGGGGCAGTCAGCTACGGGGTGGCCTGCATGGAACTGGAGGCGGGCGACAGCGCCTGGCGCACGTTCGTCTCCGTTCAGGGGTCGCTCGCGATGTCGGCGATCGCCAAGTGGGGATCGGAACAGCAGAAGCAGCGATGGCTGCCTGCCATGGCGGCCGGACGAGCCATCGGCTGCTTCGGCCTCACCGAACCCGACGGCGGCAGCGACCCCGCCGCGATGCGGACCTCCGCGCGGAAGGACGGCGCCGACTGGGTGATCAACGGCGCCAAGCGGTGGATCGGCCTCGCCAGCGTCGCCGACGTCGCGGTGGTCTGGGCCGCCACCGACGACGGGATCCGCGGCTTCCTCGTGCCCACGGCCACGTCTGGCTTCACCGTCAGCGAGATCACCAACAAGCTCTCCCTGCGCGCCTCGATCCAGTGTGACCTGTCCTTCGATGGCTGCCGGGTGCCCGGCGACGCCGTGCTCCCCGGGGTCACCGGTCTGCGCGGCCCGCTGAGCTGCCTTAACGAGGCCCGCTACGGTATCACCTGGGGGGTCCTGGGAGCCGCGCGGGAGTGCCTGCGGGCCGCGGTGGAGCGTTCGAAGACCCGGCGCGTGTTCGGCAAGCCTCTCGCCGGGTTCCAGCTAACCCAGCAGAAGCTGGCGGACATGGCGCTGGAGTACCAGAAGGGGCTGCTGCTCGCCTTGCACATCGGTCGCCTGAAGGAGGCAGGGCGACTGACCCCGGCCCAGATCAGCGCGGGCAAGCTCAACAACGTCCGGGAGGCGCTGGCAATTGCCAGGACCGCACGCACCATCCTCGGCGGCGACGGAGTCACCAGCGACTTCCCCGTGATGCGGCACATGGCGAACCTGGAGTCCGTCCGTACCTATGAAGGCACGGACGAAGTACACACCCTGGTAATCGGTCAAGCGCTAACCGGGCACCGGGCCTTCAGCTGACCGGGTCGTCACCATGCCGCTCCTATACGGACTCGACAAGTGGGTAGGCGGACGTCCACATGGCCTCGGCACCTGGTTGGCCGGATTGTCCAGTACGGTCCAGGCAAGGCTGTGGGTGCCGAGAACCCTGTCACGTTTCTGACCTGGACCTTTGCAGTACCTCGCCGCATGCTGAAGGCAGCCGCCCCCCGTGGCGGTGTGGACCGCTACGCAGACCGCGCAGTTCCTGGCCTCCATCGAAGAGCACCGGCTGTATGCCGCCTATCACCTGATCGCGCTGCGCGGGCTGCGGCGCGGCGAGGCGGCCGGGTTGCGGTGGTGTGATGTGGACCTGGATGGCAAGGCCGCGGTGATCAGCCAGCAGCTGCAGCAATACGACGGGCGGCTGGCGGTGTGCCCGCCCAAGACCCCGCACAGCACCCGGGTCATCGCTCTGGACCACACCACGGTCGCCGCGCTGCGGGAGCACCGCGACCGGCAGCAGGCCGAGGCCGCCGCGTACGGGCCGGGCTATCACGCCAGCGGGTACGTGTTCACCAACCTCAACGGCGACCCGATGGCACCGGACCGGCTCACCCGGATGTTCAAGAAGCTGGCCGCCCAGGCCGGGCTCCCGCCGGTCCGGCTGCACGACCTGCGGCACGGCGCGGCCAGCCTGGCCTTGTCGGCGGGGGTGGACCTGCGGGTGGTGCAGGAGATGCTCGGCCACTCGAGCATCGTGCTGACCGCCGATACTTACACCTCGGTGCTGCCGGATGCCGCCTACAGTGCCGCGGAGAAGGTCGCCGCGCTGATCATCAAGGCCGGCTGCCTGGTTCCCGGCACCCGCCGCCGTCGGCGGCGCCAGGCTCAGCGCAGACGCCGCCCGCTGGGAGACCAGGTCGGTCGCAGCTGCCCTGCCCGCCGGTCGCGGGCGCATCCGGCCCGGCAGATCGGCCGCCCGCACCGGCGGCGCGGCACCCGGCTCCAATGACGGTCGGTAGCTGACCCGCACCCCCGCGCCTGCACACGGCACCCGTCCCTCGCTGCGAGATTCGAAGAAAGCCAACAGAAGACAGCCCCGCACCAGCGAGCGCCCAGGGCCGCTGGGGTAGTGTGCTGCCCCGCGAAGCAGATCCGCCTCAGTGGCCAGAGGGCATCCGCTGAGCCGGAACCTTAGGGCCCCAGGATGGCCTCAGCGCGGCCCCACGCAAGATCATCACCGATGCCCGGAAGGGGTAAAACACCAGGTCAGAACGGGTGCGCCGCCAGGGACTCGAACCCCGAACCCGCGGATTAAGAGCCGCCGCTCAGGAATTCTATTCTCGTAGTCTACCAGCACCTTTACGCTAGCACCCTGGCAAGATATCCGCAATCACCCGAGGCGGAGTGCCGTCCGCTGACGGGTGCTACCGCGTGGTACCGGGACATCCGAGCAAACATTGAGCAAACATGGAAACCGGAAGGTCTAGACCAATGGGGAAAAGATGATCACCACCGCACTTGACGAAGGCTCCGGCTGAACGGAGAGCCGGGTCCGGGACTCGCATGGGCGGTGGACACGATCCGTAATCTCCTCCAGTACCCTGTGCCGTGCCAAATCCGGCGTGTTGCTCTGACCTGCGGGTCTATGCTCGGCGTTCGTGCTCATCCGTCTTACCTACTTGTTCATGGCCCGGGTGTTCGGCTGGCTGGTTCTCCTGGCGCGCAGTGACGCCGCCAAGGACACAGAGATCCTGGTGCTGCGGCATGAGGTCGCGGTGCTGCGCCGTCAGGTCGCCCGGCCGAAGCCGGACTGGGCTGACCGCGCGGTGATCGCTGTCCTGGCCGGGCTGCTGCCTGGGCACCTGCGGCTGCACCGGATCGTGGCACCGGCCACGCTGCTGGCCTGGCACCGGCGCTTGGTCAAGAAGAAATGGACCTACTCGAACGCGCCGGGACGGCCGCCGGTCCCGGATCAGGTCCGCGCGCTCGTGGAGCAACTGGCACAGCAGAACCCGCGCCGGGGATACCGGCGCATCCAGGGAGAACTGAACGGGACCTCGGCGAGCGGGCGAGCGGCTTCCGGTTCCTGATCTGTGACCGGGACGGCAAGTTCACCACGGCATTTGACGGTGTCTTCTCCGGCGGTGGGGTGCGGGTGATCAAGACGCCGGTCCAGTCGCCGCGGGCGAACTCATTTGCGGAGCGATTCGTGGGCACGCTTCGCCGTGAGTGCCTGGACCATGTGCTGATCCTCGGCGAGGGGCATCTCCGCGAGGTGCTGGCCGAGTTCGCCCGCCACTATAACGGTCACCGGCCGCATCAGAGCCTGCAGCAGGAACCTCCGCGGCAGCCCGGACGCGCGGTCGACATCTCTGCCCGGATCGAGCGTAGGCAGGTCCTTGGCGGCCTGATCAGTGAGTACCACAGAGCCGCCTAGTGAGCACGAAACACCAGGTCAGTGGCTACGAACGAGTTTTGGCATGGCACAGGGACATCCGAGTAAACATGGAGCAAACATTGAAGCCGTATGGTCTAGACCACTATGGAAGAATCATCACGACAACCGTGTAACTGGTTATAGGTGTCCGGGGACCGCCGCGCGGGAGTCGTTCGAGCGGTGGACACGATCCGTAACTTACGCCGCGTCGGGCCCGCAGCCGGCCCTCTCTGCCAAGCTGTCGTGAGGCACCCGCCCGTCAGTAACCACTGACTACCCCGAGGGCGGGGATGGAGACAGATTTCCGAGATGACTTTGACCGTGCTCGACCGTGCCCTGGTGGCCGGCGATGCTGGACGGGTGACCGGCGAGCAGGAGCGCCCGGATCCGGAGGTGCCCGAGCGGGCCCGCCGGCGGACGTTCACCGCGCAGTACAAGCTGGACGTGGTGGCCGAGTACGACGCGGCGCCGAACGGTGAGAAGGGCGCGGTCCTGCGCCGGGAGGGCCTGTACTCCAGCCACGTGATCGAGTGGCGGCGGGCCCGGGACGCCGGCACGCTGGCGGGCCCGGCGCGGCCGCGCGGCCGTCCGGCCGCGGACCCGCGGGATGCGCAGATCGCCCGGCTGCAGAAAGAGAAGGCCCAGCTGGAGCAGGAGCTGGCCAAGGCCCGCTTCGTGGTGGATGTCCAGTCAAAACTGCAGGCGCTCTTGGAGACGATCTCCGAGGGCGCGGACACCGGGCCCGGGTCGAGTCAGTGACCGACGAGGCGATCGCCGTCATGGCGCCGAGGATCGGCACGAGAGCGGCGTGCGCGGCGGCCGGGGTGCCGCAGGCCAGCTGGTACCGGCGGCACCGGATCAGCCCGCCGCCGCAGCGGCCGGTCCCGGTCCCGCATGCTGAGCGGGTTCAGCCGCGGGCGCTGGCCCCGGCCGAGCGGCAGGCGATCCTGGACGCGCTGCACAGCGACCGGTTCGCCGACCTGGCTCCGGACGAGGTCTGGGCGACGCTGCTGGATGAGGGCACCTACCTCGGCTCGGTGTCCACTTATTACCGGGTCCTGCGCGAGGCCGGCGAGAGCCGTGAGCGGCGGCGCCAGGCCACTCACCCCGCTGCCGTCAAGCCCGAGCTGGCCGCCGACGGGCCGAACCAGGTCTGGTCCTGGGACATCACCAAGCTGCACGGCCCGGCGAAATGGACCTACTACCACCTGTACGTCATCTTGGATATCTACTCCCGCTACGTGGTGGGCTGGATGGTCGCGACCTGTGAGTCCGCGGTCCTGGCCGAGAAGCTGATCGCGGCGACCTGCGCGAAACAGGGCATCACCCGCGGGCAGCTGAGCATCCACGCCGACCGCGGCTCCTCGATGACCTCCAAGCCGGTCGCGCTGCTGCTGGCCGACCTCGGCGTCACCCAGTCCCACTCCCGCCCGCACGTCTCCAACGACAACCCGTACTCCGAAGCGCAATTCAAAACCCTGAAATACCGGCCGGCCTTCCCCGCCCGGTTCCCCTCGATCGAAGCCGCCCGGGCGCACTGCCAGGACTTCTTCCCCTGGTACAACAACGAGCATCATCACGGCGGCCTCGGCCTGCACACCGCCGCCGACGTCCACTACGGCCGGGCCGCAGCCGTCCGGGCCGGACGCGCCCAGGTCCTGACCGCCGCCTACCACGCCCACCCCGAACGCTTTGTCCGCAAGCCACCTGCGCCGCCGAAACTGCCAGGCACATCCTGGATCAACTCGCCCCCGGACAAGGAGACCGGCACTTAGTAAAACCCACATGATGGTGCCTCATTCACGTTGACAGATTCCGCGGGCGTGGTCCTCGCATTGACCGTTCATGTACCCGCGATAGTCCTCCTGTGTCTCCTTCGGTGATGCCCGAGGCCCTTAGTAATAGTGGGCGCGGGTGCGACATGAGAACGTCGGCTGGCTCAAGATGTCGCAGGTTAACCGCCATGATGGAGTATTGGCACCCCACACGGGGGCAGGCCGCAGGGACCGCCATCGTGGCGGCACAAGCCGGGGTGCCGCAACTGGCGGCCTCCAGCTTGAAGGCGGCGCTGGATGCGGACTGGGATGACCCGGCCGCCCGGGATGCGGCCCTGGCCCAGGTGCTGGGCCTGCTGGATCAGGTCGGGGCGTTCATCGCCGGCCAGGCCGGCGATGAGGCCGCCCGCGAGGCGATGACGGCCGCCCGGCAGGTCCGCGACCAGGACTTGGACCTAACCGGGCCGGTGCCGGCACTGCGCCGCGGGGTCGCCAAAGACCGGCGGATCAGTGTGGAGGACGACCAGATGCGGCATGGCCGCAAGTCCCGCTCGGTACTGTTCGACGGGTACAAGCGGCACGTACTGCGCGACCTGGACACCGGCCTGGTGCCCGCCGTGGGCATCACCCCCGCCAACGTGCCCGAGGCAGCGGTCACCGGCGACATCGCCGCCGATCTGGACGCGGCCGGGTTCACCTTGTCCGAACTGCACATCGACCGGGCCTACCTGTCCTCGGCGCTGGTCCGCGACCGCGGGCCGGACCTGGCCATCTTCTGCAAAGCCTGGCGGGTCCGCAACGCCGGCGGCCGGTTCGCCAAGGACCAGTTCACCCTCGACTTCACCGCCGGGCAGCTGACCTGCCCGGCCGGGGTGAGCATGCCATTCCAGCCCGGCAGGACCGTGCGTTTCCCCGCCCGCACCTGCGCCGCGTGCCCGCTGCGGGCCCGCTGCACCTCAAGCGCGGCCGGGCGCAGCGTATCCATCCATCCCGACGAGGCGCTGCTGGCCGAACTGCGCCGCCGCCAGCACACCCCGGACGGCCGCGCCAAGCTCCGCGAACGCACCCAGGTCGAGCACGCCCTCGCGCATGTCGGGCACTGGCAGGGCCGCCGCGCCCGCTACCTGGGCACCCGCAAGAACCTGTTCGACCTGCGCCGCGTCGCCGCAGTCCACAACCTCCACGTCATCGCCCGCCAGCCCGTCACCGACAGTTACCAGCTAGCCGCCTGACGGCTACCTGACCGGCGCTCTAGTAGGCGGCTTACGGCTGCCTTAGCCAGCGGGTCGTTCACTGATCATCTGAGAAGAAGCTTCTCCCGGATCACGCGGGCAAGTTCAGCGGGCGCCGAAGAATAGGGCTGCCTGCTTGCGGATCCGGTCAAGGCGTTTCGAGACGGGGCTGTGATTGCGGTAGCCCATGATGTCGGCGACCTCAGCGAGCTTGGTGACACCGCTGGAGAGCAGGACCACGACCTGGCGGTCGCGCTCGTCGAGCAGGGCGAGGAAGTCGCTGATGACGGTGCTGCCGACCACTTCTGTCTCGGGACCCTGCACCGGGATGGTATCCGTCAGCTCGACGAAGCGGACCTTGATCTTCAGCCGCTTGTGGTAGAGCTTCCGCTCGAAGTCCTCCCGCGCGCAGCTCCAGCGGTCGGAGAAGTCTTCCTCGACCCGGTTGGAGCGGACCGCGTCGAGGATCTCCCGGAAGCGGCCGTGGGTGTCGGCCGCCTCGATCGTCCGTTCCACCATGAGCGCCGCTTCGTCCTCGCCGCGCCACACGTCTCCGCCCATCCGGGGATTGGCTCGCACCGCACCGCCGAAGACCGTTCCGTCGGTGAGCCGCACGGGGTGCGCCACGACGCCCTTATCGACCTCGGGCCATTCGCGCATTTCCTGCTGGATCACCTGGGTCACTGCCGGAACCCAGTAGTCGAGGTTGTGCGCGAGCAGCCGGATGGGGTCCGACTTGGTGAACCCGCTCATGGGAGACTTCCGGAAGATATGACCCCAGATCGTGGCTGCCCAGGCCCGCGATAGCCGGGACTCGAAGTCATCCGGAAGATAACGGTCTACCTGGTAGAAGTCCGCGAAGGGCGGCCACTGGCCAGCGTGCAGCAACGGCAGGCCATGCCGTTCGAGTACCGCTCGGGGCAGCATGTGGAGCAGGGGCGCGTACTCGAAGTAACGCGTGCTGGTACGCGGCACCAGCACGATGTTGAAATCACCCCGGTCAGCCAGCTCGCTGAGCGGGGACGGGAGGTCGTCCTCGCGGAAGATCCGCCGGCGGAACTGGGCAGCCTCCCACTGCATGTTCCATCGCGTTACCGCGACATGGAGACGGTTCTCCTCATCGCCCCAGCCCGAGGAGAACGGGATGGTCACGTATTCGGCTGGCTCCGGGTCCTGAGTCCGGAGCACCGCCGTGTAGATCATGCCGGTGGAGATGTTAAACAGCCGCGGGTACAGGTCAGCCCCCGCCTTCTCGTCATCGGCGTCCAGGATTACCTGGGAGCGCCAGAAGGCGTCATCCTCATCCTCGGGGGACGGCGGTCTGTCAGCCATACTGAAGTCCGTGGCCATGGTTTCGGTAGTCACACATCCATCACGACACTAGTTCGCGGTTCCGTTCCGCTGACCGGGAAAGTCACACAACCGATGCCGGCTTCGCCGATGGGACGCGGACCCGCCGAGTCATCGCGCGGCCACGCCGTCACGCGGGAATGCGACCCCCGGCGGCACGCGGATGGCCGTGCAGCGCGCCACAGCGGCGCGTCGCGGGCGATAGGGCCGGATCCGCGCCACCCGGTGCCATTCCGGGCGGTTTTCATGGGATGCGCACACCTTGAAGGACCTGGCCGGCGATCCGGGGCGACGGCGCTAGCGAGCCCAGCACTTCAAGCCGCGGAGTCTTCCGCCGTGGTGCCCAGCGGACTTCCCGTTCGCCGGAGCTCAGCCCGGCACCTCTGATGAGGGCACTCCGCCTTCGTCCGGTACAGCTGCACCAGGTCCTGGCAGATGTTTCCCAGCATCGTGCGGGCGTACTCCCTCACAAGTGCGGCTTACCAGCAGGTTTCACCCTGCGTGACAACATCGGCGGGGGTCCCTGGACCGAGCTCCGGCGAAGGTATAGACCAGTCGCAGCACAGGTATAGACCAATCAGGTCGCGACGACCCCCGGTCTGACCCAAACGCGACAAGCCCCGGACGACTAGGGCCAAACTCACGAGCACACATGGAGCCCACATGACCCCGGAACGGCCATCTCGGGGGCACCTAAAATGGGTATAACACCAGGTCAGAACGGGTGCGCCGCCAGGGACTCGAACCCCGAACCCGCGGATTAAGAGTCCGCTGCTCTGTTCGATTTTACTCCTCTACCTCGTATCATTCTGTGCCGAGGCGTGCCGCGACCTGCCGGACTGTACGGCAGGCCACGAGAGCGGGTGCCGTATGGTGCCGGCTGCTACCGGCCCGTACCGCGACATCCGAGCAAACATGGAGCAAACATGGCGACGGTCGTTCGCTCAGGTGGCATATACGTTCTGTAATATCCCCTGCTAGCGTGGCTGCGAGCTGGGCGCGTTTCCGCTCCTGGGACTGTGCTGGAAGATCGTGACGGATCGCACGAGCCTGACGCTCGGACGTCTGCTGAGAAGGCGTTGTCGGTGGCGCGCGGTGACATGGAGTGATTGACCCCTGGTAGACCTGCGATGTACCTCGCATGGACCTGCGAGCGGCCCAGTCAGTGACTGCCGGTCGGCGCCGGACTGGCATCACGGGCGGTATCGAGTGCTGAGCAAGCTGGGCTTTGCCATTTGGTCATGATGTGATGGCAGGGACCGGTAGCCACCGGCATCACGCGGCCGGCCAGGACGCGGACCCCCCGAGCCGGTCGGCCAGCACCGAGCCGGCGAGATCGTGGCCATGGTCGCGAACGGCCCCTCCGCCGCCATGACGCGGTGAGCCTGGGTCACCCACTCGGTGCTGCGTCAGCCCAGCCGGCCGGTTGGTGCGAGGCTCGGGAACAACTCGATCTCCGTCGCGCCGGATGGGACAGCGGAGGCCGTCTCGGACCAGCCGTCAACCACGCTGACATCGATGTGTCCCGGGAGCGCGAGCCCATGCTGATTCGCCTGCCGGGCGGCGGCTTGGTCACCTGCCCCTTGCGCGATCCGGCGGTGATGACGCCAGGCCATCCTGGCTCGGGAATCCCCACAGATAATGGCGACGCAGCTCAACGCGGAACTGGCTGATATCACCCTCGCTGACGGCCTCGACAAGACCGCGGCGAAACTAGGCAACCTCAAGCAGGCCAAGTTCCCGGCGGTCTATCTGAGGGCGTGCCGAGTGAGTGCACCTGTGCTGTGCGGGGCCCGGGCATGGCAGGCCAGGACAGACGGGGGTGGTTAGGTGGGATTCCGGGCATGTCATGCCTAGAACAGTGGCCGCTGGCCGGGAACGGGCTTGGCACCCGATACCGGTGTGCCGTGGTCGTCGAGGTGCATCCAGCCGAGTTTCTCCAGGCGGATTTTCATTGGTGTGACGTTGACGAGGAAGGCGTCGGCGAGGCGGTATACCTGTGGCCAGCCGCGCCATGGATGCTGGGGCAGTGCCGCGAGCAGCTCGTTTCGGGGCATCAGCAGGGACGCAGAGAACATTTCAGCCTGCCGTTCGGCCGGGTCGGGCGAGCCGGTACGGCACCAGATGCGGTCGCCGTCAAACAAGCTGAGCATGCCCGCGCGGACGTCGCCGGCATGGAACTCCCAGTGTCCGATCTCGTGGCCGATGGTGTAGCGGCGGAGCCGGCCGCCCTTCTCCTCCAGCTGGCCGATGTGACGCTCGTTGAGCACGACGATCTGCTGGCCGGGAATGAGCTGGCCGAGGACCATGCTGCCGGTCTCGTCGGCGACCTGCTCCCATACCAGCCCGAGGTCCAGCTCGTCGAGAAGCCGTTCAACGTCGAAGCCGGGCGTGAGCCCGTGGCGCTGCCAGATCTCAGCCGCGCGCGCCTCAATGCGTGCCTCGGGGATGAATCTCACTGGTCTGCCGGGGGGATCTTAAGGTTCTTGGACAGGCGGCGCAGTTCCTCGTCGGTGATGCTGGGCAGGCGGCGGAGGAACCGCGCGAACTCCACATCACGCTGGGCGCGCTCCCGGAGTTCAGGGGGCACCTTGCCCGCCAGGGCCAGCAGCATCTCCTCGTCGGTTTGCAGGACAGCCGCAAGCCTGCGCACCGTGTCCTCGCCGGGCGGCTCGCCTCGGTCGTTCTCGAGTTTGGACAAGTAGGTGAAGTCGATTCCTAGCTCGGCGGCGACCTGCCGCTGGGTTAGGCCGCGCTCGCGCCGCAGCCGCTGGATTCGCTGGCCGAACGTCTCGTCGGGCTTGCTGGTCTCGGCTGGCATTCGCAGCTTTCCGTCGTCGTTTGACTCCCGCAGGAGGTTGCAGTAGCGTACCCAACATCAAGTTGAAGTAGGCTTCCCAACAGCAACCCTAACAGGGCGGCTCCGGGCATGGAAGCCTGCCCGGCGCAGCCCGCACGGATAGGACGATCCCGCACAGCACACCAGGGCGATCCAGGCCCTCGCTCAGGCGAGGGGAATCGCAATTAGTTCATACCAAGAGACGGAGGATGAGATGCCTGACCTGCACGGGAAGATCCGCCTTGTCGTCGTGACGACCGCCGGGGACGTTGACCAGGAGTTCGGCGTTGACCAGCCGCTCAGGGTGGTCTTCGACCGGGCACTGCGCGAGGTCGGCGGCGAGCGGAACCGCGATCAGTTCGAGCTCGAGTACCACGACACGGCTCTCACCGACCTGTCCCGGCCAGTCGGCGACTACGCCCGCGAGTTCGGGTGGACCAACGGCACGCAGCTCGAGCTCGTCCCGAAGCCGGTCGTCGTCTAACCGCCGTGGCCTGGAAAGAGGACGCCCGCGCGGAGATCGAGGGGCTCAAGCCGTACTTCGTGACGAAATACGGCTGGGCTCCCCGGGTCGCGGAGGCTGGCGGGCAGGAGATCCTCGATCTCTACCTCACCTTTGCCTCGAAGCGACTCGGCGGGCGCGTGTTCGGGCTACGGCTGCGATACCTGCCCAACTGGCAGATCGCTGGCCGGCGAGAGGCATTCGTGAACCCTCAGCAGGCCAGCGAGGAAGGGCCGGAGTACTGGCCTCCCGCCGCAGGCACCACGGTGCGGGGCATTAACCCTCGCCATGACCCTCCCGTCATCTGCCTGCGGGGCACGTGGGGCTACCACTCGGTGCTGCACGCAGACCGCCCTATGGGCGACAGCACGCTCCTGACCCTCCTGCTCGAACTTCAGGTGGTGTTCGACGAATGACAGCTCGCGCCACCCCTTATCCGCCGGCCGGCTTTGGTGTCCGGGTCCCTGAGCCGCTGTGGAGCGCTGCACTTGACGAGGTACGCAGGTACGCGGGCCTCAGCGGTCCGCGCGGAAGCCGCGGATCGGAGGGGCTGGTCTACCTCGGCGGTGTTCCGACCGCCGACGCGCTGGTGGTGACGTCACTCTTCCGGCTGCATCATGAACCTCAGGGTGACTGCGTCAAGCCCACGCCGGACCAGGTCCGCTGGCTGCTGTCTGAATTGCGACGGCGGGACGAGAAGCTCGTGGCCCAGCTGCACACTCACCGTCACGGTGCCCGTCACTCGGTCGGCGACGACCAGATGGCCGCCAGCTTCCACGACGGCTTCTTGTCGATCGTCGTGCCGCGCTTCGCCGCGGGCGTCGAGGGGATCGACCAGTGCGTCGTGCACGAATATCGCGACGGAGCCTTCCAGCCGCTGCCCGCGGCCGAGACGACTGCGCGGTTCACCCTTTACCCGCAGGTCGCCGACCGGCCATGTCAGCAAAGGAAACCAGACCCTTGGGACAGATTCGCCCGGAAACTGAAGCAGACCGTACGCGTGCGGCCCTGGCGGGCGAGGGCCTGACCCTCCCGCTGGCCCATGGCTCAGTTCAGATCGACGTCGCCGCTGGCGTCGCCGCAACGGCCGGCGGGCAACGGCTTGTCACCCTCTTGATCAACATCCTGGCCCGGATGAAAGGCGTTGTCAGCGGCATCTACCTTGTCAGCGGTGATGCTGTCGTGCTTCCCGGCACGCCCTTGCGCACCGGGCGGCTAGCTGACGGCCTGGCCGTGCTGGTTGCCGCGCTGAATTCCGCTGACAGCGAGTTCCTCGCGTCGCTGCATGCTGGGTCGGCGCCCGATCCCGACGTGCGCGTGCAGATCGGGGGCAGGCCGGGAGCGGCCGACATCGTCGCGGCGGCGGATGAGTGGCGGGCCCTTTTCGGCGCGTTCGGGGCCGACGCCGACTGGGGCTGCGCGTGCCCGATCGGGTCGGCGCTCGCTGCGGTGATCGCCGCTGTGGAGGTATTCAAGCGCCTCGTTGCCGTGAACGACGACGGAGCGCATGGCCAGCTGGCCCCTGCCGACTACGCCTACTCCGCCGTGAACTACCGGACCGGGACAGATGCGGCGCCAGGTCCCGATGTGCCTGTCCTCCGGCTTGCCAGCCCGGCCATCGTCGGATGCGGCGCCGGCGGCTCCGGTGCCGCCTATGTCACTGCCATGCATCCGCGCCTGAGCGGCAGCATGGCTCTGATCGAGCCCGGAGTTCACAAGCTGTCGAACCTCAACCGCTACCTGGCCACCTCCGCTGATGACGTCCGCCGGCCACGGCACAAGCTATCGACGCTAGTCGAGCACCTCGCCCGCTTCGCTCCGTCGCTGGTGCTCGAACTTCATGCACGGCCGTGGGAACAACTTGACTCCCACCCGTGGGACACCATGATTTCCGCGGTCGACACCGTCGAGGCGCGATGGGCCATCCAGCGCCGGGCGGTTGCCGACGCCACAATCATCGACCTCGCTGTCGACGACCTGCTGTACGCCGCCTTGCGCGTGACTCCGGGCGGCTGGTGCCTGTTCTGCAAGCACCCCTACGACCCTGACCTCGCCTTCAAGCAGCGAGCACTGCGCTGGGGCGTCCCGCTCGACACGGTCAGGGACTGGACGGCAGCCGACAAGGCCGTCGATCTCCAGATGCTCGAAAACCTCGGCCGGACCCAGGGCCAACCCGCCGCAGCCTTCGGTGAGCTGCTCGGAGTGCCGTTCACCGACACTCCGCGCTTGATCGAATGCGGCTCGACAACGCTACAGGCAGACGTTCCCGGCCAGACACCAATCCTGCCCCTGGCGACGTCCGCAGCGGCGGTCATCGGCGCATCCGAACTCATCAAGCAGGCCACTGGCCGGCCCGGCCTCGACAACTGGCTTGCTCACGACATGCGGCGAAACCCCGAAGGCCCATGGCACAAACGCCGGGAACCCCTTCGAGGCTGCCCACACCACGGGCACACCACCCCTTGACCCCGGCCGCTCCTTCAGGGATGTAAAACCGTCGGCCCTGGGCCGCGCTGGTGTTAGCTTCTGTACCCGCGCAGCACTCCGTGCCGCTCCTGCGCCGTAACAGCGCGCGAACTGGCCAAGAGCATCGGTGAAGTCGGGGCGAACCCGCTGTCGCTGGGCGTGAGACCGAACCCGGGGTAGAGGTGGACTGCCAGGGCCTTGGCCTTGCGCGGTTCGGGCAGGGTGGTGACGAACTTGAGGGCCAAATCCGGCCGCGCTACACCGCTCGCGTGAAGGATCTCACGACCGAACTCGGGTACCTCGGCGGCTACAGCATCTACTCCGGTGTGGCCCACGCCGAACTGGCAGGGGTGTGGCGCCTGTTCGGACAAACCGCGACGACCGTGCGGGACCGGCAGCCGATCCACTCGCCAGTCCCGAACCCCGAGGCTTCACATGCCGTCACGGACGGCGTCCTGAAGGTCCTGATTGGGCCCGCGGAGAGGACCGCCTTCCTCTTCCGGTGGCCGTCGCCGGGGCTGGCGGACGAGTACAGCGCGACCGTCGACCGCATGAACACCGAGATGACGTGCCTGGAGCCGTAGCCACCGCTGAACGCCCGGGGGAACATAACAGCCGCGGGACTAGCAGGCGCCCGGCTCGTGATCACACGCGCTCGGCGCCCGGGGCGAGAAGATGATGCCATGACGCGGGAACCGGGGCCGACGGCTGGCGCGGCGGGGGACAGCGGGACTGACTGGCGTGGTGATGGCCTGCGCCCCACCTGGGATCTGTACAGGGGGATGGCCCAGTCCATGCAGAATCCGGCCCGGCGCGAGGCCGTGCTGTGGGCACTCGGCCAGCTTGAGAACCTGATGGGACCCGACTGGCTGGAACGCTACTTCGACCACACCGGCCACGTGCCCGCGGAAGTCAACCTCGGCGGCGCGCATGTGGCCGCGACCGGGAACCTGCTAGATCTCGCCCTGCGCTATTACATGCTCGCGGACGCTCCGGGTCTGGATTTGGTGTGCGGTGAGATGCGCGGGGACGTGCGAGACGAACGCAGGTGGCATTCGGCTCTGCAGTTGGAGGTCGCCGCGATGGCGGCCCGGGACGGGTTCACGGTGGCGCTGGAAGCCGCTTCCCCCGCGTCGGCCAGACTCAGCGATGTGACCCTTGTGCGCGACGGTCAGGAACTGCGGGTCGAGACATTCCTGCTCCTGCCGGACGACGGGACTCAGGAAGCGACCGCGTTCTGGGACAAGTTCAGCCACGACACGCTCTGGATCTGCGGGGAGTTCAACGTCGGGATCAGCGGTGACCTCGGGCGGCGTGTCAGCGGTGAGGACTATCAGGAACTGCTGCGCCAGATCCGGGTGGCGGCCGAGCAGGCGGCGGCTACGGGGCGGCGTCAGCCTGTCGAGTACGCGGGAGCGCGGCTGATGATCCTTCCCCCCGGGGAGCACGACTATCAGCTCAACGGGGCCGTCGAGGAAAGCAGGGGCTGGCCCCGGACTGAAGCGAAACTGATGAAGAAAGCCCGGCAAGCCACCGAAGCGGGCGGGGGCTGGCTGCGCGCCGACATCCGTGACGGCATGTGGATGTTCACCCCCTGGGCCCGCGCTGGGCTGGGCGACAAGATCGAGCAGATCGCCCAACACGTTACCAGCGCCCTGCGGCGAGTCCCGGGAATCGACGGCGCTGTCCTCAGCAATGGCGCCGGGTTCGCGCAAACCCAGTTCCACGGCGAGTCAGCCCGGACCACACAGGGCTGCTATGGCATCCGGCGTGTCCTCCCAGCCGCACGCGTCCGCGAGACCATGATCATCCCAGTCACCCTGCGCGGGCGCTCCCAGGCCACCACCTGGCTGCGGATGTACGACGCGGAAGAACACTGGCTCGACTGGGCGCTCGCACGCGCCGGGATTCCCACCCGCCACCAGATCTTCGGCGAACAGTGATAGCCGACGCGGCGATCAACGGACCCCTCCACACCGCCGCGCGCCGGGCAGATGATCCAGCGGGCGAAGCCAGCCGGGCAGCCGCGACAGGCGGGGCTGAAGGTGCGAACGACCTTCTAGCCGCAAGGCGGCCGAACAGCCGATCCGGCCCGAACTTGCCACCTCGATCCTCGCCCAGGCACGGCGGGAGAGCCCGAGGATCCTGGCTGAGCGGATAGTCGCGGCGGGTGACCAGGCTGGCTGGTCGGCTGAGGATCTCGCCTACGAGGCGGTTAATGAGGAGAGGGTTGCTCGCCAGTTCCTGTCGGTCGGCGGAGACCCGAGACAGTTGTCTCCGCGCGGGTTCGCTCGGCAGTTGTGGGCCGCCGGGCTTGAGCCGGCCCAATGGCATGAGCTGCTCGGGCAGGCAGTCGCCGGCGCGCACCCTGGCCTTGAACGGCCGAGCAGCGGAACCTAGCTGGCGTTCCCATCTGCCGCACGGCCACACTCGCATGTCCGGGGTCTCGGTCGGCCGCACTCCTTGACAGTCAGGATGTGTACGCTGAACTCCTAGTTCGCGGCGGCCACCACTCGGCGCACGATGCGGCTGACTTCGATGGCCCGCATCGCCTCGGCTCTGGCTGCGGGACGAGATGAAGCTGGGGAGGGGCAGCGGACAGGCCGCTCGTGAACTCAGAAGGGCTTGGCAGTGACAGGGGTGGGCGTCGTGATGGCGAGCAGCGAGATCGTCACTGGCGACGTGCCCGGCGGGCCAAGCACTAGTCAGACGATCATGGTGTCGAGCCTTCAGCGCCTCTTGGCGGTCGTGCCATCCGACTCCCCGCCTGCCTCATACCGGGCTGCCGTGATGGACGAGAACGTCCTTGGCAAGCAGACAGCGAGCGGGCGGGAGTGGGCGTTCCGGCAGCTCCGCCGGTTCTATGCGCTGAACCCACACTCCTTGCTCTTCCGGGCGCTCCGCGATCTGTGGGATCACGACAAGGCTAGCCAGCCTCTCCTGGCCCTGCTCTGCGCTTTGGCTAGGGACCCCGTCCTGCGCGCGAGCGCCTCTGTGATCATCGCAACCGAGCCCGGCCAGACCGTGACCTCTGCGGATTTTGAGGCAGCGATTGAGGCTAAGTTCCCGAGCGCGTATAAGGAGATCACTCGCCGGACGACCGCTCAGAAGGTGGCGTCGTCATGGGACCAGTCCGGGCACTTGCACCAAGAGAGGCCAGGAAGCAAGATCAGAACGAGGGTGTGCCCGAGCTCGGCCAACACCACCTACGCGCTCATGCTCGGCTACCTGGAGGGATCACGCGGCCAGGCATTGTTCAAGACTCTGTGGACGCGAGTCCTTGATCAGCCCGTGTCTCACCTGATTGATCTTGCGGGCTCGGCGTCCCAGGAAGGGCTGCTGGAGTTCCGCAGCGCTGGCGGCATAATGGAGGTCACCTTTCACCAGCTGCTGCGCCTGTTCGATGATGGCCAAGGGACCCTCTTGTGAGCTACATCGATGACCTTCTCGCAGCCTACGCAAGGTTCGTAGCACTGCCCTGGCACGAGAACCTGGCACCTCCGCAGCGGGTGTGGATGGCCGTCTACCCGCCGGAAGACGAACGGCGCCTGCGGCGTCATCTCATTGAGTTCAAAACAGCCACGATGAAGGCGGACCACCCCTGGAACGAGATCGACATCACGACCTCGTTCGAGGCATGGATGGCCGCACACGATTACCGTGAGACGTACTTTGAGGACCCAGAATTGCTTGAAACCGCGCTCTCGGCCTTCTTTGACTACCTCGTGGCGTATGTCCGTACCCGGCTCGCAGCCTTTGACGTGGCAGACGGCGTGGTTGGCCTTGTAGGGGCCGGGACGATGTTCGGGCTGGGAAGCGCGGTGAAGGTGTCCGCCTTGATCAATGCGGTGAGCGACTGCATAGCTGGCCGGCTGCTCGTCTTCTTTCCAGGCCATCACGAAGGCAGCAGTTACCGGCTGCTCGACGCCCGCGACGGATGGAACTACCTCGCGATTCCGATCACACCCAACGGGAATAGCCGATGACGATTAGCAATCGGGAGCTCTTCTACCGCGACCCGACCGAGACGAAGATCCCGAACGACGGTGTCGCTAAGGTCGTCCGCCCGGAGACTCAACAGCAGTGGGATGTGCTGCGCTGGGAGCTGCGGAGCTTCGTGTGCGAGGGCGAGTACGCCCGAGGCCTCGAACGAGTTCTCGACACGTTCCTTGCCAACCTGAGCCAGAAGCAGCAGCCCGCGGTCTGGGTAAGCGGCTTCTATGGCAGCGGTAAGTCGCACTTCGCGCGCGTGCTTGAGCATCTCTGGCGTGATGTCGAGCTACCCGGTGGCGATCGCGCCCGAGATCTGGTGACGCTCCCAGACGGCATCAAGGCCGATCTGGCGGAACTATCCACGGCTGGCAAGCGGCTCGGGGGACTTTGGTCCGCTGCAGGCACCCTGGCCGCAGGCACGAGCGATGCGGTCCGGCTTGCGTTCCTGTCGGTGCTGTTGGGCAGCGCTGGCCTGCCCGAGGAGTATGCCCGTGCGCGCTTCACTATCTGGGCTCTCAAGAACGGCTACCTCGGCACCGTCCGGGCGGCAGTAGAGGCCGAAGGCCGCACTCTTGCGAAGGAAATCCACGACCTCTACGCCTCGCCCGTCATCGCCAAGGCCCTCCTCGATGCCGATCCAACCCTCGGGAATTCGGTGAAGGATGTGCGGGACTTGCTGAGGGACGAGTTCCCGCCCACGACCAAGGACATTACTGACGCCCAGATGTTCGAGGTCATGGACGACGTCCTCCGGCTTCAGTCAACGACACCAGCCAAGCTCCCGCTGACCCTCGTGGTACTCGACGAGATGCAGCAGTACATCGGCGACGACAACGACAAAGCGCTCATCGTGCAGGACATCGTCGAAGGATGCTCTGCCCGTTTCGAGAGCCAGATTCTCTTTGTCGCCACCGGGCAGAGCGCGCTGGTGGCGAGGCCCACCTTGCAGAAACTGACCGACCGCTTCACCGTGCCGGTCCCGCTCTCGGACAAGGACGTCGAGACGGTGGTCCGGGAAGTCGTTCTTCGCAAGAAGGCTGAGCATGTGCCCGCGCTGAAGTCGGCGCTCGACGCAGTGAGCGGAGAGATCGACAAGCACCTCGGCGGCACCATGCTCGCGCCGAAGGCAGCCGACAAGCCGGACCTCGTCCCTGACTATCCGCTGCTGCCGACGCGTCGGCGATTCTGGGAGCTTGCTCTTCGCAGCATCGACCGGGCTGGCAAGGCTGGGGTTCTCCGCTCCCAGCTCCGGATCGTGCACGAAGCTGCAGCCCGTGTCGCCAGCAAACCTGTCGGCCACGTCGTGGGCGCCGACTTCCTTTACGAGGAGAAGTCGCCAGACATGCTCCAGAGCGGGGTTGTGCTCAAGGAGATCGACGAGCTCATTCGCGGGCTTCGCACCGCGGGCGGGGACGGAGAACTCAGATCCCGCATCTGCTCCCTCATATTTCTCATTTCCCAGATCCCGCCCCGCACCATAGGCGGGGAGACAGGGCTGCGCGCGACGGCGCCGTTCCTGGCCGACCTGCTTGTGGAAGACCTCGCCACCGATGGGGCGCGGCTGCGCAAGCGGGTACCGGAGTTGCTCGACAGCCTGGTGGCCGACGGCCGCCTGATGCGGATCGGCGTGGAGTACCGGCTCCAGACCGCAGAAGGCGCAGAGTGGGAGAAGGACTACCGTGGCCGCGTCGCCGCGATACGCGACGACGCCGCCCGCTTGAGCACCCTGCGCAGCGAGCGGCTGGTCGCTGCCGTCGAGTCCGCCCTCGGAGGCCTGAAGCTGACGCAGGGTTCAAGCAGGACCCCGCGCAAGGTCGGACTCCATTGGGGCCAGGAGGAGCCGTCGGCCGATGAAGCCGAAGTGCCTGTGTGGGTCAGAGATGAGTGGTCCGCGACCGAAGCGTCGGTGAAGAAGTCGGCTGCCGAGGCGGGCGACCAGAGTCCGGTGGTCTTCGTGTTCCTGCCTAGGCACGAAGCCGACCAGATCAAGGACAGGCTTGCGAGCTATGCAGCCGCCGAGGAGACGCTGCGTCGGCCAACGCCGCAGACCGACGAGGGCAAAGAGGCTCAGCGGGCGATGAGGACCCGAGCGGAGGGGGACGACGAGCGGCTAGCCGAGTTGTTCGGCGAGGTTGCCGGGCGAGGGCGAGTGCTCATGGGCGGCGTCGGCGAGCTCACGGTCCCGTCGCTTCACGAAGGCGTGAGCGCGGCAGCGCAGAAGGCGCTTATCCGCCTGTTCCCGAAGTTCACGATGGGTGACAACCCGCACTGGGACAAGGTGGTAGTAAAGGCGCGCGATGGCGCCCCTGACGCCCTCGAAGCAGTGGGGCACAGCGGAGAGCCGACCACGCATCCGGTGTGCAAAGAAGTGCTCGCGGCCGTCAGCGCCAGCGGCACCAAGGGCGCGGAACTGCATCACAAGTTCACGGGCAGCCCGTACGGCTGGCCGAAGGACGCGGTTAACGGTGCGCTGCTGACGCTCATTTCCGCAGGCAACATCAGAGCCGCCCAGGACGGCAAGGAACTCGCCGGTCCCAAGGAGCTGCCTCCTAACCAGATCGGCAGGGCAACCTTCTATAAGGAGGACGAGCCGCCAACGCTAGAACAGCGGCTCAAGCTGCGCAGTCTGCTCACTGCAGCCGGAATCCAGTACCAGCCGGGACAGGAGGGCACGCAGATCCCGGCCCTTCTACAGCGGCTTAAGGACCTGGCTGCGCGAGCCGGCGGTGCGCCTCCCCTCCCCGAGCTAGTCGTCACTGATCACCTGGATGCCCTCCTTGCCCTTGGTGGCAACCAGCGGTTCCGCGCGGTTGCTGACGACAATGAGCAGCTGGGCGAAAACCTGCAGCGATGGCGAAGCGCCGACCAGCGGCGCGAGAAGCGCGAGCAGCGTTGGCAGGAGCTTCAGCGTCTGCTGCGCCATGCTCATGGACTTCCTGTCGCATCATCCGTCACACCTGCTGTCACCGCGATCCGCGACGGCCGGCAGCTCCTGGACGACCCCGATCCAACCGCACCAGTCCTCACCGAGCTGACTGAGGCCTTGCGCCAAGAAGTTGCACGCCGGGCGGCGGAAGTCGCTGCGGCGCAGAGTGCGGCGCTGGCCGACCTCGAAGCTTGCGATGAGTGGTCTGAACTCGGCGCCAGTGACCGGGACGCCATTATCGCGGAAACGAAGCTGGCACCCACGGATCCGCCCGATGTGGCCACCGATGAGAAGCTGCTCTCCGCGCTCGACGCCACACCGCTAAGCTCGTGGGACGACCGCATCGGCGTCGTCCCCAGCCGCCGTGATCAAGCCCGGCAGCGCGCCGCCAAACTGCTCATGCCCGAGAGCGTAAGCATGACGCTGCCATCGGCCACGATCAAGGCGACCGCCGAACTCGACCTCTATCTCGACCAGGTGCGCGCACAAGTACAGCCGCATCTTGACTCAGGTAAGACCGTGATCATCTGAGGAGTCACGTGCGCGCTCTGTCGTCTCCGCTTCGCAAGCGGCTCGAAGGCTCCGTACTCGCTGCCCGCCGCGCCGCCGAGAGCGCGTCCCGAGCCGCTATCGCGGGCCTCGGCGTATTCCAGAGCGAGAAGCCCGGCCACCTCGACGCAGAAAGGGCCGCGCTCCGCAACGGCCTTCGGCAGAAGTGGCGCCAGGTCGGCGGCGACGAGCAGGCGAAGGACCTGCTGGTCGCGGAGTGCGCGTACGAGCAGTGGCACCGCCTGCTGTTCGCGCGGTTCCTGGCCGAGAACCGCCTTTTGCTGCATCCGCAATACAAGGCACCAGTAACGCTCGGCGATTGTGACGAGCTCGCGGAGCAGCTCGGCGAGCCCGACGGCTGGTCGGTGGCAGCTCGGTTCGCAGCGGAGATACTGCCAGGGATCTTCCGGCTCGACGACCCATGCGTCGAACTGCGCCTTGCCCCCGAAGGGCGGCATGCGCTTGAACAGATCCTCGACGAACTACCCCACGAGATCTTCACCGCCGATGACGCGCTCGGATGGGTCTACCAGTTCTGGCAGAAGAACAAGAAGGACGAGGTCAACGCATCAGAGCGCAAGATCGGCGGTGCGGACCTGGGACCGGTGACCCAGTTGTTCACCGAGAACTACATGGTCCGCTTCCTGCTCGAGAACTCCCTCGGTGCATGGTGGGCCACCCGACATCCCGACAGCCAGCTCGTGAAGCGGTTCGAGTACCTCCGATTCGACGACGACGGCAAGCCCGCTGCGGGCGGCTTCGACGGTTGGCCCGACCGCGTCGCCGAGATCACCGTGATGGATCCGTGCTGCGGATCGGGTCACTTCCTCGTCGAGGCCTTCTCGATGCTCTGGCGCATGCGTGAGGAGGAAGAACGCCGAGGATCTCTGGACGCCCAGGATGCCGTGCTGAGCGACAATCTGTTCGGACTTGAGATTGACCCCCGTTGCGTCCAAATTGCAATGTTCGCGGTTGCCCTTCAGGCTTGGAAGGCTGGCGGCGGTTGGCGTCCCCTCCCGGTGCCCAACATCGCCTGCACCGGCATTTCCGTTAAAGCAGCCGTAGAGGAGTGGAGGGAACTCGCGGGCGCCGACGACAGGCTGGACGGAGCACTCGTCCGGCTTCACATCATGTTCCGTAACGCAGATACGCTCGGGAGTTTGATTGACCCTAGGCATGCCGCCGAGACCAGGAAGGGAAATCAGCAACGCTACCTCGATGAGGTTGACTGGGAAGAGGTCTCACCGCTCCTGCGACATGCCATGCTCAGCGAGGAACCGGACCCAGCTACCCAGGTCCTTCGTGCGGACGCCATTAGCACGGCCCGCGCCGCGGACTTGCTCGTCCGCCAATACACGCTGATCTCGACGAACGTTCCCTATCTGGAGCGACGTAGCCAATCTGACACTCTCCTGCGCTTCATCGAAATGCATCACAATGCGGCACGGTTCGATCTTGCTACCGCATTCATCGAGCGTGCCGAGGACCTCTGCAGCCAAGGTGGGTCCGTCGCACTCGTGGTTCCGCAGAACTGGCTATTCCTGACGTCGTACGAGAAACTGCGGAAGTGGTTCCTCGCAAACACCACACTAAAGTCGGTCGTCTGGCTCGGGCCGGGTGCCTTTGGGGAGATCAGTGGCGAGGTAGTTAAGCCGATCCTGCTAATATTCATGAAGCAAGTTCCATCCGTTGAAGCCTCGATTTGGATGCTCGATGTCATAGCGCGTCTTGGGCCAGAAGCGAAGTCTTCCGCGCTTCGTCGCGAATCCGGGGATCGGCTCGAACAGCGATCCCAGTCAGCCCACGCCGGTGCTCGAATACTCCCTGAGGTAATCTCTTCCAGCCCTCAGTTGGGTGATCTAGCCGCTTCGCTGGCCGGAATGATGACGAGTGACTTGCCTCGTTTCGTGCGTAAGTTCTGGGAAATTCCTGAACGCTCGGGAGAGTGGGAGTACTTCCAGTCCACGTCTCCGGACGGGAGGCCGTACTCGGGCTTGAGCGAAGTCCTCTATTGGCAGAAGGGTTCCGGCATATACCGAGCTTATGCGGAGGCCAACCGTGATCGGCTGGGCGGTGCTCCACTGCGTGGGCGGTCGGCATGGGGGCGTCGTGGCGTAGCTATTAGTCAGATGGGACTCCAAGCATCGGTTTATTGCGGCTCACCGTTTGACAACAACACCGCGGTCCTTATCCCGCAGGACGAAGCCGATCTCCCAGCGATATGGGCGTTCTGCCGATCGCCTGAGTTCGCGGCCGCGGTGCGCGTCCTAGATCGGAATATGAAGGTGACGAACGCGACACTCGGTCACGTTCCTTTTGACGTCGAAAGGTGGCGCGAGGTAGCTAAGGCAGCCGATTCTCTTCCTGAGCCTTGGTCTGATGACCCGACACAGTGGCTGTTCGAGGGCAGGCCCGAGGTATCGACGGCACCATTGCAGGTCGCCGTGGGGCGGTTGGCCGGTTACCGATGGCCTGAGCAGGCCAGTATGGACGAACTTGACCGGTTCTCAGATCTCGATGGCATCGTTTGCCTACCTTCAATAGCCGGCGAGCCGCCTGCACACGAGCGGCTTCAGGAAATCCTCGCCGTTGCGTTCGGCGAAGCCTGGACGCCCGGAAGGGCCAACGAGCTACTTGGGCACGTGCCTAGCAAGAAGAGGAATGTCGCTGACTGGCTCAGAGATGAGTTCTTCAAACAGCACTGCGCCTTGTTCGCCGGTCGGCCCTTTATCTGGCATATCTGGGATGGCATGAGGGATGGTTTCTCGGCGCTTGTCAATTATCACCGACTCGACCGTATGCTGCTAGAGAAGCTTACGTATACTTACCTTGGCCAGGACTGGATAGAGCGCCAGCGCGCTGAAGTTCGGGATGAGGTTGCTGGCGCGGATACGCGTTTGTCAGCCGCGTTGGCTCTGCAGCGCAAGCTGGAGCTGATCCTCGAGGGCGAAGTGCCTTATGATATTTATGTACGTTGGAAGGAACTTCATCAGCAGCCGATAGGCTGGGATCCAGACGTCAACGACGGTGTTAGACTTAATATCCGACCCTTCGTGGAAGCAGGCGTGCTGCGATCTGCATTCAATATTCACTGGCGTAAGGATCGCGGAAAGAATCCTGACGGTAGTGAGCGAGACAACGACGTTCATCTCACGCTGAGCGAGAAGCGGCAAGCAAGAGAACGGGCGGGGCTTTCATGACTGATACCGTCCTCGATCGGCTCGTAGGGTGTGTCCGCAAAGCGCTGGCATATGACCCGAACGTGAGGGTCGCCCCGTCTGCGCTCCTGTGGCCGGATGAGACGAGGCAATGGGAGCCGGTCATGGACCGGCTCGGCCAGCAGCTTCCGGTCGTCACGCTTGGCGCCTACGAGCCTGAGGTGCGGCACGGCCCTGCCTACTGGATCCGATGCGTGGTGGCTCGCGCGATCGACATCGGCCTGCCAGAGGACACGCCGATCGTCTATCTGCCTGGTGTCGGCCGCGGTGCGCTGAGGGCGGTCGAGCAGTGTCCGGCCGGGCTGGCCCCGATCGCCGAGCTTCAGTACCGCGGCCAGTGGTTCGCTCACCCGAACGGCCGTGACTGGACTGCCCGAGCTCTGTTGTCCCATCCTGGCCGCGGCCTGGGCCTTCGGATATCTGACGACCCGGCGACGACCGACGCGCTACGGCTGGCGCTGGGCCGCCTGCTCGATGAGAAGATCGACCGGCTCGCTAGTCTTCTCGACGCGGACTTCTTCCACGAACTCGTGAGCCCGGACCCGATGCGGAGCCTTCTAGGGTGGCTCGACGACCCGCAGGACTACCGCGGGCGGCTGGAGCCCGCGCGGTGGACCGCGTTCGCGCAGCAATGCAAGAGCGACTTCGGCTTCAACCCTCGAACCGACGGCGAGGTGATCGCCGCGCGGAAACTCGCTGGGCGCGAAGGCAAGTGGGCCAGCGTCTGGGAGATCTTCGCCTCCGCACCCGAGCGGTATCCCGGCATTCCCGACCAGCTTGGGAAGGCTAGGCCCGAGGAACAACTCTCTCTCGTCGGTGTCGCTCAATCGGAGGTGTGGCCGCAGGACAATCAGATCGCCGAGGACCAGCTGCGCAAGCGCCTGCGGGACTTCGAAGCGCTCACGCCGGAAGGCGCCCGGAAGGAGGCGGCGCGGCTCGACGGAGATCATGCCTGGCGCCGGCGGACCGTCTGGGCCAAGCTGGACAGGGCACCGCTGGCGTTCGCCCTTGAGCAGCTCGCCGTGCTCGCTGAGCTCACAGCCCAGCCGCTGCCTGAGACGGATCTGGAGTCGCTGACCGCGGACTATGCCGAGCGCGGATGGCGCGCCGATGATGCGGCGGTGCGCGCGCTCGCGCTCGCGCCGCAAGACCAGGACCAGGCCGCCGTCGCCACTGCAGTGTCAGCGATGTATCGCTGGTGGCTCGACGCGGCCGCGAAGGCACTCCTCGCAGCGATCGGGCCGATGGCCAACTCGCAGACGTACAAGCCCGGCCCGCCGGCCTCTGCGGCGAAGGGGACGGCGACTGTCTTCGTCGACGGGCTCCGGCTCGACCTTGGGCACCGCCTGCAGGATCGTCTCGCGAGCAGCGGGCTGGACGTGCAAGCGACGACTACCCTCGCGGCGCTTCCCACTGTTACTGAAACGGCGAAGCCGGCCCTCGTCCCCGTCCCGGCAGGATCGCTCAGTGCAGGTGAGGAACTCTGGGCAGCGCGGGCATCGAGTGGCGCGCAGGCGGCCAAGGCCGTCTTGGAGTCCTTGGCTGCGGAGGCGGGCGTGCAGTGGCTGTCGCAGGCAGAGACCGGCGACCCGTCTGGGGTGGCCTGGACCGAGGCTGGCCAAGTCGATCACTTTGGCCATGATCTCGGCGCCCAGTTCGTCGATGAAATCGACCAGGAGATAGAGAGGGTCGCCTTGCGTGTCCGCCACTTGCTCAAGTCTGGCTGGCAGCAGGTCGATGTCGTCACCGACCACGGCTGGATCCTCCTGCCCGGCGGCATGGAAAAGGTAGACCTGCCGGTGGCGGTGACTGCGAAGAAGAAGGGCCGCTGTGCGCGTTTGAAGGAGGGCGCGGTGATCGACGGCCCGACGGTACCGTGGTTCTGGGACCAGGATGTGCGGATCGCCGTCGCTCCCGGCGCGAGCTGCTTCGAGGCGAACAAAGAGTACGAGCACGGCGGAGTCAGCCCTCAGGAGTGCATCGTTCCCCGGCTGTCCGTGAAGGTGGGCTCCGCCCAGCCGATGGCAGCAGGGCCGGAGATCGCCAGCATCAAGTGGCTCGGCCTGCTCTGCCGGATCGCGCTGGCGGGAGACACTGCCGGCATTGTGGCTGATCTCCGCGGTCTGCCGGGAGATCCAAGCACCAGCATCGCGGAGGCGGCTAAGGAGACGGCAGGTGCCGACAGGGTGTCGCTGCAAGTGCCCGACGAGGATCTTGAAGGCGAAAAGGCCTACCTCGTTCTTGCAGGCTCGGACGGGCGCCTCCTTGCCCAGCGCGAGGTGGTGGTCGGGAGGAACCGGTGACCGAGCTCGATGAACTCGACCGGCTCGCGGCCGACGTGTTCGAGGGTTTCCTGGTCCGCAAGGACCTCGCCCAGCAGTTCCGCGGCCAGTATCCGGTGCCGACGTACGTCGGCGAGTTCCTGCTGGGACGGTACTGCGCCACTACTAACGCCGACGAGATCGCCGAGGGTCTCGCGATCGTCGAACGGTCGATGAAGGAGCGAACCGTCCGGGCTGGCGAGGAGGAGCTGTTCAAGTCTCGTGCCCGTGAGAAGGGCAGGGTCAAGATCATCGACCTTCTGCGCGCACGCCTTGACGCCAGGGCGGACGCGTACAAGGCGGAGCTGCCCAGCCTCCAGCTCAGCGACATCCACATCTCCGACAATCTGGTGAATGAGCACGACAGGATGCTGACTGGCGGGTTCTACGCTGAGGTCACCCTTGAGTACATCGCCGCGCTTGCCCGGGAGTCTGGCGGCCAGCCGTTCCGGGTCGAGTCGGTGCGGCCGATACAGATGTCCACCCGGGATGCGCTCGACACGTTCGTTCGCGGCCGGTCTCACTTCACGCTGGACCAGTGGCGCGATCTTCTCCTGCGGAGCGCCGGCTTCGAGCCGGGCAGGTTCACGCGCCGTGAGCAGGACATCCTCATCGCACGCATGGTGCCGTTTGTCGTTCCCAACTACAACATGGTCGAACTCGGCCCCCGCGGCACGGGCAAGTCTCACCTCTTCCAGCAGGTCTCGCCGTACGCGCACCTTGTGTCCGGCGGCAAGGCCACCATCGCGAACATGTTCGTGAACAACGCGACGGGGCGGCGGGGGCTCGTCGCTCAGTACGACGTCGTCTGCTTCGACGAGATCTCGGGTGTGTCGTTCGACACCAAGGAAGGCGTCAACATCCTGAAGGGGTACATGGAGGCAGGTGAGTTCAGCCGGGGCAAGGAGAGCATCCGCGCTGATGGCGGCATAGTTATGGTCGGCAACTTCGACGTGGATGTTGAAACTGAACTTCGGCAGGGCCACCTGTTCGGCCCGATGCCCAAGGAGATGCGCAACGACACGGCGTTCCACGACCGCATTCACGCGTACCTGCCGGGCTGGGACGTGCCGAAGCTCGACCCGTCGTACTTGACCATTCATTTCGGGTTCGTCAGCGACTTCCTCGCCGAATGCTGGACCCAGCTCCGGCGTACCTCCCGCCTGGACGTCGCACAGGGCCGGCTGGAGTGGGGCGCCCAGCTGAGCGGTCGCGACCGCAAGGCGGTCAACAACACGGTCAACGGCCTGCTGAAGCTGCTCTGGCCGGATCCGGACATGGAGGTGCCTGACGAGGCCCTCGCGTGGGCGGCGGAGCTGGCATTGGAGCTGCGCAGGCGCGTGAAGGAGCAGCAAGCGTGGATCGGCGCGGCTGAGTTCGGCAATGTGAACCTCAGCTATCGGCTCGGTGATCGCCCCGAGCGAGTCGTTTACTGCGACGAGATGGTGCAGCACCGGCTGCGTGCCGAGAGCCAGCCGCCTGAAGGGGAGGCGGCGGAACGCGACAGCGAGGTCTTGCCGCAGCCCGATCCGGAAGAAGTGCGCTCATCGGTCAATGCAAAGGCTGCGCACTACGCGGTCGGCGAGGTGATCGACGGGCGATTCGAGGTGCTCGACGTCCTCGGCCAAGGCGGATTCTCCCGGGTGTACCGCGTGCGCGATGAGCTTGAGGGCGAGGAACGAGCGCTCAAGCTGTTCGAGAGCGCCGCAGGCTACGACGCGGTGCGCAGGGAAATCGGCGCCCTTCGGAAAGTCGATCATCCCAACGTCGTCAAGGTCTACTGGGCCGGAAAAACTCAGGCCGGCGACTGGTACCTCATCACCGAGTACATCGACGGGGAGTCCCTCGATGAGTACGTGAGCGGCACAAGGCGCCTCCGCGACCGAGAGGCCATCGACGTCGCGATGGACATCCTCGATGCCCTCGTGGCCATCCATCCCGACGCGACACGGATCGGCGAACTCGAAGAGAAGGGCCGCGATAGTCAGCTATCCGAAACCGAATACGCGGAGCTGATGGAGCTGCGCGACAAAGGGCTCGTCCATCGCGACATCAAACCGCTCAACATCATCCTCACGCGCACGGGGGCCAAGCTCCTTGACTTCAACATCGCATCGCGCGTAGGCGATGTGGTTCACACCGTCTCCGGCACCCCGCCCTACCAGCCGCCGGACGCCAACCTCACCCGCTGGGACGTATCGCCGGACCTGTTCGCAGTAGGGGTCGTGCTCTATGAGCTGCTCTGCGACGGCAACCATCCTTACCCAGGACGACAGCCAATGGCAGGGGAACGGCCCGCTGATGCGCTAGCCCTCCGTCCGGACCTGTCGCCGCAGCTAGCACAGTTCCTTCAGAAAGCCTGCGCTCCATACCGTGAGGAGCGGTTCGGAAGTGCTCGCGAGATGCGCGACGCCCTGTCAGAGATCCGAGCATCTCGGACAACCTGATAGCAGCGCAGTTCCGCACCTCGGCGCGGCGTGGTGGATCACGTGGCGTCAGTCACTGCCCCAGCCACCGCGACATCTCCGGGCTGTGCCCGCCGCGGTCCACTCCAGGGGCGGCTACGGCGGGGGGCTTCCTGCGGCTCTGCGGTACATGGAGCTACATGTAATAGGCGTAGCGGCCTTGTGGGCGGTCGTGCGGGCCGAGGTGTCGCAGGATTTCCCCGACCCTGTCGGCGGTTCGTATAGTGATCGGCTGGCGGCCGTCGAGCTGGGTCTGGTTCCAGTTCATCTTGGTCAGGGCGAGCAGCTCATCGGCGAGGCACTCGGGGCTGGATTCGGTCTCGACGAGCCGGAACGGCAGCGGGGACGGGATGTACATGCCGGGGTAGGTGCCATAGAACGGGACGCTGCCGCGGGTGTAGAGGATGTGCCGCTGGCCGGTAACGCTGAGCAGGGTTCCCCGCAGCGGCGGGTGCGCGGCGGAGCGGAAGAGCCGGACGGGGTCGTCGGCGGGCAGCCAGAGCATTTCCAGCATGTCGACATCGGCGTTGTCGGCGGCGGCGCGGAGGCCGGCGATCTCGTCGTTGGTATAGGACGAGGTCTTGTGGAGCACGACGCGGGCGGGCAGGTGGCGGTGCTCGCTGCGGTACCGGCCGAGCGCGTCGGTGAGCAGGGCCTGTGCGTCGCCGGACGTGAGGTGGGGCTGCCGGTCGTGGCGGGAGATCTTGGCCGGCGCGCCGCGGACGATGACGCCATCGCCGAGCTGGTCGAAGACTTGGGCGACGCTGGTCTGCAGGGTCTCGTGGTCGGTGCTGCGGTAGAAGGTGATCCCGACATAGCAGTTGTCGAGGCTGGCCGGATCGCGCGGCAGGCGCCACGGTATGCCGCCGGCCTTGTAGTACAGGGCGGTGTGCAGGTTCCAGGCTCGGGTTGCCTCGTCTTGCAGGCGGGGCTTGTCCTGGCCTGCTGGTGTGAAAACCGGGTCCCAGGTGGTGCGGCGGATGATCTGGATGGGCCGGCTGTAGCGCATCGCCGCGGCCTTGAGCAGCGCCCGGAAGTCGTCCGCTGGCTCTTCGGGCGGGAGCTTCTTCCACGGAGCGGCGGGGTCGACCTCGGGTTCGGCTGCCTCGGGCAGCGTCTCGGGGCGGGCGATGATCACGACGTTGCAGCCGGGTTCTTCGTCGAGCAGCTCAAGCTCGGCGGCGTACAGTTCGACGGCGGCGCGGACCGCGTCTTGCGGCTTGAGGCCGGCGAGCCGCCGGATGTCCCGGTCGCGGATGTGGCGTTCGAGCCGGGAATCCCACACCAGGGTAGAGCGGAATCCGGCGCTGGTGTCGAATCCGGGGAACGGCACGAACAGGTGGCCCAGGCGGCTGTCCTTGGCCTCGATCGGGAGCCGGCACTTGTCCAGCCAGGCGCGCAGCCCCTGGACGGCCGCGGGGGTTCCCACGATGCCGGCCCGGATGGTGCGGAGCGCGGTGCTGGTCGCGTCGATCGGCCCGTAGTCCCAGATCCCGTGGCGGGGGTCGACGTGCCGCGCGTTGCCCGCGAACTCCAGCAGCGGCTCTTCGCGTACGGCCAGTTTCATGCTTCCACCTCGAACAGCCGTAGTTCATCGCCTGGGCCGTCATCCTCGGTGTCCTGGTCAAGGTCACTGTCGGGGGCGGCCCTGGGGTCGGCGAGCCACGCGGCATCATTGATGGCCCGGTCTGCGGTGAAGGTCATCAGGGCGCCGTAACTGAGGATCGTCTCGCGCGGGTCCAGGACCCCGTCGTCGCCGTGCAGGTAGGCCGCCCACATCCGGGTCAGGTGATACACGGCAGGGTTGCGCTCACGCTGCTTGATCCCCGTCAGCAGCTCCGACAGGTACAGCGAGTCTCGGTGCCCATCGCGGGTGTAGTGGTAGGTGGGCGTCAGCGCGCACAGCCACTGACCGTCAGCCCGAAGAAACTGCCACTCCAGTGCGGCGTGCTGGCAGTAGCTGATCTCGTCCGGCGCGCTCTTCTTCGGCTTGGGGTTGAATACGAGCTTCTGCCGTCCGCTGGCGCTGCGGATCTTGCGCGGGGTGAGATCTTCGGTGGCCCGGAAATAGAGGACCTTGCGACCTGGATGCCAGTTACAGTCGACGGTGACATCCTGGCGAAGCGCGTTGTTGAGAAGGCTGACCACGGCACGCTGCCGCGCGGGTTCGGCCGAGGCGGCCCAGTCGGCGGTGTCGATCGCATCCGTGGTGCCCGTGACGGAGCTGGCCAGGGCGGTCTCCTGTGGCGGCAGCCAGGAGTACAGCCGCCCGTCGCGCAGCAGGAAGTCGTCGCGGACCTCACCACCGGTTTCCCGCTGCTGTTCGTACACCTCCCGAGCGCGCCGTAGCAGCGTGGGCGTGCTGAACAGCAGGTCCGGGATGGTGACGGTGAGCAGATTGCTGGTCAGCGTCTCGTCGCGGTGCTCCGCTGCGGTCACGTGGGCGCGTCCATGCGGGTCGGCCAGGTTCAGCAGCCGGTGCGCGGCGTCGGTGTCGAACCGCTGGGTCCGCTTGTCGAAGTCGATCCGGCCCGAGGCCCGGTGCGCGGGATCGCTGAACCAGCCCTGGACGTGCATCCACCACGCCTCGCCGGTCTGCGGGTGGGAGCAGATCAGCAGCACCGGGACGTCGGCGCTCATCCAGTAGGCGACGTCGGACTGCTTGCACAGGAAATGGAACGAGCGGTCGTTCTCGCCGGGGAACCGTCTGTCACTGGCCTTGCTCTGGATCAGGATCAGCCGGTTGGCGACCTCGCCGGTGACCGGGTTGCGCAGCTCGATCTCCCCGTCGATCCCGGCATCGGTCTTGCGCTCGTGCCAGGTGAACCCCATCTTGTTGACCAGCTGGTGGATCAGCGCGATTCCGCCGTCACCGATCTGCGCGCTGGCGTCGATCTTCTTCAGCTGAAACTCCTCATGCGGCGATAGCGATCTAACGGCGGCCGTCCCCGTGCCGTGCCAAGCAACCCGGTCTGCACGTCGCGCACCCAGCAGCCCCGCACGTGCTGCTTCGTCACCCTACGCGCAGGCACCGACATTGCTGGCCTGGCGCGCTGCCGCTCTGCTCACCCCACAGAACATGGTCGTTTTCGTGCCCCGCCGCGGATCATGTGGCCGGGTCAACTCGCCCAGCGGGGAGACCCCAGCCCCTGCGCGCTATCCCGGCCTTCGGCCGCGACGGCTCTGCACCGCACGGAGAGGGCACCTGGTAGGAGTCTGTCAGGCGGGTGGGGAAGCGCAGCCGGTCAGCATGTCGGCCGACGGGGCCGGCTCGTTACCGGTCCGTCATATTCGAGTGCCGCTGCGCGGCTCTCATCCTGCGGCTGGTCGTCTGGATAGGCTCTGCGGAGGCCAGTGGGAGGATCGGTGCGTGGGCAAGGCAGCGCGGCGCCGCCGCCAGGGTACGGGCCGGCAGGGTGCCCCGGCGCCCCGCAACCGCGGGGCTGATCGCGGCGGCCAGGACGATGGCCCGAGGGGCAGGGCTCAGGCTGCTGTCACGCGCCTGGTCCGGGGTAACGTGCCGGGCAAGGTCAGTCTGGCGGGTGCTTACGCGCTCGGGTTCGGGGTGCTGGGTATGGCGCAGGCGGAGGGGGATGAGCCGGAGTGGTTCGCAGAGCTGGACCCGCTCGACACACTGTTCCTGGGCACGGTCTGGCCGCGGACGTTCGCTGACGGGTATGAGTTCGCCAACGCGCTGACGGCGTGGCTGCGGCTGCTGCGGGACACGGTTCACTGGGCGGGGATCGAGCGGTTCGTCCGGGAGGTGCTCGCCGCCAGCACCGAGCACGATCTTCCCGTCGATGAGGGCGAGCTGATGCTGCTAGTGGCGGGGCGGCTGGAGGCGGCGGGCCTGGACCAGCGCAAGATCCCGCGCAGCCTGCTGCCCGGCACCGCGCTGGCCGATACCCGCCTCGCCCGCGGCCCGGACCCTGATGGGCCGCTCCCCGACCCGCCGCCGGACGCCGCCGACCGCATCGAGCGGCTGTGGGCGGCCTCCGTGATCGGAGTCCCCCACGACGGGACGGCGCACGACGCGCTTCGCGAGGGCCTGCACCTGCTCAGTGCCGCTGGCATCGACGTGCGGCATGAGACCGCCGTGCTGCTTCCTGCGTTGTACATCGCCCTGGTGGCCGGAGAGTTTGAGGAGCTGGCGCAGGCCGGGGAACGGGCGGTGGCGTGGGCGCTGGGGCTGGCCGGGGATTCGCCGTTGGTCCCGGTCACCGACGTGCTGCTGACTGCGGCACAGCGAGGCCTGGACCCGGACACGGCCCTGGCACATCTGCTGGCCATCCCCGCGTTCGCCGAGCCGGTCCGGCCTGAGGACCGGCGCTGGCACAGCTGGCCGGGGACCGAGCTGATCGCCCTGGCGTTCGAGCTGGGCTACCCGCAGGTGCTTACCCGCGACAGCAAGGTCCTCCGGGTCGGCCCTGACCAGGCCGCGGCGCTGGAGGCCCAGGTCCGCCGGTTCGAGGAGAAGTTCGGCCGGCCGCCCGGCCCGGATGACCCGCTGTTCTTCGACCCTGACGCTGACGAGCCGCAGCCGGTGTCGCTGACGGGCCTGGAGACCGAGACCGTCGCCATGCTCGAAGCCGCCGGGATCTGCCCGGCGTGGATCTACGCCTACCAGCACACTGGCGGCCTGCTGCCCCGCCCGGACGGGAGTTTCGCCAGCGAACGCGACCAGGCTGAATGGGACGAGGTGATCAGCCGCTACGTCCGGGTGCACCAGCCCGGCACCGTGGTCGACCACCAGGCCGAGACCCGCAAGCTGGCGACCATCACGACCATCATGACCTTGCAGATGGCCGCTGACGACCCGGGCTACGGCGCGGCTATGGCTGCGCAGCTAGGCACGGTCGGCGGGCCGTCGGGCACGGACTCAGCCCTGCTGCGCGAGTACCTGCACGCCTGCGCCGGCGAGCTGGGCGGCACGTTGCGCGCGGACCGCGCGGTCGCCCAGGCAGCAGCAGAACATGCCAGGGCCTGGGGTGGTGCCGGCCTGGCCAGCCGCCTGCAAGCCGCAAGGCGCGCCGGGGCAGGCGATGACATCGCCGACGATGTCCTGCTCGCCACCGCGGTCGCGATGATCCAAAGCCCGGGAGCATAACCCGCGAGAGACCAGTAGCGGCGAGATACGGCGTTTACGCCAGGCGGATCGGTTGCGGTGAACTAGCAAGTCCGCGCCAGCTTCCCCGGCCGATCTGGGAAGCTGGCGCGGACCCGCTAGTGCCAGGGCCTGCGGGATTGCTGCCGCAGGCGGCGGTCCTACTGGCCGGCCGCGGCCTGGTACTGGGCGATGACCTCGGCCGGGATCCGGCCGCGGTCTTTGACCTCAAGCCCCTGCGTCTTGGCCCAGGCGCGCACCTCGGTGTTGCTGGTGCTGTTCGCGGGGGCCTTGCGGCCGTTCTGCCCTGCCCGCCGGGTGGTGCCGGTGACCCTCCGGCCTGCTTCGATGTAGCGGGCCAGGGCCGTCCGCAGCTCCTTGGCGTGACTGGTGCTGAGGTCAATCTCGTAGTGCGTTCCGTCCAGCCCGAAAAGGACCGTGCCTTCCGCCTCGCCGCCGTCGATGTCGTCGACGAAGAACGTCTGAATTTTCTGGGCCATGCCTGTCTCCGTTCTCGATTTCTTTCGTTATCTAATAGTACGGCATGTGTCATTCACGTGCAGAATTTGATAGCCGGGCACCGTCCTGGAATCCATCCGGGAGTACTGGATTCCCTAGTTCCCCGAGTGGCCTTGAGCCAGTCCCGCTGGACTTGCCGCCATTTCCCCAGTGGACTAATTATTTCATCGCGCACGGCCCCGGCCGCCCGATTGCTGCCGGGGGTGGGACGTAGCTGCGGTGAAGGAGTGTTGGCGGATGATTCAGGTAAGGCCAGCGGCCCGGCCCCGCGTTTTCGTGTGCGGGTGGCTGGGTGCGCGCCAGCTCTTGCGGTTCACGCGCCATCGGGCGCCCCGGACGTTTTAGGGAGCACCGGATGGACGACAGCAAGGGCCCGGGGCGGCACGCGTCTGCTGCGACCAGGCATAACTCATATGATAGAAGCTGGCCGCCAGCGGAGCCGGCAAACTACGGCACCCTGCCCGCGACCCAGGCGGCGGTACGGATTCCTCCTTTCATGACACGCCGGGGACGCGGCGCGAATGACCCGTGGCTCCTTCAGGACTTCCTCGAACTCGGCGCGCTCGCCAGCGCAGTCCCGTGCGCGCGTCTTCATGTCCGCCAGGTCTTGTGGGAATGGAGGCTAACCAGTCTCGGTGAAAGCGCCGAACTCCTGGTTACCGAGCTAATCACAAACGCCGTTAAGGCTTCCCGGGCGGTAACAAAAGGCTCTCCCGTGCGGCTATGGCTGGTGTCCGACCTGGCGCAGATCCTGATTCTCGTGTGGGATGCCAGCCCGCAGCCCCCGATCCGGATAAACGCTAGTGGTGAGGCCGAGAACGGCCGCGGCCTGATCCTGGTGGAGGCCATTAGCGAACAGTGGGGATGGTACGGCCGCGACGACGGCGACGGGAAATTCGTCTGGGCCATCGCCCGGTGACGCACCCGCCGGCAGGGCCGCTCAGGCCGAGCGCGCCAGTCCCCGGGCCGGGGCGTGCCCCGCGCGGTCAGGCTGTGGGCGGGCGAGGCCGGTGCCCGGCGCTGCTGCCGTCGTCCTGGTTCCCCACCGGCTGCCCGCCAGATGGCGCGCCGGGGGCGCCATCGCCTGACTCATGATCGTCATACCAGGTGTCCAGCAGGCTGAGCGCGGAGACCAGCCGCCGCCCGGGCGGGAGCAGCCGGTACCGGGTCTCGCGCGGCACGCCCGGCATCTCCTGGCGGGCAACGAAGCCGCATCGTTCCAGCCGCCGCAGCGTGTCGGTAAGGACCTTCCAGCCAATCCGGTGGCCGTCGACGGCTTGAGTATTGATGGCCTCGATCAGGTCTCCGGGGCGCTCGGTCCCGGCCGCCAGGTTGGCGAGCACCGCCAGATCCCATTGCCTGCGCAGCGGCGCGAGCCGGTTCATCAGATTCTGCCAGTTCACTGCGGCTCTCCCGCGCTAGTGCTGGTCCCGGGTGGTGTGATGAGTTCCCGTTTGCCGGGTGCTGGCCGCTCGCCGTCACGGCCGCGCGTCAGCGAGCCAGCCCTTGTCAGCTTCCGCGTCTTCGCCCCTCCGATCGTGCCTGCCCGGCCTGGACTGGTCCGGGTGGTGCGCGGCGTGTGGCGGCCGGCGAGCCAGGGTAATCCGGCATGCTCGCGCACCGCGGATCCTGAGCGGCGCTGGCCCGGCTGCGGCTGCCCGGCCCCGGGCGGCGCGGTCGTGGCCCGGGGCAGGGCTGGCTGGCCGGCTGGCAAATGGTTGGCTGCCCTCCGCGGGAGTGCCCCATACTCAATAGGACAGCACAGGAAACAGCGGATTACTGGCAGCGCAATTGCCTATTACCCGCCGGGTACGCGCTGACACGCTGAGCGGGGACGGGGGACTGAGCGGGACGGGGAAGGACCGCAATGGTCGTAGCCGGGAACGCGGAATGGAGGCGCCGCGCCGAACTCACCAGCCTGCTGCAGGCATGCCGGTCCCGGATGGCCCGGCCGGTCCCGCAGGGCACCAGCAGCGGGCTGCGCCAGGAAGATGCCGCTGACCTGGCAGGATTGAGCGTGCGGCGGTACGCGTCGTTCGAGCGGGGCGAGATCATGAACCCGCTGCCGGAAATGGTGGAGTCGGTGGCCTCGGCGCTGCGCATGACGGCGGCTGAGCGCAGCGCCCTGCACGTCCTTGCTGCCGGCCACGACCCGCCGCTGCTTGCCGTCCCGCCGGATGGCGCGAGGGCCGAGGTCAGCCCGGTGTTCCTGGAGCTGCTGGCACGCCAGGATCCCAGTCCGGCCATCATCACCGATGAGACCTGGACGGTCATCGCGCGGAACCAGGCGATGAGCGCGTGGGCCGGCAGCTGGCTTGACCAGGTGCCAGCCGGGCAGCAGAACCTCGTGCTGTACCTGTTCAGCGCCGACTGCGAGGCGCTGCTGCCGGACGTGCACGCCGCCCGCCGGGCGGTCATCGCGGGCTTGCGCTACCAGTACGCCCGCAACATCACCAGTGACAGGTTCGCTGCCCTGGTAGCCCGGGTGCAGGACACCAGCCCGGAGGCGCGGGCGCTGTGGGACCGTCATGAGGTCGCGTTCTTGCCGCGGGAATACCGGGTGCGCGTGCGCCACCCGGCGTACGGGGTCGTCGAGGCGGATGACGCAGCCCTGCAGATCTCGGCCCGGCTGTGGATGCATGTGGTCGTTTTCCCCGGCGGAGTGCTGCCACCTGGCCGCTGACCGCCCGCACACAATACGCCCCGGGACGGCCGGAGGCGTGACAGCACAGCACTGCTCAGGCGATTTGGGGAACGGCCGATACCTGCGGGCCTCTTGCACCGCCATTCAGCGAGGTTTATGCTCCGCGCGACGGTTCGTTCCCTCACCCAAGGTGCCGGCCGGTTGACCGAATCATTGCGCAAGCGTGACACTATCTGCCCCTCATGGTGTCAGCTGACGGCGGCCCATGTCGCGGGCTCGCCCGCCGCGGGCGACACGACCCACTCACGGCTCGTCCGGGAAATCGTCCTCGGTGAGATCGCTGGCATCCGGGCCGCGGCCAGCCAGCCGGTCCGCGTGGAAGTCGAGGCATTCACCGACCTGGACGGCCGCGAGTACCCGCCGACCGTGCGCCTGGCACTGGCGTCCTCCGAAGGCCCCGATCCCGATCGCGAAGACCTCACCCCAGCCGAGGCGCGAGAACTCGCCGGCGCCCTGCTGGAAGCGGCCCGCATCGCTGAGTCATAGGACACCCTTCCACGGCATTAACGGGCCGGCTGGCGTACAATCAGCGCAGGCGCGGCTGGGCGATCACCATGTGCCAGTCAGCACACATCCGGGCCGCTCCAGGCAAGCACGGGCAGCCCTCGGAGGGCCGCCAGCACGGCCGCGCCATTGCCGACTGGCCGCTGGCGCAATCAGGCAGACTCCCTCCGGCACCATCCGCGACACCAGCCGCAAAGGCTAGCCCAGGTCACCTACGTCACGCTGAAATTGCGTGCCGACTGTCAGCGGCCCGGTGCCCGGAAAATGGCCTGCCATCGTGCTCGGTCATTCCCGCAGGTCGGGCCATGTCACTCAAAGGTGCCATCGATCGAACGTTGAAGTGACTACTGGGGGTAATGGTAGGAAAGAAATCACCTCCAGGATTCCGTGATCATCAGGGAGGTGGCGGGAACTGCCTGGTGTCGCGAGAACGCTGCGCGCGATAGCACTGGCCGGCTGCATGGCCGCAGTGGCAGCCGGGTGCGGCGCCAGCCCGGCGAGCCACCCGCCACCCTCCCCGTCCGCGTCTCCGTCAACGTCCGACAGCACGGCCGCTCCTGCTGATCCGCGCACGCAGATCCTGGGCGCCTACATCGGCATGTGGCACGCCTACGCCACCGCGGCCCGCACCGCCGACTACCAGTCGGCTGCCCTGTCGCAATACGCCGCCGGGGACGCGCTGATGATCTTGACCCGGTCGCTGTACGACGACCATCAGCACGGCGTGGTGCTGCGCGGCACCCCGGTCTTCGACCCGCGGGTCACCGGCATGACCCCGGCGGCGAGCCCGGACAGCTCGTCGGTGACCGACTGCGCGGATGACTCACGGTGGCGGCAGTACACGACATCCGGGAAGCCAGCCAGCGGCGCCCCGGCCGGGCGGCACCGCGTCCACGCCCAGCTGCGGCTGTTCGGCTCGGCGTGGAAAGTGACCACTCTCGTGGTGGAGAAGGCGGGGACATGCTGAGGCAGGCACTCAGGCGGGCGGGCCTGGTGCTCGCCGCCGTCGTGATCGTCACCAGCTCGTGGCAGACGGCGGCCAGCGCGCAAGGCGGCCCAGGCGGCGGGGGGCTCGGGGGCACGCAATGCGGCCAGAGCTACACGCCGGGCTGCAAGATCACGGTCGGCACCCCCGGAAGCCCCGGCGGTCCTGGCAGCCCAGGCACGGGCGGGACCGGAGGCACTCACACCGTCGGCAGCGGCCCGGGGTCAGGCTGCACAGGCACGGTGAACGCCACATTCGGCTGCGTCCCGGCCGGCTGCAAGATCACAGCCCAGACCGTGGGCTGCCCGATCGGCGTCGTCGGCCCGCCCGGCGGCGGGGGTCCCCCGGCGCCCCCGCCGCCGGGGGTGCTGGCCCAGCTCGCGGTGCGGTACCTGCGGCTGCCTGATCCAGTGATCCGCTCGTCCCCGGCGCCCAACGCCGTGCAGCTGACCCGATTGCCCACCTGGCTCTGGGTCGCCCCCGCGGTCTGGCAGCCCCAGTCGAAGACCGCGCATGTTCCCGGTGAGTCAGTCACCGCGACCGCGACCCCGGTCTCGGCGTCCTGGCGGATGGGCGATGGCAAGACGGTCACCTGCCACGGCCCCGGCACGGCCTACACCAGCGGGGACAACCCCGCGTCGAAGTCCCCGACCTGCGGCTACACCTATACCCGCTCCAGCGCCGGGCAGCCGCACGCGGCCTACCGCGTGACGGCCACCATCACCTGGGACATCACCTGGACCGGGCCGGGCGGCGCCGGCGGGGCGCTGCCGCCGCTGTTCACCGCCGCCGCAGCCGCCATGCGGGTGGCCGAATCCCAGGCCATCAACACCGCAGGGGGCGCGTGATGACAGTGCTGTCCGGGACCCGCAGGGCCGCCGATGGCAGGTCCGCTCTTCCTGCGGCGCCCCGGCCGCGGCGGCGCAGCTGGGCGCTGGCGGTGATCGGCGTCCTGGTGGTGACGGTGTGCGCGCTGATCTTCGCGGCCGGCTGGGTGCAGGCGGGGAACCGCAAGCCGGTCCTGGCGGTCGTGCAGAACGTCGCCGCCGGGCAGCTGCTGACGGCCGCTGATCTGCAGGTGGTGCGGGTCAGCGCCAGCGGCCCGGTCAGCCTGGTGCCCGCCGCCGAGGAGCCCAGCGTGCTGGGCCGCCCGGCCGCCGGCCCGCTGCCCGCCGGTGCCCTGCTGACATCCGGGGACATCGGCGCGGCAGCCCCGGCCGCCGGGCAGGACGAGCTGGGGGTCGCGGTCAAGGCCGGCCAGTACCCGCCCGACCTGTCGGCCGGGCAGACCGTGGACGTGCTCGCCACCCCGGCCGCATCCTCGGCGGGCTCGTCCTCCCAGGGCAACTCGTCCCCGGCGCTGCCGGTGGGGCAGGCCGTGGTCCTCGGCGTTGACGTGAACGCCAGCTCGGGCACCACCGTGGTGGAGCTGCGGCTGAACCAGAACGCGGTGCCGCAGGTGGCAGCCGCCGCCGCGACCGGGCAGATCGCCCTGGCCACGATCCCGGCCGGCGGGTGAGCCGATGCCGCTGATCGCACTGGCCTCGGTGAAAGGGTCCCCGGGCGTGACCACCACCTGCCTCGCCCTCGCCGCAGCCTGGCCTGCCCAGCGGCGGCTGATCATCGAGGCGGACCCCGCGGGCGGGGATCTGGGCCCGTGGCTGGGCCTGCCGCCCGCCCCCGGCCTGACCGGCCTGGCCGCCGCCGCCCGCCACGACCACAGCAGCGACGTGGCCTGGCAGCACGCCTGCGAACTCGGCGGAGGGCTGCACCTGGTCATCGCCCCGGCAGGCGCCGAGCAGGCCGGCGCGTGCCTGGCCGCCCTGGGCCAGAATGCGGACACGATCTTCGCGTCGCTGGCCGCCGGGCCGGAGACGGTCATCGCCGACTGCGGGCGCCTGGACCCGGGCTCCCCGGCGCTGACCATCGCCGGCCAGGCGGATATCACGCTGCTGATGGTCCGGCCGCGGGTCAGCGAACTGTCCCACCTGGCCCTGCGCGTGGACGGGCTGTCCCGCGCGGGAGCGCGCCTGGCCCTGCTGCTGGCTCCCGACGCCGGCCGCGGGCCCGCCGAGGCCAGCTACCCTGCCGCGGAGATCGCCGCCACCCTGGACATCCCGGTTCAGGCCAGCGTGCCCGCCGACCCGCGCGGCGCCGCGGATCTGGTCGCCGGCCGCGGCGATATGCACAAGATCCGGCGGGCGCCGCTGGCCCGCGCAGCAGCCAGCCTCGCCGCCGAGCTGGCCGCCGCCCGCGGGCAGCCGGCGTCCCCGCCAGCCGCTCCCGGCCCCGCCCGAGGCCCGGCGCATCATCCAGCAGAGGTGACCGCAGGTGACACACCCCGATAGCCAGGCCCTCGTGCCGCAGCCCGGCAACGGGCACGACCATGAGCTGACCCGGCGGCTGCGCGACGACGTCGCCCGCCGTCTGGCCCGCGAGGCCGCCGGGCCAGGCGGCCTCGCGGGTCAGCCGCTGACCCCGGCCCGCCGCGCCGAGCTGGGCCGGCGCCTCATCGCCGAGGCCCTGGACGAGGAGGCCGCCCGCGCGCTGACCGATGCCCGTGCGCCCCTGGACACCGACACCGAGCGGCAGGTCGGGCAGGCGGTCTTCGACGCGCTGTTCGGCCTGGGCGGCTTCCAGCCCTTCCTCGACGACCCGGACGTGGAATCGGTCAACGCCAACGGCTGCGATGAGGTGTTCGTCCAGTACGCCGGGGGCCGGCGGGTCCGCGCCGCGCCCATCGCGGGCAGCGACGCCGAGCTGACGGACCTGATCCGCGCGATCGCCACCCGGGCCGGGAATGAGGAACGCCGGTTCGACCGGGCCACGCCGCGGGTCAGCGTGCCGCTGCCCGGCGGCGGGCGGCTGTTCGCGGTGATGGCCGTGACCGGCCGGCCGTGCGTGGCGATCCGCCGCGACCGGCTCGCCAGCGCGTCGCTGGACGGCCTGGTCGCCAACGGCACCCTGGACGAGCAGCTCGCCGCGTTCCTGGCCGCTGTTGTCGGGGCGCGCAAGAACATCCTGGTCTCCGGCGGCACCGCGGTCGGCAAGACGACCCTGCTGCGGGCGCTGGCCTCAGCGATCCCGCCGCGCGAGCGGCTGATCACGATCGAGGACAGCCTGGAGCTGTGCCTGGACTGGGACAAAGACGCCCACCCCGACGTGGTCGCGATGCAAAGCCGTGAGGCGAACGTGGAGGGCGAGGGCGAGATCACCCTGGCCGAGCTGGTGCGGTGGGCACTGCGGATGACCCCGGACCGGGTGATCGTCGGCGAGGTCCGCGGCAGCGAGGTCGTCCCGATGCTGAACGCCATGAGCCAGGGCAACGACGGGTCGATGACCACCATCCACGCCAGCTCCTCGCGCGGCGCGTTCATGAAGGTCGCCTCCTACGCCGCCCAGTCGGCCGAGCACCTGTCGCTGGAGGACACCAACCTGCTGATCGCCGGCGCGGTGCACATCGTCATCCAGCTGGCCTGGGACACCGCCGGGCGGCGGTGCATTTCCAGCATCCGCGAGGTCACCGACGCCGACGGGCGGCAGGTCGTCTCCAACGAGATCTACGCCCCCGGCCCCGACCGCCGCGCGGTCCCCTCGGTGCCGGTCCGCGCCGCCACCATGGAAGAGCTGGCCGCCGCCGGCTACCAGCCCGCGGGAGCAGGCAGGTGACCGGCGGCAGCGTGGCGCTGGCCGGCCTGCTCGGCGCGGGCGCCGGGCTGGGCCTGGTCCTGGCCTTCTGCGGGCTGCGCCGCCGCCCCGCCGCGCCCGCTGGCCCTCGCTGGCGCGACGCGCTGGCCCGCGCACGCCGTCAGGCGACCATGCCCAGGGTCGCCGGCACACTGGCAGCTGCGGTCGCGGTGGCAGCGATCACCCGCTGGCCTGCTGGCACGATCTTGGCCGGCCTGGCGGCCTGGTTCCTGCCCCGCGCCCTGGGCCCCGACCGCGCCGGGGAGCGGTCGGTGCGGCGGATCGAGGCGATCGCGTCGTGGACCGAGCAGCTGCGCGACACGCTGGCTGCCGCGGCCGGGCTGGAGCAGGCGATCCTGGCCACCGCGCCGATCGCCCCTGAGCCTGTCCGTGAGCAGGTCACCGCGCTGGCCGCCCGCATCCACCAGGGGCAGCGGCTGCCCGACGGGCTGCGGGCCTTTGCCGCCGAGTCCGCCGACCCGGTCGCGGACCTGGTCACCGCGGCGCTGCTGCTGGCCGCCGAGCAGCAGGCCCGTGACCTGGGCCAGCTGCTGTCCAGCCTGGCCGATTCCGCCCGCCAGCACGCCGCGATGCGGCTGCGGATCGCTGCTGCCCGCGCCCGGGTCCGGACCGCGTCGCGGATCATCATCGCCGTCACTGTGGCGCTGACGGCGGGCCTGCTGGCGTGGAGCCACGCGTTCCTGGCCCCCTATGACAGCCCGGCCGGGCAGCTAGTCCTGCTGGCTGTCGGCGGCTGCTTCGCCGCCGCGTTCTGGTGGCTGCACAAGATCGCCGGATTCGGCGAGAACCCCAGGATCCTGACCGGGCTGGGCGCCCTGCCCGGGGCCGGGCCGCAGGAGGCCGGCCGGTGACCGGGGCGCTGCTGCTGGGTGCCTTCGCCGGCCTGGGCCTGCTGGCTATCGCCGCCGGCCTGGCCCCGCGGCGGGTCAGCCTGGCCGAGGCGCTGGAGGCCATCCTCGCCGAGCCGCGCCCGCCGCTAGTCATCACCGAGGAGGGCGGCTGGGCCGCCCGGCTGGGCCGGCCCGCCACCGGGCTGCTGGCTGCCCTCGGCCTGCCCACCCGCGGCCTGCGCCGCGACCTGGCCCTGCTCGGCCGGCCCCCCGAGCGCCAGCTGGCCGAGCAGGCCACCGCCGCGATCACCGGGCTGCTGCTCGCCCCCGCCCTGGCCGGGCTGCTGGCCGCAGCCGGGATCATCGTGCCCTGGCAGCTCCCCGCGGCCGGCGCCCTGGCCCTCGGCACCGCCGGGTTCACCGTCCCGGCGCTGGCTGCCCGGCAGGAAGCCGCCGCCCGCCGCCAGGACGCCCGGCACGCCCTGGCCGCGTTCCTGGACCTGGTGGTCATCTCCATCGCCGCCGGCGCCGGTGTCGAGGCCGCCCTCACCTACGCCGGGGCGACCGGACGCGGCTGGGCGTTCACCCAGATCCGGGCCGCGCTGGACACCGCCCGGCTGACCCGCCGCCCGCCCTGGGAAGCCCTCGGCCAGCTCGGCCACGAACTCGGCATCAGCGAGCTGACCGAGCTGGCCGCCTCCATCACCCTGGCCGGGGTCGAAGGCGCCAAGGTCCGGGCCAGCCTCACCGCCAAGGCCGCCGCCATCCGCAACCGCCAGCTCGCCGACGCCGAGACCACCGCCCAGGCCGCCACCGAGCGGATGAGCCTGCCCCTGGTCCTGCTGTTCGGCGGGTTCCTCCTGCTCATCGGCTTCCCCGCCGTCGTCCACGTCCTCACCGGCATCTAGCTCACAACAAAAGGGGACCGCATGCCCGTTCTGCTCGGATACATCCGCCTCGCCGCCGCCGTGCTGCGCGGCCGGCTGGCGCAGGCCCGCCGCGACGGCGAGGCCGGCTACACCACCGAGACCGTCGTGGTGATCGCCCTGCTGGTGGCGCTGGCGATCGCCGCGATTGCCATCATCACCGCCAAGGTCCTCGCCAAGGCCAACTCCCTGAACCTGGGATGAGGACCCTCCGCGCGGGCCGGCGCTTCCCTCCTCAACGATGCATAGGCCCGGTGAAGGCGCAGGCTCAGCCGCCTGCACGCCGTACGTCACGTCCTGAACCTGCCGCCTCGCACGTCACCGCCGCTGAGACGCTGAGCCGGGCTGAGGGAAACGGCAGCCGCGACGCCCGGGCACGGCCAGCACACCCCCGGCCGCGGGGCCTGGCCCGGCGCTGGCGCGGTGACCGGGGCGCCGGGTCAGCCGAGGTCGTCATCGCCGTCCCGCTGCTCATGCTGCTGATCCTGCTGATCGTGCAGTTCGCGATCTGGGCACACGCCTCCTCGGTCGCCCAGGCGACCGCCGAGGAAGCCCTCGCCGCCGCCCGCGTTCAGGGCGGCAGCGCCGCCGCAGGGCAGCAGCGCGCCGGCCAGGTCCTCGGCCAGATCGGCAGCTCCGTCCTCCTCAGCCCGCACATCACCGTCACCCGCACGGGCGCCACCGCCACGGTGCAGATCACCGGCACGGCCGAAGAGGTACTCCCGGTGCCGGGACTGTCCTTCCCCGTGCACATCACCGTCACCGGGCCAGTCGAGCGGTTCGTGCCCGCCACCGCTCAGGGATAGCCGCCATGCACCGGCACGCGCGACGGCGCGCCCGCGCCAGGGACGGCGGGTCGGCCGCCGCTGAGCTGGTCCTGGTGACCCCCCTGCTGATCGTGGTCCTGCTGCTGATCGTCGCCGCCGGCCGGCTGGTCGACGCGCGGCTGCAGGTCGACAGCGCGGCCAGGCAGGCCGCCCGCGCCGCCTCCCTGGCCCGCGACCCGGCCGCGGCGGCCGCCCAGGCGGACGCCACCGCGCAGGCTGCCCTGGCCAGTGAGCACATCACCTGCGACCCGCTGGCCGTCAGCCCGGACACCGCCGCGTTCCGGCCCGGCGGGCAGGTCACCGTCCAGGTGACCTGCACGGTGTCCCTGGCCGGCCTGGCATTGCTGCACGTTCCCGGCTCCCAGACCCTCACCGCCCGGTTCACCTCACCCATCGACGTCTACCGCGGAGCCGCGCCGTGACCTGCCGCTGCCCGCGCCTGCGCCAGCCCGGCGGTGATGCCGGGCAGATCACCGCGTTCGTCGTCGTCATGATGGCCGCGCTGATCCTGCTGGCCGGCCTGGTGCTCGACGGCGGCCTGACCCTGTCCGCCCGCGAGCGCGCGCTCGGCGAGGCGCAAGAAGCCGCCCGCGCCGGAGCCCAGGCCATCAACCTCGCCGTCTACCGGCAAGACGGCAAGCTGGTGCTCATCCCCGGCCAGGCCGTCGCCGACGCCCGCGCCTACCTGGCCGGCACCGCCACCACCGGCACCGCCAGCGTCACTGGGAACGCGGTCACCGTCACGGTGACCATCGTCCAGCCGATGCAGATCCTCGACGCCGCCGGGCTGCGCGCGATCACCGTGCACGCCACCGCCACCGCCACGCCCGAGCTCGGCATCAACGGGGTACTCCCGTGATCCCCCGGCCCGGCCGCCCGGGGCGCCTGGCCCGCGCGTCGGCCGGGCTGGCCGTCATCGCCGCGGTGCTGGCCGGGCCGCCGTACGCGCTGGTCCGCCTTACCGGCTGGCCGGTACCGCGCCACCTGCCCGGCTGGGCGCAAGTGCAGGCGTTCCTGACCAGCCCGCTCAGCGACGGCGCCATCATCGACGGGCTGGCCTTCGCGGTCTGGGTGCTGTGGGCACTGGCCGCCGTCGCGGTGCTCATCGAGGCGATCGCCGCCGTGGCCGGGCGTCCCGCGCCCCGGCTGCCGGTCATCGCCCCGTTCCAGGCGGTGGCCGCCGCCGTCATCGGCGCCACCGTCCTGACCACCTTCCAGGTCCCGCAGGCCACCCCGCGCGCTTCCCAGCCGCTGCACGCAGCGCTGACCGCCAGCACCGCCGTCGTCGGCCCGCTGATCCCCGGCCAGCCGGCCCGCGCCGCAGCGGCGAGGTCACCGCAGGCCGCCGGCAGCCGGGACACTCCCGCGGCCCGGCCCCGGACCTACCGGGTCGTACCCGGTGATGACCTGTGGGAGATCGCCGCCCGGTTCCTGGGCAGCGGCGAGCGCTGGCACGAGCTGTTCCGCCTCAACGCCGGCAAGCCGCAGCCCGACGGCCGCAGCCTCACCGACCCCAACCTCATCTACCCCGGCTGGATCCTGCTGCTAGCACCGCCCGGCAGCCACAATGGCTCCCGGCCCCCCCACTACGACAGGCGGCCCGCGCCGGCGCGCACGCCCAGCCCGTCGCCCTCGCCCTCGCGACCGGGGGAAGGCTCCGGCAGCACGCCGTCCCCCGCCCCGGCCAGCACGCACCCGCAGCCCCGGCCCGTCGCGGTGCACCTGCCATCCGGAGCCCTCATCGGGATCTCCGTGGCGATCATGGTCGCTGCCGCGCTCACCCTCGCCAGCATCCAGCGGCGCCGCCGCTACCGCCCCCGGCCCGGCCCGCCCGGCACCCTGCAGCCAGCCGAGCCGCCGCTGCCGGCCGTCATCACCGCCCTGCGCCGCGCCGCCCGCCCCGCCCCACCCGACCCCGCAGACGGCGACGCCGGCCCGGACACTGCCATCCCGCCCGTCACCGATCCCTACCTCGACCCCTACGACGACACCACTCCCGGACCAGGCCAGCACGGCGACGCAGGCCCCGCCGGCCGCCCCGCCCCGCACCCGGAGCCCTCCGGTCCGCCAGAGCCGCCCCCGCCGACGGGCACCGGCGCGTCACCCGCCCGCGCGCCTGGCACGATCCCGCTGGGCGTCCGCGGGACCAGCGAAGCCGCGCTCGACATCGCCGCCGTCGGCGGGCTCGGCCTGACCGGCCCCGGCGCGCCCGCCGCCGCCCGCGCGATCCTCGCGGCCCTGCTGGCCCAGGCCCAGGCCCAGGCCGCCACGGCCGGGATACCTCCGGCGATCATCATCCCCGCCGCCGACGCCGCACGGCTGCTCCCCGGGCAGGACGCGGCCCAGATCCCGGGCGTATCGGTCCCCGCCACGCTGCACGCGGCGCTCGATGAGATGGAAGCCGCCCTGGTGACCCAGGCCCGCACGGCCGGCGACGAGCAGCCCGCCGACGCGGCCGGCACCGCGGGACCGGGAGCCGCGCTGATCGCTGCCAGCGATCCCGCCACCGCGCAGCGGCTGCGCGGCATCCTGGAAGCGGGACGCGGCCTGGGCATGGCGGCGATCCTGCTTGGCACCTGGCCGCCGGGTGTCACCTGCCAGGTCGCCGCCGACGGCATCATCACCGCCACGACGCCCCCCGGCGCGGGCCTGGAAGGGATCCGGCTGTTCCACCTCGGAGCCGACGAGGCAGCAGCCATCACCGCCGTGCTGCGCGACGCCCGCGGCACCCCGCCCGCCGAGCCGGCCCTGGCCCGGCCCGCGAGCCCTCCCGCCCGGCGCGAAGCTGAGATCCCGCGCGAGGCCCGGCCCGCCAGCCCTTACCTTCCCGCCCCCGTACTCCCCGCCCCCGCCCCGCCAGGACCTGCCCGCACAGCAGCCGCCCCGCCTCGACGAGCAACCAGCGCCGGGGCTTCCCCCGCACCGGCGGCCAGCCCCGCACCTGCCGCAGACGGCCCGGCGACCGCGCCGGATACCGCCCGGCCGGTCCAGCTGACCATGCTCGGGCCGCTGCGGATCACCGCCGCCGGAAAGGAGATCGGCGGCGGGCTGCGCAAGGCCCGCGAGCTGATGGCCTTCCTCGCCGTCAACCCCGACGGGGCCAGCGCCGAGGCGATCAGCGAGGCCCTGTGGCCCGAAGCCGGCACCAGCCACGCCACGGGCCAGCGCAACCTCGCCCTGCGCAAGGCCCGGGACATGCTCCGCGGCGCGACCGGCCAGGCAACCCCGATGTGGATCCTGCACGCCTCCGGCCGCTACCGCCTCGACCCCGCCCGGATCAGCACCGACCTGTGGCAGTTCACCGACGCCCTCGACCAGGCCCGGCACGCCGGCACCGACCAGGACCGGCTGGCGGCCTGCCGGACCGCGGCCGGGCTCTACCGCGGCGAGCTAGCCGAGGGCGAGGGCTACGAATGGGCCGAGCCCTACGCCGAGACCGCCCGCCGCCGCGCGCTGGACGCCTGGACCACCATCGCCGACATCCTTGCACCGAGCGACCCCGGCCAGGCCCTGGCTGCCCTGGAGTCCGCGCTCAGCCACGACCCCTACAACGAGTACCTGTACCAGAAGATCATGCGGCTGCAGGCCGCAGCGGGCCACCCCGAGGCCGTCCGCCGGACCCTCAGCCTGCTGGAGACCCGGCTGGCCGACCTCGGCATCACGCCCGGCACCCAGACCCGGCACGTCGCCGCATCGCTGCTCAGCACCCACAACCCACAACCACCAGCTGTAGGATCCGCGGATCAGTGAGCAAATCCGGATGATCATGAGCACCGGTGAGCAAAATCCGGGTTTCGTGAGCAATGGCTGCGAAGCTCTTGCTGAGAGAGTATCTGAAAACTGCTCTTCCGTGCCCATGGTCGCAAAGTCGATTACTCAGCGTTCCGTCGGCTCGCTTTCCAAAGGGCCGCCGCACGCGCCGATCGTCGACTCGGTGCGGTTTCCCGCGAAGCTCCGCGGGGCTGGCGATTTAGCCCAGATCAACCGTGCGGGGGCGCGGCTGTGGCGTCCGCTATTCGTAGCGGAGTGCGGGTCAGAGATGGCCCGTCAAACGGCCAGCTTCCATCAGCATGGCGGTGGTCGCGGACGTGACCGCTGGCACCACGGCTGCGGTAGCACCTTGCCGGACGACTGAGAGTGCCCAGTCTGCGAAGCGTTGGAGCGCTGGCCGGTTCACGGCGCCGTCGCGAGCGGCAGCTAGCGCTACCTCCCGCTGCGCGTCGATGCCCTTGGCTTGAGGCACCAAACTGCGCACCAACTCAACGATGGCGACGATCTGCTTCTGGAGTTCGTCCGCGGTAGCGCCAAGGTTGTTCTGCACCTGATGAGCGTGATCGCCCGCCACTTGACCGTAGTTGCTGCCGCCGAAACTGACTGTCATCCCAGAGCCCTGCATCCGCTGGGCCTCGGCATAGCGATCCACGTCCGAGTCGTACCTCTCTGCGCATTCGGCTCCGGCATCTGTCAGGTAGAGCCGGACCGGCCCTTCAGCCTGATCGATCGTAATTCCATTTACGTAGCCATTCCTGAACAGCCATGCGGCAGCCCTATCGAGGTCGCCTTCGGTGAAGGATTCGCCGTACCACACGCCGTGCGCGGGACTGTCCAGCATGAGATCCCGGACCGGCAGGTTGAACTCACTGACCGCATCGAGCGAGTACAGCCAGTCCACCATGGCCACCCGGCAGGCCGTTGTGCGCTGACTCCGGTCCGCTCGCGCATCTCGCCGCTGCTCTGCCAGTTCGCGGGCTTCAGCCGTGACCCGGACGTCGAACGACTCGATCCCACCCAGCCCAAGGGCTAGATCAAGCAGACCTTGCTGTCCGAGGCGCTGCAGATCAGCACGCGCGATCTCGTCGGCGTTCGCGCTCTGATCGGGCAGAGCATCGTAGAAAGGCTTAACCGGCACGTAGTTGGCCGCATTCTGCTGAGGCACGATCCACTCGACCAGCTGAGCCTGGCGTATCTCCGAGGCGGTCCAGCCCAGCCCTTGCTTGTTCATAACTCAACAGATTAGAACGCCAGTTTGAAGATCGCTATCTGGTCAACAGTTGATCAGCTCATAGCTGACACGCGGCGTGGCTTCCGCGGTTCCGGCGTGAGACTTGGTATACGTCTGCGCTGTTTGCTGTCTCTCGACCAGAGTGGTGGAGCAGTACCAGGCCGCCAGCCAAAGGACGCTGGGCCAGGTGCACCCACGATCGGCGCCCGCGTCAAGTATCGATCACGAAGGGTGATCGGCAGCAGTACTTCTGTCGCGCCTCCCTGCCGAATCTGGCTCAGGTGATTCAAGCCAGCTCACTGAGCCCGAGGTCCCTCTTCGCCATATCTGACCAGGCGGGTTAGTCGATGAGGTACTCGTCGGTCATCTCCGGGTCGGGGTGAAGCGGCGCCTCGTTTACCCAAATAGACGCGCCCCCGGCCCTCCGACGGTCCCAATGGTCGTCGCGCAGGGCGTTGACCTCGTCGATCTGGTCTGGCGAGAGATAGAACGCGGCCGCTTCCACTCGCCGATAAGCCTTGTAGAACCGTTCGGCGTGGACCGGTTCGATGGCCGCCGCTATCCGAAGCTCGGCGAGCATGGCGTCTAGATCAGTGCGGCGCATCCTGGGCCGGAGGTCCGGCAGGAGATTGATCATCCCGTCCTCCGAGACCAGCAGGATGACGGTCGGCGTGTCTCTGGCAGAGGCGAGGTACTTCACGGCGGAGTTGTACCGCGCGCCGCGGGAACGGTCACCCGCCCCGGTCGCTGTTCCATCCAGGATGACTCCGATGGCGTGGCAACGCCCGGCTGGGTCGACGAGGACGGCGCCGTCGATACTGGTGACTTGCCGGACGAGATCGTTATCGAGCCTTGCCGGCTCGATGGTCAACGCCTGGCTTCCAAGCCGGGCTGCCTCTTCGGCGGCGCGTTCGGAGATGACGAGCATCGTGCCATGCTCGGCGTCGGCCGCCCCCGTGGCGAGAGCCCACAAAGCGTCACTGTCACACTCTCGGAACACACGGCTCGAAATGTCGTCGAGCCGCTCACGTCGCAGCCGCTGCTCGGGCAGCCGCGGCGTCCCGAATTGCACGGTCGCCAGCGGGACGCTGGCGTGGTGTAGCTCCCAGGCGCCGTCGCCGATCACGAGCACCTGGAACAACGACTCAGACTCATTGGGGTAGTCCGCCCGCTGCCGTCCGAGTCCGTACGCCACGCTGCCGTCGGTTAGCAGTGACTCGCCGTGGCGGCTGCTCGTCTCTAGCAGCTTCCTGAGCGTCCGAGTCTCTCTGACAGGGACGGGCGTTCGGAGGGTGAGGGAGCGGTCGACGTGCTCCGAGCGCGGGTCGGCGAGAAGCAGCGATCCGATGCCCACCCGGCGTTCGTACCGTGTTGTCGCCACCCGGTTCAGTCCGTCGAACAAGTCCGACCCCATCTCGTTGCCCGCCAGCACGGTGGCGGAACGAGTCAAGGCTCTGCCCGCCGCCTTCGCGACATCGGCGGGGTCCGCGCCGATGTCGAGGTCGGCGCCAGCGTACGGCTCGTACAGTGCCCGGCTGCTCAACCGGAGGATCTCGTCGACGGCACCCCGGACGAGCGACTGCGTGACCGGGTAGCGGTCAGCGGCCACCGTGGACGACAGGTGCGGCGTGTCGTCGAGAACCCACTCCGGAAGCCCTACCGTCGTGAACACAAGGTGCTGGCCTACCGGGGTCGGCAGACCGACGAAGAACCGCAGGCCCGGCCCGAGCCTCGCCTCTAGCACCTCAGTGATGGCGGTGCCGTAGGCGCGGTGCATGGTTTGTTGCTGCCGCCTTTCGCGTATCCACGCGGCGCTAACCAGCAGCCTGCTGTCGGGGTCCTGATCGAAGAGCTCGGTGGCCCTGTCACGCAGACCGTCAAAGTCGGCGGGCACGATCGGCCCGTCCTCGGGCTCCACGCACAACGGATGGCCAGAGCCGCCCTCCTTCAACAACCCGATCAGGAAGACCGTCGGCTCGACGGTCATGCCGAGCACCTCCAGGGACTTCTGGAGCGCGCTCTCCACGGTGCTGCGGAACGTGCGCTGGAAGCCCCACATGAACAGCTCGATGGTGTCGCCTCGCACCCGCCCATCGTGTCATGCCGATCATGGGCATGGCGCGGCGCGGCAATTCAGGGCTATGTCCTTCCGCATCGGCCCCGCGAGATCCGGGGCGCGGCAGGGCGTTAGCCTGCTGCGCGCTAGATCGCCGATCATGAATGCCTATTGGCTCGATAGGTATTGATAGATTCGGCCGCGCAGTGTGCCACACTAGCGCCGTGATGCCAGAGCCTGACCCTCGGTGGGCCAACATCTCAGGCGGCATCGGTCCGGGCGGGCAGATGAGACCCATGTCGTTCGAGATCCTTGCCGCGCTTTCGTCCGAATGGGCCGACCTGTTGCCCGACACGATGATCGTGGACGGCCCAGGGCACCTGCTGCGCATGGCCCGCAGCCAGTTCGCTCACTCCTGGTTTGACTACGAATTCATGGTCACCGCATGCCTGACCGGGTTCCAGGCTCTGGAAGCCGCGTTTCGGGTGCTCTACCCCGATGCCGAGCGGACACCCTTCAGGGCGCTCATCCGCCGGGCGCAAACGGAAGGCATCCTGCCTGGCAACATCGCGGACCTGGCCGATGCCGGCGCCGAGCTTCGGAACAGCTTCTCGCATCCCCGGACGCAGTTCGCACTCACTGTAGGCGCCGCCGCGCCGATGCTGGAGAACACCCACCGCCTGGTCGCCCTGGTCATGGGCGCAGCGGCAGAACGTGACGCGAGATGGAGGGTGCAAGCTGCGCAGAAGGTCGCCAGCGCCGCAGCCGACCCAGTCTCGGAGTAGGACGGCATGAGCGATGCTGAACTGGCCGGCCGCCAGACATGGCGGACTTTCGAGTTGCTGACCAGGGAGCACCTGGACCGGCTGGCGGACCTGGCCGCCCGGGATCACGAGGCGTTCACCAGGCCCGCGGGCCGCCCGGAGTACCGTCCGCGCCGGCTGTTGGCCGTGCTCGCCCAGGGCGCCGCCCGTCACTACCTTGACTGCCTCGCCGGCCACGATCCCGGGTCCCGCACGGGCGTGAAGGACCTCGACGTCTGGACGTTCTACGCCGCGATACCCGGCACCGCGTTCCCCGCCGCCAGGCGCGAGACCCACGCCGACTTCGGCCTGTCATCCCTGGGACGCCAGACCTACGACCTCGCCGACGCGCGCACCGCCCGCGAGCAGGCCCTCTGGCGCCGATTTGCCGCCTACCAGGGCCGCCGGGTCGACTTCCTGATGCGCGCCCTCCCCGTCTGGCCCGGCGCCCCGTACGCCGAGATCATCCAGGCAGTCCAAGACTGGCTGCGCCGCGGCGCGGCAAGCAGCCAGCTGAAGAAACCGTCCGCGTGGCACCTGGCGCAGAAGGCCATGGTGACCCTCACCCCAGCGCCGCAGCGCGGCCAGATCCTATGGCCCGCCGACGCCGGGCCACCAGGTCGCGACTTCTGACCAGCGTGATGGGGCGGTCGGCGCACCGCCGTGGCAGCCGCTTGTGATTCCGGCACGGCCAGGATGCGTCGTCGGCACACTGCCCTGCACTGGCGGGACCCGGCAGCAGCCGTTCGTGTCCAAGTGCCTGCACTTTCACTGCAATATCGTTCCGACGGCAACGCGCAAGGCGCCTGTCCCGCCAGGCTGGCGGCGGGACTATCGCAACTTCGTTGCGGCGTTCGTTGTCCTGTCGGAGCAGATCAGCGCCGACGCTGTCGATCGCGGCCAGTGTCAAGGGGGTCGGTCGTCTGCTCTGACAATCCGCGTGACCGGATAAGCAGAGGCTCTGCGTGCCTGAGAATCGAGGTGATCGGATGGCCGGTCAGGATGGCGTGATCGCGTCTTGCGGGCGGCAGAAGGCGCAGTAGCCGACATCGGCGCGCTGGCTGACCGTCGCGTAGGCATCTTCCAGAGCGGTGAACGGCCCGTGCCATTGGTCATTGGCACCGCTGGAGCCGCCCTGCACGCCGTCGCCATGGTTGCACCACTTGCACTCGCCCCGGTGGACCCTTGCCCGGTCACGATGGTGGTTGTCGTAGGCGTAGAACTTGCTCATGACCGCCCGCTTCCTTCCAGCTTCTCGAGGCGGGCGGCGAGAGACGCGATCGCCTCCTGGGCGACGGTAAGTGCAGCATCCAGGCGCGCGACCCGCGCATCCAGGTCCTGGGCGCCAGCTTCGGATCGCGTGTCGCCGTCTGTTGGCTGGTCCACGACCCGGCCACGACCGGCCTTGTCGACCTCGCTGGCCCGGCGGCAAGCGAAACCTACTCGGGTGAGCACACGCTGTGCCTCCATTGTCGTAAAGCTGGTGCGGTCCCATCCGGTGACCGCCGCCAGCACCTGCTTAGGCGGATAGGCGGTGTCCTGCACCTCGACCAGGTGCTCCCGGATCGGCTCCGGACGGACCCCTCTCATGTGACGCTCGATCTCCTCCTTGCTGAACACAAACGGGCGACCGCCCACAACCGCGCGAACCATCCCGGCCTCCCATGTAGACTACTTTTCTTCCTTACAGGAAGAAAAGTACAGGCACTAGACCAGGCAGTCAACTGTGCGCAGAATCCCGGCACTCAAGCCCCTGGCGCAAGCCCTTCAGGCCGACCCTGCAGCACGTCGGCAAGCAGTCCCAATTTGCCACTTCTGCGCCACGAGGCACCGCCCGTGAATCGCGCCCGATTGCGCGCCGATCGGCGACGCGCACTCACGTCCGAGACCACCGGTTACGTTCCGTGATGGTTCCCGTCGACACTGATTGGCCTAGGGCCTGAAGACAACGGATAGGTTCCTGTAACTGTCAGCGCGGATCGACGCATCACCTGTACTGGGAACCCGCTCTCGCGCCTGCGGCTACCGAGCCCAATTGCTAATGATCATCCGGAACGCCACCAAGACCGCGGTGCTCACCCACGAGAACTCCGCAGGTCAGCGGCGTGTGGTTGCTAATGATCATCCGGACCCTACAACCAGCCGGCCACCGCGCGCCCGGCAACGCCGCGCCGGGCTGTCCTTCGCCAGTTGGCCTGAGCCATCGCCACCGAACCTGAGCCATCGGGCTGTTTCTGCCACTAACATGAGCTGCTTTGCCCGAAGCCGTGTCCCGGGGGACCCGCTCTACCAGCGGCTCAGATGCGCTCTACGGCAGGGCGCGCGACAGGAGCGGCACGCTCTCGTTCAGCGCCGAACCTTGGGATGTCTTATCGATCACGCTCAAATCGCCATATGGTGTGGTCCAGGGTGCGCTTGGTCAGCCCGGAATGGGAGGGCAGGAGCCGCTCGAAGGCAGCGGAGAGCAGCGCGTCTGTTTCGCCAGGGCCGACATTCCGCCCGAGCGTGCGGGTGGCGAAGCGCATCAGCATGACATCCGGCTTGAGGTGATCGACGCCGACCAGGGAGCAGAAGTACTGCCAGGTGACCCACCCCAGGCCATGAACCCCCGTCCATGCACGCCGCACTTCTGCTTCGCCTGCGCGCCGACGGAGATCTTCGATCCGGGTTACGGACACGTCCTGCAAGCGCCTTGCTGCCTCCACGCAGAGGTCCGCCTTCAGGTGGCCCGCGCTACGCGAGCGACTGCCGGCGAAGAGCCGGTCCGCAAGGTCCATTCCTTCCATGGACCCGGTAGCCCGCAGCAGGTAATCCAGACCGAGCTCGGGGAACCCCGGACCGCTCCATGCCGTGAGCGGGTCGCAGGGGGTCCCGGTGTTCTTGCAGTACGTCGCGACGACGCGCTGGACGGCGGAATAGCGTGACCGGATCGAGTAAACCGCATCGATTAGGGCCAGCGACAAGTGGGCATAGCCGGGCGGGATTACGAACGCCTCAGGTGCAGGTGCCACGTCCGAGGTGATCCGGTCCACGAGCAGCTCAACATCATCGCTCGCGGCTGCTGCCAGCGTCGGCTCGGCCAGCAGCCGGGCTTCTTCAAGGACGGGAGCGACGAGCGTGTCGAATGCTCCCCGCACCGAGGCGAGCTTCCAGCGGACGGTCATCTTCTTGCCTGCAAGGACGTCGTTCAGTGCTGCGGCGACGTGCTTGAGCACCTGATCACGGGGGCCATCTGGCGCCCTATCGATGAGTTCCGTCATCAATGCGGGAGCCTTATCCCGGCTCGTCGTGCTGTTGCAGAAATGGCACGCCGTTATCGTGTTCGCAGCGTCGATCTCGGCGGCCAACTGGACGATCTCGGCTGCGCTCCACTCCGGGAATCGGCGAGCAAGCCTATCTGCGATCTGTGGCCGGTAACCGCCCTGGCTGTCGCCGATGAGGTGTTCCACCGTCATCTGTCGCCACAAATCGAAATCGAGTTCCATTGAACCCGCCCCGCATAGCTGGCACACGCCCCCCGATCGTTGGTGGACCTCTGCCGAGTAGCCGAACAGCGACTGGCAGTTCCTGTAGCCGTACTCCTTCATCAGCTGTCCTCCGCGCCCTGCACAGGCATGGACCGGCCCGCGCTCCCGCCAGAGCGAGTATCCCGTGCCTGCGGCGCTTCGGCGACTCGCGGCCAGAACTAGGCCACGGGGTGCCTCAGCGGGCCCAGCCGGATAGCGGAACGCCGCGATCCTCGTCAGCCAAACGCGCGAACTTGGCTCGTGTTGAATGGCAGGAAACTCCCGCACCTCTGCCTTCCAACTTGAGCCATAGCACGTCAGGGCCTGCCTGGTGGCTCAGGTCCACTGGCGAAGGACACGGGCGCCCAGCCGCATGAGCGCCGCCCCTCCGACAAGCGGGGCGGCCCCGCGCCCCGGCCAGCCCCGGCTGAGCATCTGGCCGCGCCCGTGGACTCGTCGCCGCGCCTGAAGTCCCGCTACCATCACCGCCACCCCCGCCACCGCCGCCCAGTCCCGGCAGGCCGCCGCATCGCCGCCGGGCGCCGGCCCGGTCCCGGGCCGCCGCTGCCATCACGGCCCGCCCCGGGGGAACCCAGCCGCGAGAAAGCCGAGCCCGGTGGCCATTCCGCACCATCAGCTAGTCCGGGTTCCGTCGCGTATACCTGCCGACACCGGAACCCCCTGGACGGGGAGAACGCGCAGGCAGTGCGCGAAATAAACCTTCCTGTGGACTCCCAGACTGATTACGCGCATAGCTCGTAAAACAATAATGAATGGCGCGCGGGTCCCGTGATTGCGTGCGTTGAAATACGTTGTCATGGCTGTATCTGTGCATGTGACTGATGACGTGCCGGGGTGCTATCGGGCAGGCTGCCCCGGGAGCGTCTCGGTGGTCGCGAGGCGGCCCGCGAGGCGGCATCGCGAGGCGGAGCGCGAGGTAGGCGGCGCGGCCGGCGCGGGGGTGCGGGGCGAGGCGGGTACCCGGCGCGGCGCGTACGCGAGGCGGCCGGCGGCCGGCCGGCGGCGGGGAAAAGGCGCGGAAAAGGCGCCGCGGCCGTGCGTATCCGCCCAATAGCAGTCCGCGTAATTAGCGCGGGAAATTGGCGGAAAATAGCCCGCGATAGGGCCGGAAATTCGTTGACTGGTCGGGGGTGCCGAGATAGCGTCGTGGTGTACATAGGAAATAGGGAAACGGGATAGGGAAACCCGCAAACCCGGAATAGCAAAAGGAGTCCGCCGGAAATGTGCGCGCCCGTCATTGTCACCGAGGAAAACGCGAATGACCTGATCACCCAGCCCGGGAACCCCCACCTGATCTGGGACGGCGCCGAGGCCCGCGTGATCACCGAGGACTTCTACCGCGCACTGAACGCCGAATCGAAATGGCTGCTGATCATGAGCCACGCCGACCTGGCCGACCTCGACCCCGGCGCCCTGACCTACCACCCCGCCGCGCTGGCCGAACTGCTCACCACCTTCGGCGACGACCTCGCCGCCGGCGACTGCCCCTGCGCCGCCGGCTGACCTCTGGCCACCCCCGCCCGCCTTCGACCCCGCGTACCGGAGACCACCATGACCACCACCGCCCCGCGCACCACGCCCACGGGCCGGCTCGGCAACGGCGAGCTGCGCCGCCAGGTCGCCGCCTGGCTGGACGAGAACCCCGGACCCCACACGCCGGGCACGATCGCCAAGGCGCTGGAGCGCAGCGCCGGCGCCGTCGGCAACGCCCTGAAAACCCTCGCCGACCGCGGCGAGGCCGAGCCCCAATCCGGCAAGCCCGCCCGCTACCAGGCCACCCCCGCCACCAAGGCGGCAGCCGGCGGCGTGTCCACCGCGCCGGCGCCCAAACCCGCCACCTCGCCCAGGCCCGCCCCCGCGCCGGCCGCCGCCCCTCCGGCCACCTCCCCAGCCCCGCCCCCCTCGGGCGTAACCCGCCCCAACGGCGCCATCTACCGCCCCCGCGCGCTGGCCGACATGCCCGACACCGACGCCCTGCGCAAGCTGCGCGCGGCCGGCATCCCCGCCCTGCTGTACGGGCCGCCCGGCACCGGCAAGACCAGCCTGGTCGAGGCCGCCTTCGGCGACGAGGTCATCACGGTCGCCGGCGACGGCGACACCGCCGTCAGCGACCTGGTCGGCGACTACACCCAGCGCGACGACGGCACCTACGAGTTCATCTACGGACCCCTGATCACCGCCATGACCGAAGGCAAGGTCCTCTTCATCGACGACGCCACCCTGATCAGCCCGGCGGTCCTCGCAGTGACCTACCCCGCCATGGACGGCCGGGGCGAGATCAAGGTCAAGACCCACAAAGGCGAGACGATCACCGCCGCCCCCGGCTTCTACATCATCGGCGGGCACAACCCCAACGTCCACGGCGCGGTCCTGACCGAGGCCCTGTCATCCCGCTTCACGGTCCAGGTCAAGGTCGGCACCGACTACGACCTCGCCCGCGCCCTCAAGATCGACCCCCGCGCGATCACCGCCGCCGAAGATCTCGCCAGGCGCCAGGCCGGCGGCGAGATCGGCTGGTCACCCCAGCTCCGCGAACTGATCGGCTACCAGCGCACCGCCACCGCCCTCGGCGAGAACGCCGCCGCCGCCAACCTCGCCGGCATCGCCCCCGAAGAAGACCAGGACGTCGTCGCCGCCGCCCTGCGCAAAGCCTTCGGCCGCACCATCACCCCCCTCGCCCTCGGCCGCCAGGTCTAACCCCCCGCACCCCGGAAGGAGGCCCCCGATGACCGCCCTGCACCCGCCCGCCCCGCCCGCCCTAGCCACGCCCACCGGAGCCTGGCGCAAGCTGTCAGCCGCCATGACCGCCGAGATCCCCGCCATCACCGGCCGCCCCGTGCCCGTCGCCTGCGCCCCCGGCGCCGGCCTGGGCCACCCCGCCTGCTACCTCCCCCTCGTCCCGGTCATCGAGGTCGACGGCAACCTGCTCGGCGTCCCCCCGGCCACCGCCAGCCCGGCCAGCCCATCGGACCGCGAACGCTACCCGGTCCTGTGGGGCGCCCTGACCCACGAAGGCGGCCACGCCGCCCACAGCAAGGTCTGCCCCCCGCCCGCCGAAAGAGCCAACTGGTGCCAGGCCGCCCACCTGCTCGAAGAATCCCGCATGGAAGCCGCCCAGATCACCCGCCGCCCCGGCGACCGCCGCTGGCTGCGCGCCACCGTCGGCAAGCTCATCCTGGACGACTTCACCGCCGCCGGCGCCGAACCCGGCACCCCCCGCGAGGCCGGCTCCGCCGCCGCCCTGCTCCTGGCCCGGCGCGACGCCGGCATCCTGGAGGCCGCCGAAACCACCGACGTCGCCGCCAAGGTCGAGAAGGCGATCGGCACCGATGCCCTCAAACGGCTGGAAGCCACCTGGAACCAAGCCCACCAGGTCGCCGACGACGACGCCCGCACCATGGTCCGCCTCGCCCGCCGCTGGTGCCGCATCCTCGGCCTCGACCCCGACGCCGCCCCGCCCGCCCCCGTCGAGATAGACCTCTCCGACCTGCTCGACGCGATCCGCGAGGCCATCGACGCGATCAGTGCCGCCGTCGAGGCGGACTTCACCCCGCCGCCGCCCTTCCCGCCCGGCAGGAAGGACGAGCGCGACGCCGAGAACACCGCCCGCATCGACGCCGACCGCGCCGCCCGCGAGGTCTTCGCCCGCCGCACCACCCCGCCCGCCGTCACCGGCACCCGGCAGCCCCGCGACGGCGAGAAGGCCGCCGCCCGGCGCCTGACCCGCACCCTGCGCGACGCCACCGCCGGCGGGCGCGACACCGTCACCTTCACCTCGCCCACCCCGCCCGGCCGCCTGCGCATGCGGCAGGCGCTGGCCGCCGACGCCCAGCGCGCCGCCGGCGCCCGCCCCACCGCCGAGCCCTTCACCCGCACCCGCAGCCGCCGCGTGCCCGCCCCGCCGCTGCGAGTCGGGATCGCCTGCGACATCTCCGGCTCCATGCAAGCGTTCACCGGCCCGGTCGCCTCCGCCGCCTGGATCCTCGCCCGCGCCGCCGGCGCCCTGCCCGCCGCCACCACCGCCACCGTCTTGTACGGCGAGCAGGTCCACCCCCTCACCCACCCCGGCGACGCCCCCGCCCAGGTCACCGACTTCGCCGCCCCCGACGGCACCGAGCAGCTCTGCCGCGCCATCGACGCCCTCGACGGCGCGCTCGGCCTGTCCCGCCCCGGCACCGCCCGGCTGCTAGCCATCGTCTCCGACACCTACCACACCCCCGATGAGATCGCCGGCGCGCAGCGGCGCATCACCCGCCTGGCCAACACCGGCTGCGGCGTGATCATCCTCCAGCCCGACGACCCCTTCCCCTGGGACGAGAAGCACGACTGGAAAGACGCCCAGGTCATCACCCTCACCGACCCCGCCGACACCATCGAGGTCATCGCCCGCGCCGCCACCCGCGCCCTGACCGCCTGAACCCCTGCCCTCGGGCGGGACCCCCGCCCGAGGGCAGCCAGCCCGGACAAAGGAGCAACCCCTGTGAACGAGGACCGCATCACCTACGACCAGCTCAGCCAGCTCATCGACGGCCGCGACCGGCCCGCCGCCCACGCCATCGACACCGCCGCCCGGGGCGTCAACGCCGCCGAGCGCACCATCCGCGAGATCGCCGGGATGATCCGCGCGAAGCTCACCGAGATCGGGCAGCGCCTCGACCACGGCCTGAGCCTGAACGAACTCGGCGAACTCCAGCGCATGCCCGCCGACCTCGACCGGGCTATCACCCTCCGGCAGCACCACTGGCAGGTGCTCGGCGCCCTGCTCACCGAAACCGAGCTAACGTCCCTCCAGCCCGCGCAGGCCGCGCCCGCGCAGGAAGAGAGCACCCGGTGAGCGGCCGGCCCGGCTACCAGCGCGGCGACCGCATCGCCCTCGATTACACCGCAGACCCGCACACCCGGCTCCAGCCCGGCGACGAGGGAACCGTCACCAACTACGACCCCCGGCACGGCCAGCTGAACGTCCGCTGGGACAGCGGCAGCACCCTGGCCATGCTCCTGGCTGACGGAGACCGGGTCCGCCTGATCACCCCCGCCCCCGAGCAACCCGGCCCGGAAGGCGATGAACCGTGATGAAGCCCCGCACCACCTGACCCCGCCGGCCACGACACCGGGAAACAACCAGCGTAAGGAGCCCCCCATGGACGTCCAGCTCTACGGCAGCTACACCACAAGGCGCTATCGCGCGGCCACCAGGGACGAGATCGAGCGCATGCTCCGCGCGCCCCGGCTGGATCACCGCACCTGCCCGCCCGGCCGCGGAGGCGACGTTTTCATCGCGCCCGCTGATGACGACGAGGAGTTCTGGTCCGCCTGGCACGCCCGCCACCCCCAGCCCCCCGTACCCGCCGCCAGCATCACCGCCGAAGCCGTGAGCCTCGGCCGCGACGCGGGGAAGGCAGCGGCCTCCTGGATGTTCGACGGCAACACCCCCGAGGACGCCTACCGCGCCGTGCTGCGCGGCATCGACGACGGCGACCCGGCCATCCTCGACGCCCACCCGGCGCCCGGCCTGTCTGCCGACCGCGGGTACAGCGAAGCCGACCTGGCCCGCGATCTCGGCCTGGACGGCGAGGACCAGCTCCCGCCGGAAGCGGTGACCGCCTACCTGGACGCAGCAGCCGGGACCTTCTGGGACGAGACCGAGCGCATCGCCCGCGAGCACCTGGCCGGGACCGCCGCCGGGCTCGCGGCAACCGGAACGGAGCCGGGCCGGTGAGCGCGCCGGCCCCGCAGCAGGCCGTGCTGCGCCAGGCTGAACACCTCGGGCGCCGGCACGGGAAGGCGGCCGTGTACTGGCAGATCGGCGACAGCGGCAGCGACGCCGCCCTAGCGTTCTACAGGTCCCTGCTGCGCGGCGCCGGCGGCGACCCGCAGATCACCGGCCTGTTCGAGATGCCCGGCCTGGACGGGCGGCACGACTACGACCGGGATAGCCTGGCAGCCGACCTCGGCCTGGCGCACGATGACCCGGTCCTGGCCCAGGCCGCGCAGGCGTACCTGGCCGCCGCCCGCGAGGAGTTCTGGCGGGAGGCCGCCCGGCTCGCCCGCCGCCGCCTGCAGGCGTCCGGGTCCCGGGCCGCAGGCGAGGGCGGGGACCGGCGGCAGGACATCACCGACCCGGCCACCGGGCTGAGCCGGCTGCTGGCCGAGCGCTGCTCAACCTGTATCCTCCGGCCCGGCGACAAGATGCACCTCGGCGCCGAGCACACCGCCGCCTTCGTCCGGCAGGCGCTGGACGCCGGCAGCTACGTGGTCTGCCACCAGACCCTCACCTACGGAGATAACCCCGACTTCGGGCCGGCGATCTGCCGCGGCTTTTTCGACGCCTACGCGAACCGGTCACCCGCGCTGCGCCTGCTGCGCGCCTTCAGCCGGCTCACCGAGGTCGAGCCGCCCCAGCCGGAAGCAGACGCTCGGTGACCCGCGCCGGCGCCGAAGAGCAGCTGCGCGCCCTGGCCGGGGTCTCCGTCTGGAATCTCGCCGCCCCGGCGGTCATCCGCCCCCACCGCGACGGCTGGCTGATCTTCATGCGCGCCCAGTACGCCTGGTACGGGACCCCCGAGGCGGCGGCGGACGCACTGCTCGCCGGGCACCACGGCAACGGCATCCGCATCCGACTGCGCTGACCAATCCCGAGGCACTAGCGGCAGCTTCCCGCGCAGGCAAGGAGAGACCGCTTGAAGACCAGGACCTCGCTGCCCCGGCCCGGCCCCGCCCCAGGCCGCTGCCTTCGCTCACACTCCAAGGGAGGCGGCCAGTCCGCTCCCAAGCCCCGCGAGGCGGGCACTCCCCACGCTGATCCTGGTTCCCCCCAAGAGCGCCGCTCGCCTGCGGGATAACCGGCGGAGAAGAAGACCGGAACAAGAAAAAAAGGCATCGGCTGTGGATCAGTGAAAAGCGCCGGGCAGAGGCTGAATTTCAGTTTCACTGGCCGGGGGATGCCATCGGGTTCCCATCCTGGCTGAGCAGCAACCACCGCCCAGGCTGAGGCATACCACGAGGTGAGGAGATTCTCCCGGGCCGTGCGACCGGATTCCGAAGAGGCCCGGAATTTCGTTCCGCAGGCCGGGTTTTCCGGGTTTCCGCCGAAGACCAGAAATTTCTGCATTCACCGCTTGACTTCACGCCCGGCACAGAGCGATCGTCGTCCAGAAAACATCGGACGCAGGCATTAAGAATGCCGCCGGAAACGAAATGGAGTCACCGAAATGGCACGCAAGAAGAACCCCGCAACCGCCCGCCCGGCCGCCGCCCGCAGCGCCGCACACGCCGCGCCGGCCCCCGCCCCGGTACCAGGTACCGGCCCCGCCCCCGACAGCCCGGCAGGGGCCGCCTGCGCCGCGCTGGCCGCCCACCCCGGCGGCGCGACCACCGCCGTCATCGCCGACGCCATCGGGATCGGCCGCGCCGCCGCCCGCGACGCCCTGACCGAACTGGAGACCGCCGGCACCGTCACCCGCACCAAGGCCGGCAAGCCCGGCATCCCCGACGCCTGGACCCTGACCGCCGCCGAAGGCACCAGCCACCAGCCCGGCGCCGGCCACGGGCCGGACGGCGAGCCCGCAGCCAGCAGCCAGCCCGCCGACGGCCCCGCCGCTGCGGACCAGGACGGCCCCGGCGAGGACGACGTGGCCGCCGGCGCTAGCCAGCAGGAGGCCAGCGACGAGGCCAGCCCCGGCCCCGGCGCCAGCGCAGCCGTGCCTGATGGCAGCCCCGGCGAGCCGGACACGGTTACCGGCCCGGAACAGGGCGGCGGCGAGTCCGCCGGCGACGCCGGGCCAGGCCCCGGCGACAGCCCGGCTGCCGCAGAGGGCGGGGCCGCCGGCGAGCCGCCGGACCCGGCTCTGGTCGCGGAGATCACCGGCCGGATCGAGCAGATCCAGGCCGCCGGCGAGCCGCCGGACCCGGCTCTGGTCGCGGAGATCACCGGCCGGATCGAGCAGATCCAGGCCGCCGCCTCCGCCGCCGCGATCGTGCTGCCCGGTAACCTGCGAGCCGCGCTGGCGGGCCTGGAGGAGATCTACGACCAGGCCGCCCAGGGCCGGCGGGCGCTCAGGGCCGCCGTCGGCGGGCGCAAGGCCCCGGCTGCACGGCCCGGCGGGCTGCGCGAGAAGGTCCTGGGCCACCTGCGCGACCACCCCGGCAAGGAGTTCACCCCGCACGAGATCCACAAGGTGCTCGGCAACTCCTCCGGGGCTATCGCCAACGCCCTGGACACCCTCGTCAAGCACGGCGATGCCGAGCTGGCCACCGAGAAGCCCCGCAAGTTCCGCCTCGCCGGCACCGCGACCGCGCCGGCCGGGACCGATGGCGGCGCGGGCAGCGACGGCGAACTGGCCGGTGCCGCATGACAGCCCCCGCCGATGGCCGGGGCGGCAGCACGCCGCCCCGGCCCGCCCCCGGCGGCGGGCCGCAGCAGTGGTTCGTGCTGCGGCCCTGGCTGTTCGACGTCACCGCCGCGATCGACCTGCTCGTCCGCGTCCCGCGCCCGGCCCAGCCGCTGCCGGTCGTGCCCTGGGCACGCGCCAACGGCCTGATCCCCAGCCCCGGCAGCGGCCCGCATGCGGTCCCGCTGATCGGCCCCGGTCCCGGCTTCAACCCGGACTACGCGCTGACCACCGACCTGGACGACCCGGTGATCATCGCCAGCATCACCGCCGCCGGCAGCGGGCCGCCAGCGCCGCTGCTGATCGACGGATGCCACCGCCTGTACAAGGCCGCCTGGCTCGGCCGCGAGCACCTGCCCTGCCTCGTGCTCACCGCCGCCGAGACCCTGTCCATCCGCCGCCCGGCGATCCTCATGCCCGGACACGGCCCCGCCCGGCGGCAAGCCCGCAGCAGGGGGAACCAGCCATGACCACGATCACAGTCACTATCTGGCATAACGTCGCCGTGGACGGCCAGGGTCACCACACCGGGATGCTGGAGGGCTACCAGCCCGGCGACCCGATGGTCCGCGTCTTCACCTATCAAACCGACCCCGCCGGAGGCCCGGAGGAGATGGCCGAAGAAGCGTTCGCCATCTGCAACGGCCACCCCCGCGACGCCCGGGGCACGGACCTGGCCCACCGCTATTACGAGCGCGAACTTCGGTCGGTGTCGAAGGGGGACGTCGTAGTCGCCGGCGAAGTCGCGCTCGCCGTAGCGAGCGTCGGCTGGATCCCGGTTTGCGGCGGACTGCACGAGGTCCGCACCGACGAGTACGGCACCCGCCCGCTCCAGCCGCCCAGCCCCGTCTCCGGGGACGGGACAAGTCCCGGCCGGCACCCGCAGGAAGGAACGGCGCCATGACTGAGAAGCAGACCGTGACCGTCGCCGGCGTCCCCGTGACCGTCCAGGCTGCCGATGGCGTCCTCACTGTCACGATCGGCCGCTTCGACCCGGCCGCCAGCGGACTGCTGCGCGTCCATCCCCGCTTCGGCACGGCTTCTGCGGGCGTGTACATCGCCGACGAGACCGGCGACACCGCGCACCGCCCGGACCACCGCTGGTTCTTCGATCTGTACCCCGGCCCGTGCGGCGCGACTGAAAGCATCCGCCTGTGCGACGGCTGCTTCACAGCCGCCACCGGCCTGCTCGCCGAATGCGACGGCGGCTGCCCGCAAGACCTCGATCACACCGGCCTGTGCTTGCGCGCCAGCCCCGCTGAATGCCAGTGGTGCGGCACTCCCGGCCGGCTCCGCGAAGTCAGCCGTGCCGACGTCGGGCACCTGCTTCCGGCCGTCGGCGAGGAAGACGAGGGCCAGTGGTTCCTGCACTTTGCCGACGGCCGGCGCGGTCCCTACCCCTCGGCACAGGCGGCCTGGGACGACTGGCACGCCAGCCCGCCAGCGGCATAACCACTGCGGGCCCCGGGCCAGTGCCCGGAACCGAGACGTGGATCTACGCCGGCATCCGGGCCGGCAAGGACGGCAAGCGGCTGCACGCCTGGATTGACCCCGCTGGGGAGGAACACTGGTTCTCCCGCACTGGCACCCGGATGGCCGTCGGCAGCCACTACACCGTCCAGGTGTCACGGCACGATGGCACCCTCACGCTGCACGGCACCCCCGAATACGCCGGCTCAGCCGCCGATGAGGCCACCCGCCGCACCCTGTGGACCGAGCACACCCTCGCCCAGACACAGCTGGAGTCCATCCGCGCCGAGCGCGACGCCGCTCGCCGCAACGCTCTCGACGAGACCCTCGCCCCGCTGCTGGAGCTAGCCGCCCCGCTGCGCACCAGCGCCCAGCGCGACGCCCTGGCCGCCTACGTCATCCGCAAGCTCCACAACGCCTGGGCCACCAGATGAACCCCCGGGTACGCCCCGGGCCAACCCCCGCCAAGTCAGGCCAGCCGCTTAACCCGCCCCGCACCCGCCCGGTGATACAGAGGAGAAGAACATCATGAAGCTACGCGCATACCTGGTCAGGGGCCAGTTCCGGATCCACCGGGCCGACTGCCGCGACTGCGCCAAAGAAGCACGGCGCAGCGACTCCGCCGGCCACCCCGAGGACTACCCGAGCAAGGGTGCAGTCATCAGCGGCCTGTGGTCGGACATCATCGCCGAAGACCCCGCAACCTACGGCACCCCGGGCGGCCTGGCCAGCCTGGAAGCCGAGACCATCTTCCTGGCGTGCACCCGCGGGCTGCCCGATGACTGACCCGCATCCCCGCCCCGCGGCTGGCCGGGCCGCCGCCCCGCGTGCCTGCGACCGGATCGCGTCCGGTAGCCAGCCCGCCAGCAGCAGCGGGCAGCCAGCCGGGACACGGCATCCGGGCGGCCAGCGGGCCAGGCTCTGGTCGCCTGACAGCGTCCAGCGCTATGTCGCGGGCTGGGCCGAGATCACGACACCTGGCGGATGGGGCGCCGCCAGCTCCTGGGTCCCCATGACCTTTGAGAACGCGAAGGCTACGCTCATCGCCGAACTGCAGCGCAACCTCGGCAGGTGGGCGGGCACCGGTGGCAGCGACCCTGCCCGGTACAACGATGCCCTGCAGGTGCTGAGGGCCGCGACCGGGCCGCTCACCGTCGGCCTGCCTGGCCATGTGCTGAGCATCACCGAGGCTCCTGGGCGCACGCGGTGACGAGGCCGGGGCTGCCCGCGGGACCCAGACCTCGCGCCACTGTCCAGCGATGAGATGGCGAGTGTGCCCTCACGCTAGCAGGCCAAAAGGGTCCGGCCGATGTCCAGGCTGGCCCGGGGGCACGCCTGATGGAAGACCGCCGGGCCAGCCCGCACGGGCTGGCCCGGACTCTTCTGGAGCAGGCGCCGCCTTCCCGCGACGAGGGTCACCGTAGGTTCTCACCTTTCCTGTCATCCGGCGCTGCGTTGGCCTGGCTTAATCCGGGCATTCTCATGGATCTGCCGTCAGCTCTTTCTCACCAATCCGTCATTTCCCTCTGCGGCCCCGCACGGGCGGACCTGCGGTCACGGTCGCAGTAGGGTCATCCAGGTGCGACAAACGCCTGTCACGGAAGTGCCGTCAGGGCCTGGCCCGGTCGACGCTGTCCCCGGACAGGCGTTTGAAGGCGTAGTCGTTCAGTTCAGCCCGATAGGAGGCCGATGGTCCGCTACGTGTTCCAGGATGCCTTCGAGCGGTTCATCGTTGCTCTTAACGACGCGCTCCTGCTCGACGCAGAGGCCGGGCGTGTCAACAACCGTAAATGGAGGCAGAGAGGCTCCGGTGGTCTTAACGTGGAGTCACGCGCCATGTACCGGGCCATCGCCGTCATATCCGTCGCTGCCTGGGAGGACTTCAACGAGCAGCTCGTGGGCGCGGGTTACGACTATCTCAAGAGGACCGCGGCGAAGCCCGTGCCCGCCGAGCTGGGGCAGTGGTTCCCTCCCGACAAGCTGCAGGCGCCGTCATCGGCCAACGTCAGGCGGCTCTACTGGGCGTACTTCGGTCTCGACCCGATGCCGTCGTGGTGGTTCTCCTTCGCCGCGCGTGCCCGCGAGATCGGCATTGAGGCCGACTGGTGGGTTTCCTTCAATGATCCATCTCATCTGGAAGAGCGCACCAGACGCGGAGCGGATGCGGCGAGGTGGCTGGACTCGCTCGTGCGGCTACGCCACGCTACCGCTCATCAGGACCCGAGGCACTTCAGACAGCCTCCAGAGATCGGCGTCGCTACCTCCAATCGCGGCAAGTGGGGGGTCACTAGATACACCGGCCAGAACGCGATCGCCGTCATCACGCAGCTAGCTCTTTGCACCATCCAGGCCCTGTCACAGCATCTTGACGTGCCTGGGCAGTTGGGCTACCTCAGCCCGCTCCGCTCATGGAAGCTCGCTGGCAGCGCATTGAACGACTTGCCCCAGTGGCCGGGTGCGGCAGAAGTCAGCTAGCCCGGCGGGAGAGCTGGACTACTTGATCGGCCGGCCGGGGATCATGGTCCCTGGCTGTCCAGGTAGGCGTAGTAGTCGATCTGCAGTTCCTCATGGGCGTCCAGGAAGCCCGAGTAGCCGCCGTACAGCAAGTTGGCGAGCTTGTGGAGTTCGTTGACTTGCTCATAGAAATTGATGCGCACCTGGTCTGGCCGGGCTGCCGTCCTGCCAGGGCCGTGGCCCACCATGGCGTACCGGAACGCCTCACCCGTCTGGTCCTCGCTGTCGAGCCAGTCGAGCAGCCGTCGCGACGCGCTGTCGATGCGGTTGGCCGGGGCGTCGATCTGCAGGAGCGCCATGTACCGGTCGAGCCGGTCCGCCAGCTTCTTGATGTTGTGGGTGTCCAGCTTCTTGTTCAGCTTCGCGGGGCTGAGGTCCTCCTGGGTGTAGCCATCGCGCACCAGGCAGCGTGCGGTCAGCCGGATCAGCCACTTCAGGGTGAGTTCAATGCCGTGCCGGTAGTTGAAAAGGATCGGGATGGGCAGGCCGTCGTCTGGACCGTGGGCGATCCAATGGCGGGCGGCGATCTCGGCGACCCGAAGGTACCCGCCCGCGATCGCGAGGTCGTCTTCGTGGCCCCCCAAGATGGCGATCTCGCTCATCTGCCGTTTCGGCCTAGGCAGGTTGAGGAGGTCGTCGGCTTCGGCCATCTGGTCAGGATGCCGCGCGATGGGCATCCCTCGCCAGCACATTGGTGGGCCTCGCGGCCGACACTAGGCCGACCAGGTGATTCATGAACTCCTCGCGCCCACATCCCGGGGACACGTCGCCATGCCAGTCACGGGCGGGTGAAGCCGACCACGGGTGACAGTCCTCCCTTTGACGCGGGGAGGCCGTAGGTGTCGTACTCGACGTCGTATCCGGTGGCGTAGGCGTCGATCATGGTGTGGGTGGAGGGGTTGACGACGATGCCGACGTGGCCGGGGGCGGTGGGGGTGCCGTCGGAGCCGGCGAAGAAGACCAGGTCGCCGGGTTGTGCCTGGCTGGCGGGGATCTGCTGGCCGTAGGCCCACTGGGCCTGGCTGGTGCGGGGGATGGAAAGGCCGGCGGCGCGGTAGGCCATCATGGCCAGGCCGGAGCAGTCGTAGGCGTCCGGGCCGGTGGCGCCGAACAGGTAGGGCTTGCCGAGCTGGGCGGCTGCGTAGGCGAGGACCTTGCCGGCGGTGCCGGGCGGCAGCGGGCCGAGGGCCTGCTGCTGGCACAGGGCGCTGCCCGGGGCGGAGATCGTCTGGGCGCCGCCGGTGGTGTACCGGGCGGCGGTGTCCAGGACCTGGCTGACGTAGGAGCTGGAGTGGTTGAACGCGAGCAGCGCGGCAGGGGTGTTGCCGGGGGCGCCGTGGGCCTGCAGGAAGCGCGCGGCTGAGGGGATGGCGTCGCCGGGGTCGTAGACATCCACAACTCCGTCGTGGTCTCCGTCGATGCCCCACCCAGTGGTGTGCTGGGAGGCGGGGTGGACGGGGGCGCCGCCCCAGGTGTTCCCGGCCTTGCCGCCCACGCCGAACTGCATCGGCCCGGCGGCGCCGAAGGCGTTGGTGCCCGAGTGCACACCGGGCAGGTCGGACTGGCCGTTGTCGCTTTCGACGGCGCCGACCCCGGCGAGGATCGTCCACGGGATGCCGTACCTGGTTCCGGCGCTGATGTAGTCGGTGCGGTAGCGGGCGGGGATGGAGCGGGCGGCGCTGGTCGCGCGGGGCTGGGCGGTGCAGGCGGCGGCTTGCTGCCCGGTCACGCCGGCGATGCCGCCGATGAGGGCGGCGAGCAGCAGGATCACCACGGCGGCTCCGGCGGCGATGATGATCGTGGCCGAGCCGCGGTCACCGGCCGGGTGGCGCATGAGCGTGCCCCCTTTTCAGTTGTTGCCGGCGCTGGCGGGCTCGATGTCCCAGACCGCCCAGCCGCTGCCGCGCGGGGTGAGGGTGACCGCGAAGCTGGCCGTCGCCTGGCTGGTGCCGGCGCGGCTGGTGATGACCTGAGCGACGGTGACCGAGATCGTGACCGAGCCGGGGGTCAGGTCGCGGATCCGGACCGCGCGGGTGGTGGCGGCCGCGGTCTGCCGGGCGGCTTTGCGCTGGGCGAGGACGCCGGGGGTGCCCGCGGCCTGGGCCAGGGCCGCCTGCAGCGAGCTGGCGGCCATGGGCCGCAGCCGGGCGAGCCAGGCGGCCGGGGGCTGCCGCCAGGACCAGGAGTCCCAGGCGGCGGTGAACCGGCCCGCGAGGGAGGCTGCGGCCTTGAGCCGGGCCGGGGGGACCGGCAGGATCGCGGCCAGCGGCGGGGCCGCCGCTGGCCGCGGGCTGGCCGTGGCGGTGGCGTGCGCGGGCTGGCTGGCCGGTGCCGGGCTGGCCGCCGGCTGCGAGAGCGGGGAGCAGGCACATAGGTCGGCGGCCAGCAGCGCGGCAGCGCAGCCGGCCAAGGCGGGCCGGCTAGTCATCGCTGGCCTCCGGGAAGCGGGGCGTGCCGGGCAGGGCATGCCAGGCGGGCGGGGCAGGGTCGGGGGGATACCAGGCCAGGCCGCCCGGCACCGGGGCAGCGGGCTGGCCGGCGTGCTGCGGGCCGGGGGCCGGGGAGGGCATGCCGGGCGGGGCGAGCTGGGCTAGCCGCAGCCGCGGCCCGGTCGTGCCGGCGGGCAGCCACACCGGGCCGGCCGGGCCGCTGCGGCCGGTGCCGGGGACGGCGGTGGCAACCGGGACGCCGGGGATCTGCGCGGCCGAGGCGGCGCCGCGGGTGCCGTGCGGCGGCGGCCCGGCCAGCCGGGCGCGCAGCGCGGCCTCGCGCCGGGGTGTTGGCAGCCAGAACAGCACCGGGGTGGCGATGCCGGTGCGGGCAGCCAGGGCGGCATACCCGGCCAGCTTGGCGATCAGCCGGGGCAGGTCCTCGCTGCCGGTGTCGTACTCGAGGAAGAAGTCAGCGGTGACGGGCGGCCGGCCGGGGGGCTGCTCGGTCCAGCGGCCGTACCCGTCGGGGCGGGCCAGGTCGCCCCACAAGGCGGCACAGCGCCGTTCAGACCACCAGCACTCCAGGGCCGCCTGCCCGCTGCTGGCGCGGGCGGCAGCGGCCAGGGCGGTGAAGAACCCGTTCGATCCGGTGGTGTGACCGAGCCGGGGTGACAGGGCGATCGCGACCGCGCGGTCGCGGCGGTAGCCGAGCCCGGCGACGGTGGTGCCGTCCTCGGCGGCGAGCACGGCGGCGCCGGCGTCGTCGAGGATGAAGTGCAGCGGCGCGGACCCGGACCGGGCCAGCGGCCGGAACCTGTCGACGGCCCGGTAGGTGTACAAGACACCCATGCGGGCGGTGGCCGCGCGGGTGGTGCCGAACGCCAAGTCGGCGATCTGGGTGGTGGTCAGGACGCGGTGCTCGTGCAGCATCCGCAGCAGCCACCGGTCGCGGGCGGTGAGCCGGGCGGCCAGCGCGGCGGCCAGGTCCGGGCTGCGGGCCAGCCGCCCGCCGGCGCGGGGCCGTCCGGGCAGGGCAGGCAAAGCAGGCATGCGGTCCTCCTCGGGGGGCTTGGTGCGGTCAGGTGCCCGGGCGTACCCGGGGGTCGGTTCCGGCGGCCGGCGGCTGGGGGGCTGTGCCGCTGGCGCCGCCGTGCGCGGTGCGGGCGGCGCGGCGGATGAGCCGTGCCCGGCCTGGGATTGCGGGCGGGAGCGGCTGGGTGCGGAAGGTGAAGGCCGGGGTCTCGGCGCTGTCGGCGACCAGCCGGGCGGCGGCCTGGTAGGCGCCCAGGTGGGACAGGTCGTGCGCGGTCAGCACCGGGGCGGTGTGGTGCTCCAGATCGCGGGCGTCTTCCGGGGACACGGAGAAGATGACCTGGGAGCGGGCGTTGGCGGAGATCCCCTGCCGCAGGTCGGCGGGGAGCTGGGCGAGGTTCTGGTGGGCCATGGTCACCGAGAGCCGGTAGGCGCGGGCCTCGGCGAGGATGTCTTCGAGCGGGTAGGGCAGGTTGAGGAAGTTCTGCGCCTCGTCGACGTACAGGCCCGCGTCGGGGCGGCCTGTTTCGGGGAGGCGGGCGCGGCGGGCGGCGGCCTGCCAGGTGCGGGCGACGATGAAGGACCCGACGAGCTGGGCGGTTTCCTCGCCGAGGATGCCCTTGGGCAGCCGGGCCAGGCACAGCCCGCCGTGGTCGAGGACGTCGTTCATGTCGAAGGTGGACGGCCCGGCGGCGATCGCCTGGCTGGCGAACTTGCGGAGCAGGAACGCGCGGAGCTTGTTCATCAGCGGGGCGATGGAGTGCGCGCGGGTAGGCGGGGTGAGCTGCTCGTACCAGTCCCAGAAGTCGCGGAGCACCTGGTCTCGGACCTGGGCGGTCAGGCGCCGCCGGTAGGCGTCGTCGCCGAGCAGGGGCGGGATGTCGGCGAGGGTGACCAGCCCGGAGCCGGGCGGCACGGAGCCGAGGAGGGTCAGGCAGGCGGCGCGGAAGATGTCGTCGGTGCGTGGCCCCCAGTTCGCGGCGAAGATGCGGCGGAAGATGCCGGTGACGTTGTCGACGATCATGTCGGTGTCGGTGCCGGTGCCGTCGCCCTGCAGCACGTTCAGGCACGGCGGCGGGTGCCGGGCGTCACCGGGGTCGAACAGCACCACCTTGCCCGCCGCGGTCTCGGGCAGGCGGGCGAGCAGGCTGGTGACGGCGTCGCCTTTGGGGTCGATGAACACCACGCCGCGCCCAGCCTCGGCGTCGGCGAGGATCTGGCCGGCGATCAGGGTGGTCTTGCCGGTGCCGGTCGGCCCGCAGATTCGCAGGTGGTGCCGGGCGTCGGCGACAGCCAGGCCGACCGGGCGCGGCGCCCCGGCGTCGGAGATCCCGAGCGGGCGGGTGTGCGGGCCGGGGACGGGGATGGCGGGGGGCGGCGCGACGGCGCGGGCGCCGGCGCGGGCCAGGCCGGGCAGCGCCGGGTCTGCGGGCAGCCGGGCGATGGCGGCGAGCTCGGGCACCGACAGCAGGTCGCCCCCGGGCAGCCGACGGGAGGCGATGGCGGTGGCGGGGCGGCGCAGGCGGCGGCGGGCCAGCCAGTTCCGCCCGGTGTACAGGGCGGTGGCCGAGGCCAGGGCGTGGGCCAGGCCGCGCAGCCGCGCCGCCTGCTGGGCGGCGGCGGCGCGGGCCTGCCACCGCCCGGCCCCGTCCGGGACCGGCGCGGCGTTAGTAGCGACGGCGTAGCGGATGAGGGTTTCCCATTGCGGGCCGGCGAGCTTGCCGGTGGTCTCGCGGATCTCGGCGGCCAGCTCGGGATCGGAGCGGGACGCGGCCCAGCGGCTCCCGCTTCTGGCGTGGCCGCCGGGGCTGGCCAGGTCCAGCAGCCGGGAGGTGAGCCGGGCGGGCTGCCCGGCGCGCTGCTTGCGGGCGGCGCGGCGGGCCTTGCGGAGCCGGGCGCCAGTGACCGGGCGGGCGAGCACCTGGAGGATTGCGTGCTCGTCGTCGCCCAGGCTGGCGGCGGCGCCGGCCAGCGCCCGCAGCGGCGCGTCCAGGTCGTGGCTGACCGACAGGGGGAGGATCTCGGGGCGGGCCAGCCGCAGCGTGCCGCCGGCGGTCAGCGCGCCGGGCGGCAGCGGCGGGCTGGCCGGGGCGGTGCGGGTGTGCGCGCCGGGCCAGGCGGCTTCGACGGCGCGCTCGATCAGGCCGGGCGGGATCGTCCCGGGCACCCACAGGCGGATCGCCAGGCCCGCCGTGGTGCCGCCTGCCCAGGTGTATTCCCACCCCAGGTGCGGCTGCCCGTGCCACAGTCGCGCCCGGGGCGGGCGCAGCAGCCCGGTCAGGTGCCCCCACAGCGCGCCGGCGCCGCCGGGATCGGCCTGCGGCGGGGCGAGCACCGTGACCGTGCGGGCCGCTGCGGTGAAGGCGGCGTGCTGGCGGCGGTGCAGCCATTGCCGGCCTGCCAGCACCCCGGCGACGACGGTGGCCAGCAGCGGGCCGGCCACCGGGCCATAGTGCTGGAGCAGGGCGAGGAGGAGGCGGGCCAGGTGGCTGGTGAACGCGCCCGGGTTGGTCAGGTACCGGCCGGCCGGCCCGCCCGGGGCCGGGGACACGGCCCGGGCCCGTACGGGCCGGGTGTTCAGGATGCGGGTGAGGGTCATGGCAGCAGGTCGTCCTCCTCGGCCGGGTCGGCCTGGCCGGCTGGCTCGGGCCAGGCGGGGGCGCCGCCCGCGTTCTGGCCGGCCTCGATGCGGGCGATCTCGGCCGGGTCGCTCGTGCACAGAAAGTGCTCGGCGGGCGAGGCCAGGGCCTGGAACGACACCCGGGCCGACGGGCCCGCGGCGAGCAGGCCCTCGCCCCGCCGCGCCGACAGCAGCAGCGCCCGCTCCCCGGCCGACAGGCGGAACTCGTCGGTGACCTTGGTGATGGCCTGGGGGGCCTGGCGGAGCAGGATCTGGGTGGCGGAGTTGGCGATCACCGCGCGGCCCAGGTCGGTGGCCAGGACATCCTCGGCGTCCTGGGTGACCGCGGCCAGCCCGGCCCACGCCTTGCGGGCGGACTTGGCCAGCCGGTACAAGAACTTGGCACCTTCGGGGTCGCGCATGAGCAGCCACGCTTCGTCCACTGTGATCAGCCGTCTCCGGCGGCTGGCGGGGTCGGAGACCTGCCGCCAGGTGGCGTCCAGGGCGAGCAGGGTCGCGGCCGGGCGCAGCTCGTCGGGGACGTCCCGCAGCGAGAAGACGACCAGGTGCCCTTCGGGGCGGGTGGTGGTCGGCGCGGCGAACAGGGCGGCGTGGGTGCCCTCGGTGAACGGGACGAGGCGGTCCGCCACGGTGGTGGCCGCTTCGGTTTTGGCGGCGCGCAGCGCGGCGGCCAGGGCGGGCAGCAGCGGAGCGGGCCGCGCCCAGGTGCGCGGGTCGGCGGTGATGCCGGCCTGGTGGTAGGCGGTCATGATCGCCTTGTCCAGGGCGGCGCGCTCGGCCGCCGACGGCTGGCCGCCGAGCAGGACCGCGATGACGGTGTGCAGGAACAGAGCGCGCCGGGTCAGGGTGTCGGGCCGCGCCCGGCCGGCGGCGGGCAGGTCGAACGGGTTGAGGTGCACCTCGGGGGCACCCAGGTGCACGTACGCGCCGCCCACTGCGGCGGCGAGGCGGGCGTACTCGTCTTCGGGGTCGATGACCCAGCATTCGGTGCCCTGATACAAGCTGCGGAGGATCTCCAGCTTGGCCAGGTAGGACTTGCCCGCGCCGGAGGCGGCCAGGGTGACCGAGTTGTGGTTGTCGGCGGCCCACCGGTCCCACGCCACCAGTCCGGGACCGGCGGTGTTGGTGCCGTACAGCACGCCCGGCAGCGCGTGCGGGGCGGCGGGATCGCGGGGCAGGTCCGGGCTGGTGAACGGGAAGGACGCGGCGAGCGCGGCGGTGTCCATGGTGCGGCGCAGCGCCAGCGCGTCGGTCCCGGCGGGCAGGGTCGTGGTCCAGCCCTGCAGGGACCGGAAGGTGACGGGGACGGTGACCAGCAGCAGCGAGGCGGCCAGCGCCCGAACGGCGGCGACCTCCGCGTGCAGGTCGTCTTCGGTGGCGGCGTGGACGGTGAGATAGAGGCCGAGGCGGAACAGGTGGCCCTCGCCTCTGGCGAGCCGGTAGGCCAGCTCGCGGGCGTCGTCGGCGGCGGCCTCGGTGTCGGGGTCGTCGAGCTGGCCGCGGCCGGCCCCGGCTCGGCGGCCGGACTCCAGCCGGGCGCGCTGCCGGCGCAGCCGGGCGGCGGCCACCGCAGCCGGTATCGGCTCGATGTGCAAGGTGACGTCGAGCCGGCCGGGGTAGGTCAGCAGCGGCTCCAGCCAGCCCGCGGCCACCTCGGCGGGGTAGCCGGTGACGGCCAGGGTGGCGGCGTAGTCATCGCCGACCCGCACATGCCGGGCGGTGATCTCGACGGCGGGCGGGCCGGGCATGTCCCGGGCGCCGGCCAGCTCGTCCGGGGCGGCGCGGCGGTGCAGCAGGCGGCGGGCGGTCACGCCAGCCTGCCGGGTCCGGTGACCGGCTGGCCGGGGACAGCCAGCCGGGCGGCGGGGAGGGGGGCGGCGGGGTCGGCGCAGGCGGCCAGCAGGGCGGTGACCTGCCCGCCGTCCAGCACCCGGACCTGAAGGTCGGCTCCGGCCAGCAGCCGGGCGGCCTCGCCCGCGCGCTGGGTGGCGCGCGCCGCCGCGGTGCCGCCGCCGGGCCTGGTGGTGCCATGGGCGGGCTCGCGGATGACCAGCAGAACCTGCCGGGTGAGCACGTCCCGCTCGGCGGCCAGGCCGGCCAGGAACTCCGCGTGCTCCAGGGCGGCGGCCTCCAGCGCCGGGTGCGGCAGGCCGCCGGCGGCCTCGCGCAGCGCGGTGACCGCGCCGGAAAGGTCGGCCCGCCCGGCCCGGATCACCACCTGGACCGGGCCGGTCAGGGAGTTCAGCCACCGGCCGTAGGCGGCGGTCAGGGCGTCCTGCTCGGCCGGGCTGCGCAGCGCGAAGTTCACTGTCGACACTGCCGCCACGGCGGCGGCGCCCCCGGAGCCGAGCCCGACCACCCCGTCGGCGCTGATGTGCTGCCACAGCGGCGCCAGCGGCGCCGGGGCCGGGGCCTGCGGGCCGGGCGGGGCGGCCCAGGCCGGGGCAGCCGGGATGCCCTCGGGGGCGGTGACCAGGCGGCGGGGCGAGCGGGCCTGCCGCCACGCGGCGGCCAGCAGCCGGTCCAGCGGCAGGCCGTCCCGCTCGCCGATGACCAGGGCGGTCGCGGCCAGCGCGACCGGGGTCGCGAGGACCGCGAACGCGGGCAGCGGCAGGACGTGCCGGGTGGCCTCGAACCCGGCCCAGATGATCACGGCCGCGGTCGCGGCGATGGCCACCTGACGGGCGGTCAGCCCGGCCAGGATCTTGTCCGGCCGGTCGATGTCCGCCGGGATCGGCACAGGATCGCTGACGTCATAGCTCACGGGCCTTTACCTTTCTTTCCTTTCGAGGAGGCGGCTGCGGCCTTGCCGCCGGCGGACGCGCTGCCGCGCAGCACCGGGGCGATCCGCGACAGCACGGCGGCGGTGAACGCGAACCGGGCGGCGCGGCGGATCGGGGAGTGGCCGAAGGGGGACAGCACGGGCCGGGCGATCCAGAACGGGATCCGCATCAGCACGTACAGCAGGCACAGCGTGATCAGGACCTGCTCCAGGTAGCTGACGGGGTGCCAGGGCAGCCAGCCCGGGGAGAAGAACACCTGCACGGCGGCGGTCAGCACCAGGCCCTGGGCGACCTGGATGGACAGGGCGGCGGTCAGCGCCCGCCACCACCAGCGCGCCGCCCACGCGGTCTGCGGCAGCGCGTACAAGGCCAGGCACAGCGGCGCGGCGGCGGCCAGCAAGACCACCGCCATCAGCCGCATGACGTACACCACGGCCAGGACCAGCGCGAGGATCACCCCGGCCAGGGCCAGCAGGATCAAGAACACGCCCTGGTCGGCAGCGGAGTTGCCCAGGGTGGTCAGCAGCGACTTCGCGGCGCTGGCGGGGTCGACGCCGTGCCCGGCCAGGGCCGCGGACAGGCCGTTGGCGATCGTGATGGCCTGGGAGATCACCACCATCGACAGGTTCGCGCCCAGGAAGCCGAGCACGATCCGGGGCGCGATCTCCTTAGCCGAGTAGGAGGTCTGCACGGTCTCGTGGCTCATCACCACGATCCCGCCGAGGAGGACCAGCAGCACGTAGCAGGCGTCGGCGACCGCCACCGAGGTGGCCCACATGGTGTGCACCGCCGGGATTCCGCCGGGCTGCGGGGTCGACAGGGCGCTTTGCCCGATCAGGACCAGCAGCGGGTTGACTGCCGAGCGGACCAGGCCGGCGAACCAGCCGGTGATCGCGCTGGTCACATGACAGGTGAAGTCGAAGAACCCGCAGCCGCCAGTACCGGCGGTGGGCGCGGGCTGCGGCGAGGGAGACGGGGACGGGGAAGGCGGGGTTGCCGGGACCAGCCGGGCCGTGGTGGTGGCGGTTACAGCGGGGCTGGCCGGGCGGGACGTGCTGGCCGTGGCAGCCAGTGCCCGCTGGGCGCCTGCGGCGGCCAGGGCCAGCACGGCCAGCACGGCGGCCAGCGCGAGCACGGCGGCCCGCAAGCCGCGCCGGCGGCGTGGCGGGGGTGGCCGGCCGGGCTGGCGGGCCCGGCTCATCCGCCGACCAGGGACTTCAGGACGGTCACGACGACGGGGGCGAGGACAGCCAGCGCGTAGCCGATCCCGGCCGACTTGAACGCGGTCTTGGCCTTCTCGACCTCAGCCGGGTCACCGCCGGCCATCAGGTACCGGACGCCGCCGATGGTCAGGAACAGCGTGGCCAGGCCGGCCAGGATCCCGACGATCCACACCGTGGTGTTGCTGATCACCTGGCCGATGGACGCCGCCGCCAGCAGGTGCCCGGCGGCCAGGCCCGGGACGGCCACGGCCGGGGCCGCGGGCGGGTGCCAGGGCGGCAGGGCAGGGATGAGGTTCATGGGCAGGGTGCCTCCTTGAAGGGGCGGGCATGCACGGGGTGCGAGGGCGGCCCGCCGGCGGGCGCGGGACCGACCTCCTTTCGGGGAGTGGCAGGCGGCGGGGTGTCAGCGGGTGCGGCAGCCCCCGCCTGCGGGCCGCCCGGCCCCTGGGAATTCACCGGGGGCCGGGTAACCCTCGCACTGACAGAAATCCGGTTTCCGCCCCCGTTTTTCACGCGGTCCCCCGAATTCAGTCCGTCAGGAATCCGTTCCGGATGGCGTCGGTGAGGGCTTTCTCGGCTCGTTTGCGCCGGTTGCACAAGGCGGCGTGGCTGATTCCCCGCTCGTCGGCGATCTGGGCCAGCGGGACGCCTTCGAGCCGGTTGCGGCCGATCAGTTCGGCTTGCGCCGCGGTCAGGACGCGCTTGCGGACGGCGGCGGCCAGCACGAAGTCCGGGTGCCCCCAGGGCAGCTCCGGGGCGCCGGCCTGGTCGTCCAGGTCGCGGCGGCGGGTGGCGTAGTCGGCGTCGGCGAAGGCCAGGGCCTTGCCCGCGCGCCAGGCCGCCCAGCACAGCCGGGATGCCAGCGGCACCTGCTCCAGGTCGTCGGGGTCCAGGCCGCGCACTGCGGCCAGGAATCCGGTGAGCACCTCGGATTGCAGGTCGGCGGGGTCGCCGCGGTAGGCGGCGGTCAGGCTGGCCACGGCGCGGCGCAGGCCGGGCAGCGCGATCCCGGTCAGGCCGATCACCCACGCCGGGTCGCCGGTGCGGGCGCGGCGGACCAGTTCGGCCCACACCTGGTTGCGGGCGCGGGCGCTGGTGGCCGGGTGCAGCAGCAGTACCCGCAGCTCATCGAGGGGGACCGGCCGGTCGGGCAGCCCGGCAGCCAGCCGCGAGGCGTGCACCGCCAGCGGCCGCGGCCCGGTGGTCAGCAGCCGGAATGCGGCGTCGGCGGCGTCGAGGGCATCCAGCGGCCCGGCCGGGTACCGGTCAGTGCCAGCGGCAGCGGAGGGCGGGGTGGCGTGGTGATCCATGCAGGGCTCCAGGTCAGCGAGCGGACGGGAACGGAGCCCCATCCAGCCAGCCCCCGTAGACCTCGCATGGACCTGCGATATCCCCCGCGCCGGCCTGCGATGGACCTGCCATGTACCTGGCGTTGACCTGCGATGTACCCGGCGCCTGGACCCGGGCTGGCACCCGCGCGTGGCACCCTCCGCGACGTCGCGGCAGCCCGGGTCAATTAGCGCTGTGACCTGCGCCGCAGCAGGCCAGGTACATCGCGGGTCTATCGCAGGTACACGCCAGGTCCATGCCATGTGATAAAAGCACCCGGCCCTCCGCGCCGGCCGCGAGAAAAAAAATCTGCGCCCTGTGCCCTCGTGATTTTCCTGGCCGCTGATTTCTGGGGCCGGCGTGAAAAAAGGCCCCGCAAACCCGATTTCTGTAAATGTCAGCGGACCAAGCGGCGGCACGCGGGACCAGCCGCCCATGACACACCCCCACCACGGCCGTGGCCCGGCCACGTCGCCTACCGGAGCCGGGCGCGGCTGCTCGCCCGGCCCGGCGGAACTCGGCGTGCCGGTGAGCATCTGGCCGGGTCTGCCCGCCCTGGCCGCCGGCCACAGCCCGGAGGCATGCCCCGGGCCGGTCACCGCCGCCACGGCCGTCCGGGCCGTCGCCGCGTTCTCCCGCCCCGGCGACCTGGTCGCCGCACCCGACGGGTCGCTCGCGGTGATCGAGGCCGCCGCCGCCGCGGGCCGGCGCGTCCTCGGCCTGATCCCCGCCGGCGGTCGCGCGGTCGCCGGGCTGCCCGCTGGCGTCGACCCGGCGGCCCGGCCGTTGGCCCGGCTGCGGCCCGGCGGCCCCGGCCGGCTGCTCGCGCCGGGGGATCCCGACGCCGGGCACGCCGCCCTGGCCATCACCGGCTGCCACGGCCCCGGCTGCTGCTCCCCACCAGAGCCCGGCGGCGCAGACGGCCTGGCGCTGGTGTTTGCGGCCTGCCAGCGGGTGCTGGCACCGGGCGGGGTCCTGGCGGTCATCACCGCCAGCCGCGCCGACGGCGGCCAGCTCGCCGATCTGGCCGGGCATGCGGTCGCCGCCGCCCGTGCCGCCGGCCTGGTCTACGCCCAGCACGTCGTCTTGGTCCACGCCGCCATCGACGGCGACCACTTTGTCCCCGGCCCCGCCGCCACCGCTCCCGCTAGCCGGGCCGGCGGCACCCAGATCCATTCCGACCTGCTGGTCTTCACCAAGCCCTAGGAGCCCACCAGCATGACTAGCACGCACCCGGTCCCCGCCGCTCGCCCCGCCCTGTGGCCCGTGCCCGATCCCGGCCTGGAGCTGTCGGTGTGGGCGACCGCCCAGCAAGACGCCCGCACCCAGCGCCGCGGCCGGTATGTGCCCGAATCGACCGCGCACCCGGCCAAGATGCTGCCCGCCATCGCCGCCACCGCCATCGCCCGCTACACCAGGCCCGGTGACCTGGTCGCCGACCCCATGTGCGGCATCGGCACCACCCTGGTCGAGGCCATCCACCTCGGCCGCGACGCCCTCGGCGTCGAGTACGAGGACCGCTGGGCCGCTATCGCCGCCGCGAACATCGCGCACGCCCGCCGTCACGGCGCCACCGGCACCGGCCAGGTGATCCGCGGCGACGCCCGCCAGCTCCCCGCCCTGATGCCGGCCGGAACCGCCGGGCGGGCGGCGCTGGTGGTGACCTCCCCGCCGTACGGCCCCAGCGTGCACGGCCAGGTCCGCGCCGAGCAGCGGCGCGGGGGCGGCGGGGTCGAAAAGTACGACAACCGCTACAGCCACGACCCGGCCAACCTGGCCCACCACGGCCTGGATGACCTGCTCGCCGGGTTCACCCAGATCCTCGAAGGCTGCCGGGTCCTGCTGCGGCCCGGCGGGCTGGCCGTGGTCACCGCCCGGCCCTGGCGCCACCACGGCGAGCTGGTCGACCTGCCTGCCGCCGTGCTCGCCGCCGGGCAGGCGGCGGGCCTGGTCCCGGCCGCCCGGTGCGTCGCGCTGCTGGCCGGGCTGCGCGGCGGCAAGCTGATCCCCCGCCCGTCGTTCTTCCAGCTCGATAACATCCGCAAGGCCCGCCGCCGCGGCCAGCCCTGGCTCCTGATGGTGCACGAGGACGTGCTGATCTTCCGTAACCCGCCGGGCGCCGGTGCGGAGGACCTCGCGGCGTCCCGGTCCCAGCCCGCGCGCCGGCCACGGCCGATGGCCGTTTGGCGGACCGGCCAGGACGGGCAGCGGGCCGCGTGACCGGCGTGTGCTCACCGCCCCCGGCAGGCGGCCCGCTCGCTGGAGGGCTGCGGTCGGGGAGCCTGTGCACGGGCTACGGCGGCCTGGACCTGGCCGCCGCGGCCGTGCTGGGCGCCCGGCTGGCCTGGTGCGCCGAGTCCGACCGGCACGCTGCCGCCGTGCTGGCCGCCCGGTACCCGCACGTCCCCAATCTCGGTGACATCACCGCCCTGGACTGGGCGGCGGTGCCGCCCGTCGACCTGATCACCGCCGGCTGGCCCTGCCAGGACCTCTCCTACGCGGGCTCCGGTGCCGGCATGACGGAAGGAACCCGCAGTGGCCTGTGGCTCACCATCGCCGGCGGCCTTCGCCAGCTACGACCCGGCTACGTCTTCCTGGAGAACGTCGCCGCGCTGCGCACCCGGGGCCTCGGCAAGGTCCTCGCTGACCTGGCCGCGCTCGGGTATGACACGCAATGGCTGTGCCTTCGCGCTGCCGACACCGGAGCCTGCCACCGCCGCGACCGGATCTTCATCCTCGGCTGCCAGCCCGCCGCCCGTGCCCGGCTTGCGGCTGCTGCCCACCCCGGCCGCCGGGGCGTTTAACGACGGCGAGTCCGTGGACTCCTGGCTAGCCCGCCGGGACCGGCAGAAGAAACTGGGCCGCAACGGCAACGGGATCGGCACCCCGCTGGCGATCGCGATCCGGCTGCTGCCCACCCCGATGGCCAGCGACAGCGCTGCCGAGCGTGCCCCGCAGCTGGGCGGGCAGCGGCCCTCGGGCGCCAAGCGGCAGGTCGGCTTGCCCGAGGTGATCGTTCATCATCTCGCCCGGCTGCATCACGGCAACGTCCGGGCGGAGCCAGCGGCCGGGCGGGAACGGCTGCTGCCCACCCCCGACACCGGCACCTCCCCGCACGGCCACGGCCGGCGCGGCGGCCGGCCCGGCAACGGCCACCAAAGCGGCATGGACCTGGACGCGGCGGCCAGAACCCTCACCGCCCCCGGCGGCAGCGCGACGCCGGCCGCCTGGGGGGAGTACGAGGCGGCGATCCGTCGGTGGGAGACCGTCCTCGGCCAGCCCGCGCCGCCCCCGGCCGAGCCCGGTCCCGGCGGCCGGCCGCGGCTGGCCGCCGCGTTCGCCGAGTGGATGATGGGCATCCCCAACCTGGTGACCGGCGTGCCCGGCCTGCCGCGCACCGCCCAGTTGCGGATCATCGGCAACGGCGTCGTCCCGCACCAGGCCGCCGCCGCGCTGCGACTGCTGGCCCGGGCCGCCGCCGTGCCGGGCATGCCGCCCCGGGCCGGTACCAGCATGCGGGCCGCCGCGTGAACCGGGCCCGTGCGCGCCCTGACGCGCGCACACGGGGCCACCCGGCCTTGCCGGGCGGGTGGCGGGCACCGTTGCCGTCACGGCGTCCGGGGCGCACCGGCCGGCTGAGGGGTGCGCCTGCGGCCACGAGCAAGGGGGCGGGCACCACCGGGTGCCCGCCCCTGCCCTGCGCGCCTGCGGGTTACCCCCCGGCCGCGACAAGGCTGTTCCCGGCCAGCGGCCAGGGGAGCCCGGGGACCGCTGTCGCTGCGGCGGCATCCAGGTCGACCAGGTCATGCTCGCCGAGGCTGACGTGCTGTTCGATCTCGGTCATGGCGCTCATGGCGAAGGCCACCGTGGCGCGGACGCGTTCGGGCCAGCCGCCGTCATCGGGCAGGTCCCAGGCTGCTACCGGGATCAGGACCTCGGCCGCGACTGTCCAGACCGCCACGCTGATCGCGGCGTGCGCCTGGGGGCCTGGGCCGGGGGCCAGGTGCAGCAGCACGTCACCGCCGAAGGCGCGCGGCTGCGGGCCGGGCACGATGCTTGCGGTGAACACCTCCCCGGTCGGCCCGTCGACCTCGGTGACCAGCAGCCACATCGCCTCGCCGGGCCGCTGCGCCGCCAGGGACCGTACATCGACCTTGTCGCCCATGCCGCCGTCGGCGGCCGACGGGCCGTTGGTGCCGGATGCCGCGCCTGCCGCGGCCGGGGCGGGATCGGGGGCAGTTGTCATGATCGTCCTCCTCATGCCGTACCTATGGGCTAGCGCCGGCACCTGCGGCGGGCGGGAACCAGGCCCGTCCGCATGCCGTACCGGGAGACCGGCGCCGGCGAGGATGGACACCTGGCTCGTCGGCCGGTGTCAAGTCCGGCGGCCTGTGGCCGCCCGGCGGACCTGGCCGGCCGGGCAGGCGGCCTCACGACGGCACGGGCGTGCGCCGCGCGGCGCGCCCCCGTGCCTCTGGAGTGCCGTCGGCTACCCGTCCACTGTCGGCCGCACCGACGTCGGGAGGGCAGGGAAGCCCGTGACCGCCGCCCCGGCTGCGGGCTCCACCTCGACCGGGCCGGACGGGTGGCGGTGTGCGCCGACGTCAGCACCGTGCTCTTGCAGTTCCTTCAGGGCGCCCATGGCGAAGGTGACGGCGGGACGGGCGGTCTCGGGCCAGTCCTCCAGGCTGAGGTGGTCCCAGCCCGCGACATCGATCACCGATCCGGCCACGACCGCTGCCACGCGCACGCGGGCCGTCGGGCCGGGCTCGGTGGCCGGGGTGGCGCCTGGCTCGATGTGCAGCAGCACGTCGCCGCCGTTCGCCGATGGCCTGGTCCGTGGCAGGAACAGCGCGGTGAACTCGCCGCCGCGCCGGGCCTCGGCCGTGGTCACCCACAGCCATGCACCGTCCGCTGGCGGGCGCTGCCCCGCCAGGTACAGCACGTCCACGTCCTCATCCGCCGCGTCAGTGTCCGGGACCGCGTATCCCGGTGCCGCACCAGAGTCTCCGGGGGTCTTTGTCATGATCAGCCTCCTCACGTCATGCCGGCCATCTGGTGACGGTCCCCGCGATGACTGCGATCCGGCAGGCAGGTGCCTGCGTGCCGGGTCCCGCCGAACTGCGGGGACCGTCGGCGCTAATCGACGCTCGGCTCCGGGCCGCGGGTCAAGCCTGGTCGTCAGCCGCTGGCCAGGACAGGTTCCGGTCATAAGACGGCCGCCCGCTGGCGGGCGGCCGGACTTGACGGACGGCGCCGAGTCGAGCGTGGATGCTGCCGGTCCCGGGTGGCAGGCCAGCCGGGCCTGCCCGCCGGTTCGTCATCCGGCCACGGCCGAAGTGGGCGGCTGGCTCGCGCCGCAGGCCGCCGCCCGGGGCCCCCGCCCGCCGCGATGCCCCCCGCGTGTGCCCGGCCTGATCGCCCGGCTGCCCGCACCAGATCGGGGTCCGGCATGGTGACGCGGCCCCTGACCCTGGAGGAGATCGCTGGCCTGCCGGCGGTCACCGACCTGGTCACCGCGGGGCGGGCACTAGGGCTGGGCCGGACCAAGACCTACGACCTCGCCCGCGCCGGGCAGTTCCCGTGCCCGGTCATCCGGGCCGGGAAAGCCTGGCTGGTGCCCACCGCCGGGCTGCTCGCCCTGCTCGGCCTGCCCGTCCCCGGCACCAGCGGCCCAGACGACGACCATGCCACGCCGCCCGGCCGAGCCCGGACGCCCAGGTAGCCCAGGGCGGGCAACCCAGCCGCCTACCCGCCACCTTGCCGGCATACAGCCGGGCACCCCACAGCGCCCGGCTTGACGCAGTCCCCCAAGCCGAGCGTGCATCCACCTGGGCCAGCGGATTCCACGGGCCACCCGACACCCGCTCCGGTGGCGCCGGCCGTCTCCTGCTGGCCGTTCCCCGACAACGCCACGAACAAGAGAGGTACCCATGGCTGCCGGAACCACCTACAAGCAGTGCGGCTGCCGCGAGGGCGGCAAGCGGCTCGGGCGGCACTGCCCGAAACTGCGGCGCGGCAACGGGACCTGGAGCCCGGTCCACGGCCGCTGGTATTACCAGCTGGAACTCCCGCCCCGCGCCGACGGCCGCCGCCGGCCCCCGCTGCGACACGGCGGGTTCGACACCCAGACCGACGCCGAGGCCGAACTGCGCCAGGCCCGCGAGCTGCTCGCGATCGCCGCTCCCGGCGACATCGAGACCGCTATCCGGATCGCCGATGCCATCACCGCATCCGTGCGCGACACCCGCCAGCTCCCCGACCCGGCCCGGGTCCGCAAGGCGGTCGGCGGCGGGCACGACCCCGCCGTCCGCCCGCCCACTATCGGCGAATGGCTGGAGGAATGGCTGGCCGCCAAGAAGAAACTGCGCGCGGGCACAGTCCGCAGCTACGCCAGCCACATCCGGCTGTACTACCAGCCGCATATCGGGCACATCCGCATCGACCGGCTCCGGGTCAGCGACATCGCGTCGGTGTTCGAGGCCATCGAGGAACTCAACGAGGCCATCACCGAGGCCCGCGCCAGCAGCGACCCCGCACTCCGGGCGGCGGTGAAGGGCCGCCGCCTCGTCGGCCCCGCCACCCAGCAGCGCATCCGCGCCACGCTCCGCTCGGCGATCAGCACCTACATGAAACAGCACCAGGGCATGCTGCTGGCCAACGTCGCCTCACTCCTCGAACTGCCCCGCGGGGACCGGCCTAAGCCCCTGGTCTGGACCGACGAGCGCGTCCGGGCCTGGCAGAAGGACTACGAGGCCCGGCTCGCCGGCGCCCGCGAACGCGCTAACGGTCGGCGCGTCAGCCCGCTCGACATCTGGGTCTCCACCCCCCGGCCCTCACCAGTCATGGTGTGGACCCCAGCCCAGACCCAGGTCTTCCTCGCCCGAGCCGCCCGCCACCGGCTGTACGCCATGTGGCGCCTGATCGCCTCGCGCGGGCTGCGCCGCGGCGAGGGCTGCGGGCTGCGCCACACCGACACCGACCTGCGCGCCGCCATCACCTCGATCCGGTGGCAGATCACCCAGCTCGGCTGGGAGACCGCGCAAGGCGCCCCGAAGTCCGACGCCGGGGAGCGGCAGGTCGCCCTCGACGCCGACACCGTCGCCGACATCCGCGCCCACCGCCAGCGGCAGCAGAAAGAAAAAGACGAAGCCGGAGAGGACTGGACCGACTCCGGGTTCGAGTTCACCAACCCCGACGGCACCCCGCTGCACCCCGCCGCCGTCACCGACGCCTTCGAAATGCTCGCCTACCTCGCCGGGCTGCCCCCCATCCGCCTGCATGACCTGCGCCACGGCGCCGCCACCCTGCTGCTCGCCGCCGGGCACGACATGAAAGTCGTCCAGGACACCCTCGGCCTGTCCTCCATCACCATCGCCGCCGACACCTACACCAGCGTCCTGCCCCAGCTCGCCCGCCAGTCCGCCGAGGACGTCGCCGCCCTCATCCGCCCCGCCGCCATCCCGGCCAGGGCACGCCGCGCACCAGCGCGGACCGGGAGCAGGCGCACCGCTGGCAAAGCCAGTCCCGCATCACCGGACCGGACGAAGCGCCGGCCATAACCATGCGCCCGGCCGCTGCAAATCAGGCGTCAGCATCCAGCCCAGAGCCGCGCCCCGGGCCTGATACACGAGCCTCTCGCTCAGGAAACCGCGCCCAGGTGAGAGCCGCCGCTATCCGCATCACATGCGGGAACAGGTCCGCGGCTTGCAGCCGGGAGTGCTCCGAGATGCCGCCAGCCCGGCCGATCTCCAGCTCCGAGAACCATCGTGTCTCGTGCGCGGCTACCCCTGTGGGGGCGCCGCCCGCTGCGAGAGCGAGGAAGACGTGGTCGAGGTGGACATGCGGCTCGCGCGTGTGGTTGTCGGCTCGCGCCCGCATCTCCACGACCCACCAGGGCGCGCATACCGTCGCGTGCGGGAAGCCCGCCCGCACGGTCACGGCCGGGCCTGGCAGCAGGTGCACCTCCAGCCCGGTCTCCTCCCTGGCCTCGCGCAGCGCGGCTTCCGCCGCGCTCTCATCACGCTCGACGTGCCCGCCGCTTGGCATCCAGCACTCCAGCCGCGGATGCCACACCAGCGCGGTCCGCCACACCCCGCCAGGATCCTCGCGGAAGACGAACGTGCTGGCAGTGGCCTCCTTGATCACTGGCGCTCCCTGCCTCGCCGGAACTCAACCCGAGTGTTCCACCGACCAGCCTGAGCCGGGACCTATTGACAGCCTGCCGCCAGGGAAAGGACACCCCATATGAACGTCGCCTGGAACGGCTTGCCCGGCGGGCTCACTGGCAGGAGCAGGTGTCATAGGTGTGTCAGCAAGGGCGGCCAAAGCCACTGCGACATGCGTGCCGGCTCACGCCGGCACCGGGATCGTCCGCTCGGCCATACGCCGCGCCAGCGTCTCCCGCAGCGCCCTCGACTTCGCGCCCAGCGCTGCGGTCCCGCGCTGCCGCCGACGTCGGCGGTTCCACCAGGTCCATAGGAGCAGGAGGCCGAGAGTGGTGGAGATAGCCCCTCCCCACGCCGGGCCGCTGAGCTGGATGCTGATGCCAATTACCAGGTTTGCCGCGCCGAGCAGCCCGTCGCTGCCGACGATCACCGAGGCCGCAAACAATGCAAGACCAGCGACCATGAACTCGGGTTCCACTTCTGTTTCTCCGTTCTGCGTCTCTCATTGCGGCCAGAGCCTGCCGTGCTCCCACCCGCCTCTGGCATCGCGGCGGTTCGGCAGCGACGCCTGCGCGGGCCTGCCGCGGCCGGGCTGCCCGCGCCACGGCGGCGCGAGGGTGGCCGGATCGGTGGCGTGGTCCGGCACAGCAACTCGCATGATGCAAAGCCGGCCGGGAAGGCTCGCGCCGGGACTGGTGCCAGCGGCAGCGTGATCCGCGCCAGAAGCCGTCACCGGCCCGCCACCATCGTGGGGAGCCTCACCTCGGTCAGGTCGAGCCGCACCGATACCATGCGGTGATCGCTTGCCTGGTTACCGGCGTCGCTGACGTGCACCTGGTAGGACCCGGGAATGACGGCGCCGGCCAGCATCGGGCTGAGCAGGATGTGGTCAATCCGGCCGCCCTGGCCCTGGTCGGCTGCCGCGTTGACCGTGGGAGTCATGTCCCCCGCGATGCAGCCTGCGCTGCGCAGCCCCGCCTCGGCCAGCGTGCTCAGCGCGCGGCGGTCAGATACGAGCGTCCCAGGTGACCGCAGGCCCAGGGGCAGGGTCTTGTGGTGGCCCTTGTGCGGTGGTAGCTGCGTCCAGTCAGGCTCGAATTCCGGCACGTGGGTCTCGCAATCTGGATACAGCGAGTTGAAGTCCCCCGCGATGACCGCGCAGGCGCCCGGTGCTGCGTACCGGGTGAGTTTCAGCGCCTCGTTCAGCCGCGCGTCCCCCGACCAGTGCGGCCACTGGATGGACCGCACAGTCAGCGGTGTCATCAGCCCGTCCGCGAGCAGTTCGACGGCTCCGATCTGGTCGTGGAACACATCAGGCAGATCCGGGGTGTAGTGCGCCAGGGGCCGCAGCCTGGCCGAGCGGACGAACACCAGCTCGTGCAGCGTGCCCCTGGTGCTGCGGGTCAGGAAGCTGCGGTCCAGTCCCAGCGGCGCGAGCAGGCTCTCGGCCTGGAACCGGCGTTTCTGGCCCCGGCGATCCCATTCGCGGCCTTCTTGGAGCAGCAGCACATCGAGCTGCGGCACGTCGGCCACCAGGTCGGGCAGCAGGCCGATGTGCTCGCCGTTTTCGAGGTTGAGCGTCGCTATCGCGAGTTCGTGCGCCGTCATCTGGACCCGGCCCGCCTTACCGCGCCGGGCCGGCCGGCTCGGCTTCCGCCGGCATGTGCCTGGTGCGCATGAGCAGGGCCGCATGCTGACCGTGGCCGGCGACGGGCGGCTCTTCGGCGCAGGTCAACCATGGTTTCATCGGTCATCCTCCGGTCGGGTTGCCGGGCGGGCAGGGCCTACGGTGCCTGGGTCACGGCAGCGGTGGCGGGGGCGTGACGTCGGTTGCCGCCTCGGTGCGGAGGGTGAGCAGCAGTGCCTGGTGATCGCTGCCGCCGGTAGCGGCCTGCTCGTAATGCTTCAGTGCGGGCACCAGAGAGCTGGTGAGGTAGATCCGGTCGACTCTCGCCCCGCCCGTGATCCCCGTCGGGGTCAGCTCGGGTGGTGTGCGGCGCTCGGCGGGCAGCACGGCGGCGGCGTCGGCCAGTCCTACACTGGCCAGTGCCCGGTGGACGTGGTAGTCCGCCTCCAGGTGGCCGTCGCCGCCCAGGCGCATGCGAGCGGGGCGCAGGTGCGCCGGGAGTCCCTCCAGCGCCGGGCTGGTGAGCTGGCCGTCGGGGGCGTAGCCGTTCCAGTCCCCGCCGGCGATGACCAGCCCTCCGCGCTGGGCCACCAGGTTGGCCAGTCGTTCAGCCTGGATGTGCTGGCTGGTGGCCGAGCGGGCCGGCAGGTGAACGCTGATGACCCATACCGGGTGCGGCATGCCCGGCACCGCCACCTGCGCCTCGCACCAGGCTGGTGCCGCGCCTCCCGCCGGGAAGGGCGGCGGTCCGGCGTCCAGGATCCGCAGCCCGCCGGCGGTGCCGACCAGCACGGCGGGATGGTTGCCTGACACCGAGTCGGGGCTGGCCGGGCCGAGGACCGGCGTCATGCCCAGCTCGTTAGCGGTGCGCCACAGATGAGCCTGCAGCCGGTATGGTGCCCGCCCGTTCATCTCCTGCAGGAGCAGGACGTCGGGTGCCCAGTCCAGCAGGCATGCCATGGACTTGCACCACGCGCTGTCATCGCCCTTCTCGGACAGGCCCCCGTATTCCAGGTTGGCTACTGCCACTCGAAGTTCCCCGCTGGGGCGTGCGGGTGAGGTCATGGCGTAATCGGCTCCGTTCTGGCACAGAAGGTGAAGATGGTCATCGCGGGGGCCGCGAGCCGGCCCGATGCTGCGGGCTGGCACGGGGACGTGTGCGCGGTAAAGCGCTCGGTCAGGTCACGGGATCCTCGCTGCCGTGGCGACGGTCACCGGGCCGGTGCTCAGGCCAGCGGCACGATCTGCGGCATGCTCGGCTGCGTGGACGGGCTGCTGGCTGAGATTGACGGCAGCCAGGCAGGTCAGCAGCTGCCAGGTGGCGAGGGTGGTGTACAGCAGCACGAGGCCGGGCGTGCCGGCCTCGGCGCTGGGCGGGCCAGCATCGGCGACCGCTGGCCCAGGTTCGGGGATGCTGCTGTCGTGACAGGTACTGGCCGCGCCGGGGCGCAGCAGTTCCTGGTGGTCGTACCACAGCGGCCCGAAAATCCGGGTCACCGAGCCAGCGCTGATGTACAGCCCTGCCGCCTGGGCCTGCGCCGCGTATCCGGCCGCCATGGCCTGGCCGTCTGCCCACCACGCCAGCCAGGTCCCCCCGCCGGGTGCTGGCCCCCAGTGGCAGGCGAGGACCGGCGCCCCGAGGGGGTTGTATCCGATCCCGCCCGGATCCCGCCATCGCAGGAAGCCCGAAGCCGCAGGCGGAGCGATCCCCATCGTCGCGGCGACGCGGGGATGACCGGCCAGCGCGACGGCCTGCGCGTGCCGCCCCTGGCGGATCGCGGTGCCGAGGCTGGTGCCCCGTGCGGTGATCTCGGCATCGAGATCGTAGAGCTGGGCCACGGCGAGGCGGCGGGCTTCTTGCCGGGCGTGTGCCCGGTACCGCTCATGCTCGGGCAGGCCCGCCACATCGGGAGGCAGCGTGATGTCCCAGCGGACGCCGTCATGCTGGTGTTCCCAGGCATGCGCGGCGTGCCGGCGTAAGAACTCGTGCGCGCCCCGCCGCAGCCGGGACACCTCCGCGGCCACCAAGCCGTGATCACCCATGTTCACGGTTTGGCCGGGGTGTTCAGGGCGGTGCGCAGCACGGCGGCGGGGTCGCCGGCTTGGTCGAGGGCGGCGGCGACCAGGCCGGCGAGGTAGTCATCACGGCCCAGTACCGCCTGGTAGCGGTGGGTGTGGCCCTTGCGGGTGGCAGTGACCAGCCCGGCGGCGCGCAGCTGGCTCAGGGCGTGGCCGATGCCGGGGGTGGGCAGGTGGGTGCTGATCTGGGCGGCGGTGAGCGGCCGGGGCGCCTCCCACAACACCGCCAGCACGGCGCCTTGCCGGGGTGGCAGGCCAGGCGCGGGGGCCGGGCACGGGCGGGCAGGCACGGCGGGCGGGGGAGGCGGCGCGGTGGTGGTCACAGGGCAGGGCCCGTTTCTGGGCTGGTGGCCGGGGCGGCTGGGGGCAGGCCCGGCGGGTGCCCGCGCGGCCAGCCAGCTGCCCGGCGCATGTGCCAGGGTGGCCGCGCGGGCAGCTCAGCGGCGTACCGGAGCGAGAACTCGTGCGCGCGCCGGCGCAGCCCGGGCAGGTCCCTGGGCAGGAAGTCGTGATCACCCATGCTCACGCGGGCTTCTCTGCGGGTAACCCGGAGTGCGGCCTTGGGCGTCGCACCATCGGGTACATGCGCGGGCCGTCAGCCTGCTGGCCTGGCAAGCCGTCGTCACCATGCCCGGACGAGCCGCCGGGCAACTGGATCGGGGTGCCGTAATCGGCATAGCCGTGGCGCAGGTAGATGCGGCGGGTGCGCTCGTCGGATGCCTCCAGGTAGGCCGCCGTGCCCTGCTCGTCGAGGACCGCATGGTGGGCGTCGAGCAGCGCGGTGCCGATGCCCTGGCCCTGCCGGTCGGGGCGCACGGCGAGGATGGCCAGGTGGTGGTGCTCGGCACCGGTCAGGTGGTGGTCGTCCAGTTCCCCGTCGAAGACGGCGAACCGCTCCACCCACCGGCCGGTGACCTCGGCCAGGTGCTCGTCGTACCCGTCGGGCGGTTCGGGGAGCTGTGGTCCGAGGGGTATCCACAGCGCGGCGGCGTCCCTGGCGGGGGTGGTGTGCACCAGCCCGTCGGCCATCGCGTGCTCGACATACATGCGGAAGTAGCCAGGGAAGATCTCGCGGCGGGCGGCCGGGTCGGAAATCAGCCACTGGCACGGCGCGAGGGGGAAGAACGCGTCAGCGATGACCTGGCTGAGCACCTCGATGTCGGTCTCGCCTGCGGGGACGATGCCGATGGCCGCGGCACCCGCCGACTGTCGGCGCGCGGTCATGACCGTCCCCCGAACACGGTCCCGGCCTGGAAGCTGACAGCGTGGGCGCCGAGCCCGATGGTCTCGTACACCTCCGGGCGGCGGATCTTGAGGACCAGGCCCCAGACCAGGCCGGCCAGGGCGACCGCGCCGTAGCCGGCGGGCAGCGCCCACGCCGCGGCCGACCCGGGCGCCACGCCCAGCAGCGTGCCGTAGTGCATGACGGCCAGGACCGCGATGCCGGTCAGCAGAATAGTGGCCAGGGCCGGGGCGACCAGGCGGCCCCACGCGGATTCCTGGCCCGGGTTGCGGGCGAAGAACGCGATCACCGCGACCGAGGTCAGCGCGTACAGCAGCAGGACGCCGAACCCGCCGGTGGTTCCCAGGTCGAAGAACAGATCCTGCATGGGCTGGGCTCCGGCCAGCGCGAAGGCGCCGATGACGGCCAGGCCGGTCGCGCTTTGCGCCAGCGAGGCGGTCTTGGGGATGTTGTTGCTGCCGGTGCGGCTCAGCACGCCGGGCAGCACGCCCTCACGGCCCAGCGCGAACGCGTACCGCCACACGCAGTTGTGGAAGGCCAGCATGGCGGCGAACAAGCTGGACAGGAACAGCCACTGGGCGGCCTGCGACAGGCCGCCGCTGCCCAGCCCGAACAGCAGCCCGGGACCTTGCGCCGCAGCGGCGGCCACCACATGGCCCTCGCCGGCGTGGGTGGCCATCGCCCAGGCCGCTCCCGCATACACGACGCCGATCACGCCCAGCGCGAGGTAGGTGGTGACCGGGATGGTCCGCCGCGGGTGCTTTGCCTCCTCCGCCAGCACCGGCGCCTGCTCGAACCCGGTGAAGCCGAGCACGGCCACCACGGCCAGCACCCCGGCGGTGCCGAACCCGGCCGAGGTCAGGGCGGAGGGAGACAAGGCCGCGACGCTCAGGTGCCCGCTGGCCGGGCTGGACAGCCCGCTCACGGTTTCGGCCACGATGACGACGATCTCGGCGGCGGTCAGCGCGCCGAGCACCTTGCCGGTGATGTCGACCCGCAGCAGGCCCAGCACGGTGATGACCGCCCACGCGCCCAGCGCCCACTCCCACCACGGGGCGTGCACGCCCAGGTGGGCGGCGGCCAGGCTGGCGGCGGCCGGGCCGAACGCGCCGTACAGGGCGACCTGCAAGAAGCTGTAGGCCAGCAGCGCCACCAGGGCGGCGGCGGTCCCGGGGATGCGGCCCAGGCCCCGGGCGATGAACGCGTAGAACGCGCCCGCGTTGGTGATGTGCCTGGCCATGGCCATGTACCCGGTGGCGAACAAGGCCAGGGTCACCGCGATGACGATGAACGCGGCCGGGATGCCGGTCAGCCCGGTGGTGGCGTACGCGCTGGGGATGACTCCGGCCGCGACCGTGAGCGGGGCGACGCCGGCCAGGATGAAGGCCAGCACGGCGGGTATGCCGAGCCGGTCACGGGCCAGCGCCCTGGACATCGCGCTCGGCGGGGCAGGGGCCGCTTGGGTGGACACTATGAGACTCCTAGTTGAGTGGGTTCTGCGGGGGTTCAGGTGCGGTGAGACAAGACGGTGCTGTCGACGGCGGTCTGGGTCTGGGCGATCAGCTCCTGCAGGCCGGCGCCGAGCTGGGCGACGGCGTCCTGGACGGGCCGGCCGGCCTGGGCCTGATACAGGTCCAGCCGGAAGCCCAGCCCGCAGGCGACCGCCAGCCCGGTCAGGGCCGCGGCGTGGGCGGTGAGCGGCCGGGCCGGGTTCAGGGCGGAGCGGACCCGGAGCATTGGCGCGAACGCCCAGTCCGGGTTGACCGGGATCCACTGGTCCTGGCGCCACGGCACCCGGCTGTGGACGTGCTGCAGGTACCCTGCCTCCTCCAGGCGCAGCGCCACGTCCCGTGCCGCGCTGTGGGCCAGGAACCGCAGCCAGGACCGCACCGGCTGTGGTCCGGGCTCGTCAGCTACCTGCTTGAGCAGCGGGTGCTGCTGCACCGCGCCCTGGGGCGTATCCCTGGTGATCACGACCGTGCCGTCGTGCCGCAGGCCGATGCAGCCGGCCAGCATCAGCTCGGCCAGCAGCGCCCCGGCCAGGCCGGTCCCCAGCGCACGCGGCTGCAGCAGCGGCTTGCCGCTGCGGTCGTCGTGCCCGAGCAGGTACAGGTCGTCAGCCACCAGCCCCGTGCCGCTCAGCCCCCGAGCCGGGGGATCCGGGTGCCGGTGGCCTGGCGAACGGGAGGTGTGCCGCTCATGCATGCCGCCGGCCGCCTCTGGCCGCTGTGCACGGTGGCGGCAGCGGATGGTTCGCTGCCGGAGCCGAACAGGTCCGGCCGGTCTCGGGAGAGGAGTTATTCACGGACCTGCGGCACATAGGCAAAACCATCCGCTTAGTGCCTTATGCCGGCAAATCGCGAAAAGGTTTCACAGCAATTCCGCGGCATGGCTGGCCAGTGTTTTCCGGCAGCATAAAGAACGGCGCTGGCTGGGCATTCCTGGCAATTACCCGCCGGCAGCCGTGATTGGCTCTCCGGTGCTCAGCCTTGCTGGCGCAATACCTCCTGCGGTGGCGCGGTGTCGGGGATGAGAGTGGTCAGGACCGTGACCTCGCCGCCGCAGTGCGGGCATGCCTGGACCGCGGTGACCCCGGCCCGCACACCGCTGTGGTCCTGGGCCGCGGTGAGCGCGGCCAGCGCCCGCGCCTCGCGTGCCTCCTGCGCCGCGCAGGCAGCAGCGCGCTGCTCGGCATCTCGTACCGCGTCGATCTGATCGGCACCCGCGGTTAGCGCGCCGCCGGTATCCAGGGCCTTGTCGCATGCCTCCCAGAACTCGCGGGCCTGGGACTGGCGGCCGAGCTCGGCCATCGAGATCGTGGTCCGGGAGAATCCCGTCAGGGCCGCGAGGCCGTGCTGGGTCAGCCCGGCCTCACGCCGCAGGGCCGCCAGCTGGCGGCCCAGCTCCCGCTGCATCGCGGCGATGTTGCCCGAATCGCTCATCTGGCGTCCGGCCAGCTTCAGCCGCTGCCCGTGCCGGGCCGCCGCCTCCGGCTACCCGGTGCAGCGGACTGCCCGGTGCCGGGCGTGACGGCGGCCAGACCCGGTGCCGTGGCCCGTGTACGCGGCTGCTGCCGCACCGGGGCGCTGCCATCGAGGAGGAGCCCGGCGAAGACCAGTCCGGCCTCGATCTCGCTGATACCGCGAGCACCCAGGCCCGCGATCTCGCCGAGCCGGCCCTCGCGGTAGCGGCGCACCACATCGCCGACCACCGTGGGCGGCCCGCCCGGCGCCACCGGCACCCCGCGGCCGTCCGCGCGGGCCAGCCGGTTCAGCACCCGGCCCGATATCACGCTGCGCAGGCACTCCACCGGGCAGTCCGCCGTGATCGCGTCGCTATCCTCGGCGGCCACCAGGCCATGGGACACCAGGGCCAGCCCGATCTCCCGGATGCCCAGCCGGCCCAGGCCGCCGATCTCGCCGAGCCGGCCCTGACGGTACAGGCGGACCACGTCGCCGACCGTGGCCGGCACGCCGCACGATGCCACCTGCTCGCCATGGCGGCCGTCCGCGCGGGCGAGCCTGCCCAGAACCCGCGACCCCAGCAGCGGCGCCAGGCACTCCACCGGGCAATCGGCCGTAACCGCATGCCTGGCGCACGCCGGGCTGTGCGCCAGCCGGTCACCATGCATCTGCGGCCACCTTCACCTGAAGACCGCGCGCGGGCGGCACGGCCCGCGCGGGGACTCGCCATCCATGCAGCCGCGCGGCATGCTGCCGCGAACCAGGCGCCACGCCAGACGGCGAGGTGACGAGGGCTGCGCCAGCCCTGGCCGGGCCTGGCCGGCGCAGCCCTCTCTCACGGGCACGACCAGGCGGCACGGGGGCAACCGTCCGGGCGTGCCCAGCTTGCGTGAGACCAGCGCCAGCCTGCCACGTCCCGCAAGCAGGCTCGATCACTGACCCGCCGGGGAGCAGAGCGCCAGTGTCGTCGAAGACCACCACCCCGTTGCACAGCAGGCTCCAGCCTTGCTCAGGATGACCGGCGATGACGCTGGCGGCCAGGCAGTCCCGCGCCTGCGGCGGCGGGCACGGCGGCACATGCGGGCACGCCCGCGGCCGTCCACCCGGCCCTGGCATCGCCGGGAGTGGCCGCCTGCTGCCGTCCTGGGGCGGGCCGGTGCGAGAAGCACCGTCCAGCCTGCGCTGTGCCCTGTCGCCTGCGGTGCCGCTCATAGTGCACCCGCCAGGGCGGTCTCCAGCGACAGCACGACGTAGACGGTCTTGCCGGGGCCAGCCGGGTCGCTGATCACGCCGCGCTCCCCGCCGTGCAGCTCGATCAAACCGTCCAGCAGTTCCAGGCCCCGGCCGCACTCATCACCCCGCCCGGCGTTCTTGCGCACCGGGCGGCCGGCGCCACCGTCATGCACCTCGACCCGCAGCTCACCGCCGCCGGCCGACAGCTGCATCCAGATCGGCGTCTCACCGTGGCAGACCGCGTTCGAGACCAGCTCGCTGACGACCAGCTCGCCCAAGCTGGCCTGCTCGCCCAGGCCCCATGCCGCCAGCAGCACCCGGGCGCGCCGGCGGGCATCGCGGGCGTGGACCGGCCTCCGGCCCGGCAGGCGGATGACGGCAGGCTCGCGGGCAGCGGCCAGCGGCATGTGCCGCTCCCGCTCTGGCCGGCAAGGTCCCCGCGCGCTGCCGCGCGATGGCAGGGCGAACTGCCCTGGCCCGGCTGCGGACCCGTCTGGGCCGCCGTTCCCGCTGTGGCGGGTGATGGTGACATGACCGGGGTTCATAGCTTGCGTCCTGCCCCGCCGTAGGCGGCAATCCGCTCGGCGTGCTCGGCGTCGCGGGGGTTGTCGGGCCGCCACCGGGGGACGTGCACCAGGCCGGGCTCGATCAGGTCCAGGCCGTCGAAGAACCGCAGGATCTCGGCGTGGCTGCGGGGCTGGAAGTCGGCGGTGGTCTGGGCGTAGTGCTCCATGCCCTCGGCCACATGCTCTGGCTGGCCGTCGGTGGTGCCATGGCTGATCACCACATAGCTGCCGGGTGCGAGCGCGTCACGCAACTGGGCGACCAGAGCGCCAGGGTCATTGTCTGGGTCGTCGGGCAGGAAGTGCAGGATCGCGACCAGCAGCAGCGCGGTCGGCTGGGACAGGTCGAGCAGGCTGTGCAGGCCGGGATGATCCAGGATGGACTGCGGGCTGCGCAGGTCGGCCTGGATCGCGATCGCCTGCTCGTTGCCGGCCAGGATGGCGCGGCTGTGCAGCACGGCCACCTCGTCGATGTCGACATAGACGACCCGGGCGTCGGGGGCGGCCTGCTGGGCGATCGCGTGGACGTTGTCCATGGTCGGGATGCCCGAGCCCACGTCGAGGAACTGGCGGATGCCTGCCTCGCCGGCCAGGTAGCGCACCGCCCGGCCCAGGAACGCCCGGTTCGCGGCCATGGTCTGGCGCGCGTCCGGCCATCGGGCCAGGAACTCCGCGGCCGCTACCCGGTCAGCGTCGAAGTTGTGCGAGCCGCCCAGGAGATAGTCGTACACGCGGGCGATGTTCGGCCCGTCGGCTTCCTGTTGCCCGGCTGGAGTCGTCACGGCCGCCTCCCGGCACAGGACGCGACTGACCCCGCGATCATCATCGATCTGGGCACGCCGCTGACAGGGGCGGGTGCCGTGCAGCCGCGGGCCTGTTCTTGCGGCAGTCGTGCACGGGGTGTCATGTTAGGTCACGTCCTCAGGCTGGTTCTGGTCGGCAGAGCTGGCTAGGTTCACACACTGGCAAAGGGGTGACCGGTGGGTCACTACCCGTGGCGGGAACGTGTGGTTCCCATGGCCGCTACGGCCGTGAGCTGCGGATATCCCATCCAGAGGGCGGGATAAGTTTCCGCTAGGCGGTGGCATTAGCAGCACGTGCCCCGGCGGTTTTCCCGCATGCCGTTGCCGGTGGCGGTGCCCTTGGTGACAGCGGAGAGGTACCGCCTGATGCCGTCCCAGTGCTCGCGGGGGCTGGGCTGTTCCTGGGTGTGGGATGGTCATGTGCTGCCTTAGCGGGGAGAAAGAAAGGCTGGAATGTGCAGTTCAAAGCCGGTGCTGATGTGCCGGCAGCAGCGGTACCTAAGTGCCGGGCATCGTCTCTCGGTCAGGCGATCTCAGCTTGCCGGTTGCGCTGGCGGATTTCGAACCCAGGGCTGGGAACATGTGATTCCCAGTCGCGGTGAAGGGCTGAACTGCGGGAACATGACCTGTGACAGGTTGAAGCTTCCGCCGCTTATTGGCTCTTATGCCGGCCACCGCGCAGGCCGCTACTGTTGAACCGAGTCCGGTGGCGCCGGGCAATACGGAAAGCGAAAGTCCAGGATGGCGTACGCGAAGACGAGCCTGCGAGGCGAGCAGCGCGCTCTGCGGGAAAGGATGCGCGCGCTAGGGCTCAGCCGTCGGCAGATCGCCGTCGAGTTCGCGCGCCGCTACCGGCTACGGCCCCGTGCCGCATGGCGGCACGCCTACGGGTGGAGCCTGAAAGAGGCCGCAGAGCGCATCAGCGGCTACACCGCCAGGTCTGGGCTGGACCCCGACGGCGCGACGGTCGCGATGACTGCCCCGCACCTGAGCGAGTACGAGAACTGGCCCGGCCCTGGGGCCGTGCCTGCCGGGCGGCGTCCAGCGCCCTACCTGCTAGCCCTGCTGGCAGGCGTCTACGAATGCGCCGTCCACGACATGCTCGACCTGGCCGACTACGAGCACATGCCTCCCGCCGACCGGCTCATCATCGACAAGACTGTCCCCGTCGCAGTCGCGCACAGGCAAGATCGGCAGGACGTGCTGCGGACCGGCCAGCACGTTGAGCCCGTCTGGCCGGACGATCTGCCCCGTAGCGAGCTAGCGTCTGCGGCATCGTCGTGGATGGCGCCACTTGCCCCGATGGCCTGGCAGCCTGCCGATTCCTCAGCGGGTCCGCATGCTCCCAGTGCTGCCCTGTCCCGGGGCTACGGCGCGGAGAAGACATGGCCATACGCAGGCTCCGTGGGCGGCACTGGATATGAAAGCACGGCAGAGGTGCCCCTGCGGATCTCGGCGATTCCTCGGGCGGTATCGGCGGCAGTGTCGGCCACGGCCGTTGATGTGGCAATGGTCCGCTGCGTTCTCGACGCCCTGACTGCTCACGAACGGCAGTTCGGCGGCGGGGAGGCGCGTGCGTACGCCATGGACTACCTGCGGCGCATGGTGTGGCCGCGTCTGCATGCGGTGGCCAGTGCCCCCGCCTTCGGTGACCTGTGCGCCTTGGCGGCCGAGTTCAGCTTGCGCGCGGCCTCGATGCAACTCGATGCCGGGAGCGCCGGGGCATCCCGTGATCTGCTGGGGGCCGGGCTTCCCCTGGCGCAGGAGAGCGGCGACCCTGTCCTGGTCGCCTGGGTGCTCGCCCGTTTCGGTGAGCTGGATGTCCGGCAGAAGAACGTCGACCGTGCGGTTGCCTACACCGGCGGCGCTGCCGCGATGGCCCGGCGGGCTACGCCGCGAGCACGGTCATTCATCCTAGCCAAGCACGCGCTCGCGCTGTCGGTGGCCGGGGATCGCACTGCGACGCTCCGTGTCCTGGGCCAGGCCCAGGACAGCGCCGGGAGAGCCGGCGGCAGCGCGGAACCGGAGTGGATGCGCTTTTACGGCCCCGAGCATCTGCGACATGACCAGGCTCGGTGCCTGATCAACCTCGGGATGGGCGACCAGGCCATCGCGGCAGCGGAAGAGTCCATGCAGGCGCGTCGGCTGAGCCGCCCCCGGGCGTTCTCGCTGGCGGTCCAGGCGATCGGCCATGTCCGCAGCAAGGACAGGGCGGTGGACAGAGCGTGCCAGCTTGGCGCCGAGCTGGTCACGGTCACTGGCCAGCTCGCCTCCGACCGGGTCAAGGTCGAGCTGGCGAGGGTAATGACCGCCCTTCGGCCTTACCGCACGTCGGCCGCTGTGCGCGAGCTGGCCGAGGCGGTACGCCCGGTCCTGGGTGATTCACCCAGATGACCGAGGGCAGCATCCCTCTAATGTCCCGCGACAGCATTTACGACCAGGCCCGTGCCCTCCTGGACGCGGCAGCCGCCCGGCTGGGAGTTCCCGTCCATGACGCGAGGCTGCTGCGCCTGCACAGTAACGCCAGCTTCGCGCTGCCCTCAGCGGGCATGGTCATCCGGATCGCCACCAACCCGCAGGCGCTTGACCGCGTCGCCACCTCGATCGTTATCACCCGGTGGCTCGCTGACCGGGGCTTCCCGTGCGTCACCCCTGCCGACATCGATGATCAGCCGCTGGTGATAGCGGGCCACGTCGTCTCCGCGTGGCGATACGTGCCCACCGCCGATGCGCCCGCGCCCACCGGAGCGGAGATCGGAAGGCTGCTGCGCGACCTGCACGCGCAAGACGATCCGCCGTACCCCTTGCGACAGCTTGATGATCCGCTCGCCAGCGTCGCCAGCGCGCTGGAGGAAGCTCCGGATGCCATGCCGCGAGCAGTCCGGTCCTGGCTGGCTGACCGGATTGACTGGCTCCGCGGTCATTGGTCCGGGATGGACTTTCCGCTGCCCGCAGGGCTGATCCACGGAGATGCCCACATCAGCAATCTCATGCGGATTGCCTCCGGGCAGGTCATTCTCGGGGACTGGGATCACGTGGCGGCCGGGCCGCGTGAATGGGACCTGATCCAGATCCACTACATGCACCGCAGGTTCGGCCGGGCCGGCGAAGACGGCATCGACGCCTTTGCCGCCGCGTACGGATGGGACATCCGCGGATGGCCGGAACTGGACACCCTGGTGGCCATCCGCGAGATCACCGGCCTCAGCCCCTACATCCGCACGGCCCAGACCAAGACCTTCTCCCGCCAGCAGCTCGCTTACCGCCTGAGCACTCTCCAGGCCGGCGACACGACCGCCCGGTGGGAGACACCACCCGCCGAATGAGGCCCCGGTGCATCTGCGATCACTCGTCCGCGCCTGCCTGCTGGCGGCACCAGCCCCAAGGAGATCGCTACCGGGGCGCGTTGCCTGGGTCGCTCAGGCAGGTGCGCACCGGCCTGAGCGTCCTCACACTCGGCCGCTTTGACGGCCTAGCCATCGCCGCGTTCGGTGCCGGGCACGTGCCGCCGCTACCGTTCCGTCCTCGCCTCCCTGGCCTGGCAGAATCCCCTCGTACTCAGCTCCCGGACTGGCCGTGGGTCGGTGCTGGCCGCCACCTACGGCTTCCCCGGCTCTGAGCAGGACCTGCTCAGCCGTGGCCTGATCAGCGCGGGATTCCTCGATCCGCTGAAGGCCCGGCTGCTCCTGCACCTCCTGCTGGCCAGCGGCGCCAGCCGCGCGGAGATCGTTACCGCATTCCAGGCCAGGGGCATGTACGGTCAGCCATGACCCTGAAGCGTAAGGACGACAGACACGCATGCACAGCCACGAGCTAACGACCGGCCGCACCTTCGGAGCGCGGTTCGACCCAGGCGAGAGCTTCTTCCCCGCGTTGGAGGATTTCTGCCGGGGGAAAGGCATCCGTCAGGGCTACGTTCCCATGTTCCTTGCCGCGTTCGCCGAAGCGGACGTCGTCGGGGCATGCGACAAGCTCGATGACCCGGCAGCGCCGGTCTGGTCGAAGGTGCACCTGACCAACGCCGAGGCCCTCGGCTGCGGCACGATCGCCTACGACGAAAACGCTGGGCGGATCGTGCCGCACATTCACACCACCCTGGGCCTCAAGGAGCACTCAGCTAGCGGCTACACTAGCCACCTCCTCGCCGCCCGTGTTCAGTTCCTCGTTGAGATGATCCTCGTCGAGGTCACCTCGCCGGCCATGACCCGCCCAGCCGATCCCGGCCTCTACGATGTCCCCCGGCTCGTCTTCGGTCCCGGCGGCCTGTCCGGCCAGTAAGAACAGCCTCACTCACGCGGTCTCCCTATTGGGATGAAGATCCGTGGCAGCGGTCGGCTATCGCGCCCAGGGCTGCGGTGCAACCCTTGAGCAGCCGGTGCGCCCTCAGGCGGCTCACGCCTCGCACGCAGTCCTCACCAGGGCTAATGGTCCGTTCGGCAACTGTTGACGGCGATGTCGGCGGTCAGGATCCTGCGCGCGACATCCCGGAAGGGAAGGGCATGCCATACACGAAGAGCGGCCTGCAGGTCGAGCAGCGTGCCGCGCAGGGGAGGATGCGTAAGCCGGGGATGAGCGACCGGCAGGCCGCGATCGGGTTCGCCCTTGGCTGCCGCGACCTTAGCGCCACGGTGGCACCTACTGTCCTCCGTGGCGTCGCCAGGATCGGGGTATCCCGGTGACCGTGGAACACGGCGACCAGGTCTTGTCGGTCATCGTGTGCGCCGCAGGCCCCGCCACGGCGATCGGCTCGTTCATCACGCTGGCGCAGGAGCGTGGGTGGACGGTGCAGGTAATCGCCACTCCCGCTGCCCTGGATTTCTTCGATGAGGCCGCTGTCGAGAAGCAGACCGGCAGCCCGGTCAAGAGCCAGTACAGCAAGCCGGGCGCGCCCAGGTCGCCGATACCCGACGCCATCGTGGTCGCTCCGGCGACCTTCAACACGATCAACAAGTGGGCTCAGGGCATCAGCGACACCTACGCCCTGGGCGTGCTGGCCGAGATCACCGGCCTCGACACCCCGATCGTGGTCCTTCCGTTCGTCAACTCGGCGCTGGCCAGCCGTGCCGCGTTCCGCCGCAGCGTCGAGTCTCTCCGCGGCGAAGGCGTGCGCATCCTGCTCGGCCCCGGCGGATTCGAGCCGCACCCGCCCCGCACCGGTGGCAGCCGTACCAGCACCTATCCGTGGCACCTGGCTCTCGACGAAGTCGGCCGCCTGGCAGGTCTGCGCGCTACACGAGAGTGAGCTCCAGGCAGGCATTTCCAGCTCTGCCTCCGGGTATCCGGTAAGGCTCAGGCTGGCTCAGGCAATCTCGGGTCCGCAGCCGGGGAGCCTCCCACGCCTGCGGCTCTCGCGGCGAGTAGCAGACCACGCAGTCGTTCTGCCGACTTCGGTAGTGGCTGGCGTCAGCTAGGTTCGGTGAGCCACGTCCTGACCGACCCGATGACGGATGCCTGCCAGTGCTGCGTCTGCGGGTCCTGGTACATCGGGTCGTCGCGCACCGCGAAGCCGTGCTGCGCGCCGTCGATCTCGATGAGCCGGGCTGCGGCCTTGGTGACCTGGCCGACCGCCGCCTTGGAGGAGTCGATCGGGACGAAGGTGTCCTGTGTCCCATGCACGAACAGGACAGGCACGGTGAGCTCGCTGAGCGCCAGGCGGGGATTGAGATAGAAGATCTCGTTGAGCAGAGCCCGGCCCAACTTGAACGTCGGCGAGTGTGCTAGGAACCGCTGCGCGGCCAGCGTCTGCCCCGCCTGCTCGCTGATCTGGTCACCATCCCATTCAGGCTTGTCATCGACGAACCTCTTCTTGTAGTCCAGTAGCGGGTTGAACAAGACAAGCCTGCGTACCTGATCGGGATGCCCGGCCGCGAAGAAGGCGCTGATCCCGCCGCCGAAGCTGGCGCCGATCAGGCTGACCGGGCCGCTGCCGGTCATCTCGCGCACCTGGGTGACCGCTGCGCGAATGTCGTTGGCCACGCCTGCGATGGTCAGATCCTCACCCTGGCCATCGCTATTGCCATGCGCTCGGTAGTCGAAGCGCAGCGACGGCAGCCCGGCCTCGGCGAGCCCCGAGGCGAGCTGGGTGAAGAAGCCGCCTTCCTCGCGGGTCACGCCTCCGCCGTGGACCAGCACTACCGCGGGCCCGCGAGCAGGCGAGGGCACGACAAGGGTGCCGCGCAGCCGCAGGCCGTCCAGACTGCGGAACTCGACTTGAACGCTCGCGCTACCGGGTTGCACGCGTTCTCCCTTCCACGCTCGGCAGGGTCACGCTGCGGATGAGACAGCAGAATCAGGTCGCTCGCGGCAACTGGTCAAGGCGAGCCGAGCTCCCGGACTGACAACCGGGCAAGTGTCCGTTGGGAGCGGACGAGGACGTCCTGATCGTTGTTGGCAGTGCCCCACAGCAGCCCGCTGAGCGCGTCGAGAGCCGCGAAACTCCGTAGTGCGGTTTCCTCTGTGCCGGTGAGCGTACGGCCATACCCAGCAAGGAACGAGGCCCGCAACTCTGGACGGCCGTCCCACGGCCCGTACTCGAGCCGGACGAGATCGCGGACCGCGGGAGCGACCTCGGCGCGCTCGAAGTCGATCACAGCCAGCCGCTCTTTCGGGGCGTCCCACAGGAAATTCCTGGGCTGCGCGTCACCATGGGTCGGGACTCCGGGAATCAGCGCGGTCATCTGTTCGAGCCGGGCGGCGTGATCACGGATGAGACGGACCTGCGCACGTTCGAGGAGGCGCCCGGATCGGCGCAGATGGTCTTCCACCCGTGCGACCACCCGGCTGGTGGCCGGCAGGCTGCTGGCGGGAGGCGCGGCGTCATGCAGTCGGCGAAGCAGCATTCCGGCCTGCCGGTAGATCTCCGCCTCGGTGCCCCCCGGCACGGCCAGCTCACGGGCTGGCTGCCCGGGCACGGCAGTGATCACCATGCTCCGCAAGTCTGCGTCGGCGGCCAGCAGGACCGGGGTGCGACCTGGCCCGAGGGCAGCCGACCAATGCCGGTAAGCGGCGACTTCCCGCTCGTGGAACCGTGCTGATGAGTGCTGCTTGAGATAGACGTGCTCGCCAGTGTCGCTGATCAGTTCCCACACGCGGGAAGTGTTCCTAGGCCAGGAGCGGTCAATGACAGCCTTGCAGCGGCCTGCGGTTTTCGCGGCAAAGCCCTCGATCGGTGAGGGAAGCCTGGTCATATCTCGCGACTGGCAGCCATCGCGGGAGCTGCCAGGGTGGTGCCGCGGCGCCAGAGGCCCAGCCGGGCGATGACCTCAGCCGGGATAGGCAACGGGGTGGTGGCCGCGCCAGTCGGCCAGGCGGGCAGCGGCAGGCTGGTGCGCATCTGGATCATCGACCGCCAGGTCAGCACGCGCGGCCAGGCAGCCATGATCGCCGCTCCCTTGCTGCCGGACAGCCGGCCGGAGGCATGCAGGTCTTCCAGTTTCAGGCCGCCGGACAGCAACGCGGCGGCCGTCTTAGCGCCGATGCCCCGCACGCCGGGGATGTTGTCGGAGGTGTCGCCGCACAGTGCCCGGAAGTCGGGGTATTGCGCGGGGGTGATGCCGTAGCGGGCGGTCACCTCGGCGGGGCCGATCAGCCTGCTGCCGGGCCGCATCGCGGTGTTGAGGACTTGCACCGAGCCGTGGTCAGGCCCGGGGTCGCGCAGGAGCTGGTAGTAATCCTGGTCCATCGAGGCGATCAGCACGTCCCGGCCGCGGGCAGCGGCGGCCGTCAGGGTGGCGATCACGTCGTCGGCTTCGGCGTCGTCGATCTCGATCCAGGTGATGCGGTGCATGTCCAGCCCGGCTTTGACATCGGCCAAGGCGAGGATCGGCCGCAGGGCCGCGGGGTCCTCGGGCCGGTCGGCCTTGTAACCCGGGTCGGCATCCCTGCGGTGCGCGGCGCCGTCTTGGCCGTCGAAGACGACCGTGACCTCTGGCCAGCGGCCGAACTCGTCGTTGATCCCCTTGCGCAGCAGGGCGAAGAACATGAACTGAGTCGTGAGGTCTCGCTTGCCAGATGGGTCACGGCTCATGATTTGCGCTGGGGTGCCGAAGCAGGCACGGAACAGCAAGTTGTGCCCGTCGACCAGGAGTAGCGGAACGTCGGCTATCACTACCGCACCACCTTCAGGGAACCTGTGCAGGAGCATCGGCGGAGCGGCAGAGCGACCGGTGGCACACAGTCCGCACGCCTCGTAGAACCTACCGGTCGGCATCGACGGTTCGGCTGAGCCGCGCCGCGCTTCGTCGGCGTGGAGCTTCTCGCGCGCTGGGACGTGTCTGTCCGCCAATGGGAATCTCCCACGGTCCAGCGCTGATGATGTCGCAGTTCGGCGGCTATTCGGGATGGGAACCATGTGATTCCCAGCGCGGGGAGTGACAGCTCAACTGCCGAGCGTCAGACTTTTGAGAGTTCATCGCCAGTTCCCGCCGGGAATGGAGCCAGGCATGTCGGCCCGGACGCCAGCCCTGACTATGCATTCGGGTGCCGGACGAGGAGTGCCTGCGCAGGTAGGAGACGTGCATGGGTTCGCACATCGTCGGGAGGCGGTTCTCGTTTGACGCCGCTCACCACCTCGCGAGCCTGCCGGACGGCCATAAGTGCCGGCGGACGCATGGGCACACCTACACCGTGGAGGTGTGCGTCGGAGCACCGTTGCTGAGCGGCCCCGGATTTGTCACCGACTTCGGTGACCTCGCGCCGTTGGACGACTACATCAGGACACGGCTGGATCATCGTGACCTTAATGAGGTCCTTGACTTCGAGCCGACATCGGAACTCATCGCCGGACACCTGGCCACCTGGTTCATCGAGCATCTCCAGCCGCGCATTCCCGGCCAGCTGCGATGGCTGCGGGTGTCGGAGACCCCGTCGACGTGGGCGCAGTACAACGTTGATGACGCGGAGGGGACGTGACCGCCAGCGACCGGCCCATGCCCGCGACGCTGATCCTGGCCGAGCGATTCGGCCCCACCGTGCAGGGCGAGGGCCCGTCAGCCGGGCAGCTCGCGGTATTCGTGCGGCTGTCGCGGTGCAACCTGTCGTGCAGCTGGTGCGACACTCCGTACACGTGGGACTGGCAGCATCACGACCCGCGCCTCGAATCCCGCCGGGTGCCTATCGGGGACGTGATCAGCTGGGTGCTCAGCATCCCTGCTCCGCTGCTGGTGATCACAGGTGGCGAGCCCTTAATCCAGCAGCCGGCGGTGACCGCGCTCGCCGTAGCGGCACGGAATGACCGGCGGCGCGTCGAGATAGAGACGAACGGCACGATCGCGCCGACGGCTGCGCTGATCGCGGCTGTGGATCAGTTCAATGTGTCGGCGAAGCTCGCCAACTCTGGTCAGCGCACCGCGGACCGCATCAACGGCGACGCCCTCGCTGTGTTCGCAGCGACGGGTAAGGCGGTGTTCAAGTTCGTCGCCGCGAGCGTGGCCGACCTTGACGAGATCAGCGACCTGATGCCGCTGCTCGGCGGGCTGCCGGTGTGGGTGATGCCGGAAGGCACGACCGAGGCGGCGGTCGTGAGCGGGCTCCGGGAGCTGGCCGGGCCGGTCATCGCTCGCGGCTGGAATCTGTCGTGCCGCCTGCATGTGCTGGCCTGGGGTGATCAGCGTGGCCGGTGAGCCCGTCGTCCTGGACTGGGAAACGCTAGCGGGCATCGCGGAGCGGGTAGCGGAGTCGGCTCGCGCCGGAGGCGTACCTGATGTCGTGGTGGGGGTTGCGCGTAACGGGCTGGTCCCGGCCGTCATGATCTGCCATGCGCTGGCCGTACGGGACCTGCGCAGCGTGCATGTGACCCGCACTATCGCCGATGGCGTGGACGCGGACAAGACGCCCGAACCTGTGTGCCGCAATGTCGCCTCGCTTGGTGATCTGTCGGGCGCGGACGTGCTCGTCGTGGATGACATCGCGGGGAGCGGCGCCACCTTGCGTGACGTCGCCGGCCTGGTCCGCGCATGCGGGCCTGCCGCTGTCCGCACGGCCGCCTGCGTGGTCAACCGGGCGAACTGGCTCGATCACCGCGACCCCCGCCTGGTAGTGACCTACATCGGCTTCACTGTCGACCGGTGGGTGATCTTTCCGTGGGAGAAACGATGAGCCCAGCGCGCCCTCGCGTCGCGACGACCCGGCCGGGCACCCCCATGATCGGCCCGTACTCGGTTAACCAGATGGACGACTTTTACGCCGCGTTCGCCAGCGGCGAGGTCAAGTCCAGCGGCGTGATGAACTGCGCCCAGCATCTGTATGTCGCTCAGCGCTGCCAGCCTGGGGACCGGGTCGTAGACGTGTGCTGCGGCGGCGGGCTGGCACTGCCGCTGCTGTTCCGCTATGCCCTGCATATCGCGAGCTACGTGGGGCTGGACATCTCGGCCGCGAACCTGGAACAGGCCGCCACCCGGGCAGGCCCCTGGCGGGCGTTCCCGGTGAGCCTGATCGAGTGCGACGTGGCAGCGCCGTGGCCCGCGGAGGCAGCCGGCGCGGAGGTGATCATCTACACCGCCGCGCTAGAGCACCTGCCGCGCGATCAAGGCGCCGCGAGCCTGGCACGGGCCGCGACCGCGCTGGCACCAGCCGGGACGCTGTACCTGTCGACGCCTATCACCCCCGGTCCCCACCCCAAGATGCTGCAGTACGGCGTGCACGTGTACGAATGGGACGCCGCCGAGCTGCGGGGCGTACTCGCTGACTGCGGCCTGACCGTCACCGAAGAGATCGGGCTCTTGCCACCCGACAGCCCGACCGTAGCGGCCGGGTTGTGCGCGTCGTACGGCGACGCCGCAGCGGACTGGTACGCCCGGCTCCGCCAGACCGTGCCAGCAGCGTTCCTGGACACCATCGCGGCAGCGGCGCTCCCGCACCTGGCGGCCGAGGTGATGTTCGTGTGCCGGCGGCGTCCGTGACCTGCTGGATCAGCGTCGAGGGACTCAACGGCGTCGGAAAAACGTACCTGGTCCGGCAGCTTGCCCGGCGTCTCGATGGCCGCTGCCTGGTCCTGGATGAGCTGACGAGCACCGGCGATGACACCGCTAAGGCCATCATCGGCGCGCTGGCCGACGGCGGCGGCACGTTCTTGCGCACCGGGCACCCGATCGCCGAGACATTCGCCCTGGCGGCGCTGAAGGTCCGCGAGTACGAGCGGGTCACCGCCCTCACGCCCCCACCGGGATGCGTGCTGGAAGACCGGGGCATGGACACCGTCGCGGTGTACCAGGCGGCCATCCTCGGCGGCGGGCACGCGCTCGCCGGCCAGATCGCCGCGATAGCGGCCATGTGGCGGCCTGATCCAGACGTGACGATCCTGCTCACCGACGACCTGGACGCGTGTATCGGCCGGTTCGCCGCCCGGACCGGCGTGCCCGTCACCGCTGCCGACCGGCACCTGCTCGCGACGGTCTCCCGTCTGTATGAAGCGCGGGCCGCGGCGGCTCCGGGCCGGTGGCGGGTGTGTCCGATCGCTGGCCGTGCGTCCGGCGACGTCGTGGACGAGATGGAAGCCTGGTGCCGCGAGGCCGACGTGGCGGCCTGTGCCGGAGGCGGTGCACGATGAGCGCCGACGTGACCGTGCTGTGGGCGCTGCGATCACCATGTAACCTGGGCTGCCGGTACTGCTATTTCGGCACCCTGGAAGAACACCGCACCAGCCCGCCGAGCGCGCCGGGGCAGCTCTCGCACCTGTCCCGCGCCGATGTTTCTCTGGCCGACATCACTGCTTTCGCGGCCAGCCTTCCCGGCTCTGCGGTGCAGCGGATTTTCATCGCCGGCGGCGAGCCGCTGATCTGGCCGCCGGTCCTGTCCGTGCTGGAGGCGATCAAGGCAGCGGGGGTGGAGGCGGTGGTCTGCACCAACGGCATCCCGCTGACCCGGCCCGGCATCATCGACGGGCTGCTGCGGATCGCGATCGACGCCGTGTCGGTCTCCCTGGACTCAGCGACCCCCGAGCACAACGACACCTGGCGGCCCGCTCACAACGGCACCGGCAGCTGGCATCAGGCCGTGTCCGGCATCCGCGCCCTGATCGCCGCGCGAGGCACCGCTACCAGTCCCGCGGTCGGGATCTACACCGTCGTGACCGCCCGGAACATCAGCGCCATCACCAGCGTCGCCACGCTCGCCCGGGACCTGGGCTGCGACTACTTCGTGCCTCAGCCGCTGTCCCTGCCCCCTGGGCACATCCTGGACGCGCAGCTGTCCCTGATCCCGGCCCACGCCCGCCAGCTCGCGGCCCAGTTCACCAACCTGTACGCCACCGCCGGCCTGCGGCTGCCCGCTGCGGACTACCCAGACCAGGTCCTGCGGTCGGTCACCCAGGCCGGGCCAGGTCTTGTGGCGGGTTGCTTCGGCGGCCGTCACCTTTTCTTCATCGAGCCAGACGGCTCAGTCTGGCCATGCCCGTCCAGCTACAAGATCGCGTCGCTGGCCGGCAGCGCCATCGGCAGCATCCGCGGCGCGACCGCCGCGGGCCTGTTCGGAGGCGGCGGGCCATGCGCGGACTGCGCGCTGTTCACGCGCGACTGCGTGAACATGTGGCCGCTCACCCAGTTCACCTCCATGATCACCGGGACGGAGCTGCGGCCATGACAGCGGCTCCTGAGCCTGCCCTCCGCGCGCTTGCGGACCTGCTGGCGGCCATGCCGGACCCGGCCGCCACCGAGCAGTCCGTAGCATTCGAACAGGAGGTAGCCGCCGCTGCGGACGTCCGCCACGCGATAGCGGTGAGTTCCGGGACCGCCGCACTGCACACGGCCCTCGTCGCGGCGGGCGTTGGCCCCGGCGATGAGGTCCTGGTCCCGGCGGTGTCGGTGGTGATGTCTGTCGCGCCGGTCCTGTACGCGGGCGCGCGGCCGGTGTTCGTCGACTGCACCGGCGACGGCGGCATCGACCTGGGCGACCTGGCGGCCAAGTGCGGGCCGCGGGCCAGGGCCGTGCTGCCGGTCTACCTGTGGGGCCGCGGTGGTGACCCGGCTGCGGTGACCGCGTTCGCGCGGGACCGGGGCCTGCGCGTAGTCGAGGACGCCTGCCAGGCGCACGCCACCATGATCGGCGGCCAGCCCCTGGGCACCTTCGGGGACCTGGGCTGCTTCTCGCTCAAAGACGGCAAGATCCTCTGGTCGGGCGAAGGTGGCTACATCCTGACCAGCGACGACGAGCTGGCCGCCACCTGCCGGGCCTACCGCAGCCACTGGACCAACCCGCCGCCCGGGCAGCCGCCGGCGGCGAGGCTGGGCCACAATTACCGGCTCGCCGAGCCGCTTGCCGTCATCGCCCGCTCGAACCTGGCCCGCTTCGATGACCTCGCCCGGCAGCGGCACGCCCAGGCCACGCGCATGCTCGCCGAGGTCGCCGGCACACCGGGCCTGACCGAGGTAGCCTCGGGCCCCGGCGAGGCGTGGAACCACTACTCGCCGCTGTGGCGCATCAGCCTGCCCGACCCCCGCGGATTCTGCAGACGGCTGGCAGACTGCGGCGTCCCGAACAGTGTCGGCACCTTCGGGCTGGTCAGCTGCGACCAGCGGCCCATGTTCACCGCGCACAACCCGGCTCCATGCCCTGCCGCCGCGCATGTAGTCGATACCACTCTCGCGGTCGTGCTGACCGCGCATGATGACAACGCCCGCATCAGCGCACTCGCCCAGACCATCATCCGGGAGGCCCGCCGGTGGACCCGCGACCCCGCCTGACCAGCGACCCCGAGCTGGCCGCGACCATGTTCGCCGTGATCGACTTCGAGGCCACGACCCCAGCCGGGGCGCGCCCCGAGCCCATCGACGTTGCCGCCATCCAGCTGCGCCTGGACCACGGCCGGTGGGTGGAGGCTGGCCGGTTCAGCAAGCTGATGCGCCCCCCGCCACACGCCCCCGTCACGCCCTTCGACATCGCGCAGACCGGCATCACGCCCCAGATGACCGCCGCCGCCCAGCCGGCCGCCGTGGTCCTCGCGGAGCTGGATGCCGCGTTCCCCGGCGGCCAGCCCTGCCTGCTCGTGGCGCACCACGCCAGCACCGAGGCCGGGATGCTGCACGACTACCGCGACCACTGCCCGCGGCTGGCGCACACCGATCTGCTCGACACGGTCAGGCTCGCCCGCGTCCTGTACCCCCAGCTGCCCTCCCACAAGCTGGACACGCTGCTGGCGCACCTGGGCATCCCGCAGCCGCCAGGCCGGCACCGCGCCCTGCCCGACGTCCAGGCCACCGCGCAAGTGTTCTGCCAGATGCTGGCCTATGCCGACTCATCGCTCACCTGGGCCAGCCTGCGTGACCTGCGCCGGGCGGGCCTCATCGTCGCCAAGGCTAACCGCCCGCACCAGGACGGGCTGTTCGACCTGGAGGCGCTCTCGTGACCACGACGGCGGCGCCGTGCCGGCGCGGCCTGCTGATCTCCGTCGAGGGCCTCAACGGCGTCGGCAAGACCTACCTGACCGCCAGGCTCGCCCAGCAGCTTCCTGCCCCGCCGCTGGTGCTGGAGGAGTTCGCCGCCCGCAACGACAGGGGCGGCGACCTGGGCGCGCTCATCATCAGGACCCTGTACAGCGCCGCCACAGGCGACCCGTTCCTGCGCAGCGGCCATCCCGGCGCCGAGACCCTCGCGCTGCTCGCGGTGAAGATGTTCGACTTCGAGCGATGCCGTGCCAGCCTCGCCGCCGGCCAGCTCGTCCTCGAAGGCCGCAGCGTGCACTCCACCGCCGTGTACCAGTCGCTGATCTGCCACCCCGACGACGACAGCGCTGCGTACGAACAGGCTCGCGCGCTGCTCGACCTCGCCGCGGCGTGGCGGCCCATGCCCGACCTGACCATCTTGATCGCCGACGACACCGACACCGCGATCGGCCGTGCTCAGCGACGTGACGGCCGCATCTACAACGCCGAACAGCGCCGCATCCACGAGCGCGCCGCTTGTATGTACGCCCGGCTGGCGCTCGCCGACTCGGCGCGCATGCCGGTCCTGGACCGGCGCGCCCTCAGCACCAGACAGCTCGTAGCCGAGATGGCGCGCCTGATAGCCGCAGCACCAGTCAGCTGCCTGCCCGAGCCATGGAGTGGCGCAGGCGCCTGCATCGATGGCTGCCGGCCTGCCGGGACTGTTCCGCGTGCGGCGTCATGACCGGCTCAGGCGTGCGACAGCGCCGCTACCACCTCATCGACGCGCACCTCACCCGCCAGGGCGCCGATACAGCCGAACAGCGCCCGAGCCAGCAGCCGGGTGTCCTCGAACATCTCGATCTCACCGAGTTGCGCCGCGGTAAACCATCCGAACCGATGCACCGGGTCGCTCACCGCCACCGTAGTGACGGCCAGCGCGACGTACTGATGGTCGATGTGCACGTGCTCGACAGGCGTGTGGTTATCGGCCGGCACATCCAGTTCGGTGACCCACCAGGGCGCGGCCACGGGCTCGTGCGGGTAGCCCGGCGGCAGCGGCAGCGCCGTCGGTGCCGGGAGCAGCCGCACCCGCAGCCCCGTCTCCTCCGCGACCTCCCGCAGCGCTGCCTGCGCGCAGTGCTCATCTTGCTCGACATGGCCACCGGGGATCATCAGCCGACGCAGCCGGGGATGCTCGATGAGCCCCAGCTTCCACTCACCGCCGAGCTGCGCAAAAACGAACGCGCCCGCGGTGGCATGCTTGATCTTGCTCATCGAACGTCCTGCCCCTCGTGCGCCCGCCAGCCAGTCCTGCGGGCGACCCTGCCCAGACCCTGGCACAACTATCCCCGGCCCACCCGGGCCTCGGCCACACGCCACGCCGCCGGTGAAGGCTGATGAGCCGTGACCCGCTCTCCGGCGCTGCCGCCTTGATCCTCGATTGGGACGGCACCCTGGCCGACACGACATCCAGCAACTACGCCAACCTCTGCGCGGTCCTCGCCGCCCACGGCGTCGGCGTCAACCACGCCTGGTACCACCAGCACGCTGGCCTGGCCCTGGCGGATCTCCTCGACGCTCTGCGCGCCGCCCATCCTGCCCTGCCAGACACCGCCCAGCTGGTGGCGCAATGCCGCGTGCGCCGGCTGGCGGCCCGCAGCCCGGCGACGGCGATACCTGCCACCCTCGAGCTGCTGGGCCAGGCGCGCAGGCGCGGCTTGCCCTGCGCGATCGCATCAGGCGCTGCCGCAGACATTGTCCGCGCCGGCATCACGGCCCTCGGGCTGCGAGGACACTTCAGCGCGGTGATCACCCGCTGCGATGTCGCGGCTGGCAAGCCGGCCCCGGACCTGTTCGCTGCGGCAGCCGCCCGCCTGGACGTCGCGCCGGGCTTGTGCGCAGCCGTCGACGACGCGCCAGACGGCATCGCGGCGGCCTATGCCGCCGGGATCGGCCGCGTCCTGACCCTCCGGGACGGCCTGATCGCTGAAGCGCCACGGCCATGACCGCCACACCTGCAGGCTGCCCAGCCGTTCCAGCTCTGCTCGACGCCTACCTGCACCGGCGGCTGCCCTACCCGCAGCACGCTATGCTCCGCGATCACCTCGACACCTGCCGGCCGTGCTGGGCGATCTGGAACCGGTACCGGTGGGACGCGGCGGCCGGGCATCCGCTGGTCGCCGAGCTGCGTGACTTCCTGGGAAGCGCCTACCGTCCCTATCTCGACTCCTCGCGGGCACTGCGCGAGGAATGGGTCGCCGCACGGCCCCGCACAGCCGCCGAGATCCGCCGCTTCTTCGAGAACAGCGAGAATTACCTGTACAACCTGGTGATCTGGCACGCCAGCGGCAACCGGCCCGGCTATGTCACTGCCGCCATCCCCTACCTGACTGGCGCACGCCTGATCCTCGACTTCGGCAGCGGCATCGGCCAGGACACCATCGACCTGCGAAGTCTCGGCTACGCCGTCCTGCCCTGCGACCTGCCCTGCCCGTCAACCCGCTTCACGAAACACCGGCTGCGTCATGCCGGCCACGACCACCACGTCGCCGACCCGCGCCACCTTGACCCGCCGCCGCCAGCCGACACGCTATGGATCATCGACACCCTCGACCATCTCCCTGACATCCCGGCCACCCTCCGGCCGGTACTCCAGCGCGTCGACCGGGTCATCTGCGAAAACCTGCATACCACTCGCACACACGGCGGCCAGGGCTTCCACCAGCGACGATCCCACACCGAGATCAGCGACATGTTCGCCAGCTTCGACCTGCGCGAACACCCGACCCCGCATGAGCTGCCAATCACCATCTTCGTCCGCCGAATCGAAGCTCCCGCAGCCCGCCCAGCAACGATGTGACCATGAGCACGACCACCCGCCAGGCATACACGACGAAGATGTTCTCCGCGCTGTCATATCGTCGGCCCGCGGCACGGCCGGGCCATGGCAGCGGTCGTGCGGCCATGATCGGAGGCTCCGGCTTCGGCTTATTCCCAGATCCAAATCGCGATGAGCTGCAACAACACTCATGCGCGAGGCTAATTCGTTCCCGCCGAATTCGCGGCGCCTGCGCACGAGGAATTGTGCGGCTACCGTTGATCACGAGACCGAATGGCGCCTTGCGCTCGTGCTCCCCGCCGGGAAAGTGAAACGGACATGCCGAATGCGAAGATCAGCCTGCGGGCGGAGCAGCGCGCTCTGCGAGGGAGGATGCGTGCGCTTGGGCTGAGCCACCGGCAGATCGCCGTCGAATTTGGCCGGCGCTACGGCTTGCGCCCCCGCGCGGCGTGGCGGCACGCCTACGGATGGTCGCTGAAGGACGCCGCCGAGCAGATCAACAGCCGCGCGGGGGAGACCGGCCTGGATCCGTCCGGGAACGCTGCTATGACCGGTCCGCATCTGTGCGAGTACGAAAACTGGCCGGGCCCCGGGGCGAAGCCGACGGGCCGCAGGCCGACCCCGATAATCCTTGCCCTCCTAGCCACGACCTACGGCACTCCGACCGTCCACGATCTGCTTGACTTCGCTGACTACGAGCACATGCCTCCCGCCGATCGTCTCATCCTCGACACGAGCGCCCAGGCTGAAGAGCAGTCTGGCACCATGGCGAAGTCCAGGGCACAGGCCCCTGACCGGGCAAATGCTGCACACGCTGGCGAACTACAGCCCGGCGGACCGCTCACAGTATCGTCACCGCCGTCAGTTCTTCGGGCATCCGACAGATGGCAGCAGCCTGACCAGGAAACTACCGGGATTCCGCCCATTCTCGCGCCACTGGCCGATGCCCTGTTTTCTGTTCCCAAACGCGCGGACAGCCCGCGATCTCGCCTGGCTGACGAAGCGATCCGGATCTGGAAGCTCCGGCAGGCGGCTCACTATCAGAAACTCACTGCCGACCTTCCGCTGGCGCTGGCAAGAGCACGCAGCACGGAAAGCGATCCAGAAGCCCGGCGGCAGCCGGCCGGGCTCGCTGCCTTGACACACCTGTATAACGCCGCCTCCTCCCTGGCGAAGAGCTTCGGGGCTTTCGAGCTAGCAGGCGTAGCGGCCGACCGGGCAGTCCAGGCAGCCGACCACACCAGGGATCCGCTCCTCACGGGTGCGGCCGCTTACAGGATGGCCAACGTCTTGCTCTCGGCGGGCCACCTCCGCTCCGCGCGTCTGGTTGCCATCAGCGCCGCCGACCGGCCGCGCCCGGTCATGACCGCGACCGCCTCCCACACGGCTATGTGGGGTGCGTTGCTCGCCACAGCCGCCCAGGCCGCCGCGCGGGAACATGCAGCCGCGGATGCGTGGGAAATGCTCGGCGCGTCCAAGGTCGCCGCCGACCTCCTCCCGGCCGAGCAGGCAGACCTCTTCTCAATCTTCGGCCCGGCGAGCTGGCTGATCCACGCCGTCAGTATCGCCGCTGACCTCGGTGATGGCACCGAGGCGATCCGCCGCGCGACGCAGATCCCGGCTGGGCAACTCCCGGCCTTCCTAAGGGAGCGACGAACCTTCCTTCTGCTCGGGAAGGCTCGCGGCCACGCCTTGTGCAACGATGTGACGTCCGCAACGGACACTCTGCTTGAGGCAGAGCAGGCGGCGCCCGAGGAGGTCCGTCACAACCCGGAAGCGCGATCGCTGGTGTCCCGCCTGATGTCAGCCGGCGCAGGACGCAACAAGCGGCTTCATGAGCTGGTAACCAGGATGAGCGCAGAGATTGCCCTCGCGGGATCGGGCGGGACACCACGGTGATCGCCAGGCAGCCTCCGGGCGTGCTATACATCATCGCCTGCGGAGGGCGGCCGGCCGGCGACCTTCCGCAATTCGTCCGGTTCGCCCAGGGCCGCGGCTGGGATGTGTGCGTGATCGCCACGCCGTCGGCGATGAACTTCCTCGACAGCGATCACCTGGCCTCTCTCACTCGTCATCCGGTTCGATGCGACTACAAGCGTCCCGATGAGCCCGACGTCCTCCCGCCTCCGGATGCCTTCGTGGTGGCGCCAGCGACCTTCAACACGATCAACAAGCTGGCTGCTGGCATTTCCGACACCCTGGCGCTGGGCCTGCTCAATGAAGCTGTCGGAACGGGCTTGCCTATCATCGCCGTGCCATTCCCCAACCAGATGCTCGCCCGCCACCCGGCATTCGTCGCCAGCATCGGGACACTGCGATCTTGGGGCGTCCGGCTGATCTTCAACCCAGAGCGACACCTGCTGCCGGTACCTAACCAGGGAGAATCCGGCAATGCCCTGTTCCCCTGGGCAGCGGTCCGGGGCGAACTCCTCGATGTGCAGGCGGGCCAGTCTGGCTAGAGGCCCTTCCCACGCGGGGATTTGTGATCCCTTCGAATATCAGGCTCTGGCGCACACCGCCGGCCACGTCGGCGACGATCTTGAGGACGAGCTTTGCCCACCCTGGCCAGGCGCCTTGGCAGTGTTTCTGGACCGTCATCCGGCATTCGGGGACCGCTACTGTTGATCGTGATGCCAGCACCAGACGCTCCTGTGTCAGCCGGGAAAGGCCCAATGGACATGCCGTACGCGAAGACCAGCCTGCGGGGCGAGCAGCGCGTCCTGCGGGAGAAGATGCGTGCGCTGGGGATGAGTCACCGGCAGATCGCCGTAGAGTTCGCCTGGCGCTACGGCCTGCGGCCTCGGGCGGCGTGGCGGCATGCGCATGGCTGGTCTCAGACAGCGGCTGCGGAGCAGATCAGCACCTACGCTGCCCGTACCGGGCTTAACCCGGACGGGGCCACGGTCAGCATGACCGGTCCCCACCTAAGTGAATACGAGAACTGGCCCGGAGAAGGAACTGAGCCTACTGGCCGCAGGCCCACCCCGTACCTGCTGTCGCTGCTTGCTGGCGTGTACGGGTGCACCGTGGACGACCTGCTGGATGTGGCCGACTACGAACATATGCCTTCCCCGGACCGCCTCATTGTAGGTAAATGCGCCCCGGCCGATCGACGGCACGATGAAGGCCTGCAGCCTGCCGCTACCCCGGAGGGTAGGGCAGTGCCGCAACCGCGGCTTGCCGCCCCGCCGACGTTGCTTCCGCCCGCCTCGGGGCACCTGACATCCCGACCGGTATTCGCCCCTGGTTTGGAGCCCGGTATGGTCGACCGACCCTCTGATCTTGAATCCCTGATCTCGCTGCTGACTGATGCCGCTCAGGCATCCGCATCTGCGAGGGTGGTCGCCGTCGTCGGGCCAGGCGGATTCGGGAAGACGACTCTGGCCACCCAGGCATGCCACGACCCGCAGATCACCGGCTTGTTCCCTGAGATCTTGTGGGTCGAAACCGGTGAGGAGTGCACCCCGGCACGGGTTGTCCAGCTGTTGTCGGACCTTTGCGTCCATCTGGATGGGGAACGGCCGACCTTCTCTGACGCGGAACAGGCGGGCTTTCATCTGGCCAGGGTTCTGGGAGATCGCCGGGTCCTGATCACCATCGACAACGTGTGGTCGGCAGCTGACCTGGCCCCGTTCCTGTGGGGCGGCCTGAACACTGTGCTCCTGGTGACGACTCGGAACGCGCGAGTATGCCCCGCGCACGCCCTCCAGTTCCGCCTCGGCCCGATGTCCGCAACCGAGGTCAGGGAGCTACTGAGCAAGACCGTTCCGGCGCTCCGCCGAGAAGAAACGGTCAGGCTCGCCGGGTTGTGCAATGGCTGGCCTCTGCTCGCCTCCGTGGTCAGCTCAGCCCTCGGCCAAGACGTTGGCGCGGGAGCGATCCCGGCGCGCGCAGTCTCCGAGGCGAGCCGCGTACTGAACCACATCGGGCCGCAGGCATTCGACGTGTGGGATTCAGACCAGCGAAAGAACGCCATTGGCCACGCGATCACGGCTAGTCTTCGCAGCCTGCAAGAACACGTCCAGATTACTGGCACCGAAGACCTGCGGAATCGCTATCTCTCGCTGGCGATATTCCCGGCGGCAACCCCTGTCCCGCTGTCAGTGCTCTCGCGGTGGTGGGGACAGGCATATGGGTGGGCACCCAGTGCCGTCCGCCAATTCTGCCGCGTGCTCGCCGACAGGTCGCTGATCGATGCCTATCTCGCGGACCGGGACGCCGTTGTCCTGCACGATGTTTTTCGCCTGTACCTACGCCACCTCATCGGATCACAATGGGCCGAACTGCATCAGTCGCTGGTCGCTTCATACCGGCCGTCAGAGGGCAGCGCCTGGGCCGAGCTGGGATTCGAGCACGGCTACATGTGGCGTCACCTGGCTCACCACCTCCACGAGGCCGGGCTCTTTGACGAACTTGCTGAAGTGCTCGCATCTCCCGAATACGTGGTCAAGAAGGCCGCCCATCTGGGGAACGAGGCACTGGCGCTAGACAAGGACGCCGTTGACCGCGCTACGCGGCCGGGCACCGCGACCTGGCGCACAGCGCAGACCCTGACCAGCGCCGGGTACCTTCTTCATGGCCTCACCGCCCCAGAGGACATCGCGGCTACCCTGCTGGCCGCTACAAGCCGGATCCGCGAAGATCCAGGAGTCCTCGGCAAGCTCCGCGACATAGCCGGCAACCGCGGGTTCGATATTCCCTGGGCCTCCACGGCGTCTGGGAGCCCTGACGCCCATGTCGGCGCGGTCGCCGGGATCGCCGCACACGGGAATCTCCTGGTATCTGGGGGCGAGGACGGAGTAGTGCGGATCTGGGACCTTGCGCAACGACGGCTGGCCCATCAGCGGCGCGGCCACACAGGCTGGATCTACGCGGTGGCGATCTCGCCTGATGGCCAGGTCCTTGCCTCGGCGGGTGACGATGCGACCATCCGCCTCTGGCAGCTGGACACCGGCCAGCCCGCCGGCGTCCTGTTTGGTCACGACCGGCGGATCCGCAGCCTGGCATTCGCAGCGGACGGCCGCCTGGTGTCCGGAGCGGAGGACGGCCTGGTCTGCCTGTGGGACATCAGTACCGCCAGCATGATCCGAACATTGCAAACGCCTGGAACCGCTGTCTGGGCTGTGGCCGCCGACGTGGCGGGCCGCCTGATAGCTGCGGCGGGCGAGGATGAATTCATACGACTGTATGACGGGGACAGCGGCGCGCTGATAGACGAGACAGCCGCGCATCGTGACTGGATCCGATCCCTGGCCGCTGCTGGAGACACGCTGGTAAGCGGATCGGGAGACAGCTGCGTACGCGTGTGGAAGGTCTCCGGCCGGACGCTCATGCCCGTACGCACGATCGAAGCCGGCGCCCGTGTCCGCGCGGTGGCTGTATCACCGCAGGCTGACCTGATCGTGGCGGCAGGTGAGGATGCGACGTTGCGGGCCTTTACCGGCCACGGCGAAGCTGGCGAGCAGGCGATGCCGACCGGAGTCGACTGGATCCGCACCGCGATCTTGCGAACTGATGGTTCTGTCATCGCAGGATGCGAGGACGGCGGCATCCGCATCTGGGACGGCAGTGGCCTGGAAGCAGTCAGCCAGGGCTCGGACACCACGTGGTCGGCCGCTTTCACCGGAGACGTCGCGCTGCTGGGCCGGGCCAACGGGACCGTTGAGATCCGCGATAAGGCCAGATCCGAGCTGATCACGGTATCCAGCGCCGGCGAGGGACGAGTCTGGTCACTGACAGCAAGCGCAGATCGCGTGGCGGCGGCCTGCGGTGACGGGACCATCCGCGCATGGTCGCTGCGAGACGACTGGACGCTGGAACTGAACGAGGATGAAGAACGGACCTGGGCGGTTGCCCTTAACCGCGACGGCACCCGGCTGGCCGCCTCCAGCGCCAGAAACATCGTGCGGGTCTGGGGCCTTCCCTCAGGCGAGACGCTGTGGGAATGCCACGCCCATGAGGGCAGAATCCGGTCGGTCGCCTTTGACGACAGCGGCGACCTGCTGCTAACCGGTGGCGGCGATGGCCTGGCCCGGCTCTGGCGGCTGCCAAGAGGAGACAAGGCCGCAGAGTTCGCACACAGCGGGATGTGGGTCCGGTCGGTCGCCCTCGACCGGTCCGGCACTCGAGCGGCCCTAGGATGCGGGCCAGGCGCAATATACGTCTGCGATCCCGCCGACGGTCAGGTCGTGGCCGAGTTGCATGGCCACAGCGGGCGCGTGCTGATGCTCGGGTTCTGCGCGGATCCCGATGTGCTCGTCTCGGCGGCGGCCGACGGCACGATCAGGCTATGGTCGCTGTCCGGGCAGAAACAGCTTGCCGAAGTGCGCGTCGACGCCTCGCTCCAGGCTGCCGGCCTGGACGCCAGCGGGAAGACCGTCCTTGCGGCAAGCGCGGCCGGGATAGTGGCCGTCAGTGTCCCCGCGAACGACGAGGAATAGCCCCGCATGGTTACCCCACAAGAGGATGCTCAGCGCGGATTGCCGCCGGAACTGCTGAACAACGATCCGGACGGATTCGCTTGGGGGGTGTGGCACGACCGGACACCCAAGCTGATCGCCCAGATCCGGGATGCGCACCCGTATGGACCTGCTCAGCGGCGTGCGCTAGATGAGCTGCTGGCGGAGGTTTCTTCCGGCGTGATGCAGCCACTCGGCCTCCATGCGCATGACAGGGAGATCTGGTCATCGTGGGGCGCCGGTTATTTCGGGAAGCCGTGGCTGGACGCGCCGTTCTTGTGGTCGGAGTCGTATTTCTACCGGCGACTGCTGGACGCGGTCGGGTTCTTCGGCCCTGGCCCGTGGCGCTGGGTTGACCCGTTCGAGGATCTCAAGGCGGCCGAGCTCACCGACCCCACCCTGGATTCTGACCTGGCCGCTCTCGATGACCTCCAGCGGCTTCCTGCCGCCGAGCAAGGTACGGCCAAGCTGCTCGCGTCGCTATGGGGCAATCGCGCAGACCTGGGCTTCCGGATCGGCCGGTCGCCGCAGTCGCGGGAGCAGGGAACAGCCCGGCTCGTGGCGGACGACAGCGCTGACTTGTGGTCAGTCCTGGGCTCCAGTGCCAGCGTCGTCATCGTCGCCGACAACGCGGGCCGGGAACTGCTCGCCGACCTCGTGCTCATCGACCACCTGCTCGTGCAGGGTCACGCCAGCACGGTCACGCTGCACATCAAGCCCTGGCCGTACTACGTCTCCGACGCCACGGCCTCCGACGTCGCGGCCTGCCTGCGCCGGCTCACCCGGAGGACGGGCAGCGCGGCGGCGGCTGCCCACCGACTTCACGCCGCCACGGCCGAGGGTCGGCTGGGCCTGGTCACCCATGAGTTCTACTGCGCGCCCTGGTCCTACCGGCACGCGCCCGCTGACCTGGCGAGCGAGTTCGGACGGGCATCGCTGACGATCTTCAAGGGCGACCTTAACTACCGCAGACTCGTCGGTGACCGGGACTGGCTCCCGACGACACCCTTCTCTGATGTGGCGTCATACTTCCCCGGCCCGGTCGCTGTGCTCCGCACGCTCAAGTCTGATGTCATCACCGGACTGACCCCGGCCACAGTCGCTGATCTTGACGCCACGGGACAGCCCTGGCGCACCGACGGCAGCCACGGGCTCCTCCAGGTCCTGCTACGCCGCAAGTCCCGAATGCTGGCTTGAGGTGACCCGGCTGCGGTTGTACCAGGTCTTGAGCGCAGCAGCCGATGAGTGCTCGGCCACTTGCCCGTTGGCGCGCCTCCCGTACCCAGGAGCACCGATCCGGTAGACCAGTTTGGTGCCGGCCCTCGTCCCACTGCAGCTCCCCCATGCCCCGGACGACGAGCAGGAGCTGGTCGCGCAGGTCAGCGCCTGGTTCGGGCTGGGCCATCCGTCCTCCGTCAAGCGGATAGCTCACGGCCTGATGAGCCGCAACTGGCAAGTGATCACCCCCGTTGGGCCTGTCGCAGTCAAGCTGGCCACCAGCGCGGACGCTGATGCCGTCCGCCTGCAGCACGCCGCCGTGACCTTGCTGGCTCAAGCCGGGCTTCCGGTGCCAGTTCCGGTGGCCGGACCGGGTGGGCTGACGCTCATGGAACACCGAGCCGGGCTCTTGACGGTCGTGCCGTGGGCTGCTGGCACTCATCGGACAGGCCTGAGCCTCAGCCACACTGAATGCGAGCTGCTCGGCACAATGCTTGGCCGGCTGCACGCCGGGCTGGCTAACGCGCTGCCCCCGCCACAAGGTGAGCCAACGTTTCAAGTCACCCAGGAAGCGGAGGCCCGTAGAAGGATCGGCCGGTACGTGGACCTGGCGGGGAGCAGGCAGCCACCAGATGCCTTCGACCGGCTTGCGCTGCGGCGGCTGAACGAGCGGGCCAGATTGCTGCAGGACCTGGAGCATCTCCGGCCAAGTGACCAGGCACCAGCCGGCCCGGTCGGCTGGACCCACGGCGACTTCCATGAGCTGCAGGTGCTCTGGCACGACGGCCAGGTGTCGGCAGTACTGGACTGGGACCGGCTCGGAGTGCGCCCGCTGGCAGCTGAGATGGTCCGGTCTGCGACGCTGCTGTTCGGCTACGGCGACAACAGGGGCCTGGACATCGGCAGGGTAACGGCCTTCACGTACGGCTATCGCGAGGTGATGCCGCTGGCCGATGCCGACCTGTCGGATGCGCTGCACCGCCTATGGTGGGAGCGGCTTTGTGATTTCTGGCATCTGGAATGGCACTATGAGCGCGATGACAGATCATGTGATCACCTGTTCATCTCGGCGTCGGCGCTGCTGGCCTGGTGGTGCGGGCATCGCAGCGAGGTCTCCGGGGCATTCACCAGCAGATGACCCGCTGAGTGCCGAGGCAGGCAAGTCAGCCTGGCCACCATTTCGCTTACAAAGACAGGCGCCAACCTCCGAGGCGGCATGACGACTGGAGGGGTGATGTACAGGCTGCTGTTTTCCGCGGTGCTCGCGCGCCTGCCCCCGCTGAGACCGCGCACCGCGTCGGTTTCGGGCTGATCCGCTGGGCTGCGGCGGTGCCCGGTGTGTCGTGGCTGCTGCGCGTGTGGCTGACCCCCGCAGACCCGGTGCTGCGGGTCCAGGTATTCGGCCGCGATCTGCCTGGCCCGCTCGGGCTGGCGGCCGGGTTCGACAAGGACGCCCTGGGGCCTAATGCCCTGGGCATGCTGGGTTTCGCGTTTGGGAACTGAGGCAGGGCCGGGAACCACACTTTCCCAAGACCGGGAGTGACAGCCCGGAACCGATATGCCAGCCTCGTGGCCTGGCCGCGCAAGGCGCACTGTCTGCGGAACCGGCCGCCGCTGAGCCGTCCCAGCCCGAGGAGGAATCTGAATGATCATGCCGTGCCGCAGCGGCAGCATGCGGTCGCGGGGCCTGTCTGAACTGACGGCCTGTGAACGACAGCGCGTGCATGCCAGCGCAACGGGCATCACGTGTGTCAGGTCACGTGCGCCGGGGACCTTGGGGATACCTGGTGGCCACGCGAGGAGGCCGCAGGTCCGGGCATACGTGCCGTCCTGAGCCCGGCAGAGTGCATGCGCCCATGGCAGGGGTCGCCCACGGGGTAATCGGGTGCGCCGGCGGGCCTGGTGTCATCATGCCGCCTGCGGTCAGGAGGCCGCCCGGCGCAGGGTCTTGCGCGGTCGCACGCGTGGAGGTTGCGCGAGCCGGTGCTCGCGAAACACTGAACAGGCCAGCTGGTCAGGGCGCGCGGTGAGGTGGCGCAGGGTCTTCCCGGGGCAGGAAGATCAGGTGGGCCAGGTCCGGAGGTTCGTCGCCGAACTTCTCGCCGGCGGTCCCGAGCGTGACGACGTCGCGCTGTGCGCGACTGAGCTGTCGACCAATGCGATCCGGCATACCGCCAGCGGTCACGGTGGCTTCTTCGCGATCGAGCTGAGCTGGGCCGGGATGACCATACGTCTTGCCGTCGCCGATGGCGGAGCGCCGACCGGGCCGGTCCTGCGCCAGCGCGATCCGGACATGCTGGAGGAGGCTGGCCGCGGCCTTGATGTCGTCGCCAGCCTATGCGACGGGTACGGCTTCGAGGGAGATCACCGCGGCCGGGTGGTCTGGGCGCAGTTCAGCTCCGCACCCGCAGCAGCCCCGCATGCGGCCCGAGTGCCCCTGGTTCCCCAGCCGGCCACCGAGGAGGATGCCGCCCTGCTGGCCCGGCAGTACGCGGGATGGCATACCTGGTTCGGCCCCTGGACCCGCCAGTGGTGGGCGCTTCCCCGACGCGACCAGGGGGCCACGCTGCTGATCACCGCGTCGTCGGCCAGAGCGCTCGCCAGCCGCCTGGATGCCATCCAGGGTGGCCCTCGCCCTGCCGGACCCGGCCTGCGCTCACCCCTGGGGTAAGCCTCTTGATCGTTCCCGGACTCTGGCTATCGCGGGACTCACAGCCGGCGGTGGCCCGCCATCTGCCGCATCGCGACAGCCGGTCAGCGGGCAGCGCGCTCGGCAGCTGCGGTCAGGGCGGTGAGCAGCTCCTGGAGGCGGGGAGCGTCGTCGATTTCGACGGGCATGCCGGGCAGAGCATCGGTCAGGAGCACGACCGGGCCGTCGGTCCGGCCGATCATGGTCCACCCGTCGCCGTTCGCGCGCACCAGGCGGGCCTTGCCCGGGGATGCCGTGCGGACGCGCACCGACCCGGGCGGTGGCCTGGTGGTGGCGGCCGGCGACCACGCGCCAGCCAGTGCGCGGTCGACTGCCGGATGGGCCGGGTGGTCGCGGGGGATGCGCCCCCGCATGTCGATCAGGCGCGCCGGCGGCGGGCCGGGATCGGTGTCGCCCATGTCATAGGCGACCTGGCGTTCGGCCTCGATGTAGTCCGCCATGCTGCGGCCCCTCATGTCCGCCAGCTCGCCGTCGATGGTGTCGGCCATGCCGCGGCGCCGTCCTGGCGTTCCGCGCCGCGGCGGGCGCAGGACGCTGCCGCTGGCGTCATCCGGGTCGTGGGGCTCACCGAGGCCGGCCAGGCCGAGCTCGCAGGTGACCGGCCAGCCGGGCCGGACCGCGACCACACTGCCGTCGGGCGGTTCGTAACCGCACTCCAGCCCCATGTTCCAGATGGACTGGACGCTGGAGACGCCCCTTGCATCGCTGGTGACCTGCGTCCAGCGCCCGCCCTGCTCGTCTTGAGCCAGGACGAGGCCGTAGCCGCGCGTCACCGGATTCACGCCCACGGCGGCGCACGCCGCCGCGAAGTTCTCACCGAGTTCGCCGGGGAACTCCTCGGCCGTCAGCAGGAGGGCGGTCACCGTGTGCAGGCGGCGGCCCGGCGGACCCGGTCGCTTCGGTCCGTCCTGACCCGGTTCCGCAGGCTGGGTCGTGACACGGGCGCGAGCTGCTCTCTTGTGACGGCTCATGCGCCGATCGTGACATCTTCCCGGCCGGGTGTCACCCGCTCCCGGGACACGCTAAGCCGGCGGCGGTGGACACAGTTTGGTATGACCGAACCAAGGCCGGAGCCGGCAGTGGGGGGAGCGGCCTTCCCCGGTGGCAGTCTTGCGTTATCTGGCCTGGTCGCGGAGCAAGGTCATCCCGTTCCATGGGCCGTGGGCGGGGATGTGGCGGAAGGCGTCGTGTGGCAGGTCGGATTGCCATTGGCCGGTCAGGGCAAGATCGGCGGTCAGCTGGCCGACGGCGTCGGCTGCCTGGGCACCGCGGCCGTTGCCGCCTAGGGCGATGGTGAGGCGGCCTGGTTCGAGGATGTCGATGTATGGGTGGCGGTGTGCGGTGTAGGCGTCGGCGCAGCGGCGGGTGTGCCAGGCGCGGATGCGGATGCCGGGCAGCAGGCCGGTCAGGACCTGGCGCAGGGCGGGCAGTGGGCCGTCATCGTGGCCGTGGTCGTACCAGGCGCGCACGGCGGCGGGATCGGGCAGCCAGTGGTCGATCATCGTGTTGGCGCCGGCCTTGAGGTAGGTGCGCCCGTCGGGGTAGCGGATCGGCGGCAGCACGTACAGGTCGGCCAGCTGCGGGTGGTTGATCGTGCGGTTGATGCACGGCATCGTGTCCAGGTCGGCTGCCTGGTGGTCGTCGAGTTCGGCCATGGCGTAGACCTCGGACTTGGCTTTCAGCGCCACTGGTACCGGCAGCAGGTCCGAGCCGGCGGCGAATGCGCCGCTGGCCACGATAGCCGCCCCGGCGCGGAGGCGGCGGCCGTCGCTGAGCTCGGCCTTGATCCCAGTGGCAGACAGGTGCAGGGCTCGGACGGTACCTGAGGTGATGGTGGCGCCGTGGGCTTGCGCCGACCGCGTGGCCAGGGCGACGTAGCGGCGCGGGCTGAAGTACCCCGCGGCCCGCTGGTACCAGATCGTCTCGTCGCGGCTGAAGCGGGCCATCGGGAAGCTGGCGCATGCCGCGTCCGCGGTCAGGGTCCGGATATCCGCGCTCTGCCGTTCGCGGATCTGGGCGGCGACGCTGAGGTAGTCGGGGCCGCCGCGGGTCGTCGCGGTCAGCGCCCCGCACGGCGTGATCAGCGCCGGGTCCAGGTCAGTCATGCCGTCGCGGGCATACCGGTTCAGCTCGGACCACACGAGGTCCCGGCTGAGATCCCCGATGATCCGCCCCTCATCATGATGCGCGCCGTATGCCCCCGGACCGTCCGTACGCGCCTGGGGTCCGACCAGCGTGACCGTGGCATGTGGCGCCAGGTACCGGGCGATCGCCGCACCGAACATCCCGTTGCCGACGATCAGGTAGTCCACGACGACATCCTTCCGGGGACCCCGGATGGGTGCACCCGGATGCTTTGCGCTGACACAGGCAGCCGCATATCGCTGAAGTGACTAGCCGGGGAGGGCTGAGAGCACGCTGACGATGGTGTCGCGGCTGAATTCCTCGATTTCCTGGTCGAGATCGCTGGCTTGCGCCGAGCCGTGGGACCGGGCGAGTTCGGCCCGGAAGGTTTCCAGGCGCTGCGGCAGCGGATCGATGCGCTTGCCTGGTGGGAGAGCCAGAACCGGGCCGAGCGCGGGCCTGGTCCCATCGAGTTCGCCACCGCGCAGCCGCGCCAGGGCCAGTTTGATGTGGGCGAGCATGCGCAGCTGAAAGCTGTGATCTTCGCCTTCCTCCGGCCTGGCCGCATACAGCTCCGTCGCGCGTTTCAGTTCGGCGGCTGCGTCGCGTTCGGCACCCCCGATTTCCAGCAGGGTGGAGCCAGCCAGGTAATGCTGGCTCGCGCGGGAGAACCCGAACTCGCCGCCAAGTAGAAGCAGATCGTCGTCGTTCCGGCGTTCGCGGGCGTCCTGGGCCTCGTCGATGGCGCGGCGCGCGCTGCTGGTATCGCCCAGGCGCGCTGCCGCCCGGCCGTACTTGAGGTGAAGCTGCGCGGCGTTCGGGCCGCCGGCCAGATACCGCAGGCCGCTTTCGGCGAGATCGCGGGCCTGCCGAGGACGGGCACGCCAGTAGGCGACGGTGGCGAGATCGAGCCGCAGCTTCGCCATCAGCGGCTGGTGATCGATCGCCACGGCATACGCCCAGGCGGCCCGGATCAGCTCCTCGGAGGCATTCGGGTAACCAAGGTCGTCGGCGGCCGAGGCCATCAGGCAATTGAGACAGCCCACCAGCAGGTACAAGTCGGTCTCGTCGCGCGGCCAGAGCCGCCGGTCCAGCGCGGCGTACATCCGGTCCCGGACGCGGCGCATCTCCTGGAACAGCCCGAACGGCTCACCGGTCATGTACTCGTGCGACAGCCGGGTCACGTCACTGCGGAGCTGCTCCAAGGTGGCTTCCCCGATATCGCGCTGCTCGGCCTGCTCGGCGTGGTCACTTCCGTCGTGAGCCGCCATCTCCACCTCCCGTCCGATCCTGGCGTCACCCGCACCGGGCTGCTGCAACCAACGGTAGGCCGTAGCCGACGGCACAAGAGCGGCGGCCAGTGCCTGAAGGCGGGGTTCTCTCGCCCTGGCTCCGAGATGCGCCAGGAGAGCGTGCCGGTCTTCACTGGCCGGGACTGGGGCTGATGGTTGCTGCGAGCTGCCCGGCCGCGAGGCTGGCTCTGCGGTGAGCTGGGTGCTCGTGCCGGGCTGGCCTGGACGGTACGTGTCGATGACGAGCAGGTCGGCGGGGGGCATGTGCTCACGGTCGTCCAGGTCGACGAGGTCGGTAGCGGCACAACCATATACGGCGGCCAGCAAAGCGAGCAGGTAGGGCGTTGGTCGGCGGCCGGACGGCTCAGGGCCGTGGCCGGGCCAGTTCTCGTGCTCGCACAGGTGCGCTGCGGTCATGGCCGCGATGCCGCCGGGGTCGAGGCCGACCTCGCCGCTGTGGGCGTTGATGCGTGCAGCGGCCTCCTTGAGGCTCCATCCGTGGGCTTCGCGCCAGGCAGCGCGGGGCCGGAAACGGTAGCGGCGGGCAAGCTCGGCCGCGATTTCCCGGTGGCCAAGCCCCATGGCCCGCATCTTTTCCCGCAGCGCGCGCTTTTCTGCCCGCAGGCTTGTCCTGGCGTAGGCCATCATTCCTGCCTCTCGTTGCCGGCTGCACGCACATGGCGATCGGTACGAAGCAGCCACGATCAACCGTAGCCGCGAGAATGCGGGCGGCAAGGCGCGTTTGGGCAGGTGGGAAACCATCCCGCTGAAGACGGGAACTGCTCAGCCTGGTGAACCGTATTGGTGCTGGTCAGAGGTCGCCGCCAGGCGGGAATCACACCTTCCCAGCACCGGGAGTGACGCGCGAGGCATTGGGCCGTCAGGCTGAGAAGCCGGATCGCCGTCATCCCGACGCGCCGAGTAAGGCAGGACTTCATGACCACTTTGTCACCCGGCCCCGCCAGCCTGCCAGTTCTGCCGGTGCCCGAGGTGCCGGGCCGGCAGCAGCGCGCACACGGCAGTGCCGTGGCGTTCACCGAAGGCCATCACTTCACGCTCGACAGCAGAGCGGACCCCAGGGCGCTCGGCGAGGCCGCCACTGCGCCGCTGTCGGTGATCGTGCAGGTCACCAAGCGCTGCGACTTCAACTGCGGGTTCTGCTCGGAGACCTTGCAGATGGCTGACCCGTCGCTGGACCAACTCGATACTGTGTGCGCCAATCTGGCTGGGGTGCAGCGTGTGTTCTTGTCCGGCGGGGAGCCGCTGCTGCGCCGCGACCTGCCCGAGATCGTGGACATGTACTCCGGCTTTATCATCGGGCTGCCGACCAACGCCACCCGCGGCTTGGTCATGGCGCCCCGGCTGGCCGGGAAGGTGGCCTTCGTCAACATCGGGTTCGACGGGCCGCGGGCGACGTTCTCCCGGGTCCGCGGCGACTACGACAAGGCCATGACCGGAGTTCGGGCGTTTGGGGAGGCCGGGCTGCCGATCTCGCTGTCGGCGGTCGTGCTGCGGTCCACCGTGCATGCCCTGCCGTACCTGTACCAGATCGCTGACGTGCTGGACGCGGGGAAGCTGAAGCTGATCCTGCCGCTGCGCAAGGGCAATGCGCTGGGCCTGGCGGAGCGGGAGTTCATCACGGTGGAGGAGGCGCGCGAGGCGTTCGAGCGGCTGACTGAGCTGCGGGCCACCCATGACTGGCGTCCGGCGGTGCGGATGACCCCGTGGACCGCCGAGACCGAGGGGCACATGATCGTGGTCGAGCCGAACGGGAACGCGCAGGCGTGGCCGGTCTATGATCAGCCGGACCTGTTCCTGCGGCTGGGGAACCTGCTGGAGGAGCCGGTCACCGCGATCTGGGAGCGCTACCCGTACAAGGCCAGCCACTATGCCAAATACCTCGGCAGCAGCATCTACACCGCCACCCGCAGCGGCCCGTGATGCACACGTACACAAACATGACCTGGCCCGATGACCCGTACCGGACCGGGCAGCAGCTCTACCGCAGGCCCGTCCCGAGACTGGCGGCCTTCGCCGCCAGGCCGGCGGCCCCGGGTGATCGTCTGGTGCCTTCCGGGGTGGCGATGGTGTACCTGCCGCTGCACCGCACCCAGGCGATGAGCGTGACGGAGCAGACGCTGACGTTCGGGTTCCGCGCGGCCAGCGCTGGCGACCCTGCGGACCTGGCCGCGCTGGCCACGGTCGCCGATCTGGACCTGATGCAGGCCCGCCGCCACGCAGCCGTCCTGGCCGGGCACCTGCTCGCCGGCGATCTGGCCGCCTTGCGGCAGGCCGGCGACGCGGCGGCGCTGCGAGGACTGGCTGCGGTCGAGCACGAATGGGCGGCTCGGGGTAAGGCCGCCGGGCGGGCGGCCACCTTCGACTGCGGGCTCGACCTGCCTGGCACCCCGTCGCTGGAGCTGGCCTGCCAGCAGGCCGGCATCGCTGCCGGGTCCGGCGCAGACGAGGCGGACGGCCGCGAGGCGGCGATGCTAGCCGTGGAGCGGGCGCTGATGATCGCGCTGGTCTGCGCCCGGCACCAAGGCCGCTACAACTGGGCCGAAACCTTGCGTATCGGGCCGGTCCTAGCTGCCGCCACCTGGGACTGCCTGCCCCAGCCCGCAACGGATACCGCGGCCCCGACCTCTCACACCGTCGCACAGAGCGGCATCCGCGCCGGAGCGGCCTCGCCGGGGAACCTGAAGTGATCATCAGCACCAACGTCCCCGGCTCCGGCCTGGTGCCCCGGCTCCCGCCTGAGGCCCGTCTGCTGGCGGCCATTGATGTGGAGTGGTCCAAGAACTACCGGGTCCGCGGCGGCAACGTGCCGTTCTGCTATTCGGTGGTCTGGCTCGCGCTGCCCCCCGATGACGCCAGCACGATCCTGGAGGCGGCGCGGTTCTGGTACACCTCGGCCTACGTCCAGGACGCCAGCGAGGGCCCGGATCTGGTCGCCGGGGCGGACGCGGCGCTGGCCTGCCTGATGCAGCAGGCCAGCCTGATCGCCGGTCACCAGCTGTGCAGCGACCTGGGGGTCCTGGCCGCGGCAGATCCGGCGCCACGGCCAGCGGTCGCGGCTGCGGTGACCGCGTGGCGGCAACGCCGGGAAGCATCCCCCGGCCAGCCGCGTTTCCTCGACACCCGCTACGACGCCGGTCACCTGCTGGCCGGCCAGTCTCGGCGGCTCGTCGATGTCTGCGCCGACCTGCGCCTGGATGTCACCCAGCCCGAGCTGCGCGGCATCTCGATGACCGCGCTACACCGCCGCTGGCTCCAGGACGGCGATGTCGCGGCGCGGGAGAAGATCAGCGTGCTGAACCTGCGGCACTCGCTGTCCACGGCCATGGTCGCCGCCCGCGCCGCCGGGCTGGCGCACTGGCAGCCGGGCCTGAACGTCAACCGGCTCCTGGCCCGCGAACTGGGCAGCGCGTTCAGCTGGCTGGCGCATCCCGTGTTCACCGCGCTGCTGGGAGAACTTGATGCTGCGTGACTGCGTCGTGCTGGCGATTGAGGGTACCCACGCCTCGGGCAAGACCACGCTGACCCACGCGCTGGCCGCCTACTACCGCGAGCGCGGCATCCACGTCGCCACCGTCGAGGAACCCGCTCGGCACAGCCCGTTCATCGAGGAAATCGTCGTCCACGACAAGGGCACCTTCGACCTGGAGACCGAGGTAGACCTGTTCGCCGCCCAGCTATCGGCCCAGTTGCGCGCCGCCCGTCAGCACACCATGATTATCGCCGACAAGACCATCGCCAACGTACTGGCCTACGCGTGGCTGGTGCTGGAGACCCCGCCCGGCAGCCGCGAGGCAGCGGTAATGGAGGCGATGAAGAATTTCTGCGAAGCCTGGGCTGGGACTTACGACGCGGTGTTCTACTGCTGCGACAGGTTCGACCAGCATCAAGTCGGTGACCCCTACCGGTCCAAGGTCCTGGACCTGCAGCCCGCCGCCGACCGGGTCGTCCGGTCCACGTGCGCGAGCGTCGGGCAGCGGGTCATCGACATCCCGCCCAACATGACCACCGCCGAGCGCGTCAGGTGGATCGCCGCCCGCGTCTCCAAGCTCGGCCTCACCAGAGACACCCCGGCTGCCTCATAGATCGTCGCTGGGCCACGCCACGCCGAGGCAGCAGCGTTCGCGCACTGGCCGGGAGGGGCATACTGGGCTGTCCATGATCGGACAACAGCACGCCCGGATCACCTCTGCGGTCCATGCGCCGCCTCGGCAGCTGTCCCCGCTGGCTGCGTGCTGGCCGTCGGCCCTGAGGTGCTCGCCGCGGCTTTGCCAGAGTCGATGAGGGTGGGCAGGGCACCAGTCCGGCGGGCTGGTCAGCAGCGGGCCGCTACACCTCCTGCGCTAGGGATGATGCAGGCCGTGCTGGCCGGCGCGCTTGGCTGCCGGTACACCGTTGCTCGCGGGCGGGACCGTCCGGTACCTGGCCCGTCCGCTCAGAACTCGCCATGACTCGTGGAGGAAGAAGCTATGTGGGAGCAGGTCAGGCGCCTGCACGACTACCACGGTGATGTCCCTGCCGAGGTCCGGCTGCTCAAGCTGACCGAAGAGGTGGGGGAAGCCGCCGAGGCGCTGATCGGCATGCGGGGCCTGAACAGCAGGAAGGGGATCTGCCGGACTCGAGACGACCTGCTCGCCGAGCTCGCTGATGTGATCATCACCGCGGCTGTAGCGATGAGCGGCATCGCCGGGGATGTGGACGAGGCGCGCAGTCACCTGGAAAGGCGCCTGGCTATCGTGAGCGGGCGGGCCGGGCTCTGACACGAACTGGAGATGCCTGCGAGCGTCGCTATGTGATGCGCGTGCTGGCGCGGACTGGTATGCCAGGCCGGCTGATCGGCCCCGGAGTACCAGCGGCGGCGTCGCCACATGGTGGACAGGGGCGGCGGCGATCGGCGGTGCCTTTCGTGAGCTTTGGCTGCCTCGCTGACGAAGTGCCAGCCGTTGTCCGGCCTGCTCGCTGCTGCCGCCGGTCGCCGGGCCGAGGTTGGTGAGCTAGCTGGCTGGCATGCCGATACGGCGGGCGAAGCCCGGTAGCCCCGTGAGGGCATGGCGGCGGTCTGCCCGGAGGAGGTCTTCGGTTATCCGGTGAACGGGGGGACGGTAGCGGACCTCGGCGGGGGCGGCGCGCTCGGCGGACAGTAGCGCGCGGTAGCAGGGCTCGGGTTTGCCCCACTGATGGTAGGCGCGGGCTACATCGATCCAGTACCGGCCTTGCCGCTCCGGGGTGGGGATCGTAGTCGGGTGCAGTGTCTTCGCGTGTTCGATGGCGGTCCCGCTGTCGCCGAGGACCTGGGCGATGCTGACCTGGTAGAGGGTGACGTTCGCGGGGCCGAATGCGGTGAAGCGGTGGTTGGCGCCGGGTCTCAGGCGGGTCGCCGTGGCCTGTGCCTCATCGATGAGTTCGGTGGCGGCGCCCCGGCTGCCGTCGACCGCGGCGGTGTAGGCAGCGACTTCGAGCAGCGTGCCATACATCGATAGCTGGCCGGGGGTCGCGTGGCCGCGGGGCTCGATGTCACGGGCGGCGGAGATCAGCAGGTCGTGTGCCCGGGCGCGGCGGCCGGTGCGGCGCATCACGGTGGCGAGGGCGCGGCGTGCGTCGGCGAGGGTGAGCGGGTCGCCGCCGGACTGGGCGGCCTGGAGCGCCCGGTCGGCCACGGTCCAGGCGAGCGGGTCGTCGTTGAGCTTGATCATGAGGTTGGCGGCGGCGATGTAGGCGTTGGCCAGCAAGATGCTCGCGGCGGAACGCTCGTCGCTGTCCGCGCAGTCGCGGGTGGCAGTGGCGGTGGCGATCAGCCGGGGCAGGGTCGCCGTGAGGCGGTCATAGCGTGCGGCCTGGAAGTCGGTGCGAGCGCGGATGGTGGCGGCGCGCAGGGCGGGTACCGGCACAGGCTCGGCGGTTCCTCCGCCATACAGCAGATCCTGGAGGCCGCCTGCCAGATCTGCCGGACTATCGGCAGGGGCGGCTCCGGGCCGGCTGAGCGCTGCTGCCCCAGCGAGCCCAGCAGCCGCTGCGAGCAGTTCGCGGCGTCGCACTGGGTCCTCACCATCCTCGCTCGGGAAGTCACGATCAACCCTAGGGGCACCGGCCCCGGCGGGCTGTTCTTTGCGCCCGGTTAGGGCGTGTCGCCCGGTCGGCGCGGTGTATTGGGGGGTGAGGCCGAATTCCTGGGGGCGGATCGCGAGAGCCTCGGCGAGGCGGCGCAGCAGGGTGATGTCGGTGAGCGGCTGGACGCCGCGCTCGTAACGGGAGATCTGCGAGGCCGAGTAGCCGCAGCGGCGGCCGAGGTCGGCGAGTGTCAGGCCAGCGGCCAGCCGCGCCGTACGCACGATAACGCCCGCATTGCTGGCCGTCGGGGTGCCGGCCGCGGGCAGCGGCGCGGCCAGTGGGGTGTTCGGTTTCATCGGCTGCTCCGCGTGGGCGTCCCCCTGTGACCGTAGCCCTGTTTGGCGGTGAGTGCACGAGCGTTTGCAGGGTGTGCAAGCCGTTGCCGAGCCCTGCCAGAGGGCTTCTGCGCACCGCGCCGCTGGGTGCCTCCTGGAAGCGGGCACTCGCAGAGGAGGACATGATGAGCGCTCAGGAGTTCGGCGCCGGCCAGGAAGTCGGCGCGGCCGAGCTGGCCAGCTCTGGCCTGCTGCTGATCGCCGAGGGAGCGCAGATCAGTAAGCACGCGATATTCGTGCCTGCGGACGCTCAGGGCGTGGCACGGCGGGTCGAGGTCGGGCGGGGCTGCCGGGTGGGAGCGTATGCGGTGATCTGCGGCGGCACCGTGCTGCGGGAGGCCACCATCATTGAAGAGCACGTATCAGTGGGCAAGCCCGAGCGCGGCTACGCGGTCGGGCACGTCTACCCGGGCGCGGGTGCCGGCACCGTCATCGGCGCGGGCGTGGTCATCCGTTCCGGAGCGGTGGTCTACGCGGGCGCTGAGATCGCCGATGATGCGGTGGTCGGCCATCACACTCTGCTCCGCTCGTTCGTCACCGTCGGCGCGGGCACTCAGATTGGTCACCATCTGACGGTGGAGCGGATGAGCAGCATCGGCGCGTCGGTACGCTGCTCGCCGGGCAGTCATCTCACCAGTTCCTGCGTGCTGGCGGACCGGGTGTTCCTGGGTGCTGGCGTGCGTACGGTCAACGACCGGGAACTCATCTGGCGTGACCCCGTCCGGCAGCCAGAGCTGTGCCCGCCGCGCTTTGAGACCGGTGCCCGGGTCGGTTCAGGATCGGTGATTCTCGCCGGGGTCACCATCGGCGCAGGCGCGCTGGTGGGGGCTGGATCGGTGGTGACCCGCGACATTCCTCCCGGATCGGTGGCCTACGGTGTGCCCGCCCGGGTGCGCCGCCCGCGGGAACAGGAAGAAGCGGGCTCGTGACCAGCGCGGCCGGGTGGCTAGCGCCGTTGCTGCCCGGCGTTCCCGGTTTCACTGATCTTGACGAACGGCGGCTGCACCGATTCGAGGAGGCCCTAGCTGGACAGCTGGCCCTTCATCCGGTGGGGCAGGATGTCGAAACATCGCTGCGCAGCCAGCGGCTAGCGCGGATCCGCCGCGAACTCGCGGCAGCAGGCCACCTGGCTCTGGCCGTGCCCGCCCGCGACGGCGGGGCCGGCTGCCCGGCGGAGGTCCAGGCGCTCATGCAGTTCATCTGCGGGTACTACGACGCCGACCTGCGGGATGCGACCGGCCTTGGCCACGGGCGCCTGATCGCCCGCCATGCGTCTCCGCCAGCACGCGACAGGTGGCTGCCCCGGCTGCTAGCCGGAGACCTGCCAGGAATCGCTATCACCGAGTCGCACGGGGGCAGCCAGGTCCATGCCACCGCCACCGCTGCCGCCCCGCACCGCGACGGCCGGTGGCGCCTGTCCGGCACGAAGACCTGGATCAGCCGCCTGGACGAGGCCGCCGTGTTCATCGTGTTCTTCACCGACCCAGCCGGGCAGCTGACCGCTGGCATCATCGACGCTGGCGCCGGTGGCCTGGACCGCCGCACGGTACGCCCATCCGGGCTGGCCGGCTGGTCGTGGGGAGAACTCCGGCTGGATGAGGTACCGCTGCACCTCAGCGACGTTCTGGGCCGACCTGGCCAGGGCATGGAGCTGCTGCGCGAGCACTTCGCGCACTACCGGCCGCTGGTCGCCGCCACGGCGCTCGGCGCCGCCGCTGCGGTCAGCGACCACGTTGTCGCGCACTTGTGCGCCCGCCGGTCATCCCGCCTCATCGCAGACCTGCGGGACAATGCGCTGATCACGGTCGGCCGTTCATACGCGCAGATCAACGCTGCCCTGCTCGCCGTTCTCACCGCCCAGCGGCTGTCGGAGGACGGGGACCAGCTGGCCACCCTCTGGGGGTGCGCCATCAAGGCGCACGGCGTCGATGCCGCCCATGCGGCCGCATCCGAACTCGCGCTGCTGACCGGGGCAACTGGGTTCACCGCGAGTTCGCCGCTCGTGAAAGCCCTTGGTGACCTGAGCGCCCTGCGGTACGCCGACGGCATCCATGACAGCCTCTACCGGGCAGCAGGCCGGGCGCTTACCGCCACCAGCACGGCGATGCCTGCAACGATTCCGCTGCCCTGGACGTCACACGAGGTGCACAATCGGCTACATGCCTGACCCGTGGGGGCGTTTCACCAGCCCCGGTGAGCTCGCCGCTACCTTCCGGCACTTCGCGGCCCGCCGCTGTGGCACCTACGCGCCCGTGTACGCGCGGATTGGCGCGTCCATCGCCGATGATCCCGCGCTGCTGGCCATCGCAGCCAGCGCGGCCCCCGGCCAAAGCCCCCCGGACCTGATGCTCGCCGCAGCGCACTACCTGCTCGCCCACGAGCCCACTCACCCGCTGGCCCGCTACTACCCGACTCTCACCCCGCAGCCCGCCACCGGGGACCCGGCCCCAGCGTTCCGCGAGTTCTGCATGGAACGACGTGACCAGCTCATCGCCCTGGTATCCACCCGCCGGGTACAGACCAACGAAGTCCGCCGGTGCTGCTACCTGCTGCCAGCGGTCATGCTCGCCGCGCACCTGGCCGCCCGGCCGCTCGCGCTGATTGAGGCTGGCGCCAGCGCTGGCATGAACCTCGCCATGGACCATTACGCCTACAACTACGGCACTGGCACCACGATCGGCGATACCGGCTCGCCGCTGACCCTGCGATGCCGCCTGGACGGTACCCGCCGCCCGCCGCTGAACCTGCCCATCCCGCAGGTCGGGTGGCGGGCCGGGATCGATCTGCATCCACTCGACCCCGCGAGCCCAGATGACGCAGCCTGGCTGCGGGCGCTGGTGTGGGCGGATCACCCCGGACGCGCCGCTGTCCTCGCAGCCGCGCTGACGGCAGCAGCGACCCGCCCGCCCGTGCCGCTGCATGCCGGGGACGCCGCTGAGCGGCTCCCCGCACTAATAGCGTCTGCTCCCGCGGACATGACAGTCTGCCTGTTCCACACCGCGTTCCTCGCCCACCTTCCCCCGCTTGACCGGGAGCGCTTCGAGCACCTGGTGGCTGTCTTGTCCACGGCCAGGCTCATCTACTGGGTACAAGCTGAACCCCGCCCCGATCCGGCCGAGCCGCGCCTGCGGCTGACAGCATGCGAAGAGGGCCGCATCACCGGGCAATGGCCGCTCGGGCGCTACCATCCGCATGGCGAATGGCTGGAATGGGCCGCCGCTGGCGTGCCCGCCGCAGCGTGAGTCAGCCGGCCGGGCTGCCGGCTTCCAGCGACGCCACGGTCCCCTTGGCTAGCGCTTCCAGGCACGCGGCGATCCGGCGGCCGACCAGCGGCGTGACCCGCTGAGCCACGGCAGCGGGGAGAACGAACGCGAACCCGGCAAGCTCGCCATCCTGCACGGTAATGGCGCCGATATCGGCTGGGGTGAGCACGCCACCGTCGTACACAACGATCAGGCCCTCGGGGCGCTCGGGCCGGGACGGCACCCAGTCCACAGCCAGCACTCGCCCGACCGGACGATCCAGCCCCAGTTCCTCGGCCACCTCGCGTCGGCAGGCGGCGTGCGGGGACTCTTCCGCCTCTACTGCACCGCCGGGCAGGTCCCAGGTGTCCCGGTACACCGGGTCAACCAGCAGCACCCCGCCAGCGCCGTCGCGGAACAGTGCGCCCGCTGCCATCCGCTTACGCGCCAGCGAAGCCACGTACTGATCGGCCGGCAGCATCCCCGCCCCGCCATGATTCACCCGTGTGACAGTACCCCGAAGATCCGCGCGCTGAGGGGCCTATCGCATGGTCGCCCTGCCCAGGAGGCGGCATCCTGGTGCTGCCGGGAACGGGGCTGGTGGGGTGAATTCGCTGCCTCCGATTTCTAGGTCAGAGCGCTCGTTGCAGTGACCTGGATCCACGGCGAGGCGGTCACCTTGAACGGGTGCCTAGCTGCCGTAAGCGGGGTCGGTGCGGATCTTTGACACGAGCTGAGCCTGCCCTACGATCGCAGCCCTGTGGTGCGGGCGACATGCCGGCCGAGGGCCGTACGCTGACTGATATGCCAGACAGGCGGATCGGTTCCTGGAGCACCAGCGGTGTCATGGCATGGTGCACGGGCGCAGCGACGATCGGCGGTGCCTTCGCCGGCTTCATGGCCTCGCAGGTAAAGGGGCCGCCATGGCACCAGCCGTTGTTCGACGTGCTGGCTGCCATTGCCGCGATTGCTTTCCTGCTGCTGATCTCTGTCGGGGTGGCCGCGCTGATCACCTGGGTGCGCCCGGCATTCCGCCGGCCTGCCCGGCTGGTCACCGGTCGGTGGCAGATCACCACTGATGGCGTGCAGGCTCGCGGGCCGACCCTGGCGATGGAGATCGCCCTGCCGGGCACCGCATGCATGCGCCAGCCCGCGGACAGGCCGCCGTGGGTGCGGGTCGTGGTGCAGATTGCCTGCGGCCAGGTCGGTGCTGATACTGACTGGCCGAGCATCAGAGCATCCTTTGAATCCTTCCTGCGCACGTCGGCTATCGCGGAGCTGCTGGCGGACCTGACCCACGTCGGCCAGGATGCGGTGTGGGCGCGCCAGGCCACCAGCACGTCCAGCATCATCGACATGGTGCTGGGCGATGGCGTGGCCTCGGCGCGGCTGGAGCTGCCTGACGGGATCCGGCGGCATGGCCGGGTCGAGGGGTATGCGCTCCTGATTGTCCATGTTGAACCGCGCGGTGCGGACGGCGCGCCTGCGCTGCCCGCGAGCCCGGCTTCGTGGCGGCGGCGATTCGAGCAGGCTCTGCAGCTCCCGGCCGCATTCGCCACGCTCCTGTCTGGCGAGCTGGGGCAGGCCACTTCCGGTGAGCCACCCGCGCGGGCAGGGATCCGGCTGGAAGCCCCTGACATGACCGACCTGGTAGACGTCACCGGCCTGCCCATACTGCCGGGAGCACAGGGGCTGAGTCAGTTCATGGTCTATCTCGCCGCATGCCCCGGCGGCGTGAGCACAGTCAGTGCTGCGGACAGAATGACGCGGCAGATGCTGGAGGAGGCGCTGAAAGCCGATCTTGATTCAGGCATCGAGCTTCAAGCGGATCACGCTGGCTGAGGTGCCGGTCCGGGCGACCCGGCATGGCCGCACGGGAACACGCCCACGCCGAGGCGGGCAGGTACCGTGACTCTGCCCTGGATCATCGCCGCAGCCGCCGCGGGCGTGATCGCCGGCCCGCGGATTCGCGTCAGCGTGTTCTCCCGCAGCACCGAATCCGGCCAGCCGCGCCGCCACAAGTGCCCGGTCTGCGACCAGGAGATCCTGTCTGACCGCTGGCGGTGGCGGACGTTTCTGCCGGTCACCGGCCGCTGCCCCTGCTGCCGCGCCCGGATCGGCCCGTACCCGCTGCTGGCCGAGCTGGCCGCCGGGCTGGCCCTAGCCGTCGTGGCTGCCCGCGCATCGTCGGCGGGGGAGCTGGCGGCACTGGCCTGGCTGGTCCTGCTTGCCGTCCCGCTCGCCTTCATCGACGCGGCCGTCCGCCGGCTCCCCGACCCGCTCACCGCCGCCGCCTTCGCCGGGACCATCGCCCTGCTGGCCGTCGCCGCGCTCACCGGCCACCAGCCTGGCCACCTGGGCCGTGCGGCCATCGGCGCGCTCGCCCTGGCGGGTTTCTACCTGGTCCTGTCACTCATCTGGCCCGGCGGCCTGGGTCTGGGGGATGCCAAGCTCGCCGCCAGCGTCGGCGCCGTGCTGGGCTGGATCAGCTGGCAGGCGCTGCTGTCGGGCACCTTCGCTGCGTTCGCCCTGGCCGGGGTGTACGGCGGCGCGCTGCTGGCGCTGCACCGGGCAACCCGCACCAGCCACCTGCCGCTCGGGCCGTTCATCCTCCTAGGTACGCTCGCGGCCATCGCCTTGTAATAACTGCCGCTGATGTCCGTCGCATCGCTCACCGAGGGACATGGCCGACTTCCCGAGGCGCGGCCGGGTGCTCAGCGCTGACCGGGCGCCGCCTGCCGGACCTGAGAGCGGCCCGCAGAACCCGCGACCTGTGTCGGCGCAATTCCCGGTTACGGAGCGCGATGGACCTGGCATGTACCTGCGATAGACCTCGCGTGTACCTGGCTGGCGATCCAGGCACTACAGTCTCCATGCACCGGGGACCATCGCGCCAGCGCACAACCCCGGCCGTTTCCTGGGCTGCGTCTGCAGCGATCCCTCTACCTGCGCCTTTTCGCCAGGTGTCACGCTGTGTATAGCCATCGGTAGGGGCCTCGCCGGGCGTCCGGGCGCCATGATCAACTATGTTCGGACTGACGAGCAAACGTGGAGCAACCATGGCCCGGAAACGGTCATCGACCAGGGTAAAGAAATAGCAAAAACCCCAGGTCGGTACGGGTGCGCCGCCAGGGACTTGAACCCCGAACCCGCGGATTAAGAGTCCGCTGCTCTGCCAGTTGAGCTAGCGGCGCATTCAGAACGCTGTGATCGTAGCAGCAACCGGCGGGGCATTGCGAATCGCGGAGCCCGCCGGGAGGGTGCCGGCCGGCGAAGGTGAGAACGTCCTTGGACGTTCGGAAGAAAACATTCAAAGCACCAATACTCCGAACGGCCTGTGGTACCCGTGTCAGGACAGCCGTCTGCACGGCCGGGATGTCGCCACTACGATGTGCGATGAACTGCGCGCGAGTTGTGGACGTAGACAGACGTGAAGAGACGATAGGGCAGAGGCGGGGTATTTCCGGGTGACGATCTCATGACCAGCCGTGACGTAGTCGAGGCAGAGTCTGTGTCCGAACCACCACAATCCCCGCAGCGCTCCAAGCGGGACCCGGCCGGGACGGGAACCCGGCTGGCCTGGCTCGACGTACTGCGCGGGCTGGCCGCGCTCGCGGTGGTCTTCGACCACGCCAGCTACTACGTGCTCCACCACGTGCGGGCGATCGTCTACCAGTGGTTCGACCCGGGAAACTACGGCGTCTTCGTCTTCTTCATCATCAGCGGGTACATCGTGCCCGCCTCGCTGGAGCGCAAGGGCAGCGTGCGGACGTTCTGGGTGAGCAGGGTGTTCCGCCTGTACCCGCTGTACCTGCTGGCCGTGGGCATCGCGGTGGCGCTCTACTTCGCCCGCTTCGGGTCGATACGCGGCGAGGACTCGGACCCGACGACCTCGATCCTGTCCCAGCTGCTGATGATGTCGAACGTGCTGGAAGGCAAGAACCTGCCCAACGTGGTCTGGTCGCTGTCCTACGAGATGGTCTTCTACCTGCTGCTCACCGCGCTGTTCATCGCCCGGGTGCACAGGCGCAGCAGCTGGTACGCGCTGGGCTTCGCGGCCGCCGCGGTTGCCATCGGCGGGCTGCTGCCGCAGGCCTTTTTCACCCACAACGTGGCCACGCCGCGCCTGATCGCGCTGGTGGCGGACCTAGTCGTACTCGCCGGCCTGGCCTTCGCGGTGGTGCTGCGCGGCATGTCGCGGCTGGCTGGCGCGGCCATCGCCGCGGTGGTGGCGATCACGCTGCTCGCCTTCAACGGCGGCTGGATCTGGCCGTGGGAGGCCCTGTCGATCCTCGCCCTGATGTTCACCGGGACCATGTTCTACCGGGCCGAACAGGGCCAGTACCCATGGCGCCGGGCCATCGCGATCGGCGTGACCGTATTCGGGCTCGCCATCGTCGCCGGCCTGTGGCACAGCCGGGCCTGGGGCATGTCGGCGCACGCCGAACTGCTCTGGTCCCGCCGCTGGATCTCCGCGTTCAGCCTGGCCGGCCTCACGTTCGCGGCCGGGCTGGCGTTTCGTCACCTCAGGTGGCCGCGGATGCTGACCTGGCTGGGGCTGATCAGCTACTCCCTCTACCTGCTGCACCCGCTGGTCATCGAGGTCTACCACCACTACACCTGGACCCGGCAGCCGCACCCGTTCACGCTGCAGGTGCTGCTGGGCGCGGGCCTGGTGGCGGTCATGATCGCGGTCAGCTCGGTGACGTACCTGTTCGTCGAGCGGTCGGCGCAGGGCCTTGGCCGCCGGGTAGGCCGCTGGCTGGATGCCCACTTCGGCCCGGACCGGATCCCGGCCACGGTGCCCCCGCGGCAGCTGGCCATGGCGGGGCGCGGTCGCCCGGGCACCGAGTAGCCCGCTCCATATCGCATGCTGGTGTCATGGCTCTAGTACCAGCGGCTGAGCTGCCGTCTCCGCGCGAACCCGGCGCGCCGTACCGGGTCTGCCTGGTCTGCCTGGGCAACATCTGCCGGTCACCGATGGCCGAGACCGTGCTGCGCGCCGAACTGGCCGCGGCCGGGCTTGACGGCGCGGTCGTCGTGGACAGCGCGGGCACCGGGGACTGGCACGTCGGCGACACGATGGATCCGGGGGCGCGCGAAGCGCTGGCCAGCCGCGGCCACGACGGCTCAGCGCACCGGGCCCGCCAGTTCCAGCCGTCCTGGCTGCCCCGGCGTGACCTGATCCTCGCCATGGACGCACGCAACCTCGCGGACCTGCGGCGGATGGCCCGGCGGGAGGACGTCGACAGGATCCGCCTGTTCGGCGAGGTGGGCGGGCTCACCGAGACCAGCGACATCCCCGATCCCTGGGGCGGCGGTCCGGAGGAGTTCGGCCACGTACTCGACCTGCTTGGCGCCGCCGCGCCGGTGATCGCCGCCCGGCTGGCCCGGCTGGTCGAGACCGCCGCCGAATGAACCTATCCGCCGCGCGCCGGATCGCACGGCAGACCGGCCTGGCCGTCCGCGAGGCGCGCGTGGTCGGCTCCCAGCACGGCTACCAGCACCTGATGCTCGCCCTGCCAGGCGGGCAGCGCGCGTTCGCCAAGGTGGCCGCGGAGGAGGCGGCCCCGGCGGAGATCGGCGCCGCGTTCGCGGCCGAGGCGAGCGGCCTGCGCTGGCTGGCCGAGGCGGACGCCGTCCCGGTCCCCGAGGTGCTGGCCGTCACCGAGACTGCGCTCGTCATCTCGATGATCCAGCCCGGGCACGCGACGCCGTCGGCCGCGTTCGGGTTCGGCGCCGATCTCGCCCGGCTGCACGCCGCAGGGGCCGCGGACTTCGGCGCCCCGTGGCGGGGGTTCATCGCCAGCCTGCCGCTGGACAACACGCCGGACGGGGCCGCATGGCCGCAGTGGTACGCCAGCCGCAGGCTGCTGCCCTACCTCAGAATGGCGGTGGACTCCGGCGCGCTGCGCCCTGGAGACGGACGGCTGGTGGAGACGGTGATGGACCGGATCGGCTCGCTGGCCGGGCCGCCCGAACCGCCGAGCCGCATTCACGGCGACTGCTGGGCCGAGAACGTACTCTGGTCCGGCGACCGGGGCTGGCTCATCGACCCGGCCGCCCACGGCGGGCACCGCGAGACTGACCTGGCCATGCTGGACCTGTTCGGCGCGCCCCATCTGGACCGCATCCTGGCCGGCTACAACGACGCGGTGCCGCTGGCCCCGGGGTGGCGGTCCAGGATCCCGCTGCACCAGCTGCATCCGCTGCTGGTGCACGCGTGCCTGTTCGGCTCCTCGTACCGGGAGGGAGTGGTTTCCGCGGCCCGTTCGGCCCTGTCGGCTTAGAGCCGCACGGTCTGTCTGGAGTTCCGGTGCTCGCCTGTGTCAAACCCTTACAATTGGTCCCCATTGGGGCGACAGATCAGGAAAACGTAGTCGGGGACACCTGGGGAAGATGGCGCCATCGTGACCGGAAGTGACGGCCGTTCGGTCGGAGACCAGGCTGGTGGCCACGGGGATCAGGCCAGCCCGGGCGGGATCCCGCCGAGCTTCGGTGCCTCCTCACCGCCTCCGCCTCCACCCCCGCCACAGGCCCCCACGCCCAGCTCAGCGACTCCCGGCCCCGGCCCCGGCCCGTCGGCTCCCGCCCCCCGTCCGTCGGCTTCCCGCCCCGGCCCGGCCGCGTCCGCCCCGCCCCCGTCGCCACCCGATCCCGCACCCGACGACGGCTCGACGGTGGGCTGGTACCCGAGCGGCCAGCCGGCCGCGGGACCGTTCGCCAAGCCGGCCGCCCCGCCCCGGCGCGGAGTCCCCGGCCTGTCCCGGTTCGCGAAGCCGGCCGGATCGGCGGGCTGGACGCGGGCCTGGAGCGGCCGCGGCACGCTGATGAACGTCCTGCTGTTCGGGGTCGGCCCGCTGGCTCTGGTAGGCGTCATCGTCGCCGCGTTCGTGCTCGTGTCCCCGGGCAAGGGGTCGGCCTCCAGCCTCGGCTTCAAGGCCGGCCCGGCGCCCAGCACGCAGCAGCTCACCGCGAGCCCCATGGCCACCCCGTCCCAGTCCCCGTCCGCCTCGCCCTCGGCGCAGAAGAAGAAGCACCCGCGCGCGACCAGCTCGGCCTCGCTCCCGGCCAAGGTGGCGCCCCGGCCCAGCGAGAGCGCCACGGCCAAGGCCACGCCCAAGCCGGCGCACAAGGCGGGCAAGGTGACCCCGCACGACCTCGGCCAGCCCAACTTCGCCGGCTACTGCCAGCACATCGGACACCGCACCGCCGAGGTCGTGGCCAATAACGCTTACGGCTGGCGCTGCACGCTGAACCCGAGCCTGGTGATCACGACCGTCAACGTGTGCGCCTGGACGTACCACCTGAACACCAGCCAGGTGATCGACGTGAGCACCAACTACTTCGATCCCAACGCCTGGCAGTGCTGGCGCATCAACCAGGACCTGGGCCTGCTCGACTTCACTAAGTACTGCACCGCCGCCGGGCAGGGCACCAGCAAGCTGGTCGCGAGCAATGCCTACGGCTGGTACTGCACGTCGCCGTCGGCCCCGGTCAACACGACCGCCGCGTGCAACCTCCTCTACCACGTCAACGACGCGGTATCCCGGTTTGCCGTCTTCGCCAGCCCCTACTCCTGGCGCTGCTGGAACTGACCCCGCCCGCCTCCCTGGGCGGGAGTGCGGTCGCCCTCGGCCGGAGTGCGGTCGCCCTCGGCCGGAGTGCCGGTCTCGAGGCGCGGGCCGCCCGCCTCCTCGCCGGACTCGTCCATGTCGGGGTCGTCGTCCGCGGCCGTGCCGCCCTGCGCTTCGGGGACGAGCGGCAGGGCAATGCGGAACGTCGCGCCCCGGCCGGGCGCGGTCCGCACCGAGGCGACGCCGCCGTGCGCGGCGACGAGCGAGTCCACGATGGCCAGGCCGAGCCCGCTGCCGCCGGTGGCGCGCGTCCTGGCCTGGTCCGCGCGGTAGAACCGCTCGAACACGCGATGGGCCTGGTCCGAGGTCATCCCCGGCCCGTGATCGGTGACATCGAGCGTCACGGCCGGGGCCGAATCGGGCACCCGGGGGTCCATCGTTCCTGACCCGATCGACACCTCGATGGGCGTCCCGTCCGGGGTGTGGGTGAGCGCGTTACTCATCAGGTTCCCGATGACCTGCCGCAGTCGCGGCTCGTCGCCGATGACCAGGAACGCGGCACCGGGCTGCACCGACAGGTCGATGGTCCGGGCCGGGGCGAGCAGCCGGGCGTCGTGCACCGCGTCGGCGGCCAGCGAGAGCAAGTCGATCGGCTGCCTGGCCAGCGGCCGCTGCTGGTCAAGCCGGGCAAGCAGCAGCAGGTCCTCGACCAGCAGGCCCATCCGGGCCGCTTCCTTCTCCAGCCGCTGCATGATCCGGTCCAGGTCGTTGGGCGTGAGTCCGCCCCTCGTGACCCTGCTGACTTCTCTCCCGGGGGGACCCATCCCCCCGGACCCCCCTTGGGAAGGCACGCCCACCGCGGCCGAAGCGGCGGCCTCGGTCTGTTCTTCCCTTTCCCAGTGCGGTACGAGCCCGCCGCGCTGGCGGTAGTACTCGGCGAAGCCGCGGATCGCGGTCAGCGGGGTACGCAGCTCATGGCCGGCGTCCGCGATGAACCGGCGCATCCGTTCCTCTGACTTGTGTGCCGCCGCCTCCGATTCCTCGCGTGCGTGGAAGGCCGTCTCGATCTGGCTCAGCATGCTGTTCAGCGACCGCCCGAGGCGGCCGATCTCGGTGTGCGGGTCGCGCTCTGGCACCCGCCGGTCAAGGTGGCCGTCGGCGATGGCCTCCGCGGTCTCCTCGATCTCGTCCAGCGGTCTCAGGTTGGCCCGCACCGCCGCGACGCCCACCAGTGCTAGGACGAACACGATGACGGCGCCCACGATCATGTCGAAATAGGCGATGCGGCGGACCGTGGCATCGACGTTGCCGAGATCCGTGCCGACGACGAGGGTGCCCGTCACCTGCTGCGTGCTGCCCGTGCTGGAGACGGCCTGGTAGGTGTAGTTCTCGGCGATCACGCGCCAGGTGTCGCTGCCGGACTGCGCGGGGACGGTCACCAAGGTCGGGTTGTTTCCTGCCCAGCCCGCGCTCGTGGGCAGGGCCGGGAGCGATTGCCGCGGCTGCCCGGGCGTGCCGATGCCGGTATCGGCATAGGACCAGGCGAGCTGGTTCCCCGGTAGCTGAATTCCGGCGAACAGATTCTGCTGGAACTTAATCCCGTAGAGATATCCGGGCGGCTGGCTGATCAGGCTGTCCGTGTTGAGGCTGCTGATGGCACCCCTCAGCTCGTTATCGCTCTGAGTGGTCAGGTAAGAGTGCAGAACATAGACGCTGGCGACGCTGATCGCGCCGAGCGCGATGATGACGAGAGCGAGCAGCGCCGTGATCAGCTTGACCCGGAGCGGGGTACGCTCCGACAGCCGGCGGATGGCGCGCCGTGGCCGGATGGTCCAGCGGCCGATCCGGGTGCCCGCTCCCTGAGATGTCATGTCGAACGCACGCTATGAAGCAGGCAACCGCAGCACGTACCCCACACCGCGCAGGGTGTGGATCAGCCGGGGCTCCTTCGTGTCCACCTTGCGCCGCAGCACGGACACGTACGACTCGACGATGCCGGTGTCGCCGCGGAAGTCGTAGTCCCAGACGTGATCGAGGATCTGCATCTTGGACAGCACCCGGTTGGCGTTGCTCATGAAGTACCTGAGCAGCTTGAACTCGGTGGGGGAGAGCTGGATCTGCTCGCCGGACCGCCACACCTCGTGGCTTTCCTCATCCAGTTCGAGGTCGGCGAAGGTGAGCCGGGGCGTCGGCTCGACGCCGTCCCCGCGCGTCCGGCGGAGCACGGCGCGGATCCGGGCGATCACTTCCTCCAGGCTGAAGGGCTTGGTGACGTAGTCGTCGCCGCCCAGCGTGAGGCCGCGGATCTTGTCCTCGGTGGCGTCCCTGGCGGTCAGGAAGACGACCGGGATGCGGGCGCCGCCGCCGCGCAGCCGCCTGATGACATCGAATCCGTCCATGTCGGGCAGCATCACGTCGAGCACGATCAGGTCAGGCCGGTGGCGCTGAGCGGCCTGTACCGCCTCGGTTCCGGCTGCCGCCGTAACGACGTCGAAACCGGCGTAGCGCAGGCTCGCGGACAGCAACTCCAGGATGTTGGGCTCGTCCTCGACAACGAGCAGCCTGGCATCCGGTCGCTGCCGCGCATCGGTCAGCATTTCCATGCTCTATATTCTCGCCCCCCACGCTGAGGATAACCTGAAGGTCCGCTGGATAAGATCTCCGTTCCGCGCCCACGGGCCGACCGCGGAAATGCCCCGCCAGGCAGGCCCGTAACCGGTGCGCAGGTCCGGCGGCCTGGCGCCAGTAGGCGATGGCGGCGGGCCGCGAGCCCACGCCGAGCTTGGAGTAGATCCGGCGGACGTGGTTCTTGACGGTCTTCTCGGCCAGGAACAGGCGGGCGGCGATCTCCCCGTTGGTCTGGCCGTCCGCGATGAGGGACATGACCTCTACCTCGCGGGCGGACAGCCCGTGCGGTTCCCCCGCGCCATTGCC
>Ga0070699_100000022_pt1 | contig 162893 bp, 134 predicted proteins | sample KBSK1503metaG_FD_65473 | JGI IMG/M metagenome (GOLD analysis project Ga0070699, IMG submission 65473) | Corn, switchgrass and miscanthus rhizosphere microbial communities from Kellogg Biological Station, Michigan, USA - KBS K1-50-3 metaG | ecosystem: Host-associated > Plants > Roots >... | reverse complement strand
AATCACGTACGGCGTGCGCAGCTCGTGGCGCACACCAAGAATGTCGCACGGCGAACCGCCCTTACTCGGATCGCAGTTGAGTTGGACATTGAAAATCGGGCCCGCCGGCGTCCAGTTCAACCCCGAACGCTGAGTCGTCGCCGCGCCGACGATCGTGCCTTTGATGTTCGATCCGATCGCCCCGGTCGGTATCACGTTGAGGCCCGGAGTGGTCGCATTGTTGACTCCGTTCTGGCCGAGGAAAACCGCCAGAATGGGAATCTCGTATGTAATGCCTCCACCCGCGCGAACCACTGTGCTTCCCTTTCCGGTCACGTCCCATACGAAACCCAGCCTTGGAGCAAAGTTATTGTGATCGCCTTCATAGGGCGCGTCTATGTTTATGCCAACCTGCTGAAGGCCCACCGCCGGATCGAAGTTGCCGAGCATGTCATGCTTCTCTTTGATCACTCCGTTGAGGTCATAACGCACACCATAACTGATCGTAATATTTCGCGTAATGCGCCAGTCATCCTGAACAAACGCGCCGAACGACTTGATGCTGACCTCGCGCTCCGAACTGCCGACGAAAATGTCTCCGCGTGACGGGAATCCGCCAAGGAAATCTTCGAGCGGGGTGCTGCCGTCAAACGCTCCGTCGCCCTCGAAACGTACTCGCCCCTTTCCGCGGCGGTTGCGAAGGTTGTTTGTCGAGCCGTGCCGAAACTCGGCGCCAAATCTGAACGCGTGATTCCCACGCATGTAAGAAACATTATCGGCAAACTGGAGAGTCTCGTTCGGAGTCGTAAACAGAGGCCATCCGCTGTTGCCGCCGAGTTGATTGAAGCCCGAGATCACGATCGTCGGCATCCCGAAGTTCGCTGAATCCTTTACGCCTGCGTTGATGCCGTAGGTCGCGACCGGATCTTTGTCGGCGTCTGCCGTCTGTATTTTTTGCCAGAACCGGTTGTACCCGAACTTCGCTTCATTGACCCAGCGCACATTCGGCGCCCAGATCCAGTTCATCCCGAACACCTGCGCGTTCAAGTCTGAAGTCGAGCGCCACTCGGGTCGCAACACTGTTAGGTCCTGCTCTGTTTGCAGGCTGTCGCCAAAAAAGTAACGGCCGGTCAGGTTATTCCTTTCGTTGATCCGGTGGTCGACCTTGATGATGAAATTGTCCATTCGATTGATGTTTGGAAATCCCGCGGCCACCTGTGAAGGTCCGGCTGGATTGTTTCCGTTGTTCGAGGGAAACAATCCCGGGAAAGCACCGTTGCCGGTAAACGAGCCGGTGCCGATCAGATTTTTGCTCAAAGCGTTGACAGGTATTCCGTGAGCGTTGAGCGACGCGATTGCGTCCGGAATGCTTGTCGATGGATCGCCCCCAAGCGAAACCGTGGCGGGGCTCGACACGAGATTTGAGTTACTGACAAACCCTCGAACGCCTTCATAGGCGCCGAAGAAGAAAGTCTTGTTGTGGCGAATCGGTCCGCCAATGCTGGTTCCGAACTGGTGTTGACGCAGCGCCTTTTGCGGCGTGTCGTCGGTGTTGAAAAAATTGCGGGCGTCGAAAAAGCTGTTGCGTTCGAAGCCGTATATCGTCCCGTGAAGATCGTTTGTCCCCGACTTCAATCCGAGGTTTATGATTGCACCCGGCTTCCATCCGTATTCCGCCGAAGGATGTTCCTGAGCATTGAACTCCTGAATCGCATCAATTGGAAGAATGGTTCCGGGAGTTCCCTGCACGCCTTCGGCATTGACCACGGTTGTGCCGTAGTACGGATCGTTGTTATCGGTGCCGTCGATGATGAAATTATTGTTCTCGGGTCGATTCCCATTCGAGCTTATCGAGAGGAATCCGCCGCCTGTGGCCCGTTGGACTCCAGGGCGCAAGACAACCAGGTTTTGAAAGTCGCGGCCATTGAGCGGCAGATCATTGATCGCCTTATTTGAGAACGTGCCGCCAAGCGTCGTCGTCGTCGTGTCGATCGCAGGCGGCTCGTTGCTTACGGTTATCTGCTCAGTAATGTTGCCCGCTTCCATTGCGACGTCGATGCGCAAGTCCTTTGCTACTTCCAGGCGCACCGCGGCGCGCTCGACTCTCTTGAAGCCTTGCGCTTCGGCAACGATGTTATAGAGGCCCGGTGGAAGGTTTGGGGCCAGGTAGTCGCCGGTGTCGGATGTCTCGACGTTGCGAACCGCACCCGTCTCTACATTAGTAACCGTGATTTTCGCTCCTTTTACAGCCGCGCCACTTGCGTCCGTAACCGCACCCAGGATACGACCTGTATAGGTCTGGGCGATGGATGTGATGCTCAGCGACATCACTAAAAGCGCTGTACTCAACGTTCTCAGATGGGTCATGTGTCCTCCGGCAATGATGAACTTCGCCTCGCGATTTTGGCGCAGAAGATACGCCTCGTATAAGGTAAAGTCAAATTCCTTTTCACTTCGATCGGTTCCCTCTCTTGGGGTCCGGATCAAGTCGCGGGGTTTTAAATGCGGTTTCGATTCGGCTTGCCGGCCTCTGGCAAGGAGCGCGCGAGCGCAGAATCCAACCGCCCAAAACTCTTCACTGCGCGAGACCGAGGCGCGTCGCCAGACTCAAAAAGCGCGGGTCGGACCGTAGGGCTGCCAATTCCGGATCAACCTTGAGGCGAGTCAGGTAGTAATTCCGGTCCTGATAGGATCGCTCCAGCCACTCGAAGGCCCGATCAGTATCATTCAGACCTAAGTACACGATCGCAATATTATAAGGCGGTACATAACCGCGCTGAGCGCGCTCCTTCAACTGATCGATGACACTTAACGCCTGGGCCCGTTTGCCTACTACAGCATAAGCACGGCCAAGCGCGGCCAGCGGGTCCGTGATCGTATCTTCCAGTTGCGTGGCTCGGCGCAGTTCCTCGATGAGTTCCGTTCCCCTTCCCACTCTCTCGTAGCATCGGCCCAGGTATAATCGGGCGATCCAGAAGTTTTGATCCATCTCCAGAGTCCTCCTGAGCTCGTCGATAGCCTGATCGTAGTGACCCATGTAATAGTAGACCGCCGCAAGTCCGGTATGGGTTCCCAATGACAGCGGATCGATATCGAGTGCGAGCTTGGCCTCCGCTATCGCCTCGTCGAACCGGCCTGTTGAGATCAGGTAGGTGTAGTAGGCTTCATGGGCATTGAAGCTATTGGGGCTAAGCTGGAGCGCGCGCTTGAACTCGGCCTCTGCTCTCGACCAATCCCAGTCGTAATTGTGACTGATAATGCCGAGGGTGGCATGGGCGTCGGCCAACTCATCATCAAGGGCCAGCGCTTTGGCAACTTGCTCTTTTGCTTTGGGAATCGCTTCCCTTGGCGCAAGCAGCCAATCGGACATCAGATAATAGCTGTTTGCGAGCGCGTTGTGCGCCTGGGCATAACTCGGATCCAGCGCGATAGCCTGCGTGTAGTAGTCAATGCCTTTTTTCAGTCCGTCCTCGGTCAGCTTGTCAGTGTAGTACTTGCCTTTCAGGTATGCCTGATAAGCTTCGGTGCTTCCTGTGTTGCGCTTGACCAGACGCCTTTCCACATCGCCGGTCAGCTTGAATCGAAGATTCGTTGTTATCTCACGCGAAATCTCGTCCTGCACGGCCAGTATGTCTGTAGTTCTTCGATTGTATTGTTGACCCCAAATGTGACTACCATCGCGCGCATCCACTAATTCTGCGCTGATCGAAAGCCGCTCTCCACGCTGAACGAACCTGCCGGCGAGGATGGCCTTTACTCGCAACGTGCGGCCAATCTCGCTAGCGTCATTGTCCTGATTTCTGTATCGCAAGACCGCGCTCCTCGACATGACTTTAAGACCCGGTATCAGCGAGAGGCTGTTGATCAGACTGTCAGTTATTCCATCTGACAGGTACTCAGTGTCGGGATCGGATGTGAACGTGTTGAATGGCAGGACAGCGATCGAGTCATATGTGGGTCCAGCACCTGACGATCGCCAGATTATCAGGTAAGCAGCAAGCGCCGTCAGCGCAATCAAAGCGATCAACAGAATCGTCGCCGCCTTGCGCTTGTCGACAAACTTTGGCGCGGGGGTCAAACCAAAGGCTCGGGCCGTCACCGATGACGAAGAGAACAAGTCTCGCTGAAGGTTCTGCAGGTCAATAACAATCTCGCGACTGGATTGATACCGCCTGTCGACCTCCTTCTCCAGGCACTTGTGCACTATTCGTTCCAGCTCTGCGGGTATCTTTGCTGCAAACCTGGCAAGCGGCGGCTGGTCCTCTGTCAGAACGCCGGAGGCCATCGCAGCAGGGCTCTCAGCTTCGAAAGGGTGTCGGCCAGTCAGAAGCTCATACAGCGTAATTCCAAAACTGAATATGTCGGTGCGCAGGTCGACGGGTTGAGCTCTGATCTGCTCGGGGGACATATACGGCACTGTGCCGACCGCGGCACCCGACTGCGTCAGCACGAATTGTGTGTCCGCATCCTCGCCTTGAAATTGGCCGGTTAGCTTCGCGAGCCCAAAGTCCAGGATTTTGACCTGTCCTCTGGGTGTCAGCATTATGTTGTGTGGTTTGATGTCGCGGTGAATTATTCCGCGCGAATGTGCCTCAGCCAGCGCGTCCGCAATCTGTATGGCGATGTCGAGCGATTGTTTTAGGTCTAGCGCTTTGATTTTGTTTCGATCAGCCAGGCTTTCGCCCTCTATGTATTGCATTGCGATGAACGAGTGGCCTTCCGCTTCGCCCACCTCGTAGATCGAGCAGATGTTGGGATGGTCAAGCCTGGCTGCGGCCCTTGCTTCGCGAATCAGCCGCAACCGCAAGTTGTCATCGAGCTGTTTGTTCTGGGGAAGGACCTTGACCGCAACTTTGCGGTCAAGCGTCAGGTCGTCGGCGAGGTATACTTCGCCCATACCGCCGGCACCGAGGCGGCCCCGGACCCTGTAGTGTGAGATGATCGGACCAACGAAAGATACACTCTCATCTGCCCGCCTGGTTTCCGCTGCTTGACCCGCCGAGTCCGTTTGACTCTTCGGCTTATTGGTGTTGATCAGCAGCTCGACTTCTGCCCTTAGCTCCGGGTCAGATGCGCAGGCCTGAGAGAGAAAGGCGGCACGTTGGCCGGGCTCCAGGGCGAGGGCAGCGTGAAACAACTCCTCAACTTTCTGCCAGCGATCACCCATACAAGTCTTCGGATCGCAATCAAGTGGCCGGAACAGCCCTGCGGTCCGTTACCGCGAGAAAGAGTGTAAGCTTTCGTCGAACTCCTCAGTTTTGTGTTTATCGCTTCGCTTTTGGCTTGGGCTTGGGCTTTGGCTTTGGCTTGGGCTTCGGCTTAGGCCCAGGCGCTCTGAATCCTGCACTCGGATGGTCCCACAGTATATCTGACATTTCCTGTCCTCCTAGGAATTAAAGACACCCGAAAACTAGAGATGCTGTCGGCTCCGCAGATCCCTACTTCGTTCCACCAGATCTGATAAAATCCCTTGGATTAAGTGCGCGAATTACAGCCGCAAGTCGGAAAAGATAATTCGGTAAGCCTTGCCTTCGGATTCAACCTCTCAAGACCCTTGCAAGCTTATCATCACGCCCTCATTTGTCAATCTCTCACTCGAAGATCAAGAACGCCGGTTAAACCTCGCGGTGACTGAACTGGATAATCAACTCTTCAGCTTCGCCGTACTTTTCCCCCGAGTAGCCGCCCCATTGCCCAATGATCTTGAATCCATGATCACCGATGAGCGCCTCAAGTTCGGCGGGATAGTAACAACGTAGGGCGGTCACGATTGCTGTTTCGTTCACAATGGTATCTCGCTCGAAGTAGCGACAAGTGAGGGTGAAATGACAGACCCGGGCCTCGCCATCCACGTCGTTCACTTTCTCAAAGCACACCAGCCGCCCGCTTCCTAAGCCGGTTTCCCAACAAACTGATTCCGACTTCATGGAACGCCAATCCGATTCCATACCTTCCCAGCAACTCCACGGGTTAAAAGCGGTCACAATACAACTGCCATCAGGAGACATATGTTCGCTTACCGATTTGAAGAATGAATCGATCTTCCCCTTATCCAGCAGCAACTGGAATCCGTAAAAGGGAACAAGAATCAATTCAAATTGGCGGCCCAGATCGATCGCCGCCATGTCACCAATGTGAACACACTCACACAGGTTCGCCAACCTGGCGGCCCGAAGCTTCTCACGACATACGGCTATCATGTTCCCCGAGCTGTCCAGACCTTCTATGTCTTCGCAGTAGCGCGCTAGCCGAATTAGAACGCGCCCCGTTCCACACCCTAAATCCAGGATACTTGTTTTGGGTTTTCGAATGAGTGAGGCGAAAAATGCTATGTCCTTCCCATCGAAAGGATCAGGTTGCAGGTCGTAGTACCTGGCAAACTGCAAAGACGGTTGACTCATAAATTCGACAGGGAATTTCGACGTTTCCACGGACACAACCAAGCCAAGCCCGATCTTACCACCGCAAGTCGCTGTAGAGAATCAACGAGAGATCAACCGCTCGGCTTGCTTCGAGTCTTGCACCAGCCGGCGCCTCGGTCCCAAACACAAAGGTGCCAGTGTCCAACACCGTCCTTTCGAGCCGCCGCGCGCACACTCTCGTAAAACCTATACCTTCCTGGCCCGGGCGTACGCGTTTGACGGAACACGCTACAATCATGATAATGACCATCTATTCAGCCGTACAAACCATGACCATGAAAACTCGAGAGGCACTAATGAGGCTACAAAGAAGCAGTAGATTTAGATCCCGAGACAGAGTGCGCCCAGTTCTCTTCGCGATAATGTTAGGCGCCGCGTTCTGCGCGTTCGGTTGTGGAAGCGAATCGCAGCAGGCCAGCAATACAGCTAAGTATCCGGTGGGACTCAGCGAAGACATAGAGCAGCAGCTCAAGTACGATGCCCGCGTGGACAGCTTTGAAACGGCTGACAATGACAGTCTGATCGTGAATGTCAACGATTCGTGGGTAAACTCGCCCCCGGGCATGCAGGAGCGCTCGGTCGGTCAGTGGTATAGCTTGTGGCACTCCGGGCATAGCGGCGCCGTCGTCATTCAACACCAGGGAAACAAGGTCGCGAGCTGGACAAGCCAGGGCGGTTATAAACCGGAGTCGAAGTCAAAAGAAGAGCCGGCATCTGAGGGCTGAGCTTCATCCCCCGCTCGTTATCTAACCCGCCGTCCGGCATCGCGATCCACGCAAATCGATTCCTTGAGTCGCGAGGTCTGCCGCCCTTCCGGTCTTTACATCTGCACCCGATGACCTTGGGGCTGCGTATTATCGGACAGGCGCTGCTCGAGAGTTCGACGATGCCAAACGACTTCACCCTCTCCGTACCCTCTTCATCTGAAAAGTCCTCGCTGATGCATCATCGTCCGTTGCGGCCAATCGCCAAAGCCCGGGCAGTTCGATTCCTCATTCTGATCTTTACCTCGTTACTCGTTACCCATAACGTGAGATCCCAGGAGAACCGGTTACAGCGAGACTTCTGGGAGCGCGTGGCGCTCGTGAGCGTGGAGAATTTCGAAGGTGCGACCGAGGTGCATACGTGGGATCAAGCTCTGACCCGCGTCGTGGCAACTCGGAAAGAAAACGCCGTCCTCGACTCGGAAGTCCTGTGCGAGCGCGCGCCGGGGCGATTGGGAGTCTCGGTCAAATCCACGAGGGCGGCCCCGGTTACTCTCGTTCTATTCGTACCGGCATCGAGCAATATTTCAATTCGGAGCACGTCGGGCGCGGTAACTGTTGCAGGCGCACTTGCCGGACTCTCGATTGATACGCAATCAGGATCGGTCACGATTGAGCTGCCCGACAGCGCTAACGTAGACATTGCTCTACGGGCAATCGAGGGTTTTATCGAATCGGCCGCGCCCGTCAAGATCTTCGGCCAACGAGATGAACACACGCTCGACGGCAGACTCGGAGGCGGCGGGGCGACGGCAATCGTGCGTACCGCGAAAGGAAACATAAATCTCCGCGCGGGCTCCCAACAGGCGATGGTTACGATCGATCGCAATGTTGATCCTGGCGCTCGACGAATCGCGTCATCAGCCGGTTTCAAATCCGCGGCGCCGGCGAAAGAATTCGCGGACAGCGCGCACATTCGATCAAGCGACGAGGCAATAACACTCGAGGCCCGGCTTGTGAATGTCCTGGTGAAGGTAACCGACGCCGGCGGCAAGACACTACCCTTACTGAAGAAGGACGACTTTGTTATCTTCGAAGACAACGTCCAACAAGACATCTCCTATTTCGAACCCGTCACCGCGCCCCTCCACGTAGTCCTGCTGTTGGACCTCAGCGGAAGCACTGAAAAGAAGATGAAAGTCCTGAAGAGAGCCGCGCAAAAGTTCGTCGACTCACTCAAGCCGACGGACACGATCGCGGTCGCCGGATTCACCCGGCGGTTCTTCATAATCTCAAACTTCACATCCGATCATAAGCTGCTCAAGGATCGAATCGACGACATCAAGAATCGTCATTCGGGCACCGCTTACTACGACGCGATGTGGTCGACACTGGATTTGCTGGAGGAAGCGCGTGCCACGCGGAAGGCGATCGTTGTGTTAACCGACGGCGTGGACAACTCGCTGGATCATCCCAACGATGAGGATCTCGCCTCCAAACACAGCTTCAGTGAATTGCTCGAGCGAGTGGAAGAGGCGGACGCCACGATTTACCCGATTTACCTGGATACTGAATACGAGACGATCGGCAGGGGCGGCCGCAGTGGTCACGATGCATACGTGACTGCTCGCAAACAACTCGAAGCGCTTGCCGATCAGACCGGCGCGGTAATGTTCAAAGCGGAGCGTGCAGAAGACCTGGAAGGAGTCTATCAACAGGTCGCCGCCGAGCTGCATTCGCTGTACAGCCTGGCTTACTCGCCGAAGTCTCTGACCCGTGATGGCGCGTGGAAGAAGATCGGCGTATCGCTGAAGTTACCCGGGGCCAGATTAAGAGCGAAGCGCGGCTACTACGCGCGGTGATTAACTGCTCTCAGCCATCTCAATTGCCTGAAGCATTGCGCGAGCTTTGTTCACCGTCTCGATGTATTCCTTTTCCGGAACCGAATCGGCGACGATTCCCGCTCCCGCCTGGAAGTAAGCGCGGCCGTCTTTCATCACGATCGTGCGGATCGCAATGCACGAATCGAGATTCCCGGAATAATCCAGATACATCACCGCTCCGGCGTAGACGCCGCGCCGCGTCGGCTCAAGCTCGTCAATGATCTCCATCGCGCGAATCTTGGGCGCGCCGCTCACGGTGCCCGCGGGAAAACACGCCGCAAGCGCATCGAAGCGGTCCATCCCGTTCCGCAGGCGCGCCTTGATGCCCGACACCAAATGCATGACGTGCGAGTAACGTTCGACGATCATCAGGTCAGTGACTTCCACCGATCCGTAGTCGGCGACACGACCCAGATCGTTACGGCCCAGATCGACCAGCATCACGTGCTCGGCGACTTCCTTTTCGTCTGCCCGCATCTCTTCACCCAAAAGCAGGTCTTCGGTTTCAGTTGCGCCGCGCGGGCGAGTGCCAGCAATCGGCCGATACTCGATTCGCCGGCCGGATGCGCGCACAAGCATCTCGGGTGAAGCTCCGATGATTGATCGATCATCTATTTTCAGAAAGTACATGTAAGGCGAGGGGTTCACGACTCGCAGCGAGCGATAGACCTGGAATGGATGCGCATCAACACCCACATCGAATCGCTGCGACAGCACGACCTGAAAAATATCTCCCTCCGCGATGTGCTCCTTAGCGGTCGCGACGGAATTCTCGAACTTCTCCTTGGTCAGGTTTGAGTGGATTCTCTTGCGCCCCGGCGAGGAACGCTTTGCGAGCGGCTCGATTGGGTCTTCAAGCAGGGCGCCCATCGCTTCAATATCGTCGATCGCTTTCTTATACTCCGCTTCAAGATCGGTCGTCTTTCCTTCGGTGAACACGTTGGCGATCACGTGAATCTGATGCTGCACGTGGTCGAACGCAAGCAAGCGCGAGAAAAACATCATCACTGCATCGTCAATTCCGATATCGTCGGCGTGTGAATCCGGAATATGTTCGAACCATCCCGCCGCGGCGTAGCTCAAGTAACCAACCGCCCCGCACACAAACGGCGGAAGCCCGGGAACTCGGACCGGAATATGCTGTCCCGAGAGCCGCCGAAGAACGTTCAGCATCGGTTGATCGATTTCTTCCGTCGCGCCCGACTTCTCAATCGTCACTTTGCCGGCGCGACTGCGGACTATGATCTCCGGATCGAACCCGAGAAACGAGTAACGCGCGACCTTCTCTCCGCCTTCGATGGATTCGAGGAGAAACGAATACGCGCTGAGGCGTTCGAGCTTGAGGTAAGCCGCAACTGGCGTGAGCAGGTCGGCCATCACCCGCTTGACCACCGGAACAACGGTGCCCTCCGCGGTCAGTTCAAGAAATTCATCATAGTTTTTCGGAGTGATCTCGTTCATGCGGGACAACCACTCTTCCGACAACATTTATTGCGGCTCTGGACCCGAAGGCCGCTTCGCGGCGCGCCGTATCAACTCGTCACCTACGTCGCCCAGCTTGACGTCGCGTTCAACCAGAAGCACCAGCAAATGATAGACGAGATCGGCAATTTCGGAGATCAACCCGGGCCCGGCGTTGTTCTTGGCGGCGATGATGACCTCGCCGGATTCCTCGGCAATCTTCTTCAGTATCTTGTCGAGACCGCTGTTGAACAGATAAGTAGTATACGAACCCTCCGGACGTTTTTGCTGGCGCTCGGAAATCAACGCGTACAGTTCGCCAACGGTGACGCCGAATTCCATCGAGCTTACATCGACGAGCGAAACTCCGCTCGACCCCGTCTTTGCGGCCGGGGCTTCGCGCAATAAGCTTTTCGGCGTTGTTTCCGACCTGCCGGGCTCGCGCTGAATCAGGACCGTAAGCGATTTGCCGTCGCTGTTCACGCGGATGTCCAGCAGCGGATGTGACCCATTGATGCCGGCGACTGAGTCCGCGAGAAGACTTGTCTCGCCGCTCTCAAGGGTCCTCGTCAGGCTCTCGCGGTCGATAAAACAAAGTGCGATCACTTCGTTTGTGCCGGCATCCTGAAGGACCGCCGGAATCTTTCCCTGCTCGTCAAAGCTGATGTTGTGAATAGGCATAGGAACGTGATTTGAGAATTCCCTTCTTCGGTCTGGCGCCGTTGAAGCCCCAAACTTCGCTGGATGTTATCATCCGCAATTGTCGCCGAACAAGATTCTGTTCCAACCCGGCGCGATCCGCTAGCCTCTTTCCGACAGAAGAAACGTGATGTTGAGCATCATTATGCCGAAGTTGAAATGGATTGCCGGAGTCATCTTCTGGATCTTCTTTCTGGTGCCTCCAGCATTGAATGCACGATGCCCGGGTGGATCAACTGGATTCGGTCCAATGCGTTGCGGCTGTGTCTACTTGTGACATCGATCTACTTCGTAGCGCGGGGTAGCGCGGGCCATTCACAATCGGACGCTTAGCGGCACTCCCCGTTACCCGCGATGGTTTCTTCGATGATTCGCATTCGATGAAGATGCTCGTGAGGGTAAGAACGAGATCGACGGTGGGACCGAACGCTAACTGCGAATGGTTGATCGTGATTCAGAGTCAGGGTCACACTGAAAGGTTATACTTTTGAATCTTGCTGTAAAGTCTCGGACGATAAATTCCCAAAGCCTTCGCGGCAGCCTGTTTGTTTCCCTTCGTTCGCTGAAGGGTTTGTGAAATGACCTCGCGCTCGATTTCCTCGAGCGTCATATTCGAAGGAACAACAAAGCCATTGCTGGACGGAGCCTGAGCCTCAATGGCCGCGAACTGAAAATCACTCGAATCCACCTGATCGGACTTTGTCAGGAGCACCGCGCGCTCAATCGCCGATTCCAACTCGCGCACGTTGCCGGGCCAATGATAGTTGTACATGGCTGCGCGAGCCGGCTGTGAAAAGCCCTGCATTCGCTTGCCGTATTTCTCCGAGAAGGTCTTTAGAAAATGGTCCGCAAGCAACTGAATGTCCTCCGCGCGTTCGCGTAACGGCGGCACTTCGATAGTGATCGTCGAGATTCTGTAGTAAAGGTCTTCGCGGAGCTGGGTGCTTCGAACAGCTTCAAGCGGGTTCCGGTTGGTCGCGCAAATCAAGCGAAAGTCTACTTCAATAGGCTGCTCGCTCCCGAGTCGATAGTAGACGCGTTCCTGAAGCGCGCGCAAAAGCTTGGGCTGAAGCTCGAGCGGCATTTCGGCTATCTCATCAAGCAGCAACGAGCCGCCGTTCGCGCTCGCAATCAATCCTTCCTTATCACGCGCCGCGCCGGTGAAGGCACCCTTGGTATGTCCGAACAGCTCCGATTCGATGAGCTCCTTTGGCAACGAAGCGCAATTCACTTTCACGAATCTCGCCTTGGACCTGTGCGAGTTGTAATGAATTGCGTTTGCGATAAGCTCTTTTCCGGTTCCGGACTCTCCAACGATGAGAATATTCGCGTCACTCTTTGCGACGGCTTCAATCATTTCATAGATGCTTTGCATCTTCTTTGAGCCGCCGATGATATTCGCGTAGGTGTTACGCTCCCGAAGCGTTCGCCGGAGACCTTCGCTCTCCTCGATAAGCTCCTGGCGTTCGAGAGCGCGATCGATCAGAAGCTGCAGCTCGTCGAATTCGAACGGTTTTTCGACGAAGTGGAATGCGCCGGATTTCGTCGCTTCGACAGCATTTTCAATTGATCCATACGCGCTGATGATTATCACTTCGGTTGACTCGGCTTTCTCTTTCAGCTTCTTTAGCACGTCCATTCCGTGCATTTCAGGCAACTGGAGATCGCACAGCACGAGATCGAAGTTGCCGCCGTCGAAGAGCGCAAGCGCTTCTTCACCGCTTCGAGCGGTCGAGACTGAGTAGCCGGCCTGTTGAAGATTCAGCCGCAAAGAGTCCAGCATCTGCTCTTCGTCATCGATGACGAGAATGCTATGTTGCCTCTTCATTGAGCGTCTCCCCTCCTGATTCGATCCATGTATCCAATCAACTCGTTCACACCGTTAAAAATCTTTTCGACTATTCGACGTTCATCGCCGTCCGCCATTTTTCTTTTTAGAAACGTCGCATAGAGCTTCAACGCGCCGACATGGTTCTTTATCTCGTGCCACTGTTTGCGCTCGACTACCGAATCACCATCACTCAATCCAACCGAGCCGTTTTGCACCGGGAGTACCTGCAGCGCGAAGCCATAAAGCTCGCGGTCGTGATTCAGAACATCGAGCCTTACTGATAGTTTACCTTTTCCGTTCTCTACAATCGTTTCGGCGAAATACTCGACGTGATTCCGCGCTTCCCGGATTCGATCCTCGAGCCAGCCATTCATCGAGGATCCGAGACCAAGCAACTCGCTAACGTCTTTTTGCAAGAAGCTGGTCTCGGGAAATGTGTCGCCCACGGCTTTGGAGCTTACAGCCTGGACCTTGCCGGTCGAATCACAAATGAAGAGCATGGCGCCCTTGATTTGGATTTGACCTGGTGCTGGTGAAGTCATTTTTCGATTCCATCGCTTTCAAAAACACCTGAGACTTTCCAAGCGCCGCTCCTTTGCGGACCAATCAGTCACCGATGACCAACTGATCCGCACGGAGAACGGCGCTGACAGAAATCACCGGATGATGTCCGTGTCGCTGTCGAGGTTCGTATCGGTCAGGCCGATTCGCCCGATTTCATCGCGGAGCTGCGCCCAGTCGTTGGTCACGATCGACGACAGCGTGATGCCCCGCCTCATGATTCGGCTTGTCAGTCGCATCTGACGAAGGAGCGAGTCAGCCGCGCCCTTCAAGGTGTCAGGGTCATTCACCCTGGTGACTATTTGATTGTAGAGTTCCGCCGCCGACTGCAGACTGTTCAGTTGAAACAGCAGCTCTACTTCGTTCTGCCTGAAGTTTCGCCGTGTGTTGAAGATTATCTGGCCGCGGTTCCCGCGAACGTTCACGTCCCTCTGATAGTCCTGCAACAGACGGTTTGACAGAAACAATATCTGGCGTGAGTTGCCGGCGCCCGCGCCCGTTCCGGTGCCTCCGCCAACGCCACCACCGCCCAACAGGTCGATGGGGAAATCTCGTTGCGGCCCATGAAATACAACCCGCGTCACATTGGGCATGTTGTAGTAGGTGTCAGAAAACGGGCGATGATCCGTCGCCGTACCCGAAGGCAACCGGGGAGGAACACCGCGCACATAAAGGTGCAGCGTGTTACCGCTTACGAATCGATTGACAAACACCTGCCAACCGCTCCCGCGCGTGTGCACATCCATATTCACCCGAATGCCGTCTCGATCAACACGCTCAGCGCGCGCGGTGCTGATCTCGATTGACGCTGTTTCAAAGCCTGATTCGCTTGCGACACCAAGATCTCGCGCGGTCCGCACGTCCAGGTCGCCAGTTACCGGAAGATTATGATCGCGCTGATATCTTCGCAGGGCATCGCGCGTAGCGACATTCACTTGTCCATTGATGGGACCTGTGTAGTATCCGCGATCCCTCAAGGCAATCTGCGCGAACTGAAGAGCTTCGAAGGATGTGAAGTCGCGTTGCTGCGACGGTATTCCAACTGAAGTCGTGTCGTCGAACGCTCCGAGCCTCTCCGAATCGATGCTGACACTAAAAGGACTCTCCACCATCATCGCGAATTCGGTGCCCGGTTGTACTTCGGCACGCTCACCCCTGGTTAGAAGAACGCCTAAGGTTCCGAGGACTGCTCCAACCCCGGCGCCAACCGCCGCGCCCTTGCCGCCGCCCGCCAGCGCTCCAATCAGCGCACCTGCGCCGGCGCCGCCGCCTATGAAAACAATGCCGCGTCGAGTGCGGCTGCCGCCACCAATCACATCTTCGTTGCTCGCTTCGAGCTGGCGGCGTCCTTCGTCACTCAGAGTTGTCAGTGATCCATCCACCATTACCGATGAACCGCTGGCAAATCTGATTCTGTCGAAGGCAATTGCGACACTGCCGGCCCTGGTGCGAGTGGCGGGAATCGCGCCCGTCACGTGACCTTCTACCTTCGAGCCAGTTGGGACCGCCAACATTCCGTCGATTGTCACATCTCCGGAAACGGTCGCCGTGAATCTATCGCCTACCCTGGACGTATCGGAGTTCAGGTAGGTGTCCATTCGAAGAGGAAGCACAGTTCCCACGGGCACTCTCACCAAAGTTTGAGCCCGCGCCGGGATCCCCATGCCGATAACCAATGCGAGCGCCAACAGCAAACCCGCGGGTCTCTCAATTTTTCTGTTAAAACTACTGCTCATTCGAAAACCTCCTTTTGCTTTTGCTTTCCTTTAAGATCATTACTCTTCCTTGCTTTGCGTTACCGACACGCCTATCAATTCTGAACACCTACAGTCCGGCAACCGATGTGCCACCAAACAATACGCCGCATTAAGCACATTCCTCAGTAAGAGCGCGATAGCTGTGAATCAAAACGGGACGTATTTGATCGCTCGCTGTGACCGGTTTGCGATCGACGCGGAGGGGGCCGTTGATGTGGACCCCGCTACTTTTCCGGTAGCGTTGATGCCGTGAATCGTCTATTCTAAGATCCTCAACCACAAGGAAGTGCTTTCAGGCACACCCATGATTTCTACAAAGCGCGTGTTACTCGTGGAAGACTTTGAGGACAGCCGAATCGGGTTGTCGAAGCTGCTCGAGAGCGAGGGATATGAGGTCTTGCAGGCATCCGACGGCGCGGAGGCCATTGAGGTTGCACTGGATTCGAGACCCGATATTATCCTCATGGATCTAACGCTACCCATCGTTGACGGCCTGACCGCGACCAGGAGAATAAGAGAGATCGAATACATGAGCCGAGTGCCGGTGATCGCATTGACTGCTCACGACCCCCAGGACGTTAAGCAACTTGTAAGCTCTGCGGGTTGTACTGACTTCGTAACTAAACCGGTCAATTTCTCGACACTCGCCGGGCTGATCTCAAAATATCTTTCGATGTAGATCGTCGTTGAAGTGGGCCGCGGTTTTGTTACTGCAATACGTCGGGCTCTTGTGATTTAGCTTGCTTGTTTGTCCCGTCCATGAGCCCGCTTACGATACCGTCGAGCTCGGAAAGCGAAACCGGCTTTCCAAGTACGGCGGAGCATCCGATCGAAGCTGCAAGTGACGCTACATCCGCGGTGACCCATCCCGTTGTCAATACCGTCGGGATCTCCGCATTCGACATTGTGCTCAAGCGCTGCATCAGCCCAAATCCATCAACCGAAGGCATGACCAGATCAAGGATCATCGCGGACGGCTGCGTATCCTTAATGAATTCAATCGCGTCAATCGCGGAATGAGCAATATGCACGTCATATTTGTTCATAAAGAAGATCTGCAACAAATCCGTCCATTCGACGTCGTCGTCGATGATGAGCAATATCTTTCTTTTAATGTTCGATCGATCCTCCACGCGACCTCCTCTCGAAGGAATAGCAAAGCTTCACCAGCCTCCGGCCTTTAGAGTAACACAGCGTCAACAAAAGACGATTTAGCTTTGCGCAACAGGCGTGCCGCTTACGTCGAACTACCTTCTTGATAGCGTGGAGCCTTGCTTTTGCAAACTGTTAGCTCCTCGATCAGTCGGTCATCGTCTGTGTTTAGCAACCACTCACATGGGAGCGCCACAGTACAATGCATGTACGCCCAAGATACACCTTATTTCCGGAAGTCAGCGAATGTGCACTAATTCAGGATGGCACTCGTCTTGCCATCCTTCCACCGGACCATAACCTTACGACGGAGAAGATCATGAGAATGGAAGATGAGAAGCTGGCGGTCGATGAATCCGAGCGACTCGCGGAACACGAAGCGATCAAACACGATGCACGCAGAGGTGTGCACGAAGAGATTGCGCGGCGCGCAGATCATCTCGACGAACGCGATAAAACTAAAGCGGCACTCGTTGGGGAAGATCTCAAAAGCAAAGCGATGGCCGAGGTTGTCGAGACCGAGAACGAACTCGCGCGTGCGCGGGTTATTGCCAGGATCTCTCAAATCGTCGACTACATCTTTTATCTGATCTATGGCCTCATCGGGCTCGAGATCATTCTGGATTTGCTTGGCGCGCGGGAATCCAACAGCTTCAACCGATTTATCGACCGGCTGAGCTCGCCGTTCCTCGCGCCTTTTCGAGGATTGATGAGCGATCCCGCCAGCGGACACTTCCAACTAAGACTCTCTTTCATCTTCGCGCTGATCGTCTATGTCCTGCTGCATCTCGCGATCAACGGACTCCTCCGGCTTCTTGCTCATCGAAAGGTCTCGGTCTAGTTCACTGGCGGGATCGATCGCTTATGTCGACTTGGACCGTCTCACCGTTAGCTGATTTGTCACGTCCTTCACGCCGGAGACATTCTTCGCAATGTCTCCGGCCTTGGCCTTTTCGTTCATGTCTTCAACAAGGCCCTTGAGGACTACCGAGCCGTTTGTGACGTCAACATTGGTTCCCTTGATCCCATCCGCTAAGAGCTTGGCTTTGACCTTCGTGAGGATCGTGGCATCGCTGATCTTTTCGCCAACTTCTTTCGCGGCATCAGTGGCCTTGTCGCGGATACTGGTTGAGCTGGCCGATGACTGATCGACGTTGATTTGATTCACTACTCGCTTTACGCCGTCAGTATCTTTCGCAAGCGTTTCAGCTTTGCTCTTTTCGGTTTCGGTCGGCACAGTGCCCGAAAGCGTCACGACAGCCGTGTTGGTTTCAACCTTGATCTTCAGAGCGCTGGTCTCGCTATCCGCAACCAGCTTGCTCTCTATTTTTGCGGTAATTTTCGAGTCGTCAAACTGTTGCGAGCTGCACGCTGACACCAGCGCGCTCGCGGCCAGTAATCCGACGATCATCAATCGTTTCATGATTTACCTCCATCAGTACACGGGGTTCGAACTCATTCATTTGTCGAGCCGGCGGATTCCGCGCGTGGCTTGCTTGGTTCGCCGGTGGGCTTCGAAATGCTCTTCAGCGTTTCAACAGTCGCGCCCTTCTCAACCTTTCCGCGATTCATCAAATCCGCCATCGAAACAATTCCCTGGATCTTGTTTTCGTTATCGACAACAACGATCCGGCGAATCTGATTTTCCTGCATCGCATCGAGCACGGCGTCGATATCCTCATCGGCCTTACAGGAAATCACCTTCGTGGTCATGCACTGCTCGATTGGAACGTTGAGCAGATCTGCCGTCGCCGCATTCGCGATTACTCCAACGCATAGATCGCGATCGGTCACGACGCCCACGAGTTGCCGGTTGCCTTTGCCTTCCACGATCGGAACGATTCCTGTGTCCTCGTCTCTCATTATGATCGCCGCCGTTTGAGCGGTATCTGACGGAATGCAACACGTAGGGTTCGCTGTCATCACTTCCTTAATTTGCATAGCTGCCTCCTTGAGTTGTCTGGTTGCCTAATCAAAACTTGTCCTGGGCTTATCATTCAAACTCTCGAATAGCCATAAGTACCCAATTGCGGGCTGTCCTTGAAGCGCACCGCTATCACTCGGCGTGGGTCAGTCGCCAGGCTCGCGCCCAGCCGCCAGTTGCTCTGCTCCTGGCCACAACCCGTTTTGAATCTGGCCGGCAATGTCCAAATGCGCGGCACATGCCGAACGCGACCAGTTCCACAGCAAGCCAGCTCACTGCCGCCGAAATGGCGATCACGAGCGCCGACAACGTGACTATTGCGAGTACCATGAATGAAGTCTGAATGAACATACTCCCAGCCGTGCAACTGGTATTCCCGCGCACCACCGCCCTATTCTCATTGCGCCGAACTAAATCCAGGCTTGATTCGCAACCGAGCGTAGATGTTTCGATACAGAGCGTATCGGTTCAGAACGAAGTTCTATCGAAGGCTCTGTTCTGGAGTATGGAAGCCGTCCTGGATCTATTGTCCATCGACCAGGACAGCGTGGAGTTGTTGTGGTCCGTGAACGCCGACAACCAGTGTCAATTCAATATCAGCCGTTCGGCTTGGACCGGTGATAAAAGTAACCGCGCTTTTCACCCCGGTCGCCTCGAAATCGGCTCGAAGCAATTCAAAGAGTTCGTCGAATCCGCGAATGATTTGCTCGGGCCGGATCAGAGCTATGTGAACCGGCGGCAAGAGAGAGACCGATCGCGGTTGCCCGGGCCGCGCAACCAAAACCAGACTGCCGGTTTCGGCGAGCGCGTAATCAACTCCGGTGACACCGATATCCGCACGCGCGGCGTTTGTTACGATGTCGCTTTGACTCGGCTCAGCGATGAATGCAACGCCCTTCGCTGCAAAGCGATTCGCGATGCCGAACTCGTCGGCTACTCGCCGGTTGGAACAGATGATCATCCCCGCGCCCTCGGCTTCGGCAACCTGTTCGATGTATCCGCAAACCGATTCTGCGTTTGTTGCGTGATGAAAGCGGCCTCCAATTCTAACAATCTCCGATTGGAACTGTTCGGTTAAGTCAACGTGTATTTCTTCGACCCTCGTTCTCAAATCGAATCCTGGCGTGTTCACGCGATCACGCACGGGCGTCATTCCAACCGCCGCGCGTATCGTCGCCAGTATCTGTTCCCTTGAATCCGCAACACTCACCGCTCACCTCTTCTTGTCCAACTCATCTCGCCATGTTTCGCGAAATGACTTCCTCGCCAACGCAGGAAAGTCTCGATTCCGGGTCCAAGCTGCGAACACAAACGGCAAACGTTTCACTTTGCCGTCTTCGAGTAGAGGACGCTGAAGTAACGCAGTCACTCTGAACACAAAGTTGTAGATAGCCGTGCTGCGCATCGAAAACGCCCACAGCCTGATTGCCAGGCTCTCAATAAATGACGGCCGCGCGCCGTCAGTCCTTCCTTCGGACCAGTCGCTCCTGAGCTTTAGCAGAATTCGCGGTATGTCGATCCTCACAGGGCATATTTCGCGGCACGCTCCGCACAACGTCGACGCGAATGGAAGGTCCTTCGTCCGCTCGAGACCCGCAAAAGCAGGCGTCAGTATCGAGCCGATCGGTCCCGAATAAACCGAACCGTATGCGTGCCCGCCGATCTTCTTGTACACCGGACACACATTCAAACAAGCGCCGCAACGCAGACAATAGAGCGCCTCGCGCATCTGGTCATCGGCAAGAATCCGCGTGCGTCCGTTATCTAAAATGATCAGATGAAACTCAGCCGCGCCGTCAGCCTCGCCTTCGCGGCGAGGCCCGCTTATCAGCGACACGTAGCTCGACATCTTCTGCCCGCTGGCGCTGCGGGCAAGAATTCGCAGGAACACCGAAAGGTCTTCGAGCCGCGGAATTACTTTCTCTATTCCCATAACCGCGACATGAATGCGCGGCAACGAAGTGCTCAGCCGAATGTTGCCTTCATTCTCAACCAGGACGATCGTGCCCGTATCCGCGATTCCGAAGTTGGCGCCGGTGATTCCCATATCGGCCGTGCAGAACTTCTCGCGCAAAGCCTTGCGCGCGACGACGGTCATCTCCTCGGCTTCTTTCAAATCCGTAACGCCAAGCTTTTCGGCGAATAACTCGGCGATGTCGCCTCTTGATTTGTGAACGGCGGGTGCGAGGATGTGAAACGGCTTCTCGTGAGCGAGTTGAACAATGTACTCGCCAAGATCAGTTTCGACTGCTTCGATGCCGGCCGATTCGAGGGCTTCGTTCAGCTCGATTTCCTCGGTTACCATCGATTTGCTCTTCACCACACGCTTCACTTGATTTTTGCGCGCCAGATCGAGCACTATCGCGCAAGCTTCGTCACCATCGCGGGCCCAGTGGACAGTGCCCCCCAGCCGAGCGACATTCTCTTCAAGTTGGCTGAGATAGAAAGCCAGGTTGGAAATTGCTTCTTCTTTGATCTCTCGCGCGCGGTCTCGTAGCGCTTCGCCATCCGGCAAGTCGGCGAACGCGCGATTGCGCATGACGGTGAACGAGTTGATGACTCGCAGCCGTGTTTGCAGAGTCTTGTTCTGAGCCGCGGCCGTCGAGTCTCCGATAAAGTGTTCAGTTCGTACATTCATAGCGATTGAAACGTGAAAAATGAAACGTGATGCGTGATGCGTGATGCGTGATGCGTGATGCGTGAATGATCCGGTCACGCATCACGTTTCACGTTTCACGTTTCACGCATCACTTCTTCGCAAGCAATTCCGCAATGTGCATCGTACGCGCGTGACAGGACCCGCGGCTCAATCCCCCGCCGATGTGCATCAAACATCCCACATCACACGCCACAACCACATCAGCGCCGCTTTTCTCAATGCTTTCGATCTTGTCGTCCAGTATGCCTCCGGAAATTTCGGGATACTTTATCGAGAACAATCCCCCAAAGCCGCAACACTGATCTGCGCGCTCGAGTTCAACCAGCTCGATTCCTTTTACCGCCGCGAGCAGGGCTTGAGGCGCGGTTTTGACTTTCAGCTCCCGCAACAAATGACACGACTGATGTAATGCGACTTTGCCTTCACCGGACACGCCGGCGTCTTGAATTCCCAAGACGTTGACGACGAACTCGGTGAATTCGTACGTCCGTGACGCCAGAGCTTCGGCGCGTTTCACCCACTCAGACTCATCCTTCAAAAGCTCCGGGTAGAACACTCGCACCATACTCGTGCACGAACCCGAGGGCGCAACGACATACTCGCTCGTTTCGAAGATGCTTATGAACCGTTTTGCAAGATCCCGGGCCTCGCTTTGATACCCGCTGTTGAACGCGGGCTGTCCGCAGCAGGTCTGCGCCTCGGGAAAGTCGACGTCGACTCCGAGCTTTCGCAGCAAGCGGACCGTGCTGACTCCGACTTCCGGGAAGAACTGATCTATCAGGCACGTAATGAACAGCGAGACTTTCATTACTCGTCAACCCTCGCGCAACGTTGATGGATCGAACAGCAGCGGAAAGAATCGGCCGGTCATCGGTTGTCCGGTTGGAATCGCAGGCACGCCTTCAAGCGGCGGTGCATCGGAAGCCGATCTGACTCCATCCCGGAACACGTTGACGACTGACGCGCGCCGCGGGCCCGCAGTGCGATTCTCGTATGACCCGTGAACCATCAGGGGATGATGGAACGACGCTTCGCCTTTCTTCATCTCCACGGCCACAGGCTTGAAGCCCGCCTTTTGCTCTTCGGTCAGCACGTCATTTATCGCTTCCATGTCGTCCGCAAGACCGGTAATAGGCAACAGCGGCCAGCGATGACTTCCCGGCACATAATGCACGCAGCCGTTCTCTCGCGTCGAATCATCGAGGCCGATCCAACAGGAAAGGTGCTGCATCGGACTGGTGCGAGTCCAGTATGAATAATCCTGATGCCATGCTACGACACCGCCGTGATGAGCGGGCTTCGAGAAGAGCTGATCGTGCCAGAATCGCACCGGGCCTTCGAGCAACTGCGACGCCGGCACCGTGAACGCCGGGTTCCACAACAGATCGTGAAACGCCGACGTTACCCGCCACGCGCCGAGCGCGTGAAACAGCGTCCTGCTCGGATCCGAAGACTCGTTCGAGTGATACTCATAGAACAAATGATTCCCTTCGTGCTTGGGGTCGAGAAGCCCGGACAACTCCGCACGCAACACGTCGACCTGTTCGTCCGTCAGTACGCGAACTCCCGTGAGGTAACCTTGTTCTCCATAGAATTCGACTTGCTCGTCCGTCAGCCGATATGGCAACCACTCCTCGGGCGATTGAGGAAGCGTGAAGAGTTTCGAGACTGGTTCGTGCCAGGCTGAGAGGTCTTCGATCATTACGAGTAAATGAGACTCAAAACATCGAGCGGTCTGATACCTGAGAGACGTTCGTCGGGCTAATCGTATCATCGGGACCCAGCGTATACTGGCTCGACGCCAATCGCGCTTGAGCGCGCGCCACGTCGCGAAGAGTGATGATCCCGAGCAATCGAGTGTCATCGACTCTGGAAACTACCGGCAGTTGCGATAACTCGCGCTGCGCAAGCTTCAACACCACGGTATCGAGCGTCTGCTCGGGATGCGCGTGAACAACCTTCCTGGTCATCACATTCGCGATCCACTCGTCCTGGCGGCCGTCGGCCTCGAGACGCCTCAGATCGCCCGTCGTGATCAATCCCACCATCTTGCCATCGTGCAAAACCGGAAATCCGTTGAACTCGAGCCTGCCCACGATACCCAAAGATTCCTTCACAGTGATGTCGTCAGGAAGCGTGACTACCTCCTGCGTCATCACCGAAGCCGCGGTGATTCCCGACAACACGTCAGTCCTGGGCGCGGGTCCCATGTGAATTCCATCCTGAAACATGAACGCTTCGTAGATCGAAAGCGGTGTCAGCCGCGATGCCACCGCGTACGCGATTGCGTTGGCGATCATCAACGGCAGGATGATCTCGTAGTTGTACGTCATTTCGAATATCAACAGAATCGATGTTATCGGCACTCGAATAACCGCCGCGAACATCGCACCCATTCCAACTAGTGCAAAACCACCGCGCGCAATCGTCGCGGCTGGATCGATGTATATCAAACCGTGCCATACCAGGGCGCCAAGCATCCCTCCCACAAACAACGACGGTCCCAGAACGCCGCCTGACATTCCCGATCCGTAGCTGAATGCCGACGCCAGTATCTTCGCCACCATCAACGCAAGCACCGCTTTCAGCACAAGCTGGTTCTGCCCGCTCAGCACCGTTCCGAGAAAGTCATAGCCGAGGCCCAACGCGTGCGGTTGCCACAAACCGATGGCGCCGATGATCACTCCGCCGATGGCCGGCTTTGACCACGACGGAACCTGCAAACGATCCCGAAAGGCAAAGCGCAGCCATAGAATCAGCTTTGAAAAAACGACGCCGACGAAGCCCGCGCACACCCCCAGCGCCGCATACGCCACCAGTTCCTTTGGGCTGTTCAATGCATAGACATTCGCGCCTCTGAACAGCGGAAACGGACCCAGCAACCAGCGCTCGATCGTGGCTGAGATAACAGCCGCGATCACAATCGAAGCGGCCAGCTTTTGATTCAGGTCTCCGATGATCTCTTCGAGCGCAAACGTAACCGCCGCGATCGGAGTGTTGAACGCCGCCGCGATTGCCGCGGCCGCGCCCACCGGAAGCTGGTTCATTTGCTTGCGGCGCGGAATCGAAAACATCCGCGCGATCGAGTGCGACAAAGCGGCGCAAATCTGCACCGTCGGGCCTTCGCGCCCGAGGCTCGCTCCCGAACCAACGCACAACGCTGAGATCACGGCTTTGCCGGCTGCGACTCGCATCGGCACGCGCCCATAGTTCATCGTAAAGGCGATTTTTACCTGAGGGATTCCGCTGCCGCGCGCTTCGGGCGCGAAATAGTAAATCAACAGACCCGCCGCCAGCCCGCCAACCGTCGGGACAATCAGAATCCAAATAGTGCGGCTTGGTCCCTCGATAGCGATCGCACGCTCGATCAGGTTCGCGGAGATCAGCTTGATTAGGAGGTGATAACTCACCGCGACCAGCCCGCAGGCTATTGCGATCGTAATAGTCAGTACGAAATATTTTTGATTGTTTGGGAGGCGCAGCCGCTGGAATATTCGAGTGGCGCCGATTTCTACTCGTTGCCACCTCTTGATGATCGCCGCTTGTTCCACCTGCACCTTAGCCGGATCGTTGCCGATTAGGGATTCCTGCTCCCTGTGTTAAGCACGATGATACATCAACCGGTTGTTGAGAGTACAAGCTTCAGCTTGCTCTTCTGTTTAGAGTACAAGCTTCAGCCTGCTCTTCTGTTTAGAGTACGAGCTTCAGCTTGCTCTTCTGTTTAGAGTACAAGCTTCAGCTTGCTCTTCTGTTTAGAGTACAAGCTTCAGCTTGCTCTTCGGTTTAGAGTACAAGCTTCAGCTTGCTCTTCGGTCGCGCGAATGTCAGAGGCAAGCTGAAGCTTGTACTCTGAACACGTTTATTGTCGAACATTCGCGGCAACCTTCAACTCATTCGCAACCTTCTTCACACCCGGAACACCTTGCGCAACACGCTCGGCCAGCAGTTGCTCCGCTCGAGACCTCACCGTGCCCGCCAAAGTCACCGCCCCGTCGTCGGCTCGTATCTGCATCGTCTGCGTATTGAATGCGTTTGTTCGAAACAGATCAAACTCGACGCGCTTCGCAAGGTCGGCGCTTGAATCGCCGGGCGAACTACCGGCAGCAGGAGGCTCCATCGCCGCTTGTGGATTCGTGACCGCCAGGTTGTTTGTCACACCCGCGACGCCGTCAACCGCGCGCGCGGTTTGTTCGGCGCCGCTTTTTTGAGCGGGTGTCTCTACTGATCCGGTTAGCGTGACGACGCGGTTATCGACTTTCACATCGATGCTCTTACCGCCGAGTTCGCGGCTATGCGTGAGCGCCTCGAGTATCGCAACTCGAATCTCGAGATCTTCCACGTGAGCACTTTCACTCGATGGATGCGCCGCCGGATCGACAGCGATCTCGTTCTTCACATCAGTCACACCGGCGGTGTCGCGAGCGATCTCGCCCGCGAGCGACTTTGCGTCTTCCGAAGGCACCTGCCCCGTGAGCGTGACCACTCCCTCGCTCGAGTTGACGCCGATGTCGAATCCGGCGAGTCGCTTCGAAAGACCGAGCGCAGTCTTCACCTTTCTCGAAGTCGCCGCGTCACCGCTTGAGGAGAACAGCGAACTCAATCGTTCCGGCTTTTTCCATCCATGATTGTAGACGTAATACGCGACGCCGCCTCCGATGAGGAGCACGATCGCTATCACAACAAGTCTGCGCATGATTTGACCTCCGCCTCGCGCGTTCAGCCGCGAATGATATCACGCCTCGCGCGAGAACTGACTCTATGCCGGGATTTCGTAAATGCGATACGTCTTTGTACGGCGACCACCGATCATCTCAGCCGCGCGATTCATCATCACGTTGTTCTCGAGCACCCAACTCATCTCGCCGGTGGGAAAACCGGCAGCCGGCCCGCGGCGATATATCTCGTCCAGTAAGACCGAACCCAGCCCGAGGTTCTGAAATTCGACTATGCCTCCCATCGTGATGACGCGGATCGTACTGATCCCTCGCGAATGCCATAACAGCTTCAGCAAGCCCAGCGGCAGCAATCGTCCATTGATCTTTTTGAGCGCCCGATTCAGATCGGGCACCGCCAGCAGGAATCCCACCGCGCGAGGCTTGCCGCCGTCGATCACCTGTTCGGCGATCAATACTACTCGCGGATCGACGATCTGCTTCAGGTCTTTCGCCAGATGATCGAACTCTTCTTCGCTCATCGGCACAAATCCCCAATTGTGGCTCCACGCATCGTTATACACTTCACGGATTATCGCGACTTCATTTCTGAAATCTTTCATGTTGACGGTGCGAACGCTGATGTTTGTCTTCTTCCTCAGCCGCTCGGCCACGCGCTGAAGCTTGTTCGAGTGATTGAAATATTCCGCATCGATGTCATAGGCATAAAGGTCCATAGCTTTCTTCATGCCGTAGCCTTCAAGCAACTCGGCATAGTAAGCCGGGTTGTAGGTCATCATGATCATCGGGTCCAGATCGAAGCCTTCGACAAGCAAGCCGCATTCGTAGTTAGTCGAAGGATTCACCGGCCCCTGCATCACCTCGGCGCCATGCCCCCGAAGCCAGTCTCGCGCGCCATCGAGCAATGCCCGAGCAGCCTCCGAATCGTTCTCGACTTCGAAGAACCCAAAGAATCCACAGCGTTCTTGATGAAATTCGTTATAGGCGCGATTCAGGATCGCCATGATGCGCCCGACGATGCGCCCATCGCGCTCGGCGAGAAACATCTCGACATCCGAGGTCTTGTAGAAGGGATGACGCGCGGTGTTGAGAATGTCTTTCTGAGCCATCCTCAGCGGCGGCACCCAGTGAGCGTCTCTTCGATACAGTCGATATGGCAGTTCGAGAAACGCCCGACGATCGCGAGCGTTTGCGGCCGTCCTCACACGCACACCATGTGTTGATGACTCGGTCATTCGGTTCACAATCGATCAGTCCGATTTCGATTTTCACAAGACTCGCAACGTTGCGCTGGCCAGACGCGCATTATATGGAGGCTATAGCGCTTGAACAACTCGAATGCTGGCTATTGCCGGTGTGCCTTTCGCGCAGGACTTTCAACAGCAGCGATAAGTCATTGTGTGAAATACCACCCACGGCAGTGGGTGGATCGTTCACGTCCGGCCTACAACGAGACGCCTCGAGACTCATCTCCCGAATCCCACCCACGGCAGTGGGTGGATGGTTCAGGCCCAGCCTACCGACAACGAATCGGATATTCCCGTTTTGACTCTCCCTCTCCCTCTCTCCTTTCCCTCGCGCCGCGAGGGAGAGGAGAGAGAGAGTCAACAATCAGAAAAGAAAAGGCACAGGGCCTCGGCTGTAGGCTAACCTGAACGATCCACCCACTGCCGTGGGGCGGGATTCCCGCTTCACATTCTTTCTGCGATTACTTGAAACGCGAACACTCACGCTCCTTCATGCCCCTTCGTTGACCCGCTTCGAATCCACAGCGTAAGATTTCCTCTTTGCCTGACCGGAAGAAACCCGTCATGGATGACCGCACACTAAAGACACTCGAGTTCGACGCGCTCGTCAGCCTTCTGGCGCGGCATGTTCAGTCTCCGCTTGGGCGCAAGCGGGTCGCGGCGCTCATTCCGTCGGCTGATCGCGAGCACATCAATCGCGAGCTTGATCGCACAACCGAGTGCGCGGATTACGTGACCACGGGCGGCGCGTTTGGCCTGGGCGAGCTCGACGATCCCGAAGGCTCGCTTGGCGAACTTCAAGTTCAGGGCACCAGCATCGAGCCTCGACAGATCCTCGAGCTTCAGCGATTGACCTCGGTCGCGACGGATGTTCGCGCTCAGTTCTCAGATCCCGAAATCAAGGCTCGTTATCCCGGGCTGTCGGCGATCGCGGCAACGATTCCAGATCTTCGCAGGATGCTTGCTTCGATTCGCGGAAAGATTCTACCGACCGGAGAAGTAGACGACAGCGCAAGCCCGGCTCTCCGGCGCATTCGCCGCGAGATCAATGATCGACGCTCGCGCATCTATCGCAATCTCGAATCGCTGATGCACGAACGCGTGCCGACGGCGATTCAGGAAGACATCGTCACGATCCGCAACGGGCGCTTCGTGATTCCGGTGCGCACCGACTTTCGAGGCCAGGTGCCCGGGGTGATGCACGGGCTGTCGTCGAGCGGCCAGACAACCTTCGTCGAGCCGCTGACGATCATCGATCAGAACAACGAACTGGTTCGACTGCGAGAAGAAGAAGAGATCGAGATCGCGCGAATCCTTTTGGAAATAGCCGAAGCGTTCCGCGCGAACCTTCCCGGCATACGGGCTTCGGCCGAAGCGCTCGGCGAAATCGATTTCACGCACGCGAAAGCCCGGCTCTCGGCTGAATTCAAGTGTGTGCGACCAGAGATGACCACTGCGCGCGAGGTTGTTCTCGAAGCCGCGCGTCATCTGTTGCTCGAGCATTCGCTAAAGCAACAAGGCGCGCGCGTCGTGCCTATCTCGCTCGAGATGGATGACGCTCACCAGACGGTTGTCATAAGCGGACCGAATGCCGGAGGTAAAACAATAGTCGTAAAGACCGTCGGGTTGATCGCGCTGATGGCACAAGCGGGGCTGCACGTTCCCGCGACTCGCGCGACGCTGCCGGTGTTCGCGCAAGTGCTCGCGGACATCGGCGATCAGCAATCGATCGCCGCGAATCTATCGACATTCACCGCTCACATGCGCAACATCGCCGAGATGGCCGAGCAGGTCTCACCGCCCGCGCTCATCCTGATGGATGAAGTAGGAACCGGAACCGATCCCGACGAAGGCGCGGCGCTCGGAGTTGCGGTCGTCGATTTCTTCAAGCACGCGGGCGCAACGACGATCGCGACGACTCACTACAATCCGCTGAAGACATGGGCGTCGCAAGAGCCGGGCGTGCTCAATGCGTCAGTCGAATTCGATGAAGCGACCCTGCGCCCAACGTTTCGCTTGATAGTCGGAGTCGCCGGCGCATCCTCGGGATTGGAGATCGCGCGGCGAATGAAGCTTCCCGATGAGATTATTAATAGAGCAAGCGAGCGCATCGATCCGGCTCACGTTGAAGCGAATGCCTATCTGAAACATCTCAAGCAACTCGTCGATGGACAGGAGAGCTTGCGCGCGGCGCTTGAAGAAGAACGGGAAGTGACCGCCGACAAATACGCGAAGCTCGATCTTGAGTTTGCGCGCCGCGAGGTTGATCGCCAGCGGGACTACGAATCGCAACTCGCTAACGTAATTCGCGACTTCACCGCCGAGAGCGAACGCTTGCTTCGAACCGTCAACGATCGAGTGGCCGCCGCCCGCTTGAAGAAAGAGACAGACGCGCGTGGCGCCGAGTTGAGGCGTTCGGCCGCGGTGAGGCTTCGCAAACAAGTTTCAAGCTCACCGGTGGTTATCGCTTCGGTCGCGACAACCGAATCTGCTCCGACGAGTGAATTTCAAATCGACACAGGAGAAATTCACGAACGGGATCGCGTCAGGATAAAATCGTTCGGCCAGGAAGGCACAGTCGAATCGATCAGCGACGGCGAATACACGGTGCTGGTCGGTTCGCTCCGGTTTCGCGCGAGCCGCAACGACCTTCAACTTTTGAAGGCCGCCGCGCCTCAAGCATCGTCACCCGCCACTCGCCTGCCGAAGGGGGTGAGCGCCGACGTAGATGTGGACGAACACTTCTCGCCGGAGATCAACGTGATTGGCTCAACGGTGGATGAAGCAGTCGATCGAGTAGACAAGTTTCTGGATGAAGCGGTGATGGCGGGCGCGGAGAATGTGCGAGTGATTCATGGTCACGGCAAGGGCGCACTGCGAAGAGCGATTGCGGAACTTCTGACGGGTCACGCGCACGTTGAGAGATTCACTGCAGCGCCGGCCAATCAGGGCGGCGCCGGCGCTACAATTGTAGACTTGAAAAAGTAATCGGGGAGCGAAAAAGCCAATCCCCAGCAACACAGAGAATAAAGGCAGATGACTTGGGCATTCAACAAGTGAATGAGGATTCAAATGAACCTCGCGAAAACGTTTCGCAAGGGCTGCCGTCGGGCGTGAAGCTCGTACGAACACTCCGAGCGGACTCAGGCTTGATCGGGCGCATCGCATGGTCACCGGACGGGCGGCTGTTAGCATCGCCATCTTCTGACAAGACGATTCGGTTGTGGGATTTTGAGACGGGCAATTGCCTCCGTGTGTTGGAAGGACATCGAGAGCCGGTCTATTGCGTCGCCTTCGACCCATCCGGCCGTATTCTGGCGAGCGGGAGCGGTGACAACAGCGTTAAGCTATGGATGACGGACGGCGGAGCGCTGCTTCGCACGCTGAAAGGGCACGGCAGGCCAGTTCTTAGCGTCGCGTTTGAGCCAGAGGGGATTCTTTTGGCCAGTGGGGCTGGTGGTGGAAAGTGCAAGCTATGGTCAATGGCTAATGGTAAGTTAACGCGCACGCTCTACGATGGAGTCGGACAGATTAACGAAATCACCTTTGATCCTGTCGGTCACTCGCTGGTCTGCGCAAGCGGGGACAAGAGAGTCCGGTTCTGGGAGATTCCTGGAGGTTATCTGCGCACCATTATTGGTTTTCCAGAGTATGCTTGGAGCGTCGCCTTTGATACCCAGGGCCGAATGTTGGCCATCGGGATCGGCGACAATACGGTGATGCTGGTAGATACCAAGGGCCGAGATGCAAGTGGCCCCGAGTTTCGGCGCACACTAGAAGGACATACGGATGCGGTCTACTCCGTTGCGTTTGTGTACAACGGAACGCTTTTGGCGTCCAAGGGGGGCGACCACACCATTCGCCTCTGGGAAAGCACCACTGGCACGTGTGTGGCCATCATTCCAGAGCCAACAAGCGCATCGAACTATTTTTCCCCCGGGATCGCCTTTCATCCGCGCCTACCCCTCCTCGCCGCGGTCGGTTCGGATCCCGACACGCCCACGCATAAATGGGATCGGCTCATCCACATCTTTGAACTGGACGTTGCCTTTCTGCTGGCACAGACCTCTGCGATCCAAACCAGCCACTACGTTAACGCAAAGGTAGTAATGTTGGGTGATACGGGAGTCGGAAAGTCGGGCCTTAGCATGGTTCTCAACGGTCAGCGGTTTGTCGCAACTGATTCTACGCCGGGTCGGAAGGTCTGGACGCTCCAGTCCGAAGAGGTGGAAGTAGGAGGCAAAGTGAAACAGACCCGCGAGATGCTGTTGTGGGACCTGGCCGGACAACCGGGTTATCGCGTGATCCATCAGTTGCACCTCAACGAAGTGGCCGTCGCGTTGGTTGTGTTCGATGCGCGAAGCGAGACCGATCCACTGGCCGGGGTGCGTCATTGGGAACGCGCGCTGCGGCTGGCCCAGCAACGCCAAGGGACGTCGGCAGTACCGATGAAAAAGTTCCTGGTCTCGGCGCGCACTGATCGCGGCACTGTGTCGGTGAGCAAAGAGCGGCTGGCATCGTTGCTTGAGGAGTTCGGCTTTGATGGGTATTTCGAGACCAGCGCCAAAGAAGGCTGGCAGATCAACGAACTGCGGCGGGCGATTCAGGACGGCATCCCTTGGGAGTTTCTCCCCGAGGTCTCGTCGTCGGTTTTATTTGCCGATATCAAAGCCTTTCTGCTCGACGTCAAAAAGACTGGACGGCTGGTTGCACAGACGAGTCACCTTTATGACGATTTCGCCGCGGCTCATTCCGATGTAGTCGCAAGCGAACCGAATCTGCGCGATCAGTTCGACACTTGCATAGGCAGGTTGGAAAACCGCGACCTGATTCGCCGCTTGAGTTTTGGCGGCTATGTGCTGCTACAACCAGAACTGCTGGATGCCTACGCCTCGGCGATGGTCAATGCCGCCAAGGAAGAGCCGGATGGACTCGGTTCAATCGCGGAAGACGCGGCGCTAGCCGGTCAGTTCTTCGTGCCCAAGGAGCAGAAGATCGCAGAGCGCGGACAGGAACAGTTGCTCTTGCACGCAACGGTTGAGGAGTTGGCGAGGTACGACCTCGCCCTGCGAGAAAGCGCCGCCGACGGTCGTTACCTGGTTTTTCCGTCGCAATTCAATCGCGACTACGAAGACGCGCCGGAGCCAAAGGGCAAGGCGCTCGCCGTTACGTTTGATGGTCCGGTGCAAAGTCTCTACTCGACGCTGGCGGTGCGGCTTGGTCACAGCGGGCTCTTCACCACGGGCCGCGCAGAGATGTGGCGCAACGCGGCGGTCTTCACTGCGAAGGCTGGCGGGAAGTGCGGCCTGTATCTCCACGAATTCGCCGAAGCCCGCGGTCGGCTCTTGATCTTCTATGACCAGCAGAGTGGACAACAGCCGAGCGACGAGACGCGATTCCACTTCGAGGAGTTCGTCCTTGCTCATGCCCAACGCCGCGCGCTGGATGGCACCATAGACCTGGTGCGGTTCTTTGTTTGCGATAACGGTCATCCAGTGCCTGACGACTACGTGAGGCTGTTGCGCGATCAGGGCAAGAGCGTGTTCGATTGTCCCTGTGGAGCGAGGGTGTCACTCGCCGAGCCGAAGGAGAGACTGCGCTTCGCCTCCAAGGTAGAAGCGATGGAGCAATCCGCCGACCGCCAGCGCGATTTCGAGATGTTCGTTGAATCAGCGCGAGGTGAGACGAGCACTCCGAGCTTCACGAAATGGGCGGGAGACGAGCGAGTCACACTGGCCATCGTCTTCACCGATGTTGTCGGATCGACCGCGTTGGGAGAAGAACTCAAGGACGACCGAATGAACGAAGTGCGGCGAGCGCACTTCGCCCAAAGCCGGAAGCTGATCGAAGCATGCAAAGGACGCGAGATCAAAACAATCGGAGACAGTTTCATGGCGGCGTTCCGCTCAGTGGAGAAGGCGCTAGACTATGCCAGAGCCTTGCAAGCCAATCCCGGCCATGCGCAAGTACAGATTCGTGCCGGCATTCACATCGGGCCGATGAGTGTTGAAGAGAATGACGTCTTCGGCGGCACGGTGAACTTCGCAGCGCGCGTCGTGGGCGCGATCAAAGGAGCGGAAATCTGGTTGAGTGACCAGGCTAAAAAGCACTTGGACAGCTCCGGGGCTCAACCGAAGCTAAACTGGGAACAGCACGACGGAGTGCAGATGAAGGGCTTCATCGGCGAGTTTACGCTTTGGTCGCTGAGCGGTGAGACGAACTGAACAGACAATAGAACTTCAGAGTTCGGCGTTCAGAGTACAACCTTTAGGTTGCTCTTCCAGGGTACTCATCGCCACTAGCAAGCTAAAGCTTGTACTCTGAACGCGCGTGCTTAACCGAGAACGCGTTCATTACTTAGGTTGGTACACCGGAGAACTCGCGCTTGCCGCCTGCCCCTTCAGATCTTCGCCGCGCACTCCATCAATAGTTGCGTAGAATGAAACTCGGCCCGTCCTCGCATAAGTCACCGGACACGCAGTCGCAGAAAACGACTTCTCATCCGCGCTCACAGTCAACACAAAGCGATAACCGCTGCCTTCGCCGTCTTCAATGTCCTTCGGGACGCCGCCAAGTCTTATCAACTCCGCAAGCGACGCGTTCTTTCCTTCGAACTTGTGCGAATAGATGATCTCTGCACCAATGATTCGCTGAAGCATCTCGTAAGCTTCGCTCTCGTTGACCAGCATCCGGCTGTTGAAGAAAAAAGCGCGGCCCTGCGAGTTCACGAGCGTCAGCGTTTCCTGATCGCCTACGAGCCACTCGTTGCCGGCTCGAACCAATCCAACTTGCTGCGCGTCGCCAGAGCCGCCAAATTGCAGAGACACCGTAGCCGTCCGTCCGCTGATTTGCTCGCCCTTCGGTACGATATTCTCCGGTATGGCTGAGAAGGTTCGCGCGAAATCCGGTTCGAGATCCTGAAGCTCCGCGGGCGTGAGTCCTTCAACCGCGCCGCGATAAACCGAATATCGAAATCCCTCGACGTAACGCTTCGACTTCAGCGCGCGATAGAACGTGACTACCGTATCGCTCGGCGACAAGGCTTTTTGCTGAGCGGCGCCGCTCAGGGCGATGGTTATGATTGCGAGTGTGGCTGTAAAACTTCGCTTCATAGTTGAAGGATTGCTCCGCCTTGGATTCTCGTGGGGACTACACCTGCATGCATGAATGCTTGACAATCAGTTTGCCCTTTTCCACTCTTTCAACAGCTCAGGAAAATATTTCAACTCCACGCCGCACGCCCAAGCCGCACCCCAGCGGGGTGCAATGTTCGTGCTCGCTCCGATGGAACTTTCGATCTCGGCGCGTAGCACCCCGCTGGGGTGCGCAATGCACTTGACGCTCTTCTATAAACATTCAACTCCTCCGGAGTTGCACAAGAAAAATATGAAGTCTGCGGGTCCTTTCTTGTGATCCTGCCGCGGCTATCTTTGACACTACCTTGCGAGACGCTCGGCCTCGCCAGTCAATATAAGATCGCGCCACTTCTGTTTCAAGATTAATGACCGACTTCGGAGCGCACCTGCAAAGTATGCCTGCCGAAGTTCGCATCATCACGCTCTGGGAAGTCACTTCGATAATGCGCGCCTCGAGACTCACCTCGCGACAGGGCCGCTTCGGCAACAAGTCGCGCAAGCGTGACAAAATTCCATGAGCGAGTATTCAATCTGCGAGCGGCGATCTCTTCCAGTGCTTCAACCGCCGCCTTGAGTCCCGCCGCGTCACGCACAATTCCAACCTCGTCCCACATCACGCCTTTCACTTCCGCGCGAGTGCCGTCGTCGATCCGCCAGTCAGCCGCCTCACCGAAGTCCCAATCGCGCGGCTCCACTAAAGCAACGGTATCCGGCGCTTCGTTTGCCGCGGTCGCGCCGGCTCGCGCGCCGAACACGAGTCCTTCGAGCAGTGAGTTCGACGCGAGCCTGTTAGCCCCGTGAACGCCGGTGCACGCGACTTCTCCAGCGGCGTAGAGTCCTGCGATTGATGTCCGGCCCGACATATCAGTCCTGACGCCTCCCATCGCATAGTGCGCGGCCGGGCTCACTGGAATCAGATCGCGAGTGATGTCGATGTTGTAAAGCAAACACGTGCTCAAAATCTTGGGGAACCGCGCACGCACAACTTCCCGATCGAGATGACGCATATCAAGCCACACCGAATCAGATCTCGTTCGCTCCATCTCAAAGTGAATCGCGCGGCTTACGATATCGCGTGGTGCGAGCTCGGCTCGTTCGTCATAGCCAGTCATAAAGCGTTCGCCATGCGCATTGATCAGCAATCCTCCTTCGCCGCGCATTGCTTCGGACAACAAAAATCTCGGCGCGTTTGTAACATTCAATGCGGTAGGATGAAACTGAATAAACTCCATGTCAGCCATCACCGCGCCCGCCCGATAAGCCATCGCCTGTCCGTCACCCGTGGCGACATCGGGATTCGTCGTGTGCAGATAGAGCTGTCCCGCACCGCCCGTTGCCAGCACGGTGGCGCGTGCGTAGAGCGCGCGAATATTGAAGGTCACCGGGTCGACGTAAGTGACTCCGACACAGCGGCCTTCGTTGACGATCAGCGATTGAGTGCAAGCATGAGGAAGGAGCTCGATGTTTGAAAACTTCTTCGACCAGGCCACGAGAGCGCGGACGATCTCGCGTCCGGTGGCATCCCCGCTCGCGTGCAGAATTCGTGACCGCGAGTGCGCGGCTTCACGAGTGAAAGCAAGCTGCCCGTCTTCGCGATCGAACTTGGCGCCGTGCTGGATCAACTCGGTGATGTAACGCGGGCCTTGTTCGACGAGCACCGCGACCGCGTCGGGATCGCAGAGCCCCGCGCCCGCGTCGATCGTATCCTGATAATGAAGCTCGATCGCATCGTCATCGCTCAGCGCGACGGCAACGCCGCCCTGCGCGTATTCGGTGTTGGACTCAGTGATTTGATCTTTGGTTAGAACGGCGACCCGGCCATATTGGGCGAGCTCGACCGCGGCTCGCAGCCCGGCTACGCCGCTTCCAACGACAATGAATGCATTCGGCATTTTCCATTTTCCATTCCCCATTTGTTATTTGTCATTGATGGTCCCAGAGGTCGACGGGTGAGGTGAGAGCCTTAAGCCGATCATCGCCTTCTAAGGCGGGCAGTTTTCACCGATGAAGTGAAGATTCGACAAAGCTCGCGATTCTCATCCATAATGCCCGCCAGTAGTTCGCTTTTGAGCAGCTCACTCTGCTCGATCATTTGCAGCCAGATCGAGGTTTCGTTTAGTTCTTTCAATACAACTCCTGACTTGTGAACAAAGTCCGCATGACGTCTTTACGGCCGCTTTCAACCTGTAGCTCTTCGCTCTTCATAACGTAGTTCCAGCCGTAGGAGCGGAGACTTTCGGGTAAACGCCAAATGACAAATGCAAAATCGAAAATGAAAAATGGAAAATGCCTCCGGTCCTACAGGTTCACTTCCTGGAGTCCTTCTTCGAGGGCATTCTTTGCTTCAGCAGTTGAGCAATATCCGGGTGCTTTTGCTCTTCAGCATAGTCGGCAGCAGTGCGGCCGCCAGTGTCCTTGACCGTTGGGTCGGCTCCGGCGTCGAGCAGAATCCTGACGATCTCGAGTTGCCCGACAAGCGCGGCCTGCATCAGAGGCGTATAGTTGCCAGGCGTTCGATGGTTTACATTCGCGCCCTTACTTATCAACAACTCGACCGCTTCCTTGTTTCCCATCCCGCCGGCATTCATCAGCGGAGTAACTCCCGAGTTATTCGGCGCGTCTACCTCGGCCCCGGCTTCGACCAATCGGCGCACTTCAAAATTGTCACCGCTGTTTACCGCGCGAAGCAGAGCCGTGCTTCCATCGACGTCTTTGGTCTCAATCGACGCTTGCGGTGCGGCGACCGCGTTTTGATTCGACGGCGAAGCCTTGCTGCAACCAAGTAACGAAAGCGACACCAGCAGCATGAGCATAGTGAACTTGCACATTCTCCACTCTCCTTAATATGACATCCGTTTAGTATCGATCGCTGAATTTATCACACTGCCCCGCAGGTATAAAAACCACTGCTTGCTTTGCTACTCATTTTCTCATTCTTCCGGGATAGCTCTCGCGGATTTGGTGACTATCAATCAGCGCGATATAATGTGCCGCCGCAATCGCAGCAGCACCACGAACCCAGGAAAGGAACATCATGGACCTGAATCTCACAACATCAGAGCAGGCGTTTCGCGATGAGTTCCGCGCATGGCTTGGCTCAAACATTCCCGCGGAGTGGGATCCGGCAGCCGCTCACGATGAGGATTCCCGCCAACGCTTCGACTTCCTGCGCGCGTGGCAGAAGAAAATGTTCGAAGCGGGATGGGCCGGCATTCATTGGCCAAAAGAATACGGCGGCCGCGGCGTGACTCTGATCGAACAGACCATCTTCATCGAGGAGATGGCTCGCGCTGCCGCGCCTCCGCTGATCAACGTGCTCGGGCTTTCGTTGCTGGGACCGACGTTGATTGCGTACGGCACCGAAGATCAGAAGCAACGTTTTCTTGCGAAGATCCTCAGCGCGGATGAGATCTGGTGTCAGGGCTATTCGGAGCCGAACGCGGGTTCGGATCTCGCGGCGCTCCGTTCAGAGGCCGTTCTCGAAGGCGATCACTTCATCGTCAACGGTCAGAAGACCTGGACAAGCTACGGGCACTTTGCCGATTGGTGCTTTGCCGTGGTTCGAACCGATCCCGATGTTCCGAAGCACAAGGGGCTCACTTATATGCTTATCGATATGCACAGTCCGGGAATCACTGTGCGGCCCTTGAAACAAATGACCGGCGATTCGGAATTCAATGAAGTTTCGTTTCAGAACGTCCGTGTGCCCGTCGAAAACGTCGTCGGCCAGATCAACGGCGGATGGGAGATCGCCATCGCCACGCTGATGTTTGAACGGGGGACGCTTGGAGCGAGTCTTCAAATAACATTCAAACGGCAGATCGAGAGATTGATTGAGTTGTCTCGCACAACCGAACGCGACGGACGACCGGCAAGCGCGGATCCCATCATTCGGCAAAAGCTCGCGCAGATTTACTCAGAGATCGAAGTCTTTCGGCTGAATCAAATGCGCACCATCACTCGAATGAGCAAGAGCGGCGTGCCCGGACCCGAGGGCTCGATTCAGAAAATCTTCTGGAGCGAAATGAATCAGCGAATGCAACAAGTGGCAATGGAAATGCTCGGGCCATTCGGCCAGCTCACGCGTGAAAGCGCATATGCGGTCGATCACGGCCAATGGGCTCACGCGTATTTGCGATCTCGGGGCAACACCATTGAAGCAGGAACGTCCGAAATTCAGCGAAACATCATCGGCCACTTTGTGTTGGGATTGCCGAAGAGCTACTAAGCCGGTTTGCGCAAAGACGCCAGGACTCGCAAAGACCCAAAGAGGATAAGAAATGGAATTCGAACTAAACGAAACTCAGAAACTTTTTCAACGATCCGCACGCGAGCTCTTTGCCCAGGAGTGCCCGCCGGCTCTTGTGCGAGAGATGATCGAGAACAACGATCCGTACGCCGAACCGGTTTGGAACAAACTGGTCGAACAGGGCTGGACCGGCTTGATCTTCGCGGAAGAAGACGGAGGAATCGGCCTGGGCATGGTGGAGCTTGCGGTGGCATTCGAAGAGATGGGGCGCGCATTGGTGCCGGGCGCGTTTCTTTCGACGGTGGCGCTCGCGGGTTCGTTGATTGAGCAGGGATGTTCACCGGATTATCGCCGCGCGCGTCTGGAGGCGATCTGCGACGGCCGGGCGAAAGCGACAGTCGCGCTGCTCGAAAAGAGCGCGAGTTGGAACCCCGACGCTGTAAAGCTCTCAGCAACCCGAGTGGAAGGCGGCTTCAAGTTGAATGGCAAGAAGCTGTTTGTCGGCGACGCGGCTGTGTCAGATTTCATAATCACCGCCGCTCGCGCGGGTTCCGATCTCGTTCTGGCATTCGTGGACTCAAAAGCTCCGGGCGTGAAGATCACTCCAATGTCCGGCCTGGACGGTACCCGTCAGCTTTGCGCGGTTGAGTATCAAGATGTCGTCGTGCAATCCGAGGACGCAGTCTCCGATGATGCAAAAGCCCGGGCTGCGCTCGAGCACGCATTGGACGTTGCGACGCTCGCTTTGTCCGCGGAGATGGTTGGAGGCATGCAGTGGCTGCTCGAAGCGTCAGTCGAGTACGCCAAGACTCGCAAGCAATTCGGGAAGCCGATCGGCCAGTTCCAGGCGGTTCAACATCACTGCGCCAACATGCTGCTGATGACCGAAAGCGCGCGATCCGCGGTTTACTATGCCGCGTGGGTCATGGGCAATGACCCGAAACAGGCTCCCCTGGCCGTTTCCGTGGCCAAGACTTATGCCAGCGACAGCTATCGCGAGGTAGGAAACCTGGCGATTCAGGTTCATGGCGGCGTCGGCTTCACCTGGGATGAGAACATCCACTTTTACTACAAGCGGGCAAAGGCTTCAGAGTTGATGTTCGGAGACGCGACCTATCATCGCGAGAGAATCGCGAAACTGATCGTCGATCGCGCCAATGAACCGGCGAGCGCGGCGATCGGCGCGGCGGATTGATTCGAGGATTGAGGATAGAGGATTGAGGATTGACGATCGAGAATAGCTGATAGCGTTCGGATTCTCTGTCCTCAATCCTCAATCCTCGATCCTCAGCCCGTTGTTCATGAACGATCCTACGCCACACCTCGAACGGTTCGCCGGCTACGAACAAGCCTGCCGCGAATTCCAATTGGTCATCCCCGAGCGATTCAACATCGCGACGGCAATCTGCCGCCGGCATGCCGACGCGATTACTCGAATTGCGTTGAGCGAAGTGAAGGCGGGCGGCGTTAACACCTACACCTTCGGCGGACTCGATTTCCTTTCCGATAAATTCGCGACCGCGCTTCGCGAATTGGGAATCAATGAAAGGGATTCGGTAGCCGTCGTGCTGCCGCAGTCGGCCGCTCTTGCCGTCGCTCACCTGGGCGTGCTCAAGGCAGGCGCCGTCGTGGTTCCTCTATCGATTCATTTCCGGGAACAGTTGTTAGATCACGCACTCGCGGACAGCGGCGCCAAAGCCATCGTGATCGATGAGTCAATCTACGACCAGCTTGAATCGCGCGCCCGCCATGCTGTTTATCCCGCGACTCGTTTTGTGGTTCGAGATCTCCGGCCGCCGGCAACGAACGCCCGCTCACAGGACTTCTGGAGCGAGGTGGATCGCGCGTCATCGGACTTCGACACGGTGAAGATTGATTCCAGCTCAGCGGCGTTTATCTTCTACATCGAGTCGGATGGCGAGAGCAGTGGAATAGTGCACAGCCATCGATCAGTCGCCGCACAACTCGCCGCGTTCGAAATGTTCAACGATGTTCATGCTGAATCCGAGGCGGTGTTCTGGACGCCTGGCGACTGGTCGTCCGCGACCGTGTTACTCGGAACCCTGTATCCAGGCTGGTGGTACGGTTGCTCGGTTGTTGCGAACGCGGAGGAGGATCCAGCGCTGGTGATGCGATCAATCGAACAGTGTGAAGTCAGCAATATCTTCATGCCGGCATCATTCCCCGGGGCGCTCGGCAACTCTGAACCACAGCTTGGTGAAGGAAAGAACTTGAAGATCCGAACGGTTGTCGCCGAGACCATTCGCGGTAGTGGGTCCTTCGGAATAAGCGATCCGAACATTGCGCTAAACGAAGTATCCGGGAGCGCAGAGAGCGGATGGATATTCGGTATGTGCGCGCGATGGTTCGCGACTCCGGATGGTTCCGCCGGCCGGGCAGTGCCGGGGCGCTCAATTGATATCATCGATCACTCCGGGAACGTCCTTCCGCCGCGACAGGCCGGCCGCTTCGCAGTTCACAAGTCTGACCCGGGTCTGTTCGTCGAGTATCGTGGTAACTCCGCACGTACTGGGGCCTCTTTCATCGGCGACTGGTTTTTGACAGGCGATTGGGGATTCAGCGACGAGCAAGGAAACGTGTTTGTGACTTCGCGATCCGAGACTAGTGATGCTGAGGAGTGAGCCTGAAGCGTTACGGTTTCTAAGAGAGAGAGGCTCTGAAAATGATATCGGGTGTTAGGCGTTCGGCCGTGTGCCCAGAGCCTGAGACCTAACACCCTTCGTAACGCCCGTCGAAGAGGCGGATTCTTAGAGCGTTGTTACGTCGGATCATTAGCCAAGTCGCGTGCCAGAGGAAGATTGAGGATTGAGGATTGAGCAGTGAGGATTCGCAGACTACAATCTTGCTGCTAAGTGCCGCAGAGGCGCGAGTTGCTTCTAACCACGAGTGTACCCGGCTTTCAGAGGCCGTGGTCCATTTTGTTGGATTTCAAGGTTTTGAATTTGATCGTGTTCGCTTGTGGGATAGCAATTTCCCAGATGTGTGCAAGGCAGACTCCGCGTTACAGCTTAACGATCCGTCATCAGTAGAGTTTTTTGAGGTGAGTGTTCTGGAAGTAATGAGCGAGTATTTCTTCATGACCGTGCCCGCGATCAGCCATCACGGCCGCTCCAATCTGGCACAGCCCAACCCCGTGACCCCATCCCGCGCCGATGAGCGTGAATCTCGAAGGATACTTCGACGCTGACGCTTGCGATCGCACCACAAAGGCCGAGCTGTACAAGTGTGAACGCGACAGCGCGCGACGGATCTCGAGTTCCTTGCCGATTGCGAGAGTTCGCTTTTCACCGCTGATCTTCAATCTGATGATCCGCCCGGATTCTCCGCGTTCGAGAGGCACTAATGAATGAATCCCTCCGAAGTCCACACCCAACCGGGAATGTAATATCTCACTCAATTCGTCTTGCGAATACTCGACACGCCAGCGATAAAAGTCGCGCGTCTCCTGATCAAACCCCGGCAGAATCTCAGCCAGCAGTTTCGCGTTGGGCATCGCGCAATACGCGAGAGGCGTCTCCACGATCCAGTCTTCGGCATTCGCTTCGACTGACAACGGCATCCGATGGCCGGGCGCTTCGCTGCCGGGGCCGTCGTAAATCGGCTTGAGATACGGCTGGTCCTGATCTTCCCAGACCGAGCTGTAGCTCTCGGTCATTCCGCCGCAGCTCTTGGAGTATCGTGTGTCGCATATATTCTCGCCGTACATCAGCAACTTGCCGCGGGTGTCGCGCACGGCGTCGAAAGCCGATTGCGCGAATGCCTTTGAAATGCCCTGGTATCTTTGGCAGTGATCGTCGGCACAAACGTCGAAGTTGTGGTGACTCTCGCGCCCGTACCATCGGATCAGCTCATCAGAATCGGCCGTGGCAACGTTAACGAGTCGTTCTTTTTCAGCAATCGTTGTGTTGGTTCGGATGAGCGGAGCAAGGAGCCAGCTTCGGGAAATTATCGCGTGCGCTCGCAGAAGCTCGCCAGGACTCGATGCGCTCATCTCGGAGGAGATCACGCTTGCCAGGTAAGCCTCGATCGGCAGCTCATTGATCACCGTCAGCGAATCGCCCTCCGGAATGATGATCAGCTTGCCCTGAAACTTTTGCGGCTCTTCGCGCTCCCAATGAAACCCGATCCCGATTCTGACTCCACGCACGGTAAACTCACATTCATCAATGCCGGCCGGTGCAAGGTTGATGCTTTCCGCGGACAGCGACGCCGCACCCTCGAGCTTTACAGCGCCTCGCTCTACACGCGCGGTGTACGAACCTGCGCGCATCGCGGGGCCGTCATCATTCACGAAGCTCCCGGCGAGATCGAATGACACCTCGCGCGCGCCGGTCAACAGGCCCACACGGATCACTGGCTCGCGATCGATCGTTACCATTCGGGCGCCTCCGCGTCGGGCAATGCACAGAGATCGTCAATCAACTCGTTAACCAATTCGCCGTTCATACTCACTTCAGAAAATATCCGCGCGACTTCCTTCTCTCCAATTCTTTCGTAGTGCTCGCGCTCGGGCACGACAACGACGCCCGCCATATCGATGGCGCCGGGGCTAACGACGAGCCGCGATTCGCCCTGCTCGAAAAATGATCGAGGCCGATGCTTCGCGCGTGGAAACAAATACCCACTCCACAGTTTGAGATCGTAAGTGAAAACGATGTTGATCAGGGGCTCATCCTTGTCAGTTTGAATGGCGAGCTCCTTGATCACACGATAAATCCACAGCGCCAACTCAGCGCGATTGCCGCCGCGAAACACCACCACGCTGCGTCCGCAGCCGCCGAGCGTGAACAACTCGAAGGTGTTGCGCGCGGTTTCATCGCAATAGGAGCAGTCCTCATCCAGCACCGGCTCGTCTTTGAAGAGATTCTCCTGGATCGGCAGCAGCCGGCGCGAGCACGCCTGAAAGTGAAGATGATCCGGAGCCGATGCGCCGCATTCGGGGCCGTTATACAAGACAAAGTAGCTCGAGCCGAGGTCCTTTGACAGCGACAGTAGCAACTCAACATTTCCCTGAATTCGCTGGGGAATGTGTTCGCGATGGATGATCGAAAGATGCTGATCGAGGATCGGAAAAGGATTGCACGTTATCACGAGATCATCCCCGTACGCGATTCCCTTCTCTCCGGGCGGCAGATTTTCCGGGCACAAAAAACACGAGCGGGCGCCAATGGACGCCTTATCAACTTGCGCGGCGGTGCTTCGAATCCGCCGAGGGTTATGTTGAACGACCACCTCGGAATCCTGGAGCCGGACGCGCTTCGTTTCGATCTGGCGGAAGGCTTCGTAGCCCTCAGTCAACTGAGGCCACGTCGCGAGTTGTTGATCGATCAACGCCGCCACGCGCGATTCAAGGCTGTCATCATCTTGATCAGCCTGATAAGCACGAAGCTCCTCGTCGTCGATTATCACTCTATTCCAATTCATGCCGATTCATTTTCTGCCGCGCCAGAATCTCGACCGTTCTCAGATGATCTTTGTACGCATCGTAGCGATTCGAAGTCGCCAGCGGAAGCGCCGCGTCGGAGTTCCCTTCCCATCGACGCGCATAATAGATTGATTCGTAGATCCGGCCGATTTCATATCGCCGGCTGACTTTCAACGCAACCGAATAGTCTTCTCCGTAACTCGCGTTTGGAAATCCGAGTTGCCTGAGCACCGGAACATAGAACGCGCGGGGCGCGCCGAGCCCGCTGATCCGCAGTGCGTTGTTGCGGCCGTTGTCGCGCGTCCACTCGCGATGATCGATCAAGCCCGGAGGAATCTCTTTCAGATCGAAGTCGACGATCGTGTACGACCCGATCACCATCGCGAAGTTGCCCTCATCGAATTTCGCAATGATTTTCGCGAGCGTGTTTTGATCCGCATACAGATCGTCGGAATCCAACTGCACCGCGTACTCGCCGCAATGATCCGAATGAATCGCTTCGTTCCAGCAACCGCCGATCCCCAGGTCCGTTCGCAATGGTTTGAGATGAACCAATCGGTTGTCGCTCTCTGCAATCTCCTGAAGAATCTCAGTAGTGCGATCCGTCGAATGATTATCGACGACGATCACGTTGAATTCGAATGACGAAAGCTGTGAGAGCGCGCTCGTCACCGCGTCTTTGATCGTTCGCTCGCGATTGCGAACTGGAATCACGATGCTCGCGCGAAGCGCGAATCGCTGATCGCTTCCAGGCCGAGTCTCAAACTCGGGAGTCAGATAGGCGTCGATGCGTTTCAAGTGCCGGGTGACGACGTCCTCTACTTCGATTTGATAGTCGCGCTTGCGAGGATCGACATAATCGAATTGGCGCTCGCCGCTGGCCCGGCGGTCGCGTGGGACGCGAGTGTACAGCGGCTCCGGTATTCGCAGGACCGAAGAGTCGATCGCGAGCTTGAGCCGAAGGTCATACCAGCCAGCCCATCGCAACCTGTCAGGGACGGGCCCGTGCTTCGCGACGGCCTGATCAATCGCGTGCTTCGAAATCAAAATCATCGAACCAAAATCAAAACTGTCGCGAATGCTGCCGAGTTGATAGTCAATGAGAGCGTGATCGGAAAGCGTGCCCGCGGCTTCGTCCTTGAAGTCCGAGTACACCACACCGGCGCCGGAGTCATCCGCTACTTGAATCATCCGTTCGACGGCTCTCGCGCCAATTTCAATCCGCTCACCCGGAAACACAACTAACAAGTAATCGCTCGTCAGCGAAGCGAGAATCTGGGCGGCGACTCTACCGCTGAAGAAGTCACCTGGGACAATCTGCGTTTCGAGATTCCCGGTCGCGCTGCCGTCCGCGTCGTGAACTTCGCCGACAACAATTAATCCGGACACAAGCGAGCTCGCGGCCAGCGCGTTTATCATCGAGCGCGAAGAGTCTCCTTCATAAGCGAGGGCTGCGGTTACGGTCGGCATACAGGCCTCGCCAGGATGAATCCGCTCATTCGATGCGCGCTCAGGAACTCGCGTACGTCCTGCTCGATCACTTTGCCGGCCGATCGCGCGGCGTTTCGAAGCAGAATCTGATTGCCACGGCGAATCAGGATTCCCGCGTGGAACACGTCGAGATGCTTTTTGGTTGAGACGAACATAATCACGTCGCCGGTCTGAATGCGTGAACTGACTTTTGCGAAAGTGCGCTTGGGAAAGCAGCGAAAGGTTGTGTGCTCCGGACGAATCCCCGGCACTCCGCTAAGCGTGCGAGTCTTTGTGATAGATTCGCCTCCTGTTGTGATGTCGGCCAGGACTCCTCGCTCGGCGTTTATTCGAAGCCAGTCGGTCATGAAGTGATTTCGCCGAAACCAGTCCACAGTCCCTTCCCGGTATCTCAGATCGCGCAGCGTTCGAGAGAAGCGAGAGGTCGTCTTCGAACACGCAATCGCAAGCACGATCTCGACATAAGTCACGCAGTCGAATTCATCTAAGGAACACCTGAACATCTCGCGTCGATCGGGTCCGCCGCCCAACGGATTTTCCAAATAAGCTCGGCCTAGAAACATTCGCGAAATCGAATCCGCGCGGGCTTCAAACGACTTGTGACGGCTTAGTCTGTGCAGCGCGCGCCGGGCTCCGCGAGTGTCAAACCCAACCGGCCGGATAAGTCGCTTGCGAGTCTTGTTCATCGAAGCTGCAACTCACATCTCCACTGCGTCGTCACCCAACTGCTCGCGAGTCAGGCGAATGATTACCTGCTCGAGCGATTCATCACTGCCGCTGAGGATGAACGCGCTGCTCGCCTCCGACCAGTCGAATTTGAAACTGGACATTCGCGCCGAAAGCCAGAGCTGGCGGACCGATGAATTCGGACTGAGGATGAATTTGCGCGATTCGTCTTCTTCAAACGTCACCGTTAGCACGCCGCCCTCCACCTCCACATCGATGTCACGCTGTTCAGCAAGCTCACCAAACGCGCGCTCGATCTCGAGAATCGTCTGCTCGGATTTCTCTTTGAACTCCCCCTCGTTGATTCGTTCGTTCACGTTACTCTCCACTCAAACGACGAGCATTATAGACGATCGGAGTTTGGGTTCGCGTTGCTTGTCCGCCGCTCGGCGCGTCCGCTATCATCACTAGTTCTTGAAGTCAGGCAAAAGGAGATAATATGGAGAGGACTCTGATCTTAATCAAGCCCGACGCAATCGGGCGAGGACTGGCAGGCAATATCATCGCTCGCTTTGAGCAAAAGGGTCTGAAGATTGCCGGCATAAAATTCTTGAAGCTCACCGACGCGCTTTTGAACGAGCATTACAGTCATCTGGCGGACAAACCGTTTTTCGGCGGAACGAAGCGATTCATGCAATCGACACCCGTCATCGCAATTTGCCTCGAAGGGATTGATTGCGTGGATACTGCACGCCGGTTGTGCGGCATCACCAAGGCTCGCGAGGCCGCGCCGGGAACGATTCGCGGCGACTGGGCGATGAGCATCCAGGCGAATCTCGTTCACGCGTCCGACTCAATCGAAACCGCGCGCGCGGAAGTGCCGCGATTCTTCGCCGACGCCGAACTCTTCGAGTATGAATCATCTCTCACCAGCTCGATCTATTCAGAGGATGAGTTGAAGTAGTAAACACGCGTCGCCCAGGGTCGAATACAACTGATGACAAGCAGCGATTTCGACATAATAACCTTTGATTGCTATGGGACCCTCATTGACTGGGAAGGCGGGATCATAAACGCCTTCAAGTCCGAGGCCGCGGAAGATGGGCTCACGCTCGACGGCGATCAAATCCTTGAGGCTTACAGCGCCGAAGAGCCAAAGGTCGAATCGGGGGCATATCTATCTTATCGAGAAGCGCTGAGGGAAACAGCGCGGCTCGTTGGGTCGCGACTTGGATGGAACATATCGAGTGAGCGTGCCGGCTTTCTCGCTCAAAGTTTGCCGGAGTGGAAACCGTTCGCGGACACCAACGCAGCGCTCGAGAGGCTGGCCCGCAAGTTCCAACTCGGCATTCTCTCCAACATCGATGATGATCTGCTGGCGGTAACACGGCGGCACTTCACCGTCCAATTCGATTTGATAGTCACGGCGCAACAAGTCAGGTCTTATAAACCGGGATTCGCACATTTCAATGAAGCGATTGCACGCCTATCGGGCAAACGTTTGCTGCACGCCGCACAGAGTTATTTTCACGATGTCGTTCCGTGTGCGGCTCTTGGTATTCCCGTTGTGTGGGTTAATCGCAAAGGCGAGCGTCCGCGTACGGGCGGGCCCTTGCCCACCCACGAGGTTCGCAATCTGAGCGAACTGGCGGTTTTGTGGGGTGCTTGAAACCAAAACCGCCTCCGACCTCGTATCGAAAGTTTCATATCATGGCCACCCCCAACACACGGCAAGCATTATCGAGCGAAACCGATTTGGGAAAACCAATCAGGCGCACTCTCTCGCTCAAGAAGATCCTCGTCGTATTGCTCGTCGCCGCGATCGGGTATGCCGCCTACGATCTCTTCATCCCACGCACGTCGCGGATGCGCAGCTTCGATCCTGATGAAGTCGCGCGGCTCGAAACCGCTATGTGGCGATCGTATTATTCGAAACAACAAGTGAAGCTCTACAATCAGATGACCGAGCTTCTTCGAACGCAATACAATCTTCCGTTTATTCGATCCAATGCCGTCGCGTATCAGGCTGCCAGAGCCGCTTTCGTGTTCAAGGAGGGTCACAACCGAGCGGAATATGAAAAGGCTCTTCCTTATCTCATCAGCTTCTACTCATCGATACACAAGGTGAGCGACATCCCCTTCGATGTTGACCGCGCCGCGCGGCTGGAGCTGGAGTGGTGGATCATTCATCGGCAGCGCGCGGATCACACGCCCGGTGATCTCGCGCGCGCCCTGGCCGATCTTTCATCCGAGCTTTATCAAATGCCGCCCGAGAGATTCGCCGAGCACGCGCGACTCAGAGCCGAAGCGATGACGATCCGCGACAGCAAAGCCGAGGCCGGCGGTGTGACCGAAGCCGACTGGGCCAGGATTGACGAGTTGCTGCACGAGTCGTGGAGGTCTTTGAAGGATGTCGTGAGCGGTTAGGGCGCTGTCCTAAGGTGTGTTGCGGTGATTGAAACTCCATGGACGCCAAGTTCCAACCGCGTAGCGGTGTCCTCTCGATAGCTCGCGTAGTTATGGATCTCGCGGGCCGCATAGCGGTTACCTCGTTGCGTTCATAGGCATATCCGTCAGAAGGTAACCGCTACGCGGCCCACGATGTCCGGTAACCACCCAAAACTATCGAGAGGACACCGCTACGCGGTCTTCGTGACCTAAGGGCCCCCTTACAAGCTGTTCAGGTAGTCAGGTCTCGAATGGCGTTGATGACCTCGTCATCACTGGGACGAAAGATCGGCAACACTGATTTTCGATAACGTATGACGCCCTGCTGATCGATTACGATCACGGCGCGCTGCGACCCGCCCAGCATCGACTTCACACCGAGAAGCTTTGTCACTTTGCCGCTATCATCCGCCAACAAGCGTTGTGGCAAATCGTGATGCTCGGCGAATTTCCTGTGAGATTCAACCGAGGCGACTGAGATCGCGACGACTTCCGCACCCGTCGTTTGATAATCCGCCCAGCGATCGCGCATGCTGCACATCTGCTTCGTGCAGACCGGTGTTTCGTCCCTGGGATAGAAGACCAGCGCGACAACCTTGCCTCGATGCTTTGATAAACGCCACGCTTCGTTGTTGCCGTCCTTCAACTCGAAGTCGGGCGCGAGTTGTCCGGCTGCCGTTCCGATTGCTGGTGTGCTCATATCTGATCCTGTTTTACCTTTCCTTGATAGCTCCGTGCTTTTTCAGTATCTCGATCGTGCGTTCGATTGGAAGCGCCTCGACGGTGTGCCCTCGCCCGGTCGTCGTTCGGGCTCGAAAAAGTGAATTGTAAACTGCCTCTTCGGTCGCTTCGATGACCGCCAAAAACAAAGGCGACATTGCGTCGTTCGACAGCAGTTTTACGTCGCGCGCCGCGTACATGTTCTCGGTGGCGCCGCGGGCGCGAATCCGAACTTCAGGCGCGGTCGAAAACGCAATTGCATAGTCACCGCTCCCGTTGCTCGCAGCCGATCCGGTGCGAGCAAGACCCATCATCGATCGCGCGGCCATCCTTTTCAGATTGCGTGCGTCGACAGGCGCGTCGGTCGCGATGACTATGATCACCGATCCATCGCCGAAGTCTTGCGCTGAAGTCTTTGGCGGCTTTTCGCGATCAAGCTCCTGCTTCAAATAATATCGGCCAAGTTCCCGGCCAACCGGCACACCGGCGATCGTCAACGCGCCGCCGAAGTTCGTTTGAACCAACACGCCGACAGTGTAGCCTCCGAGATTTGAGGGCAGCCTTCGCGATGAAGTTCCGATCCCGCCCTTGAACCCAAACGCCACGGTTCCCGTGCCCGCGCCGACGGAGCCTTCTTCAACCGCGCCGCCCTTCGCATTCTTAATCGCGCTGAGAACATCGGCGCTGGTGATGTGGCGCCCGCGAATGTCGTTCAAGTAACCGTCGTTCGTCTCCGCGACCAGCGGGTTTACTGATTGCACGTCTTCGTTGCCTGCAAGCGCGAGCACATAGTCGAGCACCGCATCGGCGGTTCGGGGCACGCTCAAGGTCGACGTTAGCAGGATCGGAGTTTCGATTTCGCCCAACTCATTCACCTGAGTCGAGCCCGCGAGTTTTCCGAACGCATTGCCGATAAACACGGCGCCCGGAACCTTCTCACGAAATACGTTCCCCGCGTGCGGAAGCACGGCAGTGACGCCGCTTCGCACGTTGTCGCCTCGAACGATAGTCGTGTGACCTACGTAAACACCGGCCACGTCGGTGATGGCATTGAATGTCCCTGTCGGAAGCACTCCTATAGTGAGGCCGATGTCGCGGGCCCGAGGCCGTTCGTTCTTTTGCATAGCAAACCCGATACAGCTTATGGATAGAGTAAGACCGATCAGAAGTACTTTCAATTCTCCTCCCGTTCAATGTCCGCCAACTTCAGCTTGTCGAACTGCGAAACAAGCGACGATTAGTTGCGCAAGCGAGCGTTCAGAGTACCGGCTTCAGTCGGGCAACAGATCGGGTTCGAGCGTGAAGGCTCTACTACCGGACTAACGTCGGTACTCTGAACACCCGCTTAACCGACTAAGCTGAAGCTTGCCGGACCGCGAAGATTACTAGTGATTTCAGAGGTTCTATGATTTATCATCTCACTGTCTGTTACTTCAACCCCTGCCTCCGCTCCCATTGATAAGCTTTCGCGATATTTACGGTCGTCTATTGTGGGAGGCAGGATGCTCCAGTACTCGCTCGACGAGATTACCCAAACCGCACTCATAAACGAAGGGCTCCTCACAGCGGAGCAACTTTCGAACGCGCGCCGGCTTCAACAACACCTCGACGGTCAGAAAACGCTTGGCGACGTCCTCGTGGAGCTGAATTGCATAAGCAAGCCGCATCTTGATGACTTCGTTCGCCGGCATCGCAGCAGCATCAGCATCAGCGACATACTGATCGCTCGCCGGCTGGTCAGCGCCCAGGACGTCATGACCGCGCGCGACATACAGCGCAAGACGTCGCCAAAATCAAAACGCATCGGCGAAACGCTGGTCGAGATGGGGCTGATTGAGGAGCGTCACGTTGTCGAAGCGCTGGCGGAAAAGTTTCACCTGCCGCTGCTCGATCCCGATATCACTGAAATCGACGTCGATTTGGTGCGCAAGGTCTCGCTCAAGTATCTGCGGAGGCAAGTTGCGCTTCCGATACGGCTCGAAGCCGGGCAATTGCAGCTTCTTGTTGCCGATCCTACGATGACTCACTTCGTCGAGGAAATAGAGCGGCTGTTCACCTGCCGCGTGCAGTTGGCTCTTGCGGCGACTTCAATAATCAATCAGAAACTCGAGCTTGTCGACGCGCTGCTTCAGGGGAAGGACGCCGGAATCAGCGATTATCAGAAGGTCAAGTATCACACTCTCGAACCTCAAGTGCAGGCCGGAGACGACCGCGTCGTTCAGATGGTCGATCAGTTGATCCGCTCGGCCATCGACGAAGGCGCCTCGGACGTCCACGTCGAGCCGATGGCTAACAAGCTGCGCATACGCTATCGAATCGACGGGGTGCTCGTTCACAAGATGGACGTGCCTCGCGACTACACGCCGAGAATCATCTCGCGAATAAAGATCCTCGCCGATGCCGATGTAGCCGAGCGCCGAAAGCATCAGGACGGCCGAATCTTCGTCAAGACCGACAAGCAGGAAATCGACATCCGCGCATCGTTTTATGCGACGGTGTTTGGAGAGAACGTGGTTCTGAGAATCCTGAACAAGGCTTCGTTGATCGGGCTTCAGGAGCTTGGGTTCGCGCCGAACATTCTCAGAATCTACAGCGAAGACGTTCTTGCTGCGCCGTCGGGCATCACGCTTATTACCGGTCCAACGGGCTCCGGGAAAACCACAACGCTGTACAGCTCGATCGATCACTGCAACGACCCAACGGTGAAGATCATCACCTGCGAAGATCCGGTGGAGTACGTGATAGATGGAATCTCTCAGTGTTCGATCAACGAGAAGATCGGGCTGGGTTTCAACGAAACACTCAAGTCAATCGTTCGCCAGGATCCGGACATCATCGTGATCGGCGAGATTCGCGACCGCTTCTCGGCCGACATCGCGGTTCAATCCGCGCTGACCGGGCACAAAGTTTTCGCTACGTTTCACACCGAAGACTCAGTCGGCGCCCTGGTGCGGTTGATCAACATGGAGATCGAAACCTCGTTGATCGCTTCGACCATCGGCGCGGTGCTTGCTCAAAGATTGGTTCGAAAGGTGTGCTCGAATTGCCGGGAGAAGCATGCTCCCGAGGATCGCGTGCTGCGAAGGTTTGGGCTGAAGCGCGATGAGCTGGACGGTTTCACGCTTTGGCATGGCAAGGGCTGCTCGGTGTGCAACTTCACCGGGTATCGAGGGCGAATCGGGATATATGAACTGCTGGTGCCCAACGTCGACATCCGGGATGCAATCCTTCAGAAGCGAACGATGCAGGAGATCCGCCAGATGAGTCTCGAAGTCTGCAACCTGTGTACGATGCAGGAGGACGGAATGGTGAAGGCCCTGGGTGGAGCGACAACGCTTGAAGAGGTTCTGGAGAACGCGCCGCGCGTCTTTCATCATCGCTCGCTCGAAACTCTAATGGAAATCGTCGGCTGAAGCGCTGTGGGACAGTGGGTTGCCGAGGCCAGTTATTTAGAGACCGCTGAAAAGTCGGTAGTGGGGTCTTAGTGTGTTGGTCGCTGATTATCGCGCTGCTCCTCAGCGTCCTCGGCGTCCTCTGCGGTTAAATCCCGGCATTGATTAGGAAACCCGCAGAGGACGCCGAGGACGCTGAGGACTGCGTTGTCGGCCAACACGCTAATACACCACTACCGAAAAGTCCTTTCTCTAGCCCGGGGCGTTTACGCCTTGCGACGGGCGATGTTCATCACCTCGTGCTTCGTCGGCTGTGAGCGCGCGGCCGCATCTGGAAGCCGCGAAAACCGATCGCATACCAATCACGATATTGTGTACCTATTAAGATGATTGTATACCTGCCTACACTTGTGTCTTTCGTATTCTGTGATACACTGCGACCCGACAAACCGATAGTTAGTCGCCACAAGAGCGACCAGGCAGCCAGGTTGTTCCAGTTCGCTTAGGCTTTGTATCTAAGCATCAGAATCAATGCAGCCAATACGAAGAGCGTCTCCGCGCCCAAATCGACAGGTTTGCCGTGATCAGCTTTCTTCGGTACGTTAGCAATACTCCGCAACTGCTCGCCGGGATCGCAGATACATCCGGGCGCGCCGCATTCACACCAGCCGCCTTGCAGTGTATGCCCCGCGAACACGGGCAAGGACAAAGCAAGCAGGAGCATAGAAGTTAACAAGAGTCTTTTCATGGGTTCCTCCTTGAGACGAAATACCGAGGCATTCTATCAACGACTGCTTCTTGGTGTGCGCAGCTTCAGGGATCTAGGTAACAAGCTGATTCATCAGGCTCGGATAGCACATGCCTTTCGACACACAACTGTAGTCGAAGAAACAGCCACGATTCTCTGTTCCCTGCCAATGAAGGAATACCAGCAGGCCGGGCAGTACTATCTTGCGTGGTGTGCTCTTCAAGGAAGCAACAAGGACCTCGACAGCTCGCGGGCGGCGCTCGAGAAAGTCGCAGCTCGCGCCACGACGAACTACAAGGCCAGGGCGATTCTCTCATTAGGCGCGGTTTCGGCCCTCAAGGGAGATTCCGAATCACAGCTTCACTATTACGTTGAATCGATAAAGGCGGCGCGGGATCGCGATGTGTCTACGATTGTGGAAGCGCAACAGGGAATCGCGATCTTGAAAGCAAGAGAGGGGTATCACCGATCGGCCTTACAAGACCTTGAACAACTGCTTCCGTTAGCCCGGTATTCGGAGCATCTTGTTTATCATGACTTTCTGAATTCATATGCCGTTGAGCTCACGACAGCGAACCGAGTCGGCGAAGCGTGCAACATCACTAAAATAATCCTGGCCTCACCCTTTGCCTCCGCTTATCCTGAGTGGCAAGAAACGCTGGCGGATGTCAGATCGAAACACAAGAAACGCTCGATTGTCGCGATCTCGCGACGGGAGACTGAGCGAGAGTCCGAAGGTGCGTCACCGGCTCCGAATAACGCGATTAACAGCGCGAGAGTCCGCGCGGTGATCGAGTTCATGCGTGCTAATCTTCATCGCAAGATCACACTGGCCGAATTAGCTAACAGGGTGAACCTTTCGGCTTCGCACTTTTCCCACGTCTTCAAAGCCGAAACCGGGTTCGCGCCAATCGAGCATCTGATCAACTTGAGAATGGAAAAGGCCGGCGATCTTCTGGCGACGACTTTCCTGAGCGTGAAAGAGATTATGGCGAATGTAGGATACGACAATCGAGCCAACTTTCTGCGGCGCTTCGAAAAAGATTATGATGTCACGCCGACCGAATATAGACGGCGTGCCTTTGCTCGGGAACGATAGAAAACCAGATGGGTAAGTGTTAAATAGGTTCAGACACGAACGCGGCTGCGCTCCTGCCTTAGACTTACGTCTTGCAGTTCTTCTCCGGTGGCCGGGACATTACTGAAACGTGACTCGAAATGTCTCGATTCTCTTTTCCGAACCGTCCGGACTGTGAATAATCGTGCGCAGCGGCATTATGCCAGTCGCCGGAGAATACGCCGTCTCAAGCCATCCTTCTTTTTCATTATCGAGTTTGGCGCGTAACCGGTAGACCTTTAGCCCTGCAACCGTATCCGTTCCAACAAAAGCGCGACTCGTCTCATAGAACTCGATGGTTCGAGTCTTCTCGCGCACCGCGGCGGGCCGAGGCTCCTGGGGGATGGTAAACGATTGTTTGCCGTTGCTCACGGATACTCCATCGGCCGTGCGGGAATACTGTGCGTGCCCGACCTTGCCAATGGGATGGACCGCCTCATTCCAGTCGCCATTAGCGTCTACATTCTGGGTCCTTATTGCCTTGAAGGTTTCCACTCCGCTTGGATCTACGTCCGACTCAACCAGCACCAGCTTAAAGGCCCGGGCTGGCTCGATTTGAACCCTTTGGCTCTGTTGAAACGAAAACACGGTGTACGATGCAACGCCAAAGACGAAGACAAAGGCGCACACCAGCGAAAGCGTTCTAAGCCTAAAGATAGACATTGACCTTCCTCCTTATCTATTCAAAAAATCTGGTCACAAAATCTAAGTCACAATACCTCGAAAATGTGCTGGACTCGCGGAATGGCCTTAGGTTTATCACCATCCGAATTACGGGTCAATGACAAAATTTGCAGTACTGATTACTACTGGAATCAAGAAGCCTTGGCGCGGATGGGGTTAAGCGATCTTTTGATCTTGTCCCATCGCAGTCCAGGCATTCTGATGTCAGTTAATCAAGCGGGGACGCCTGGCGCCGAAGCCGCCGCGCTAGCTGCCCGCGTCGGTCACCTGAAGTTCAGCCGCATCTAAAACCTCGCGCACCTTTCGAATCAGACCATCCCTTGTGAAAGGCTTCTGAATGAATGGCGCAGTGGCGTCCAGAATGCGGTGCCGGACTATCGCGTCGTCCGTGTAGCCTGACATGTAGAGTACTCTCATCCGCGGCCGGCGTGCGACCAGCCGTTGAGCTATCTCGCGCCCGCTTGCTCCCGGCATGACCACATCCGTCACAAGCAGGTCTATCGAGCGCTGGTATTCTTCAGAGATCTGCCAGCCGTCATCGCCGCTCGAGGCCTCGAGCACCGTGTAGCCGTCTTCCTCCAGCAGCTTCCTTGCCAGCTTCCTGACCGTATCGGAGTCCTCAACAAGCAATACGGTTTCGGTGCCACGCGCGCAGTCATCCTGCAGCTTTCCCGCTTTCGTATCGACGGACTCCTCGACCCGCGGCAGATATACTTTGAAGGTAGTTCCCCGGCCAACCTCGCTGTACACGCCAATGGATCCGCCGCTCTGCTTTACGATTCCGTACACGGTGGACAGGCCCAGCCCGGTTCCCCTGCCTTGCTCTTTGGTAGTGAAGAAGGGTTCAAAGATGCGAGACTCTGTCTCTTTGTCCATTCCGGAGCCTGTGTCGCTAATAGCAAGCATTACGTGAGGTCCGGGACTGGCGTCGATGTGCACGCTTGCATAGTCCTCATCAAGCTCGACGTTTGAAGTCTCAATAGTGAGCTTGCCGCCCTCGGGCATCGCGTCACGAGAGTTGACCGCCAGATTCATGATGATCTGTTCGATCTGACCGCGGTCGGCTTTTACGTGCCAGGTGTCCGGCCCCAGCCGTGTTTCCAGTTCGATATCCTCGCCGATCAGCCGCTGAAGCATCTTGGTAAGGTCCGTCACCACACAGTTCAACGCCAGCACCTGTGGCTGAACCACTTGTTTTCGGCTGAACGCGAGAAGCTGGCCGGTCAGCGCCGCCGCCCGCTGGCCGGCACTTTCAACTTCCTCGATGTCCTTTCGCATCGGATCCTGTGAATGCAGGCGGGCCAGCGACATCTGACTGTAGCCAATTATCGCGGTGAGTAAATTATTGAAGTCGTGCGCGATTCCCCCGGCGAGTCTTCCAATAGCCTCCATCTTCTGGGCCTGGAGAAACTGTTCTTCGAGGTGCTTGCGTGCGGTGATGTCCGCAATCACGCCGACAGCACCATGTAAATTGCCTCTGCCGTCGAGCAGCGGCGCGCCTGACACGCTGACTTCGATCGACGATCCGTCTTTTCTCAGCCTGGTACCCTCGACATCAGAAAATATTGAACCTGAGCAGATGAGTTTGAGGTAGTCCTCAAACTCGTGCCACTTGTCGTCTGGAACGATAGGATTCCGGCGGCCGATTACTTCGGCTTCGGTCCATCCAAAAATGCGTTCGGCCGCGGCGTTCCAGCTCCTGACGTTGCCTTCAAGATCCAGCGCGATGATCGCCAGCGGCGAAGTTTGAACAAGTGATTGAAGCGTCTGGTTCGTCTCGCTTAAGGCCTCCTCTGCCTGGAGCCGCAGCTTGACGGTTCCCTCAAGCTCGGTGGCCCTGCGCTGAAGCTCTTCAAATCGCTTCGCGTTCTCATAAGCAATGCCTACCTGTGCCGTCAGCATTGCGATCAACTTTTCATCATCGCTGCTGAACTCTTCACATCCGATTTTATCCGTCAGATAGAGCGCACCGTACTTCCCGGATGAGGAGGAAATAGCGGCGCCCAGAAAGGAAGTCATCGGCGGATGATTCGGCGGGAAGCCCGAAGACCGCGGATGGGTACTGATTGCCTGCGTGCGTACGACGCCGGCGTCACGCAGGAGAAGGCCCAGCAATCCTCGGCCAACCGGCGGTGATCCGATTGCGGCTGCGGCTTCGCCGGTCATCCCGCTGGTAAGAAAATGAAGCAGTGTCTCGCTGTCCTCATCCAGCACTGCGATCGCGGCATATTTCGCGCCGACTAGTTTGCGAGCCGAGTGACAAAAGCTTTCGAGCAGGTAAAGAGGATCGCGCTCGGCTGCCATTTGATGGCCAAGCTCGATCAGCGCGGCCATTCGTTCATTCACACGCCTGAGGTCTTCCGTTCTCCCGGAGAGCTTGTCCGTGAGCACGCGCACGTGTTCGCGGTCGAACTCTTCAATTACCGCCGGGGCTGGTTGCGGACAAAGTCCCAGAACGTCGTCCACAATGCTAAGAATCATCTCCGGTTCGCTCGGTTTGTAGATGATGTGGCTCACCCCGCATGCATCAGCCAATGCTTTAGCTTCGCGGTCAAGGTAATGAGCAGTGCTGAAAATAACCGGTATCTTTGCGCTTGCAGGATCGTTTCGCATCTGGCGCACGAACTCGTATCCATCCATCGTCGGCATCAGAATGTCGCTGATGACCAGATCCGGCTGTTCAGCCTTGATTAGGTTGAGCGCCTCCGTGCCGTCGTTGGCCTCCAACACGCGATCGCCACGATAGCCCAGCAGTGTCCTCAACAGTTCGCGATTGACAGGTCTGTCATCAACCACAAGGATCGTCGACATTACTCATTCTCCCTAATACCAGTTCACAATCTTGATTTCACCTCTAGCCCAGGGCCTTCCGAATCGCGATAAGCAGTTCCTCGTTATCAGCGGGCTTTTGAAAGAAGGCCGCCGCCCCGGCATCCAGCGCGCGTTGCTCGTTGGCGATTGGATCTCGCGCGCTTAATACGACGACCGGTATGCACGCAAGCGAAGCAATATCCTGAAGCCGGTTCATTACGACGAAGCCGTCGCCGCCGGGCAAGCCGATGTCCAGAATGATCAGATCCGGATTTTCCTTTCGGGCTTCGCTGACGGCGGTTATGGCATCCTGCGCGAATGCCGTTTCGTACCCATTGGCCCTGAGCCTTATGTTTAACCCGCGCCGCAAATCCTGGTCATCGTCTACGATCAATATCTTTGTCTTGTCCATCCTGTACGCTCCTTGTTCATACTGCGACCTTCAGCAAGCCCTCGATTCGGGCAGCTATGTCCTTTGCCAATGGCTGCAGGGGCTTTGTGTGTCCATCCGCGCTTTCCACAACCGGGGTGAGTACCCTGAGATCGATGGTGGCGCCACCGAAGTCCTGGCAATGTTCTCCCTGTTCCTGAATCCGCCGAACCAGTTCTTCCTCGCCGCCGCCGGCGATGCTCGCGACTACGAAGAAGATCTCTCCATCTCCGATCGAGGCGATTCTGGGCAAGATCATTTCGCGATCAGGCACGAGGCACGCTTCGACCAGAGCCCACGCGCGATGCAAAACAGCCTTGCTGGTGTTTTTTCCTGAGGCTCTTACCAACGGGAACACTTCGACAGGTATCAACGCGATGGATTCACCATGACGTTTGTTCGTCACAAGCGGCGCGAGCAGGGTTTCAAGCGGAAACGCGGGGAGTGTAAAACAGAAAGAGCTGCCAATCCCGAGGCTGCTTTCGACCCAGATCCGCCCGCCGTGCCGGGATACCAGTTCCCTGCACAGGTATAGCCCGAGACCCAAACCCCTGCGACTGATCTCAATGCCGTTTGCCTCCTGAAAATGACGTTCGAAGATTTGGGTTACACCCTCGGGACTGATTCCGCACCCGGTATCGCTCACTGAGATTTGCAGGAATCCGGAGTCTTCGCTCGAGACATCGGCGCGGATCCTTATCGCTCCGCCTTGAGCCGTGAACTTAATCGCGTTGTCCAGCAGGTTGATCAATACTTGCCGCACCCGGCTTGGATCGGCATTGACCGGAGGCAAATACCCGGCGAGATCGACATCAATGTCTACGGCTTTAGACACCGCAGTGGCTTCCATCATGCCGACGGTTTCCGGTATCAGGCCGACGAGGGAAACACAGCTCGGATTCAATGTCTGCTTTGAGGTCTGAGCGCGAGTGGCATCCAAAAGATCGCCGATCATATCGCGCAGTTGGGTGACGTTTCTGATTGCAATCTCGAGATACTCACGTTGATCGGAGTTGAGCTTGCCGGCCAATCCGTCAAACACAATCGTCACGAACTGGTGGATGGCTGTAAGCGGTGATCGGAGCTCGTGAGACACGTGAGACAGGAATTGATCTTTGAGCTGAATCTGTTGCTGTCTTGAACGCTCGAGTTCCGCCGTCAACCGCTTGCGTTCGATTGCATGGCGCATCGCCCGCATCGTTGCTCTTCCACTCAATTCGCCCTTGACCAAATAATCCTGGGCGCCCGCCTTCACTGCATTTATTGCCAGCGCCTCATCATTGAGGTTGGTCAGCACCAGAATCGACAAGTCGGGCGCGATTTCACACGTTCGAATGATGCTTTGTAGTCCCTGGGCGTCCGGCAAAGATAGATCGACCAGCGCAACGTCGAAAGAGTTTGTCTTCAAACGCTCCAGGCCATCCGCTAACCGTTCTTCGTGGGTTATATTGAAGAAAGAGGCCGGGCAGGAGTCACTCAGAAGTTCCTGCACCAGAAAAGCGTCTCCGTCGTTGTCCTCGATCAGCAGGATTTGGAGAGGCTCGCATTGCAGTTCAGAGGTGGCAATGCCGCAACAATGAAGCTGTTTACACTCGCTTACCTCGGGATGGTTGAGACTGTTCATATCTTCGTGTGAAATCCGCTGTGACGACCAGGCATAGACTCTGGGGTAATCATCCCCAGCAGGGGCGAAAACGGCTGGACGAAAAGGGGCAAAGTTCCCGGATTACCTCGTACCGTCAGTTGTTTCTTCCAAAAAGCGCGCTCAACCGTGAGCGACACGGTTGTGAAGTCAACTTCCGTGCCGATGGGTAGTCCTAATCATGTGTTGCCGGTCAGACCTGTATCTCAAAGGAGATCACCGATCTGCGAAATTGAGCGCCGAAGGCGCGAGATTTGTTAGCCAGTCGCCCCTGGAACATGAGTCCGGCGAGACCGCGAGCCCTGAAGGGGCGAAATTGGACTCATAAACAACGCCGTCATTATGTCTCAGACCGCATAACGCCCTTTCAGGCTGGAATCATATTGGCGCGAACTACCAGGGGCGACGCTTCGCTTGCCCCTGGGCTATAGAATCTCGCGCCTTCGGCGCTCAAGCAGCCGAATACACCAACCCATGATTAGGACTACTTGCTGATGCCAGGCCGGGATCGTCATTCGGGCGGGAGCTTCACAACCGCAAACCAAAAGTCTTCGATTGCTTTTACAACCTGCACAAACTTCTCCACGTCCACCGGCTTGGTTATGTAGCAGTTCGCGTGGAGACTATATGCTTTCAGAATGTCCTGCTCCGCGTCTGATGTCGTGAGTACGACGACCGGGATCCGCTTCAACAATGGGTCTTCCTTGATGATAGCCAACACCTCGCGGCCATCCTTCTTTGGCAGGTTCAGATCCAGAAGGATCAAATCCGGATGCACGGCGCTGGCGTACTTTCCTTCCTTGTGCAGGAAGGCGAGAGCTTCGACCCCGTCTGCCACCTGGTGCAGGTTGTTGATCATCTTGCTATGGTCGAGAGCTTCCTTCGTCAGATCGACGTCACCCGGGTTATCTTCAACAAGCAGAATCTCGATAGGCGTAACTCGCGTTGCGGGTATCATAGCGTCGCTCCCTTCATGAGTTTTTCCTCGCCCACTCGGCTTGGAATTGTAAAGTGAAAAACAGAACCACTACCGGGGGCAGATTCTAACCAGAGGCGGCCGCCGTGCCGTTCAACTACCCGCTTGCAGATAGCCAGCCCGATGCCCGTACTGGAGTATTCCGTTCGTGTGTGGAGCCGTTGAAAGATTACGAAGATGCGATCGAAGAATTCCGGATCGATGCCGATTCCATTATCGCGAACTGAGATCACATGCTCGGCGGCCTCTAGTTCAGCAGAAACGTAAACACGCGGGGGTTCGTCTCCATGAAACTTGATGGCGTTGCCGATGAGGTTCTGAAACAGGCTGACGAGCTGAGCTTCGTCGCCCATCACTTCAGGCAGGGCATCACACAGCACAACCGCGTTTGTCTCCTGGATGATTTTTCGCAAGTTGGCAAAGGCCTGCGCGAAGGCTCGCTGGCAATCGACCGGCTTGAACTGCTTTCCCCGAGTGCCAACCCGTGAATATTCCAGCAGGTCGTTGATGAGCTCTCGCATGCGCATAGCGCCGTCCGTAGCGTAGGCGATATAAGTATCGGCTTTTTCGTCGAGCTTGCCCTTGTAACGCTGGCTGAGAAGCTGGCAATAGCTCGACACCATGCGCAGCGGCTCTTGCAAGTCGTGCGAAGCGACGTATGAAAACTGCTCGAGGTCCTCATTTGAGCGCTTCAATTCGGCGGTGCGCTCGCTGACTCGCTCCTCCAATACCGCCGCGTGTTGCTGGATCTCTGAATAGCGCAGCACGTTCTCATAGGCGACGGCGGCCTGGGCGGCCAGCGTGACCGCCAGCCGCTCGTCTTCATCGGTGAACTCATCGCCACCGAGCTTTTCCTTCAGACAAAGCCATCCGTAGACTTGCGATTGAGTGAGGATAGGAACTCCGAGAAAAGAACCCGCGGGCGAAAATCCCAGCTTCTCCCACCCACAATCAAGCGAGGGAGATCGGATCGGGCGACGGCCCGCGACCAACTCCCCAATCACGGCTTGTTGTGCCGCCACAGAGCGAAGACGCCGGGCAGTGTCATCCTCCATTCCACTGGCAAAGAAATGACGAATCGTGTTTGGCTCTTCATCAAGGACCCCAACCACCGAGTATGTTGCGCCAACTATTTCGCGCGCGGCGCGGCAGACGTTTTCAAGAAGCAATTCGGCGTTGTGCTCGGAGGCAAGCTCCTGACCGAGTTCGATGAGCTCGGAAAGCCGCAGTCCAACTGCTTCGAGCTCGGTTATTTTTTGCGACAGCTTGTTGGTCAGCAGTTTCAGGTGATCCCGGTCGAACTCGTCAAAGGTTGGCGGCGCGAGCGGCGCCGCGGCCAGTCCCAGCGCCTCGTTGACTGTGTTCAGTATCTCAGCCGGCTCGGAGGGCTTCGTCAGGATGTGAGCGACGCCGCAGTCGCCCGCGAGCTTGCGCGCCTCGCTCTCATAATAAGCCGCGGTGTAGAAGATAACCTGTGTACTGCCGATAACGGGATTACCTCGCAGGCGCCGAACGAATTCGAATCCGTCCATCGTCGGCATCACGATGTCGGCAATTATCAGCTCCGGCGGATCAGCTTGCGCAACCTCCAGCCCCTGTCCCCCATCCGCCGCTTCAAGCACAGTGTGCCCCGCATAGCCAAGAAGCGTTCGGAGCATATCGCGGTTTGGCGGGTTGTCATCAACTATCAGTATCTTCGCCATTTCATTCCTTTATGCGATCTCGCCGTGATCCAGCACGCGCGGTCAAGTGATCGCCGCTGATGCTAGCCCGCGCTTCGGGAAGCGGCGGAAACGCGAAAAAGGCGTCCGCGAACAAGACTCAGTACGTCATCCCCAAGAAAAGGCTTGCGCAGCACCGGGATGTCCCGTTCGCGGCAGATCGATTCCTCTTCTCCCGAGATTTGCCCGCCGGTCATGATGATTACCTGCGTGCCGGGAGCCTGCATTTGAAACTCGATTCCGAGCTCGACGCCATCCCCATCTCCCAACAGGTAATCCAACAACACTGCGCCGGGCTTGTGAGTATTGAAGATTGTTCGCGCTCGTTCGGCCGATTCGGCAGTCAAAAGGTTCCAGCCGGCGCCGGCGAGCAGTCGCTCCAGAAACTGAAGCAACTGGTGATTGTCGTCGACTATCAGAACCGTGGGAGGCTTGCGCCCTGACAGATCGTCAGTCCGCTTATTTTGAATCACGAGCCGATCGCCGGATTCATTGAGCTCGAATCGCACTCGGGCCCCGGGCTCGACCAGATCGCCCGCGACCAAAGTAGCAAGCGGCTGCGTCACCAGCCGGTGAATCGTCCGCTTCAGCTCTCTCGCGCCATATTCTTCACTCGTTCCTTTTTGAAGCAGGAACTGCCGGCTGTCAGCAGGTATTTCCACGCTGAAACATCGCGCTCCCAGCCGCGTGTTGACGTGACGCTGCAGCTCATCGAGGTGCTGGTCCAGAATCGTCGCAAGCGACGTGGCGTCGAGCGGTTGATAAGTGACAACCGCATCGATTCGATTGACGAACTCAGGCGAGAAGCGCTTGCGCACGGCCGCGAGCGCAATACTCTCGAGCCTGCTGGTCAAATCCGCTTGCGGTTTCTGAACGGCGGCTTGAAACCCTAAGACGGGCCGAAGCTCCTTCATCATCTCGCGAGCGCCCAGGTTGCTGGTAAAAAAGATCAGGCTCTTTTCGAAATTCACGGTAGTGTTGTCGCCCAATCGCAGGATCGCCTTGTCCAGAATTCCCAACAGCAGACGGGTCAGAGAGGGCGCCGCTTTCTCAATCTCGTCAAACAGCACGAGTGACAATTCGCAGTTTGGTGTTGCGACTTCGCTCAACTGGGTCTGGCTGAGCATGGGCGGCGTTTCGCGATGCCCGAGATAGCCGGGCGGCGACCCGATCAGCTTGGCCACCTCGTGCTCCATTTGAAATTCGCCGCAGTCTACTTTCAGGATGTGCTTCGCGCTTCCGTGCAGAACTTCCGCGATGGCCTCGACTGTTTTTGTCTTGCCGGTTCCGGTAGGGCCAAGCAGCAGGAAAACGCCGGCGGGTCTGCCCTCGGGCGCAAGCCCGGCCTGCCACATGTACACGTATGGCACGATGAACTTCATCGCAGCGCCCTGGCCGATTACTCTCTTCGACAACAACGTCACGAGGTCTGTCTCCGGGCTTACGGATGTTTGTGAGATGTTTGCTTCGTTCATTGGCTGACTCCCCTGTCTTCAATTGCCCGCTTTGGCCACTCTGGTTTCGGCCTTCTTCACCTATCGACGAGATCGGAGATTCTGTCATCCGCAGTGTCGAATGACGCTTCAAACATTTTGCCCCGAGGCTTGCGCGCCGGAGATCTGAGCACCGAGCACTTTCCGCACCTTGTCGGCGAGGCCGTTTGGAGTAAACGGTTTTTGAATAAACGCCGCGTGCGCCTCCAGCACCCGATGAAGAAGTACCGCGTCATCGGTGTAGCCCGACGCAAACAGAACCTTGAGATGGATGCGGGTGCGCTTCATCTGCTCGGCAAGCTCTTTACCTCCCATGTGCGGCATCACCACATCGGTGAGCAACAGGTGAATTGTTCCGGTGTAGTGGTCAGCCACTCCGAGGGCTTCAACGCCGCTTGAAGCCTCAAGCACCTCGTAGCCGCGTTCCCGCAACACCATTGCCGCAAGCTTGCGTACCTCGGCATTGTCCTCAACGACAAGAACAGTCTCCGTCCCGGTCGATCTATCCTGATTCGTTTGATCAGGCTCCCGTTCGACGCCAGCCTCGGCGCACGGCAGGTAGACCCTGAACGTCGTCCCGTTTCCGGGCTCGCTGTTTACGCGGATGTCTCCGCCGCTTTGCTTGACGATGCCGTAGACGGTTGAAAGACCCAGGCCAGTGCCTTTGCCCAGATCCTTTGTTGTAAAGAAAGGATCAAAGATGTGTGACTGGGTTTCGACATCCATACCGCAACCGGTGTCGGTGACCGCCAGCACGACATAAGGACCGGGCTTGACGTCGAAACGCAGCCGCGCATAAGCATCGTCGATTATCGTATTCGCTGTCTCGATTGTCAGCTTTCCACCCCGCGGCATCGCATCGCGAGCATTGACCGACAGGTTCATGAGCACCTGTTCAATGCGCCCGGGATCGGCCTTTATCTGTCGCAGTCCCGGATCGAGTGAACTGATCAGCTCGATGTCCTCGCTGATCACCCGCCTGATCATGTTCTGGATGTTTGTGACGATCGCATTAAGATTTATCAATCTCGGTTCGAGCACCTGTTTGCGGCTAAAGGCGAGAAGCTGGCCGGTGAGGTCGGCCGCGCGAGTTCCGGCTTTCCTGATTTCCTCTATCTCCTTGTACAGGGGCTCTCCCTCGCGCAGACGCGCGCCGGCGAGCTGGCTGTAGCCGATAATTGCGGTGAGCAGATTGTTGAAGTCGTGAGCGATCCCGCCGGCCAGCGCGCCAATCGCTTCCATCTTTTGCGACTGATTGAGCTGTTCTTCCAACTCCTTTCGCTCGGTGACATCCTCAACGCCTCCCTCATAGCGCACGGTCTTACCGCCGGCGTCGCGTATCGATCGAGCGCCGATCGAAGCCCAGATCCTTTTTCCGTCTTTGCGAAGCAGTTGAGTTTCCTTTCCGGTCACCAGACCCCGACGCTCTATCTCATCCAGTAACCTCTTTCTGTCCTCAGGATCGGCGTAAACCTGCGTCGCCAGATCGGTGACGCTTCCCATTAATTCTTCGGGTGAATCGTAGCCCAGGATCCGGGCTAACGCCGGATTCGCCGCCAGGATCCTGCCGGAAGGTGTTGATTGATACATTCCCTCCACGGCGTTTTCGAATATCGACCGGTATCTTCGCTCCGCTTCTTGAACGTCGCGATAAAGCCGCGCGCTTTCCAGCGCCGGCGCGGCCACATTGGCGAGTATCGTTAACGCCTTTGCCTGACCCACCGAAAAGGGATGGCGCGACTTGGTTGAATTCACGTTGAGCACGCCGACCAACTTGTTGCCAACCATCATCGGCATCGAGATGGATGAGTTTATGGCGTCTCGCGGATTGATCGGCGCGAAGCGCTGATCATCCACCCTCCCGGTCAGCGTCAGAGTCTGACGATTGCGCGCGACCCAACCCGCTATGCCTTGCTCACCTCGCACGCGCGCGCCCAGAATCTCGCGAGCGCCGTCCCCGCGAACGACTCTCACACACAGCTCATTGTCGTTCTCAGTCGGGAGCATTATCGAGACCTCGTCGGCCTGACACTGCTGGCGCGCGGCATCGGCGACCTTATTGAGAATCACCTCCGGGTCGAGAGTCACGCCGACCGCCTGAATCAAATCGTTCATGGCCACAGTCTCGCGCAGCTCGAGGTTCTCGAGTTTCACCCTACGCATCTGCATCGCTCGCGAAAGCACGGGCAGAAGCGCGTTAAGCTTGAAAGGCTTTAGCATGTAATCGAACGCGCCAAGCTTCATCGCCTCGACCGCCGTTTGGACCGTACCCTGCCCGGTCATTATTACGGCTACAAGACTCGGATCGACCTCGAGCGCGGATTTGAGCAGCGTGACGCCGTCCATTTCCGGCATCATCAAATCGCTCAACAGCAGATCGAAATCGTTTTTCTTCAATTCCTCGAGCCCCTCGTAGCTCGATGTGAACCCGGCAGTCTCGTACCCGTGCTCGGTCAGCATCTCGCACAGAACGTCCATCAGGTGTTTCTCATCGTCGATGACCAGCAATCTGCCAAGCGATTGTTCTTTCATAGTTGTTTCCTCCGCGCGATCTGACGCCTCTTACAAGTTGCAGCTAATTTCCGGCTCTCAACGCCGAACCCTGTTCGCCAATCAATTCCGACTCGTCTTCAGTAGCCGAAACGGGTAACGTGATCAGCACGCTGGTGCCTTCTCCAGCGGCGCTTCTGATCTCAAGAATTCCCCCGTGCTCCTGGACTATTCGCTTGCATATCGCCAGCCCCAACCCGGTCCCTTTGCCTTCGGGCTTGGTCGTAAAAAAAGGCTCGGTCACTTTCGGCAAATCCTCGGCGGCGATGCCCTGGCCGGTATCTTTGAACTCGATTCTCAAAGCGTCCGAGCCGCCATTGATTCTGCAGGGGACGCCGAGAATGCTCAGCGTCCCGCCCGCCGGCATCGCGTCGGCGGCATTCGTCAGCACGTTAAGAAAGACCTGCCTCAATTGCTGGCGGTCAGCCTGAACCATCTTACAATCGGGTGCGAAGTCCATTCGGACATTGATGCTTCGGGTGTGCAGATGACTGTGGAGGAGCTCGAGCGTGCCCGCGACCTCAGTGGGTATGTCGATTGTCGATACCTGAGATTCTTTCCGGCGGCTGAACTGAAGTAGATTGGCCACGAGGTTGGCCATTCGCTCGACCTCTTGCCCAACGATTGACAGCGACCGATGTGCTGGGTCATCCGGTCCGGCTTGCGAAAGCAGGGAATCTATCCTCAGGCTAACGGTCGCAAGCGGATTGTTGAGTTCGTGGGCGATGCTCGCCGCCAGCTCGCCCACCGTCGCGAGTTTCGCCGCGTGCCACAGTTGTCCCGACATCGTTTGCAGTTCTTCGTTCTTCGCGCGCAACGCCTCCTCGGATGTGGCAAGCCTGAGCGCGTGTTCGGCGAGTTTTTTTTCCGCGTGCTTTCGATCGGTTATGTCGTTGTTCACTTCAAGGATCGCAATCGGCTCGCCGCGCTCGTTTCTGTGAAGCACCTGATGACTTGCGACCGTCACCCTCCGGCCGTCCCGGCAGGTGTGTGTCAGTTCTCCCTCCCAGAAACCTTGTCGAATAATCTCATCATCGATCACATCGCGCGGTTTCGGAAATTCAGTTTGAAACAACTCGTGCGAACACATCCCAAGCGCTTCTTCCTTCGTCCATCCATAGAAATCCTCCGCACCTTTGTTCCACATGATTATCGTGCTGTCATCGGGATTTCGAACCAGTACCTGAGCCAGATCGAGCAACCTCGAATGCTGCTCCAATTCCGCGGTCTTCCTGGCAATCTCCTGTTCGGCCAGCTTGCGCTCGGTTATGTCCCGTATGATCACCGTGTACAGCTTTTGTCCGTTCACCTCGACCTGGGAGATCGAGGCTTCGATTGGAAATTCCTCGACCCCGCCGCGAATGCCTGAGATCGGCCGGGATGATCCCATCGCGCGAGTCGTGCTGTTGGTTTGACCGAAATTACGAACATGCTGGTGGTGTACCTTGCGAAATCTCTCAGGTATGAAGCGGTCGAGCGGCTGGCCTACGGCTTCAGATCGCGGGCAATCGAATATCGATTCGGCCGCCGCGTTGAACAGAACAACTCGCTGCTCGGAGTCGACGGTAATGATTGCATCCATCGCCGAACCGATCACGCTGGCCAATTGATCCTGGCTCGCGCTTCGAGCCTCTTCTGCGCGCTTGCGCTCGGTGATGTCGTTGTTTGCCGTAAGCACGCACTCAACGCCGTTTATTTCGATCATCTCCGACGAGGTCAGCGCCACGCGAGTTTCACCGCTCTTGGTGCGGCGGTGCACTTCGGCATTTCGAATCCTGCCGTGTTCGGCAAGCACATCCCTCAATCTGTCACGCTCACGCGAGTCCGCATAGATACCGATATCCAAGGTTGTTCTGCCGAGTACTTCTTCGCGGCTGTAACCGCTGTTTTCGAGAAAGCTCTCGTTTACGTCGATATACCGTCCGCTTTGGTGCTCGACGATGCTCATCGGAATCGGGCTTGCGCTGAAGGCTTTTGAAAACCGCTCTTCGGACGCCCGCAATGCTTTTTCAATTCGCTTTCGCTCGGTGATCTCCTGCGCGAGATCTTCCGTATGCCGCTGGACCTCGTCGAAGCGCCTGGCGTTCTCGTAGGTGACGCCGAGTTGAGCGGCCAGCGCCACCACCAGTTCTTCGTCGTCGGCAGTAAATTCTTCCAGCCCAATCTTCTCGCCGAGATAAAACGCCCCATACACTCGCGTCGGTGACGAAATGGCCGTGCCGAGAAATGACCTCATATCAGGATGATTCTCGGGAACGCCGATGCCTCGGGGGTGGGTTTGGACGTTGCGCAGCCGAATCACGCTTGCTTCCTTCAGGAGTTTCAAAAACAACCCGTCGGGAACTGGCAGATTCTCAGAATCCGAAAAAGCATCGGCCCTCATTCCGCTGGTGAGAAAGTATTTCAGTGACACTGAGTCATCGAGAATGCCTACCACTGCGTACTTTGCCCCGACGATCTTTCGAGCAGCCCGGCAGAAGTGCGCAAGCAACGAATCGATGCCCGGCTCAACGGCTAATTTATGGCCAAGCCGGATGAGCGCCGACAGTCGTTCGTTTACGAACTTCAAGTCTTCGACGCGCGAAGCTACTACCGGCTCAACCGAATCAGACTCAGCCTCTGTTTCGGAGGGCGATCCCTGGGAAGCGGCCTGGCCCAGCGCTTCATTCACTGCCTGGAGCACCGCTTCGGGCTCAGCCGGTTTGTGGATAATGTGCGAGACTCGGCAGCTATTGGCCAGCGCGCGCGCTTCACGATCGAGATAATGCGCTGTGTTGAAGATCACGGGAATTCCCGCTATCAGCGGGTCGGCACGCAGGCGGTGAACAAACTCGTAGCCGTCCATCGTGGGCATCAGAATATCGCTGATCACCAGGTCCGGCCTCTCGGCCCGGGCTACGGCCAGGGCTTCTACGCCGTCGGCCGCCTCGATGACTCGATGATCCTGATACGCCAACAAGGTTTTCAGGAATTCGCGGTTGGTCGGCCGGTCATCAACTACCAGTATTGTTGCCATTGACAACTGCCCTCCGTTCACGCAGGCACGTCGCTATCTCATCCAGCAGTACCTGCGGTTCGGTTGGCCTCAGAATGAATCGCTTCGCGCCAAGCTCGAACCCGTTCCGGCGATCTTTTTCCTGCCAGACCGTCGACGATATGAACAAAAACGGAATGTCCCTTAACCTCTCATCCGCCGTCATCGCCTGGATCAAATCGAATCCGCTTCGATGACCCATATGCACATCGGACAGCACCAGGTCGGGCGTCATCTCTCGCATTAACTCCATTGCCCGGAATGGGTCGGGCGCTTCGGCTACCTTGTAACCGTGGGGTTCCAGGATCGCCCGCGCCAACTCGACATTCGCGGGCGAATCATCCACCACGAGAATCGTGGCGTCCGCCTCGTTCTGAAGTGCTGCCATTAACGTTGGCGACGACATCAGTTCAATGTGCGATTCTGTTTCGGGAGCAACCTTTAGAAATGCGCAAACCTGTTCGGTAAACTTATCAGGTACGATCGGTTTTGCGATGTAGCCGTCGAAGCCGGCGGCCAGCACCTTGTCGCGGTCGCCCACCATCGCAAACGCGGTGACCGCAACCAGCGGGATTTTTTTGAGAGCCGGATGGCTTTTGAGCCGCTGCGCTACTTCCAATCCGTGAATCTTCGGGATCTGAATGTCACAGACAATCAGGTCAGGATTCTCACGGCGCGCAGCCTCAAGCCCCTCCTCACCATCCACCGCACTCAGCACTGTGTGCCCGAATGCAGTTAGCAGATAGCTCATGAGTTCGAGATTCGCGGGGTTGTCTTCTATAACGAGTATTCGAGCCCCCATTTATGATCTCTCTCCCATAAAAAGCTCGAACTTGTCACGATCGGCGAACGCCCGCGAAATCCTTAACTGAATGCTTGATGCATCGCGGCAAGTTGTAATTGTGTTTGCCCGGTTCCGGATGCGAGGCAGACAGGAGTCTCGGGTTGGTCCCGGCAAAGGGTGTGAGGATGATAAGGCCAAGCTATCCCTCCTGCGTGACGACTGTCTCGCAGACCGGTCAACAGGTGGACCGGTACGATTTCCGAGCTGACTTACTTCTCAGTCAGAAGAAGCGTGAATTTGCTTCCTTTGCCAAATTCACTCTCGAATCTGATCGAGCCTCCCAGCAGATGTGCCAGCTTCTGGCTAAGGTGCAAACCCAGTCCCGTCCCTTCATATCTACGAGCGCCCAGCGCGTCCACTTGAGTGAATGCCTGGAAAAGTTTTTCCTGATCCTGGTCCCGAATGCCTACGCCGGTGTCCACGATGCTGATCTCGGTCAACAGATGACCGTTGTCCCTTCGTTGCCGGGCTTCGAGCGCCACTCGACCGCGCTCGGTGAATTTTATTGCGTTGTTTGCCAGGTTGATCAGTATTTGACTGAGCGCGCGGCGATCAGTCATCACGACCAGGCTTTGTTTGGGAATCTTGACTTCGAAGCTCAGGCCCTTGGTCTCAGCCAGCGGCCGGAGCGCGGTGGCCACTTCGTCCACCACGCTCTGACAGACCACCGGCTCGAAATTGACCTCCACTTTGCCCGACTCGATTTTTGCCAGATCGAGCAAATCGTTGATCAGCGATAGCAAATGACGCGCGCTCGATTGAATCGTATGCAGTTGCTTGTTCTGGTCCGCGTTGAGCGGCCCCGGCAGCTTCATCAGCAGCGTGCCGGTGAACCCGATAATGGCGTTGAGCGGCGTGCGCAGCTCGTGCGACATGCTCGCAAGAAAACGGTCCTTGGCCAGGTTCGCGCTCTCAAGCTCGATGTTTTTCTCCTGAAGCGTTTGTTCGAATCGCTTCCGCTCGGTCACGTCGCGCGCCGCGGCGAACACGCCCTGCAGCCTGCCATCGCGATCGTAAAACGTCGCGGCGTTGTAGGACACAACGGTTTCGTGCCCCTCCTTGCTGCGGGCGGTGAGCTCGTAGTTGGTGACCTTGCCTTCGCCAAGCACCAGCTTGACGCCTTCCTCGGCCTGCTGCGGATTGGTGAAATACTGTTTGAATGGCGCTCCGACCAGGTCGTCTCGCGAGTACCCGGTCAGCGATTCCATCTGCTGATTGACGTCGGTAATCATGCCCAGAGGGTCGGTGGTCATCAGCGCGTCGATGTTCGATTCGATTAGCGAGCGGGTGTAGAACTGCTGATCGCGAAGTTGTTGCTCGAGTTGTTTCTGTTCGGTGATGTCGCGCGCGCCGGCCAGTATCCCGAGCGGCGTACCGCTGGCATCATTAAACACCCCGGCGTTAAAGCTCACTGTAATCCGCCGGGCGTGCCGGGTAATCAATACCAGCTCGTATCCGATCACCCGGGCTTCCGCCAGCGTCTGCTGCACTCCGCCCCGGGCGCGATCGGGTTCGGTGAAGTATTCAGAAAACCGCGAGTTGATCAGGTGCTTGCGGGAGTACCCGGTTAGCCGGGTGGCTTCCTGGTTGACGTCGGTAATAATGCCGTCGGGTGCGATTGCGAACAGCGCGTCGGCCGAGGCTTCGATAAGCGACCGGTTGTAGACCTGTTGATCGATCAACTGGGTCTTGAGCCGGGCCTGCTCTGAAATATCGCGGGCGGAGGCGAAAATACCCTGCACGCCTCCATCGGCCGCTCGAAACACCGACGCGTTGAACGATACCGTCGCCTTGCGCCCGCTCCTGTCCAGGAGCACGAGCTCATAATTTGTGACCACGCCCTCGGCGAAAGTACGTTTAACGCCGGTGTCCGCGCGATCGGGTTCGGTGAAATATTGCTTGAACGGAGAGCCGACCAGATCCTCGCGCCGATAGTCCGCCATTCGGCACATCTGTTCGTTGACATCGGTGATGAAGCCCTCAGGATCAACAACGATGAGCCCGTCCACCGATGATTCGATCAGGCCGCGAAGATAAGTCTGCTGTTCGCGAAGCTGCTCCTCAAGACGCACTCGATCGGTTATGTCGCGCGCCGACGCGAAAATGCCTCGCACGCTGCCATCCGCGTCCCTGAATACCGATGCGTTAAACGAGACTTGCAGCAATCGGCGACTTCGCGCGACCAGTGTCAGCGCATACTCGGTCACCACGCCCTCGTCAAAAGTCTGCTGTACGCCCACGCGTGCCCGGTCCGGCTCGGTGAAATAATCGGCGAACGGAGTGCCGATCAGCTCCGCGCGGGTGTACCCGCTCATCTCACAGATGCGGTCGTTTACGTCGGTGATGATGTACTTGGGATCTACGGTGACCAGTCCGTCAACGGACGATTCGATCAACCCTCGCAGGTAGGTCTGCTGTTCGCGTAACTGCTGTTCCAGCTTCTTCTGCTCGGTGATGTTTCGCGCCGCGGCAAACACACCCTGCAGCTTGCCTTCGCTGTCATAGAAGGTGGCGGCGTTGTACGAGACAACCGTTTCGCGGCCCTCTTTTGCGCGGGCCGTCAGCTCGTAGTTGGTTACGGTGCCTTCGCGCAGAGCGAGCTTTACACCCTCGTCTGCACGAACGGAATCGGTGAAGTATTGTTTGAAGGGCGTGCCGATCAGTTCCGCTCGCGTGCATCCGGTCAGCGCTTCCATTTGCTGGTTGACGTCGCTGATGGTCCCCGTCGGATCAGTGGTCATCAACGCATCGATATTCGATTCGATAAGCGACCGGGTGTAGAACTGTGAAGCTTGCAACTGCACTTCCAGTTCCTTTTGCGCGGCGATATCGCGAGCAGAGGCAAAGATTCCCCTTACCTTTCCGGCGGTGTCTTTGAACACCGCGGCATTGAATGACACCGGCACCAGATGCCCGTCGGCCGCTTCCAGAGTCAACACATAGTTGGTGACCGCGCCTTTTTCGTAGGTCAGGCGGACGCCTTCAGCCGCGCGCTCGCGCTCGGAAAAGTAGTTTTGGAACGAGGAGCCGATCAGCCGGCTGCGAGGCCGGCCGGCCATGCGGCACATGGTCTCGTTGACGTCGGTGATGGTCATCGATTCGTCGACCGTCACCAGGCCGTCGACCGAGGCCTCAATCAGGCCTCGATTGTAAGCGCGTTCTTCGGACATCTGGGTTTGAAGCTGGGCCTGTTCGGTGATGTCACGCGCGCTCGCGAAAATACCTCGTACAGATCCGTCCTGGTCCTTGAATATCGCCGCGTTGAACGAAACAAGACTCTCGCGCCGGTCTTTTGTTCGGAGCGTCAACTCGTAGTTGGTGACCGCGCCCTTGTCCAGCGTCAGGCGCACCCCTTCAGCCGCGCGTTTCGAATCGGTGAAGTATTTTGGGAACGGCGTCGAGATCAACTCGGCGCGCGAGTAGCCGGACATTCGGCACATCGTCTCGTTCACGTCGGTGATGTTCAGCATCGGATCGACGGTGATCAATCCGTCGAGCGACGCTTCGATCAAACCGCGATTATAGGCGCGCTCTTCCGCGAGCTGCGTTTGAAGCTGGGCCTGATCGGTAATGTCGCGGGCGCTGGCAAAGATTCCGCGAACGTCCCCGGCGGCATTGCGAAAGACCGATGCGTTGAATGACACCTGCAACTGTCTGCCGTCCTGTGTGGCAAGCGTCAGAACGTAGTCCGTTACTACCCCCTTCTCGAAAGTCTCGTTCACTCCGCTGGTGGCTCGCGTTGAATCGACGAAATAGTCGGCGAACGGAGTGCCGATCAGTTCTTCTCGCGTGTAGTCCGACATCCGGCACATCTGCTCGTTCACATCGGAGATGGTCCCGGACGGATCGACTGTTATCAGGCCATCGACCGAAGCCTCAATCAGCCCGCGGTTGTAGGATTCAGACTCGCGAAGTTGTTCCTCGAGTTTCTTTTGTTCGGTGATATCGCGGGCGGCGGCGAAAACACCCTGAAGCCTGCCCGCGCCGTCTCGAAACGTCGATGCGTTGTAGGAGACAACCGTCATCCGTCCCTCTTTGGACAGGGCGGTCAGCTCATAGTTAGTGACTTTGCCTTCGCGCAGGACGAGCTTGATGCCTTCCTCGGCCCGCTCCGGGTCCGTGAAGTATTGCTTGAAAGGCGTGCCGATCAATTCGTCGCGAGTGTAGCCGGTGAGTGCGGCCATCTGCTGGTTGACATCCGAGATCACCCCGACAAGGTCCGTGGTCATCAGCGCGTCGATGTTGGATTCAATCAGCGAACGAGTATAGAACTGCGTGGCTTTCAGCTCTTCGGTGAGACGGATCTCATCGGAAATATCCTTTGAGATCAGCAGGAACCCTATGGCGCGCCCGCTTGAGTCGCGGCGGGGCGTGATGACCACGCGAGCGGTAAATCGCTCGCCGTTTTTCCGCATTCGCGGAAGGGTGCCTTCCCATTTGCCGTCGCGAAGGGAAGCCTGGATTATCTCCTGCGGCTTGCCGGACAGCACGTCTTCGGGGACGTGAAGAATCGACGAGTTAGCTTTTCCTACAACTTCCTCAGGTTCGTACCCATAAAGCCGCCGCGCGCCCTCGTTCCACAGAAGAATCCTGCCCTCCAGATCCTTTCCTATGATCGAGTATTCAGTTGAGGATTCGAGGATGTTTGCGATGAAATCTACGGCGTCCTGCGCGCTGCCCACAATCGCGCTGTCGAACAGCTTCGCCTTTTCGATACCTTCAGCAAACCGCAGCTCGTTTGAAACGTCTTTCGAGATGAGCAGAAATCCGACGGGTTCGCCGTGCGAGTCGCGGCGCGGGGTGATAACGACCCGGGCGGTGATGCGCCGGCCGTCCTTGCGCATGCGCTCGATGACGCCTTCCCAACGGCCGTCGTCAAGCGCGTGATCCATGATCTGGCGCGGCCTGCCGGCGGCGACATCTTCAGGCGTGTGGAGGATATCCGAGTTGGCTTTTCCGACTACCTCTTCGGCATCGTAGCCGTACATTCTTCGCGCGCCTTCATTCCACAGCAGGATATTGCCGTCGAGATCTTTTCCGATAATCGAATATTCGGTGGAAGATTCCAGAACGTTGGCCATGAACTCCATGGCCTCCTGCGCCTCCCGAATCACCGTGCTGTCAAAGAGTTTGGTTGGCATCTGTTCACTCACTCGTCGAAAGCCAAGATGCGAATCCCGACTGCATTCATATCTCCGCTCTCTCTTCCGCGGACGGCGCCGGCCTTTGAAACAGGTTGCTCAAACGGGCTTCGGCGGGTGAAACAAAACTTACTCGTCGCGCGCGGGCGGTTGACACCGCATCCGCCCGGGACGCGACAACTCCAGCCAATCTCAGTTAGAGACTGCTATCGCAGCATATTGTGCTGGCCCAACAATGTGATGGATTGAGACTGAGCGCAGGCGTTTAGTAACCGATCGCGATAGTGGCTCAGGCATTATGGTGCGGCTACGCTCTGGCTCCCTTTCAGCCTGGAGGGTGCCTTCGTCAAACCCACGCGCCGCCGGTGTCTTGGACCAGTGCTGATTACATTTTCTCCCACCTCTTCATCCAAGATTCTGACGACGCAGCAATAACAAGCGAAATCGAACCTGAGTAAGCTCTACGCCACGGCTCTTGGAGCCTTTGGGGAGTGGGCCATCTGAAACCTTCTGTGTCTCAATCGCACGCCAGAGGTCGATTGAAGTCGTTGTTTTAACTGGGGTCTGCGAGTATATGTTATGCACGGGTCACGAACAATCGGGGAAACCCTGAAAAGATACATCACACAACTTTCGATAGGTTCGCTTTGCTTGGCTCGATGGAGGTTGACATGGATCTTGGATTAAGCGGTCGAGTAGCGATTGTGACGGCGGCGTCAAGCGGACTTGGAAAGGCGTGCGCGTCAGAACTGGCGGCTGAAGGTGCGCGGGTGATGATCAACGCCCGCGATCGGGAGAGGTTATCCGGCGCCGCCGACGAGATACAGTCCGCGGTTGGCCACGAAGTCGCCGCACTGGCAGGCGATGTCACCGATGAAGGGTACGTGCGTGAGCTGATCGCCGAAACAAAACTCAGATTCGGAGCGCTCGACATATTGGTGGCGAATGCCGGAGGTCCGCCCGCGGGCTTCTTCGATGACTTCAATGCCGGCCACTATCGCGATGCGGTTGAGTTGAACCTTATCAGCACGATCAACCTGTGCCGCGAAGCAGTTCCAGTCATGCGTGAGCGCGGCTGGGGTAGGATTGTGGCGATCACATCGATTGCCGCAAAGCAACCGGTCGAGAACCTGATCCTATCGAATACTGCCCGCGCCGGAGTGCTCGGTTTCATGAAGAGTCTCTCTCAACAGATCGCTCCAAATGGAATCACGGTGAATACGCTTTGCCCGGGTTATCATCTTACCGAACGCCTCAAGAGTCTCGGCTCATCAATGTCCCTAAAGCAAGGAGTGACCATCGAAGAGGTTTATGCAAGCTGGGCGGCTTCCACTCCGATGAATCGAATCGGCGATCCTCGAGAGTTCGCGGCGGTCGTGGCCTTCATATGTTCGGAACGGGCGAGCTACCTGACTGGCACGGTCATTCAAGTGGACGGCGGCGCCTGCAAGGCATTACTCTAACTGATCTGCGGAACGGCTTGCCGCTCGCCCCTTCGAGTGAGCTATTAACCTTTCGCAAGTTCAATCAAAGAGAACCAGGGTTTTATTACTGATTTCGGTACAACACGCGCGGCGCTGATTGTCGCACATCCCGGCCACGAGCTTCGGGTGTATCAGTGGCTAAGGATTGCTCGGCCTTGCGTTTTTGTTTTGACCGATGGATCCGGTCACTCGGGCCGTTCGAGACTCGGCCGAACAACCGCGCTTCTGAAGCAGGTGAGCGCAAAGCCGGGATCTATCTACGGTCGATTTACCGATCGCGAAATCTACTCAGGCATTCTTAGCCACAATCATCGGCTCTTTATCGACGTCGCCGAAGAACTTGCGCGCGCGCTGCTCGCGGGTGAAGTCGAATACGTCGCGGGCGACCGGGCGGAGGGGTACAATCCGGTGCACGATGTTTGCCGCTACGTGATTGACGCGGCGGTCGAACTCGCAAACAGAAGACGTGGAGCTTCAATTTCAAATTACGATTTCGCGTTGGCGGGAATCGATCGAAGCCGCCCGGCTGACACGCTCGAATCTGAAGTCTCTCTCGAGCTTACCGACGATGAGTTGTCGCAAAAGCTGGACGCCGCGCGCGCTTACGATGAATTGAGCGCCGACATCGACGAGATGCTCAGGGTCGGTGGAATGGATGGCATTCGCACAGAAACGTTGAGGCCCGTACCGCGAGTGACGTGTGATGAAGGCTCGAACGTGGAGCCTCCTTTCTACGAAACGTATGGCGAAAAGCAGGTCGCGGCCGGGCACTATCAGACCGTTCTGCGGTATCGTGAGCACCTCATGCCGCTTGCCAATGCGATGCGACAATACCCGGAGCGTAAAGAGTGATGGCGAGTCTTCGCGTTCTTCTGACTAACAACACCCTTTGTGGTCGCGCCGGCACGGAGTTATACGTTCGCGACATCGCGATCGGCCTGATGGAGCGCGGACACCAACCCATTGCCTACAGCAGCAAACTCGGGGAGGTAGCCGAGGAGCTTCGCGACGCAACCATTCCCGTGATCGATGATCTCAATCGGCTCCGCGATGCGCCGGACATTATCCACGGTCAACATCACCTTGATGCAATGACCGCGCTCTTACACTTTCCGCGTGTACCGTCGATTTTCATTTGCCACGGGTGGCTTCCGTGGGAGGAAATTCCGCCGATATTTCCACGAATCCTGAGGTACATCGCGGTAGATCACACCTGCCGCGACAGACTCCTCATCGAACACGGGATAGATGAGAACCGCGTGCGAGTTCTTCTGAATTTCGTTGATCTTAACAGGTATCAGGCGCGAACACCTTTGCCCGACCGGGCAATTCGAGCGCTTGTCTTCAGCAATCAAGCCAGCGAGGAAACGAACGTCTCAGCCATTCGCGAGGCCTGCGAGCGCCATGGTATATCGGTAGACACAATCGGCCTGGGTTCGAACAATGTTAGCCGCCGGCCGGAGGAAGTGCTGGGAGGTTATGACATCGTTTTCGCTAAGGCGAGATCGGCGCTCGAAGCACTTGCCGTCGGCGCATCAGTGATACTCTGGGACGCAGGCAGGTCCGGGCCCATGGTGACCAGTGAGAATTTCGATAGTCTTCGCACACTGAATTTTGGAATCAGAACGCTCCGCAACAACGCAACGGCTGATGCCTTGTCTCGAGAAATCGCGCGCTTTGATTCTTCTGATGCGGCTAAGGTTTCTGCACGCATTCGCGTGGAAGCAGGGCGCGAGGAGGCGCTCGACAAGCTGATTTCCATTTATCACGAAGTCCTTGCGGAGTATCAAGGCACTCGGATTGATGACTCGCCCTCGGAGCTGCAGGCGGCGTCAGTGTATTTGCGAATGCTTGCGCCACGGCTCAAAGATCACGATGAGGTGGCAATGCACCTAAGCGAGGCGGTGACTAGACAGAACGCGGCTTTGGCTTCAAAAGACGCTGCCTTGGCTTCTAAAGACGCTGCCTTGGCTTCTAAAGACGCCGCATTGGCTTCAAAAAACGCTGCGTTGGCTGCAACAGACGCTGCGTTGGCTGCAACAGACGCTGCGTTGGCTGCAACAGACGTTGCATTGGCTGAAAAAGACGCTGTATTGGCCGCAAAAGACGCGGATCTGAATGCCGCTAACACGGATCTTGCAAGGATTAGCAACTCGCTTGCGTGGCGATTAGTCAACCGATATGGGCCGATCAAGTATCGATTTGTTTTGCCCTGGTATGAACGCGCCGCAAATCTGCTCTCACCCAAAAGGCAATCAAACGCTCACCACACAAACGACAACAACTCAAACCCAACACACAATGCGCGAGAGGTTTTCTCAGTCATCCATCGCAAAAACGCCTGGGGCGACTGTGAATCGGTATCCGGACCCGGTTCGGGAATCATTCGCACATCTGCGTTTCGCGATCAGATTCCCTTGCTCCTCGAAGAGTTGGGTGTGCGCACTCTGTTGGACGCCGGATGTGGGGATTTCAATTGGCTGAAACAGGTCGACTTGGGTTTGGATTCCTACATCGGCGTCGACGTCGTAGAGGAGCTCGTGGTCGAACTCGGTCGCAAATATGCGAATGAACGCCGCCGCTTTCTCAACCTCGACATAAGCTGCGACAGGCTTCCGCAAGCCGATCTCATCCTATGCCGCGATTGCCTGGTTCACTTGAGCTTCTCGCAAATTTCCGCTGCACTAAGAAACTTCAGACGCAGCAATTCAACATATCTTCTCACAACAACGTTCACACGCTTTGTTGATAATGCCGATATCGCGATGGGCGAATGGCGACCAATCAATCTACAGGAGCCGCCATTCAATTTTCCGGCGCCGCTCCGGCTCATCGACGAGAAGCGCAGTGAATCAGGCGAAGACTATTCGGACAAGCACCTCGGTCTGTGGGAGCTTAAGAAAATAGAGTTGTGATCGTGTGCCCGGGTCACGGCCGTTCAGAGTACCGACTTTAGTCGGGTAGTGCTGGCCGCGCCAAAAAAACTACCCGACTGAAGTCGGTACTCTGAACGCCCGCTCCTGACTTCTGACCCGCCTGGTGCTGCGCGCGCTAACGAGAGAACTGAAGTCGGTACTCTGAACGCCCGCTCCCGACTTCTGACTTGCCTGGTGCTGCGGCGCTAAGCACTACGCGACTGACGAGGAGTATCAAAGCGCTTGGCCTCTATGAGAAGGGGCTTCCTCCAAATCCATTCAACGGGTATTCTCTTCGAGTGACCAAACGATATGCGCGCGAGGAGGAAACTCGATGAAAGTCGAGACGGGAGTGATAGCAGCAGCAGGCTCGGGCACTCGAATGTTGCCCGTCACGCTGGGCTATCCCAAGGAACTGCTGCCGATCATAAACAAACCCGCGCTGCATTTGATCGTTGAGGAGTTCATAGAGTCGGGCGTAAAGAAAATCATCATCATCACCGGCGAAAACCCGGGGCCGCTTGCTCGCGTCTATCATCCTTCGGCCTCGCTTCCGCGAAACAAATACAAATCGCTCGACGAATTTCTCGATAAGCTTTCGGGCGTCGAGTTTGTGCTCGAGCCGCAGACAGGTCCTTACGGAAATGGAACGCCTCTTATCGTCGCGCGATCGCACATTCCCCAGGATGAAGGATTCATCTACGCGTATGGCGACGATCTTATCAACTCGAAAACCCCGTTCACTCGAGCGTTGATCGACAAACACAATAGAACCGGAGCGCTGGTCGCGGGCACGCAGCAAGTTCCGTGGGAAGACGTGGTCAAATACGGAATCGCGCAAACCAAAGAAGCAAGCTCAGAAGGAGACGTCGAGGACGTTGTCGAAAAGCCCGCGCGCGCGGAAGCAAAGTCGAATCTGGCGATGTTCGGCCGATTCCTGCTGTCGGATGCAATCATTCAAATACTGACGGAGATTCCGCGTGGTAAATCGGACGAGCTATGGTTGACCGATGCAGTGCGCGAGTACATACGTCGCGGCGGGCGAGTCGTGAGCGAATCGGTTTCCGACGGGCAATGGCTTACGATCGGCGATCCGGTCAATTACCTGACCGCGATGTTTGAGTACGCGCTCGCTGACGAAGAGATCAGGCGAGCCGTGGAGCCCCGCTTGCGCGCGCTGCTGAAGTGCTGACTGTTAGCTGCGATAGAACGCCGACATAAATCTGTAGAAGTTCCACACATCCACCTTGGAAGACATCTCAAACGTCGCGTGCATAGACAGCAGTGGCACGCCCAGGTCGATCACTTCCATATCCTCACTCGACATGAATCCGCCAATCGTTCCGCCGCCGCCGACATCGACCTTGGGCGTTTGTGTCTGCCACGGAATCTGATTCTGATCCAGGATCGACCTTATTCGGGCGGTGAATTCGGAGTTCGCATCGAAGCCTCGTCCGTAGCGCTTGATTGTGACTCCGTATCCAAGCTGCGCGGCGTTCGAGGGCTCGCTTGTCTCGGAAAAAATCGGGTTGACGCCGTCGTTCGTGTCAGCCGAAATCACTTGCGAGTTACGCAACGCGTTCCGCAGATCCAGATCGTTGTAAGCCGAGCCGCGCTGCGCTCCGATCAACCTCGCGAAAGTCGAATTCAAAAACTGCGAACCCGCGCCGCTGTTGTTAACGGACCCCACCTCCTCAAAATTCGAGAGGTACGCAAGCGCCGTGACTCGAGTCGTGCCCTTCAAATCGATTACCGCGCGCGCCGCGCAAAACGATGAGAGCCGATCATCCTGTCCGTACGCGCCCGTCAATCCACGATCGATCCCGACGTCGGCCGGTTGCGCCGCGGGCACCAGTTGCAATTCCCCGCTGACAAAGTCTTCTTCCTTGATCTTGTACGCCGCGCTCAACTGCTTCAAGACTTCCGCAACTACCGAAGAGTTCTCGCCGGGAATGCTTCCAACAACCGGATCAAGTTCTTCGCCGGCGAGTACATTGGTGTAGGTGCGAGTGCGAAGCTCGGTGTCCGAGTGAGGCGCGTTGTCGGGGATCACAAACACCGGATCGCCCGGATTCATCCCGATCGAGACATCAATCGTCCGGCCATCCGTCGTGTCTATGCGCCCGATCAAAGCAAGCGGCTCGTTCGCCCACTGATATTTCTTGATCCCGCCGTAGTAGATCGTCTTGAACAACGCGAGCCCGCCGGATGCTCCAATCACCGGACGAGCTTTGAGGTCGATGTGCGGGCTGTCGTGGTGAGTTCCGACGACCCGCGATCCGCTGATAATTGGTTCGGACCCGATGACCGCGAGTATCACCGCGCGATCGCGGCCGTTGATAATCAGCCGCGCGCCGGGCTTCACTTGAGCGTTGCCGGTGAAATCAGAGAATCCCGCGGCGCGAGCAAGCCGTATCACTTCGCGATTGGAGGTGAGCGCGCTCTTTGCGACTTTGAGATACGCCTTGAAGTCGTCAGCGAATCGAAAAACGTCCGAACGCTCGGCGGTATTGATCAATTGCCAACCGGATTTTTTTGTACCCCACACCGACCCATCCTGCGCGGCACAGATTGGTCCGAGCAGAACAAGAGTCAGGAAGCTCGCCATAAGCTTGCGCATTGTGTTTCTCCCTTTGAAGTGTGTTGCGGTGTCGCGCGAAATCAGTAATCAGTCACAATGAAAATGATCAACCTGTACGGGCGTCCCTCAGGGGGCGCCCCTCGATCGTGAGACCCTCATTCGCGAGAAGGGGCGCCCACTGAGGGACGCCCGTACAAGTTCATATAGGGTTCATCACCTTGAGTGTGCCTGGCACCGTCAGCGGCGTTCGGCCAGTCGGCGCGCATCGTCGCTTGTCAGCGCCTTGAGGAACTCGACCAGCTCGCGTTCCTCCGCGTCGGTCAACGCAACAGGCTCGAGTTGCCAATCGCGATTGGGATTCTCGACTCCGCCTTTCGTGTAGAACTTAACAACATCCTCAAGCGTGGCCGCGCTGCCGTCGTGAAAGTAAGGCGCGGTCAGCGCGACGTTTCTGAGGGACGGTGTGCGAAACGCGCCGACGTCGAGCGTGTTCCCGCTCACCAGGAATCGGCCCAGCTCGCTTGCGCGTTCGTGCTTTGAAAGGGCGGTCAGCGCACCGCTTGATTCGTCGCGCGCCGCGGCCATCGCTTGTCGCGCAAGTCCGTTGAACTCATTAAGCCGCGCAGCAACACCGGTGTTGCGATAGTTCATATCGGTAAAGAATGGAAAAGTGGCAAACGCGGCGAAGTTTTGATTGAACGCATGACAAACACCACAGCGAGCCTTCGTTCGAAACAGCGTCATACCGCTTCGCGCGGAGTCGCTGAGCGCGTTCAGATCGCCTGCGATGTAGCGATCAACCGGTGAGTCCGCGGAAACCAGAGTGCGTTCAAAGGCCGCGATCGCCTTCGCGACGCGATCGATCGTCACCGGACCGCCGAAGACACTTTGGAACGCGGAGGCGTAATCCGGCTTCGACGCGAGCCTCGCGACAACATCGGCGTGAGAGGCGTTACCCATCTCGTCGGGATTCGTCAACGGCATCTTTGCCTGCTCTTCAAGCGTCGAAGCGCGGCCGTCCCAGAACTGCCCGCCGTTGAACATCGCGTTCAGCAGCGTCGGCGAGTTTCGCACACCGGCCCGGCCTCCGATTCCTTCGGCCACTTTTCTCCCATCGGTAAACGCGCGTTGGGGATCGTGACAGGATGCGCAGCTAACCCGGCCGTCCGCCGAAAGAAGCTCGTCGAAGAAGAGCTTGCGTCCAAGCTCGACCTTCGGCGAGGTCATCGGATTGTCATTGGGAATAAAGTAGGTCCAGACATCGAACGGAATGCCGGTGGGAAGTTTAATCTCGAAGCTCGCCGATGTCGATGTGGAATCCGCCGCGCGAACTAACCCCGGTAGCGCCACCGCCAGCACCGCGATCACAACAACCTTGATTGATGAGTTTCGCTTCATGCTACGACCGTGAGCAACGGGCGTTCAGAGTACCGACTTTAGTCGGGTCTTAACGCCGATCAATAACACTATCCGACTAAAAGTCGGTACTCTAAACGCCCGCGTCCTCTGAATGCCCGCATCGACATACCATAGACTGGAGTTCGCCTTCGTAGTCCGGCCTTCAGGCGGAAGTTAGTAAACCGTTTCGCGTCCCGCAAACAAACTATTGCTCAGCGATGCCCTTCACTACGAATGCAATTGGAATCTCCGATCCCGTTTGTGATTTGACCTTCGCGACGAAGATCACGTGGCCGCCCTCCTGTTCGATCTTCGCGGGCATTGCTCCCTCCGTCTGAACGAGGCTGATCACACCCGAGTGATTCGTGCCCGTCGACTTCGGGCTCATCTTCATCAACTCTTCAAACTTCGGCTGAGCCTGGGGATTTTGATCCATCGCGACCGGCACTAAAACAAGAAAGTCGCGAATCGGCGATATGCCGAGGTGATTGCCATCAGCCGGATGCACCGCGTATCGCAGAGTATAGGTCCCCGGCTTCACGGACTGGCCTCGATAATCGGTCGTTGCTCGCGAGAAGCTGATCACTCCGACGAGCGCGGACTCGCCGAGATTGTAAACCGCGCCTTGAGCGTCACTCTTGCCCGCGGGCACTCCGCTTCGCAGCCAGATATCGCAATACGGACCATCGCCGATCGTTATGCGCCAGCCCTTCGCATCGAGTGACTTTTTTAATGCTTCCGATGCACTCGCATCGGAGATCGCGCCGATCGGCTCGATCTTGTTTCCCTGCGCCAACGCAGAGACCGAAACAGCCAGGCCTACGAATATTGATAGGAACAATCTACGACACATCCAAAAAATCTCCGGCATTCGTCGAAAAGGCACAAAGGCCACCAAGAAGCTTGTTGGTCTTTGCGCCTTTGAGGTCGACTTTGATTCTCGTTTAGCGCGCGAACGTCCCGACGAACGCGCTGCGCTTTCCGTGAACAGTCCACGATACGTTGAGTCCGTCGCCATCGAACTTGTCCAGCTCCGCAACCGCGGGCATCGAGTGCACGGTCGCGGCGAGCGGCTGGTAGAAGACGTCTTCGTTGCCGCACAGATGATCCTTGCCGTTGATGGCGCGAGTTTCGATTCCGGCGATGTTGCCTGCTTTCACCAGCGTCCTGTCGTAATGTCCATTGTGCCCGCTGACTTCGACCTTTATCGGAGCGACCTCGACACGAACGACGTTCTTCAAAAGCTCGCCGGACATTGCCTGCGCGAATTCGACAAGAGCTTTTTGCTGATCGTCGCAGGCTTTTTCGTCAACGATCATCACAGCCTTTGCCGGATATGGATTGTTGTACTCGTCGCCGAGCGTTGCGCTCGCCTTCACGACCCCGACCACGCTCAGGCCGTCAAGCGTTACGCCTTTCCATTGGCCCTTCGTGACTCGCCACGCAAGGATCGCCTGATCTCCGGTCAGGTTCATCTCACCGTTAGCGACGCAGGAACCGGTCCAAACATCGGCGCTGCGCGTTTCGATATAATCGCCGGAGATACTTTGAGCGTTCGCGGCAGCCGAGAGGATCAACAGAACTACAGCCGAAGCTGCGACCAACATCATCTTTCGCATTACTGATTCTCCTTCTAACTTCTGATTGCTGATTGTTCCGATGTTATCACACGTACCCTTTGCCGTAACAGCCGCGTTCCCCGGACGAACAATTGCCCGGTTCGGCGAGCTGGCCATCGGGCCCAATGCACGTCTGCGTGTACACACACCAGAAGTGGCCGTCGCTCGATTGCTGCGCCGAAGCGTCGTGCGAGACCCCGATGAACATTCCTTTCCAGCGAAGGCACTCGCACAACTGGGGATGATCGATGTTGAAACGTTCAGCTTCGTTGACAATCATCGGGTACCTCCTTTGGCGGCTTCGAGTATCGCGCGTTTGACCGCCACTCGGGCAAGTTGAATCTTATACGCGTTTCGGCCCAGGCTCCTGGCGCCTGAGACCGCGGCCTCTCCCGCGGCTTGCGCGACCTGTTCGCTGATCGCCTTGCCCGTGAGAGATTGCTCGGCAGCGGCCGCTCGCCACGGAGTCGGCGCCACGTGACCCATCACGATGCGAGCCGACGTGATCTTGCCGCCGGTCATCTTCAACGCGACCGATGCCGCTGCGAGCGGCCAATCGAGCGCTTCTTTTTGCCGCACTTCATAAGTGGCGCTCCTCACTCCAGTCGCCGCGGGCACGATGATCTCGGTGATGATCTCGCCGGGCTTCAGATCGTGTTCGCGATCACTGTCAGTTTGAGGATTGACAAAAAACTTTTCGGCCGGCACATCGCGGGATCCCTTCAAACCGTACACTCGAATGCTTGCGCCGTATGCAATCAGCGCCGGCGCGAGACTCGACGGATTGACGAAGTACGCCGGCCCGCCGTTTCCGAGGATCGCGTGGTAACGATTGTCTCCCTGGAGCACCAGCGACTCGCCGCCTTCGCTTGCCGATGCACGACCGAGCAAGCCAAACCCCGCGCGATAATACCAGCACCTGGGCCGCTGAGCGAGATCGCCGCCGACCGTTCCACGGCTTCGAATCTGCGGACTGGTGATTCCTTCGGCAGCATCGACCAGCGCCCGATAAGCTCGTGCAACCTGAGCGTTGTCGATCAACTCCTGAAGCGTAACGGTTGCGCCGATGCGAAGTCCCATCTTCGTAGGCTTGATGCCGCCAAGCTCGGCGATGTCTTTAATGTTGACCAATCGCTTCGGGTGAACGATGTCGTCTTTCATCAGCGAGAGCAGATCGGTGCCGCCCGCAAGCACTTCGGCGTCGGCCCAAGAGCCCCCGAGCAGCGCGACTGCTTGTTCTTTGGTTGTAGGGTTGGCGTATTCAAATGCTCGCATTCTATTTGCCTCCCTTGTGATCGAGCGCCGCGAGCACCCGGTCTGGTGTTAACGGCAGCGTCGGGACTCGAACCCCGATCGCGTTTGCGACGGCATTCGAGATCACCGCGCCCGGCGATACGACCGGCGGTTCGCCGAGGCCGATCACCCCGCGCTCGTCGTAACCCTTGCCGGTCATCATGTGAACGACCAGTTCGCCAATGTCGCCGATCCCGGCCAGTTTGTAGAATTCCATGTTCGGGTTCAGCATGCGCCCAGTCTTCGCATCCATTATTTTTTCTTCGTAGAGCGCGTAGCATACGCCCATGATCAACGCGCCGTAGACCTGACTCTCGGCGGTTTTCACGTCGATCACCAGACCGCAGTCCTGAACGGCGACGATCTTGTTTATCTTGACGATGCCGGTTTCGATGTCGACCGAAACATCAGCCATCTGCGCGCCGCCCACGCCCTGATCCGTGAGCTTACCCGGCCCCGGATTCTTTCCGCGAACCGTTAACGGCGACGCACCGAGCTTCGAACACGCCTGAGCCCAGATCATCGACTTGCTCGGATTCGCTTTGACTCGAATCGTACCGCCCGCTGCTTCCAAATCCTCGGGCGCCGCCCCGAGTGCGGGCGCGGCCTTCGCGAAGATCTGATCCAGCGCGTCGAGCGAGGCTCGCCTCGACGAAGCACTGATGCCGCCAATCGTCGTGCTCCCGCCTGACCCGCCCGACGAGGGATAGCGGCTGTCGCCGATCGTTATCTTCACAGCATTCATCGGAATGCCCAGAGTATCCGCGACGATGATGTTCAAAGCGGTCCGCGTCCCCGTGCCCAAATCCTGCGTGCCCATTTTCAACTCGACTGATCCATCGGGTTGAATCGTCAGGTCGCAGTCACTCGGGTGACCAAGCCCGCCCCAGGTGTGAATCGAAAGACCGAGCCCGCGTTTGATCGGGCCCGCGGTCTTGTCGCCACGCGCGTGCCAGCTGTTCTTCCAGCCAATAAGGTCGGCCGCGATCTTCAGCTCGTCGCTGTAAATCTGCGCGCGTTGTCCGGTCATCTCGATGTTCTTCATGAAGAAATCGAGCGGATCCATGTTCACCGCGGCCGCCGCATCTTCGAGAGCCGTCATCGTGATCGCGCACGCTTGCGGATGATTCGGCGCGCGCCACGCTCGCTGACTGCCAACGTGGTTGATGATGTTGGTGTGCTGCTTTCGCTGGTTGGGGATGTTGAAGATATAAGGCATCGGAGGCGCGCCGCCGCCGCCGACTCCGCCCGAGCCCCACGACTGGCACTCCCACGCGGTAATCGTGCCGTCCTTCTTGAGCCCGATCTTTACTCTCGCATAGTCCGAAGGGCGGGCGCCGGCGACCATCAACTCCGCGTCGCGTTCGTTGAACATTTTCACAGGCTTCCCACCGGCCTTCTTCGAAAGTCTCGCCGCGGTGATGTCCCACTCATCGGGTCCGAACTTGCTCCCGAATCCTCCGCCGATGTGATCCTGTTGCACTCGGACGTTCGTCGCAGGAATTTCGAGAGGCCGCGCAATCTGCGCGACCGATCCACTCACGGCTTGAGTCGACAAATGCGCGAGCACGTTGTCGCCTTCCCACTCCATCACCGATCCGTGAGGCTCGAGGCAGCAATGGGTGATCATCGCCAGGCCATACGTGCCGTCGGTCGTGACTTCAGCTTCGCTAAACGCCTTGTCCGGATCGCCGAGCTTTGTTTCGTTCGTCTGTCGCGTGTAATCACCGGCGACCTTCGGATCGGTATCGATGACAAGGTGCGGAAGCACCTCGTACTCGACCTTGATGGCCCGCGCCGCGTCTTCGGCGGTGGGCTCATCGACTGCTGCAAGCGCGACGACCGAGGCGCCCGCCCACATCAGTTCCTTGCCGGCTTCCTGCATCACGTGAATCGCCTTTACGCCCGGCATGCTTTCAGCCGCGCTGGTATCGATGCTCTTAACCTTGGCGTGCGCGTGTGGACAGCGAACGATCTTACCGAAGAGCATGCCCGGGCGGTTGATATCGAACGAATACTTCGCGCGGCCCGAAACCTTTTGCGGTCCGTCGATGCGCGAGATTCGTTTGCCGATGAAGTTTCGCTTATCAGCATCCGGCCATTTATATTCAGCCATTGCGCCGCCCTCCTTTCGCCGTCTGCGCGACCGCGGCGCGAACGCCCATGTAGGTTCCGCACCGGCACAGATTGCCGCCGAGTCCCTTTTGAATTTGTTCCGGCGTCGGATTTGGGTTCTTGTCGAGAAACGCCTTTGCCGCGACCACGAATCCCGGCGTGCAGAATCCGCACTGCTGGCCGTCGTTGTCGATGAACGCCTGCTGGAGCGGATGAAGCTTGTCGCCTTGCATCAGGCTTTCGACCGTCGTGATCTGTTTGCCCTGCGCTTCGATCGCGAGAACCGAGCACGAGTAGACCGGTCGGCCATCGACGATCATCGTGCACGCGCCGCAAGTCGCGCGATCGCACACGCGCTTGGCGCCGGTGATATCGAGTTCGTTTCGCAGCGCTTCGAGCAGCGTCACTCGCGGCTCGACGTTCACCGTGGACGCTTTGCCGTTGATCATCAGTTGAATCGGGACTTTGGTTGGGCCGTAGACCTTCACTTCGGCGCCGGCCACGTTGATGACTCGATGTCCCATCACGAGCGGAACGGACAGCGAGATGCCGGACACCTTCAAGAAGCGGCGTCGCGATAGCCCCGAACCCTTTTCCTTCACATCATCATCGTCTTGCATCCCTGCCTCCTTTTGGCATTGCCGATTGCCGATTTGCGATTACAGATTGGCGAACCCGATGATGTCTCAATCGGGAATCGCAAATCGTCAATCTGCAATTACTGCGCTGTTTCCCTGAACTCCAGTTCGTTACGGCAACACGGGCAAAGCCCCGGCGTGTAAGCCCGAATGTTGCAGATGTCGCAAAAGTAATATATGTCGTACAACTTTCCGTCTTTGACTGATTGCACTTTGATTGTTTCGAGTTGATTGCTTTCACGAAGACGCGCGGTGATTTGAAGCTCGCGCTCGCGCACTCTTGAATCGGTGAACACGGTTATCATCGAATCGGTCTGCGGGAATCGATAGAGTTTACCGTCCTTGCTTGCGAATCCGAATCGCGGATTTGTGTCAGAACACGCAAAGGGCGAATCGACGGGCTTGTCGAAAGCATCGAGGCAGACTGCGCGGCCTCGCAGGATTACGAATGAGTGATCTCGATCCTGAGCGGCCGCTGCCTTGGGAACCGTCAAACTGGCCAGCGCCACGAACACAAGAACTAAAGACCGGCTCATTGATGATTTCGATCCTGAAACGATCAGTTCGCTATCCTACGTTTCTGGTGCAAAGACGCGGGAAGGTCCACTGAGTGCCAGCCCGCATGGTGTTGTGCTTGTTGCCGCCTCGACTTGCTTCGGCCGGTACCTTACCATAGACGAGGTTGGTCCAGCAACGAAGCCGTCGCGAGCGCGGAAGACGTAACGAGGCACGGGTCACCCGCGTAATTGTGCGAGTGAGGATTGACGTTCGAGTCTCAATCGCTCGCCAGACCGGACAATGATGAATCCAGATTTAATCGAAGAGCAAAAACCGAGTGATTTGACGGCGGCAACGGATCAATCCTGGGAAGTAGTCGTAGTCGGGGCGGGACCCGCGGGTGCAATGGCTGCCCTTCATCTCGCCAGGCGCGGACACCGGACACTGTTGATCGATAAGGACACCTTTCCTCGAGACAAGGTTTGCGGCGATGGCTTGATCGCCGACTCAGTGCGATGCCTGACAAGGGCGGGACTCTACGACGTCATTCGTTCGCGCAGCCGGAAATCAAACATCGGGACCGTTTATAGTCCCTCTCGAGTTTCGTTTGATGTGCCCGGGGAGTTTCTTACACTCAAGCGGATGCATCTGGATGCCATGATCCTGAAACAGGCGACTGGGTACGGAGCGGTGTTCTGCCAGGCAAAGGTCACCGGTGTGGAAGTACAACCCAACGCGAACCTCATGGTTTCGCTCGACCGGACCCCCAAACCTCTACACGCGCGGATCGTGTTTCTGGCCACCGGTGCGAATGTCGAGATGCCCTCGAGGCTTGGCCTTGTCAGTCAGCAGCAACCAAGCGGCGTCGCGCTGCGCTGCTATGTGCGCTCACCGATTGAACTCGATCGACTGGTTGTCTCTTACGACCGATCGATAACGCCCGGCTATGCGTGGATTTTTCCGTTGGCTGATGGCGAATTCAATATCGGATGTGGCGTCAGTTATAGGCGGGGATCAAGCCCGCAAGTGAATCTGCGCGACGCGTTCAGGACATTCCTGGAAAATTTTCCGCTAGCCGCCGAGATCGTGCGTCACGCGGAATCCATTTCGCCCGTGCGCGGGGCGATGCTTCGTTGCGGCTTGAGCGGGACCAGACCACTCGGCCCGGGAAACACGCTGGTGTTGGGCGAAAGCATCGGAGCTACGTTTCCGTTTACGGGTGAAGGGATCGGCAAGGCGATGGAGACCGGAGAGATCGCCGCCGAAGTTGCCGACGAAGCGCTGAGGTCGGGCGACTTCGAGCGGCTTCGCGATTTCCCGCGAAGAATCGAGCACGAGCTCCGACCAAAATTCCTCGGTTATCGAATAGCCGAGAACTGGTTCTCGCGGCCGTGGCTAAATGATCTCGTCGCGAGGCGCATCCGGCGAAGCCGGATCCTTCAGGAGCTGGTCGCGGGAATCGTTAACGAGACCGTCGATCCTCGCGAGGTGTTCTCGCTTCGCGGGATGATTCGTTCGTTCGTAAGTTAGATGTTTCAGGGTTGACAACATTCCCGCCTCAGCAGGCTTAACCCGCGCCGCTCAAAAAAGTGTTGCATCTTTATTAACATAGTAGACCTCACCAGGACGCTGTGATATTGTAAAAGCCGAAGCGAGATGCGCGACGGTCGCAGCCCCCGTTCGTCAAAGTTCACGCGTAGAAATTGAGTGGCTCAAGTGGGTTGTCGAGGTTGGACCCGCCACAAGGTCGCCGAATCCCAACGAAGTTGCAACGTCGTACGCAGGATGCGCATCGGAACGCTCAGATCACAAATAGGACGGTAGTAAGGGATGTCCGGATCACTCCTCAAGCTCAGAACTCTCTCGTTGTTCGTCGCCCTGGTTGTTACGCTCTCCCTCGCATCGATCGATGCCGGCGCCAGCCCTAAACTGAAAAAGTCGGCGTCGCGAGCAAAGGGCAAGGTGGCAAAGGGCAAGGGTGGAAAGAGCAAATCAAAAAACAGTTCGCGAGCCAGCGCTCGCCGCGGTAATTCGCGGTCGCGAAGCATAGGCTCACGAGGATCGAGGCGAGGCGGACGCTTTTACGCTCGAGGACGCGGGCGCCGATCGCGATGGCGAAGACAGGTCGCCAGCGCCGGCACTCACGGCGTGGGCGTTCACAACTATCTGAGCAACGCCTGGACTCAGGAAGTCGGCCCTGGCGATAAAAGAACGCAGTCCAGCGATGAAGGTAATCCAATTGCTGGTTCCGGAGTCGGGGAGGTAAACGCCCGGATCAACCCTCAACCAGCAACGAGTTCGGCGACCGACGAGGTAACCAGGCCGCGAATTGCGAACCTCGATCCGGCTGAGGCGCCTCCGATGAATCCGCTCGTCGCCGCTTACACAGACAGCCTCGCGACGTTTGGGTTTAGCGCTGAGAATCAGGGATTCATCGTCACGACCTTGAAAGGCGAAGTGCTCGCCGAACATAACGCCGACCGTCTCTTCAATCCTGCTTCGGTCACTAAGATTGCAACCTCGCTCACCGCGATATCGCGGCTCGGTCCGGACTTCAAGTTCAGAACTTCGTTGTACACCGACGGCACGCTGGATCCGGCGACCGGAGTGTTGCACGGCTCGCTTTATGTTATTGGGAGCGGCGATCCGGCTTTGTTCCCTGAGAACGCGATGATGATTGCGGACAAGCTTAACCGCAGCGGGATTCGCGAGATCGATGGAAACCTGGTCGTGCTCGGTCAATTCTTTTTCAACTTCTCGACGGCGCGCGAAGCTTCGGCGAAAGCGTTTCGCGCGGTGCTGACCCCAGACACATGGACTGCGCAAGCGAAAGCTTCGTACACGCGCTTTCTCGCAATTCGATCCGCGGAAGATCGCGACTCGGGAACGCAAAAAGCGCCGCCTCTTTCCGGGCCGCCCTCGCTCAAGATAAACGGACAAACGATCAGCGACCCGACTGTGAACACATCCAAGCTATCGCCGCTCGCGGTTCACACGTCGCTCCCGTTGCTTAGAGTACTAAAGGGGCTCAACGATTTTTCGAACAACTGGATGGCTACGGTCATCGGAAATCTGGTCGGGGGACCGGACGCAGTCGAGCGATTCCTCAAAACCGAAGTCGGATTCAAGGATGATGAGGTTAGCTTCGCGACGTCATCGGGACTCGGGGCGAACGCGATATCGCCGCGCGGTACGATAACGATGCTCCGCAAGTTGATTACTTATCTTGAGAGCAAGGGGCTTGTGCCCGCGGAAATCTTGCCCGTGGCGGGAGTCGATGCGGGCACACTGGAGAGGCGATTCACAGATGTCTATCGCGGATCGGTTGTCGCCAAGACCGGAACGCTCAGCAGCGTGAGCGCGCTCGCCGGAGTGGCTTACACGCGCCAACGAGGTCCGCTGCTGTTTGTGATTTACAATCACGGAGGAAACGCTCATCGATTCCGGGCGGCGCAGGACGAGACCATCAAGAAGGTGATAACCTTGTACGGCGGTCCGGCTCCAGTCCGTTATGCGACAAGCGGTCCGGCGCGTGTTTCCCAGCGGCTTGCGGATCGAACCGCCGAGTCGCGAGGTTCTTCAAATCAGAGGTGAATCGATTATGTCTCGCATTGATTTGTCGAAGTCACAAAAGGCATTGCTTGCGTGGACAGCCGGCTTCCTGCTTCTCGCTGAAGGCGTGAAGCGATTGCGCATCGAGGGCCGGGCGGCGACGCTTGTCGGCCTGGCTGAACTGCTTCTGGCAATCGCAACCGGAATCGCCTTCGGCTGGGCAACGACGGCCAACAGCGAGTAACCGCCGGTTCGCACAGGGTCCAGTTTTGCGGAGCAAACTTGTCCGGCCAGCACGTCCTTCCGCCTCTTGCGTAGTCGTCAGACCTCACGAACCTCAGTGCTCTCTCATTAACACCCGACTTCAGCCGGGTGTTGCGGTGGCGGGCGCGTTCGCAGGAACTGTTTCAATGTATTGCCGTCAGTCGCGAAACTGTTAGGAACGAGTGAAGAGTCTCGCGGCCCGCTCTAAACACCTCACTGAAGTGATGTGTTATGAGAGTCCCACTGTGACCGCGGTGCAAGTCCACTTCTAATCACACCGAACCAGCCCTCACGCTTGCTTTTTGTATAACGTCAAAAGATAATCCGACCGTGAGAGCGAAAAGAAAGACGCTTTCACCGGCGGTTCATCGTTGCGGCCTTAGCCTCGCACCACTTCATGTCGGACCTTTGGTACATCTGGCTGATCCTTGGCGTGCTCTTCATCATCGCTGAGATTTTCACTACAGGCTTCGTGCTGCTGTGGTTCGGGATAGGCGCGCTCGTCGCGGGTCTGCTTGGTCTCACGGGCCTGGTCGGGCTTCCGCTCCAGATCGTAGTTTTCCTGGTCATATCGATTGCACTCACCGTCGCGTCTCGCACCATCTTCGATCGATTCCTTATGCGCGGCTCGCCCGGGCGAGAGCTGAAAACCGGAATGGATAATCTGCCGGGAAAGATAGGCGTTGTCGTCGAGCCTTCGAAAGGCGCGATGAAGGAAGGAGCGGTCCGCGTCTTCGCCTCGACGTGGCGCGCCTTCCCCACCGAAGGTGAAGAACCGCTCCGCGAAGGCGAGCAGGTTCAGATCGAACGCGTCGAAGGAGCCTCGGTCTATGTCAGACGAACCGATGGCGAGCCGTCCTGGCGAAAGCAGGATCGGTTGAAAGAGTAGAGATTAAGGATCGGAGTTTGTAGTCCGGCATTCATGCGGAAGTTTGTAGGGCATAGTCTTCGTTTCACAGATTACTTCCGCGCAAATCCGAAACTACCAGACTTTGAAGGAGCAAAAGATTATGCAAGCATTTGGCCTCCTGGTTCTCGCGTTCATGTCACTGGCGGTGCTGATCACCTTACTAAAATCATTTCGCGTAGTCGGACAGGCTTCGGTGATGATCATCGAGCGGCTCGGCAAGTTTCACAAGATGGCCGGCAGCGGGCTGAATATCATTCTGCCGTTTCTCGATAAACCGCGATCAGCATATTGGAGCGGAATCAGGCCGGGCCTTTCGACGCTCGATCTCCGCGAACAGCTTCTCGAGTTTCCGCCGCAGCCCGTCATCACTCGCGACAATGTGACGGTCAACGTCGATTCGGTGCTCTACTATCAAATTACCGATCCGATCAAAGCCATGTACGAAGTCGCCGATCTGACCGGCTCGATCATGCAGCTCACCATCACGTCGATGCGTTCGATCATCGGCGATCTGGATCTCGATCACACCTTCTCTTCGCGAGACGTGATCAACAACAAGCTGCGAATCGTGCTGGACGAAGCAACCGAACGCTGGGGAGTAAAGGTGACTCGCGTCGAAGTTCGAAACATTCATCCGCCCGAGGACGTCAGGGTCACTATGGAAAAGCAGATGACCGCCGAACGCACCCGCCGCGCTTTGATACTTCAAGCGGATGGCGAAAAACAGGCGGCCATCGCGCGAGCGGAAGGTGAGAAGCAAGCCGCAATCGCTCGCGCTGAGGGTGAAAAAGAGGCCGCCGTCCTGCGCGCGGAAGGCCAGGCACAAGCGCGAACTCGCAACGCCGAAGCCGAGGCGCAGGCAATCAGACAGATTTCCGAATCGATCACCGCCGGTCAGGGAAATCCGGCTCAGTACCTGCTGATGCAGCGATACATAGAGTCGCTGACTAACATGGCCACGAGCAGCAACGCGAAGGTTGTATTCATGCCGGTCGAAACCAGCTCGGTGCTTTCGTCGGTGGGCGCGTTGAAAGAAGTATTCGGCGAGATAGGTGAGCAGCGAGAGTCGGTCGATTACCGCAGCGGCCAGCTTCCAGCGGGCCGCAACGCGAGGTAGCGCGTAGATAAAAGAGGCAGAACCGACTAGCGTTGGCTATAGAGTCTAAGTTCAATCGGTTCTGCCTTCTCGGGCAATAGCGCAGTATCCCCTTTTGACGTGGGTCAAATCCCTTGCAATGTGGTGCGTCTAGTAAATCGATCTGGAGTTGAGCGGGCCTCCTTCTCCTTGCCATATCTCAGCGCACAAAAGCGCCACGGTGGATCCGTCATATCTGTGTCCAAATCTATGGAGAGATCAGACGATCGGTGCACTACTGTGCTTCACATGGAGGTGTATCGCCAGTTGCCGCATGTGCCTCGTCGCAGCATTGGCGACCCACGACATCACACTGTTCCTCCGTACATCCGTAACAAGTGCCCACACAGACATTTCCACACTGCATCCCACAAGAGGTGCCGCATGTCGGGGCGGCCGTTCTCGCTGAGAAACTTGCACAGAGGCCTAGATAGAATACGGATGCCATCGCGAATGCCAATAGTGTCTTTTTCATCTGACTTCCCCTCCTCCCTTTCTCATCCAGCTGGTTCCGTCATCGAAGGTAACACTTCTGACGCTTACGAATAGGTCTGACCGTTCGGCAAACTGTAGCCAATACTTTTCAGAGTTCATCTTTGGCCGAACCAGCGTGTGCCATATCCGTCCATTTTCACTTGCTGTAGTCACCTTCTCTGAACCAACGAAATGCTCGCGTTTGACGGTGTAAGTGTCGCCCGGAGCAACCGAAACTCTTCGTTGATTCAGCCTAAGAGAGGTGCGTGATTGCGGGTCCCTAACGGCAATCGCGAATTCTGTAACCACCCTCCCGGAAGTATTTGCCAATTCAACCTCGGGCACACTGGAAACGCTTACAAGATTAGTCGTTCTTCCTGTCAGGCGTGTGAACTGTCGACCAGAAACCTCTTTTACTTTTGCCTCGACTATACCAAGCGGGCAGTCATCGTTTCCGACGATGCGCAATGGTTGATCTAACGAGTTCTCTATCTGTTCAGCCAAATCGTTCTCGGCTCTTTGATCAAGAGTCTGTAGGTTCTGGCTGTGGGTTCTCACATTTACAACGAGTGTTACAGCCAATAGCAGACACGCTAAGCCACCAGCGAGTAAGACTCGCTTGCGATTTACGTTGAGAATTTTAGCCATGTTGACTCCTTTCCTTCGATATGGTGTGACAGATGTTGTCGGACTGAAGTCTCGGCGGCATGCTGAACTAATCTCCACCGGCAGTCAACATCAAACGTCATATTTGTCACATTTGTCACTTTTTATTTCGATCGAATTTGTCTAAACAAACACTCACCGCACACACGATATGTTTTCCCAACGACTTTCACCGAATGAATTAATCCTTCCTCGACATAGCGATAGATGGTTCGGCTATGAACGTCGACAAGTCTAGCGGCGTGTGAGACTCGCAAAAGTCTTACATCTTTCTTGCACAACGGACATGGAATCATGAAAGGCTGTGGCTCGGGCTGTGACATTGTTGTTCCTCCAGATCCCACGACGCAGCATAACGATCTGGCCAGGAGCCAGTGTCTTCGCCGAGATTCCCCCAACATTTCTTCGAAGCCCAAGCACTCGAGTAAGAAACGACCTCGGCGAGAGCAATTCCAAGTGAGGAAGGGCCTAGCAGTCAGTTAACGATATGACTCCGGGATAAAAAAATTCGGTTGAGTTTGATTTCCATCGTGTAGCGCTTCGCGGCGAAGATAAGGTCCCCTCGCCACAAGCCCATACACGAACTACGCTGTACTATTCTTCCTCGATGTACTCGGCTCCCTCATCACTCTCAAAATACGCTTCGTACAAAGCCTGCGCGTAGCCGAGCTGATCACGAGCGACAAGAATACGTAGCTGGCCTCCGAAGACCAAGTGCGGCTGCATGGAAAGCGAATGCTCGCCGTGCATCATCAGTGCGACGCCGTTTTGTTCGAGCGTCTGCTTGACGAGCATCGCTATCGGGTAAGTAAGCGGACGGCATAGTTCGACAAACTGAGCGTCCGCTCTCTCTTTAGTCTCGCTCGTTCGAATGGCCTGCTCTTTCAATGCGCTCGGCACCAGCTTGAACGCACAGGCCGGACACACGGTCGCATCTATTTCAAACTCGCCCGCACAGATTGGACACAGCATCAGCATGATCGTCGAATCCTAGCACAGATACCGAAACGCCGGCCCAGTCGACGCCAACAGTGTCTTGCTGTGGTCAATGCGGGCCCGGTGTCGGGCCGCCGGGGCCGGGGGTCGGCTCGGGCGGAAGCGGCATCGGGCCTTCGGGTGGCGGCATCGGATCGGGGTCCAGATGTCTTTGATCTAAACGATTCATGATTTGGTACTCCTTGCATGATCGCGAAAGCGCCACGCGTTACTGATTATAACCCACCTGTCTCGGCATGGTATTCGACGCGGTTTTGTTTTATATTCTCGCTTTCCAAATGCCCAGTGGAATATCCAGAAGTTGATCCGGAGGAAATCATGACCGGTTGGAAGCGAGTTCGTTCACTATTGTCGCTGCTGATCGTCATCTTGATCTCGTTGCCTCTTGCGTCGCTTGCGCAAGACCCGCAGAAAGACGAGAAGAAAGATGAAGCAAAGGATAAGAAAGAAGAAGGTCTGCCGCTCAAGACAGACAAGAAGATTGAGTTCACCACCGATGAAGGCACGTGGATGTCGCTCGACGTTTCGTCCGACGGCAAGACGATTCTGTTCGACTTGCTGGGCGACATCTATTCGCTGCCGGTCGCGGGTGGCGAAGCAAAACGAATAATCGGCGGACTGTCCTTCGAGAGCCAACCGAAGTTTTCACCCGACGGCAAACAAATTGTCTTTATCAGCGATCGAAGCGGCGCGGAAAACCTTTGGATCGCCGATGCCGACGGATCAAACCCGAAGGCGTTGACCAAAGGCCGCAATCAGATGTTCCTTTCACCTTCGTGGACGTCTGACGGCCAGTACGTCATCGCTTCCAGGTCGGGGGACGCGATCGGCACGTTCGCGCCGTGGATGTATCACAAGGACGGAGGCTCGGGCGTACACATCGGACAACCGGACCCGCCGCCTCAACTCCCCGGATCGGGTCCGCCGCAAGCGCCACCGCGCAATCGCTTCGGACCGGTGGCTTCGCCCGACGGCCGATTCATTTACTACGCGCAACGCATCGGGGCGTTTTCGTACAACGCGCAGTTTCCGCTATGGCAAATCGTCCGCTTTGATCGCGAGACGAGCGAGGCTTCGACGATCACCAACGCGCAGGGGAGCGCGATGCGGCCTCTGCTGTCGCCTGACGGCAAGAAGCTGGTGTATGCAACGCGCTTCGAGGGCGGCACGGCTCTGCGGGTTCGCGACCTCGACACCAGCGACGAGCGATGGCTGATCAACAACGTTACGCGCGACGATCAGGAATCGCGCGGCACTCGCGACTTGATGCCGGGATATTCGTTCATGCCCGACGGCAAGTCGTTGATCCTACCGGCCAACGGAAAAATCCAGCGCGTCGATTTCGAAACAGGCAAATCGACAATCATTCCTTTCACCGCAAAAGTCGAAGCCGAAATCGCGCAGCGCGTCTATTTCGAAAACCGCGTCGATGACAGCGCCATTGTGCGCGCGCGATTGATTCGCTGGCCGGCAATGTCGCCCGACGGTAAGCGAGTCGTTTTCAGTTCGCTCAACAAACTGTGGATTGCCGATTTACCGTCGGGAACACCTAAGCGGTTGACTGATTCGCAAGTCGGCGAGTTCATGCCCACGTGGTCGCCGGATGGCCGATACATCGCGTACGTGACCTGGTCGCGCGACGGCGGGCAGATCAACCGCGTTTCCGCCGACGGAGGTAGACCCGAGGCGCTCACTCGCCGCACGGCGTATTATTCATCACCAGTCTATTCGCCGGACGGCTCAAAGATCGTGTTCGTCTCCGGAGCAACCGACGATCAGATGTATGCCGACCTGCACTATCGCGACAATGACGTCTTTCCCGATGCAAGCATGAGTTCAGCGAACGCGGCCGAAGCAGAAATCGATGGAATCGGAGGAAGCACCGGGACAGACCTTCGATGGATCCCCGCGGCCGGAGGTGATTCGAAGTTGATCGCCGCCGCGCAGGGCGGACGCTATCCGCATTTCACAAGCGATCCCGATCGTGTCTTCCTGACTACTCAACAAGGGCTCACTTCGATTCGGCTTGATGGCTATGACAGACGCACGCCGTTCAAAGTTACAGGCGCCGCGCCGGGTCCATTCCCGCCAACCGCCGAGACCATTCAGCTCTCGCCCAACGGCCAGAAGGCATTTGTAAACCTTCAGGGCAAGCACTACCTGGTGACGATTCCAAGACCGGGCAAAGAGACCGTGACTATCAACATCACGCCCAGCGGTCCGTCGGCCGTTCCAGTGAAGAAAATGGCCGTTGAAGGTGGTGATTACTTGTCGTGGTCACCGGATGGCAAGTGGGTGACGTGGTCGTGGGGTTCGAAGTTCTACCGTCAGGATGTTTCAACCGACAAACCTGAATCTACAGACATCGTCGTCGAAGCACCACGCGCGCGCGCAAAGGGCACCGTCGTTCTGTCAGGCGCGCGTATCGTGACAATGAACGGGAGCGAAACCATCGAGCGCGGCGACATCGTCATCACCGATAATCGAATCGTCGCCGTCGGCGCAAAAGGCAAAGTTCAAATCCCTGCCGGCGCAAAGACGATCGATGTAACGGGCAAGACCATCATGCCCGGATTCGTTGATGTTCACGCGCACATGTGGCCGCCGCGCGGTGTGCACCAGACTGAGGTGTGGCAGTATCTGGCGAATCTCGCGTACGGCATCACAACAACTCGCGACCCTCAGAGTTCGACGACGGATGTTTTCGAATACACCGATCTCGTCGAAACAGGAGACATAATCGGGCCGCGAGTCTACACAACCGGACCTGGCGTGTTCTCGGCGTCAGGGCTCGACGATAAAGATGCGACCCGCAACTACATCAAGCGGTACAAGGAGGCTTATCACACAACGACGTTGAAGGAGTACATCGCGGGCGATCGCATCGTGCGTCAATGGGTTGCGATGGCGTGCAAGGAATTTGGGATTACGTCGACCACCGAGGGCGCGCTCGATATGAAACTCGACCTAACGCAGATGGCCGACGGCTTCTCAGGAAATGAGCACGCGTTGCCAATCCACCCGCTTTACAATGACGTTGTCCAGTTCGTTGCGAAGACCGGGACGTTTTACACGCCTACGATCCTCGTCGCTTATGGGGCGCCGTGGTCTGAGAACTACTGGTTCGAAAACACCGACGTGCACGGGAATCAGAAGCTGAGGCGATTCATTCCTCACGCGCTGCTCGACACTATGGTCAAGCGTCGCGGCCAGTGGTTCCGCGAAGACGAATATGGTCACAAAGCGATCTCGAAAGCCGCGGCGGATATCGTTCACGCGGGCGGCCGAGTTTGTCTCGGGGGTCACGGTCAGCTACAGGGACTTGGGTGTCACTGGGAAATCTGGAATCTGCAGTCGGGCGGCATGACTCCCTTCGAAGCTCTGCGTTCGGCTACCATCTACGGCGCCGAGGCGATCGGACTGCAAAAGGACGTCGGCTCGCTAAGCGTCGGCAAGCTGGCTGACTTGATCATTCTGGACAAGAACCCGCTTACCGACATTCGCAACACAAACACAATAGTGTACGTAATGAAGAACGGCGAGATGTTCGACGGCAATACGCTGGATCAAATCTGGCCGGTTCAAAAGAAGCTCGACAAGCAATACTGGTGGGATCGCGACCCACAATAAGGCGAAATTCAGCCAACCCCAGGGGACAATCGAGAGACTCCGCTTTCGATTGTCCCTTTTCCATTGGATTCGATTTTTCTCCTGATCTCGCGCTTCGATCAGGTATAATGAAACGCGAAACATAATGCCTTCGGGCGCGTTTATAACATTGCGGAAAGCATCATATTCACGGATGAAACGAACCATCATATTATTTGCGACTTGCCTGTCACTAATCATTCAGGTTTCCGCGTTTCAAGCGGATCCCCCTTCGGTTCCTTTGAGCTCGGCTCAGGACGCGAAGCAGAGCCAGGTCCGTCAAATCATCAACCTGGCAAACACTCATTATCAAAAGGGTGAGACCGCCTACAAGGGCGGCCAGTATGACATAGCGCGCCGTGAGTTCGACGAAGCGGTTGACACGATCCTCACCGAATCTATCGACGTGCGCAGCGATGACGAGTTGCGAGTTTACTACCGCGAGCTGATCGAGAAGGTGAATCGCTATCAGATTGCGGCGCTCGAACAGAAGGACGGCGGCTTCAACGAACAACGTTATGAGCCGTCGCCGCTCGACAAGCTGGCTTCGCTCTCGGATGCGGATCTCGAAGAGGCCGGCGCCGCAGATGAGGACGAAGTAGTCGCGCGATTCAACTTCGAATTCAGTTCGGCGCTGCCCGTCCGCCAGTTCATCACCTACTTCACGAAGGGTCGCGGCCGCGCGACGATGGAAGCCGGCTTGATGCGGTCTACGCGATTCCGCGAAATGGCCCAACGCATCTTCAAACAGGAAGGCGTTCCCACCGATTTAGTATGGCTCGCGCAGGTTGAGTCGGGTTGGAACGCGAACGCTTATTCGTGGGCCGCGGCACGAGGAATTTGGCAGTTTATTCCGTCGACCGGCGCCCGCTTTGGCCTGATGCAGAATTACTGGATCGATGAGCGATCCGATCCTGAGAAATCGACGCTTGCGGCCGCGCGATATCTGAAGTGGCTCTCGAATCGGTATAAGGGAGATTGGGCGCTGGCGCTCGCTGCTTACAACACGGGCGAGGGCAATGTTGATTCCGCCATCGCGCGCGCGGGTTCGCGTGACTTCTGGCGGTTGCATCGCAGCGGGTACATCGCGCAGGAAACCCGGAATTATGTTCCGGCTATACTGGCTGTCGTGACAATTGCAAAGAATGCAAAGAAGTATGGATTCGATTTACCTCAGGCGTATCCTTATCGTTATCAAACTCGACTGGTTTCAGCTCAAACCGATTTGCGCCCACTCGCGCGAAAACTCAAAACCAGCTACGGAGCGCTTTTGGATTTGAACCCCGAGCTTCAACGCGGGGTGACTCCTCCGGGCAAGCACGTGATCCGCATCCCGGCGACCATGGCCGCCAAGGCTGCCGGTGACCCGGCCGAATCAGTTCCGATAAGCAATAATCCATGATGTTGTAGCCGCCTGGCTCCACTCAGCCAACGGCAATCAATCTCCGACACATTTTATTTCCTCGGCTCGGGGCACTTGCAATCTTCCTGAGTCACAATCGAATCAAATCGTTGCTGCTGGTCTGATGCCAATAATGCGCGCATCTCGCCGCGCGCGCGTTCGCGTATCGAGTCGTAACGAGGACGAACATCGGAGCATACCGACTTGTAATCGTTTCTCGTCCGTTCGAGAATCCCGCGCATCTCGGACGATTGTTCATCGCTCAAGGTGAGCTCTCGCTTTAGCGTTTCGAAGTACGCGTCCGTATCGCGCATCGAGACACCGGCAGCGGTTGCCGGGTTCGCCCGTTGCGGAAAAATTCCGGCGATTGATGCGCCCGTCGCGCCGCCCAGCACGAATACAACCATGAACGCCACCCATACTTTGATCGAAGCTTTCTGTTGAGAGTTCATTTTTGCGTTTTACCTCCTTCGTCGGCAAACAACGTCGCCAGGACTTCTTCCCTCGAGATCGCACATTCGTCCGTAGCCGACAGCGCACAGGTTCCGCCGGCAACAATCCGGCTTACGTCATCGCTTGTTCGCGCGCCAACTTGCTCCCGGACGGGCGCTCTTGATGCCCAGTAAGCCGCCGCGGTCGCGACTGTGACTACGAGCAGCACGGCGACCGCGCGCCAGGCAACGAGCAAAGTAACCAGCCACCCGCCTCGCTCGACTTCGCGGCGCTTTCGTTCGGCTTCGATGCGCGCGCGAACTCGCGCGCTGAAAAAGGGCGCGGATGCTATTCGTTCGACTTCGTCGTCGCTCGCTCCACCGCCGCGCGCAACGATCTCGGTCAGCTCATCCAAACGGTTATCTTCGGTCTTCATAACTTCCTCGCTTCGCTTCACACGTACTCGTTGAGCACAAGGCGCAACGATTTTCGCGCGCGATGTGCCCGCACTTTTACTTTTGAAATCTTCCAGCCAAGCACTTCAGCAATTTCAGCGACGGTCATCTCTTCCGCATCCAGTAGGATCAACACAATTCGATCGTCCGAAGAGAGACGCGCAAGCAGCTTGTTCGCGAGATCACGCGAGATGAGCGTCGATTCGGCCTCGCCGGCGGACGTCCGGCCACTCAGTTGCGAGCCGAGCCATTCGCTTTCATCCGTGGTCACGTCGACGATCGACCCCTCAGGCCGGCGTCGGGCGCGCCGCAACTCGTCGTAGCAGGCATTGATTGCTACGCGCGACAACCAGGCCGAAAAGGACTTGCCACGATCAGGCGAGTAGTCCGCCAGGCCGAAATAAGCTTTGGTGAAAACCTCCTGGAGCACGTCTTCGATTCTTTCGGGCCGATCGAAGAAGCGCCCGATGATTCGCGCGACTCGACGGCGATGCCGGTCCAGAATCTCTTCGAATGCCGCGTCGTCGCCATCGCGCGCAGCCAGGGCGAGCAATTCATCCGTCGCCCGCAAGTCAGGCTGGGCGATCCCGAGATCAGCTTTGGCTTCATCCATCAGATACATTGTCGGCCAATGATTCGGCGGCGTATCGCTGCCTGTGGGGGCCGCGATACACGAACCGCATTAACAATGAACGCGCGGCGGTAGTGTTGGGTTACAAATGCGAGATGATTTCTCGAGTTGATTAACGCGATCCAATCTGAATTCTTACGCCGATGCGCGCAAGCAGCGGCGGACCGAGGGTCCTCACGGGCGTTCGCCCAATGTCATAGCGTTGTCCGGTCAGGTTCTCAAATGCTCCGAACACTTCTACTCCGCGCCCGAGCGAGCGCGAAGCAAACGCATCCAAAGTGAAGTACTTATCAAGCGCCAAGAGATTTTGATCGTCATCAAACTGCGCGCCCGCTGCGCGGCCTTGAATCGCCACCGTCAATCGATGAGGGTTCGAGTAACGCGCTTGAAACGTAAAGAGGTGACGAGCGACCTGCGGGATCAACAATCCCTCGAGCGAAGCATTCGCGGGAAACTTCAACACCGTCGCATCGATGAACTGATAGCCGCCCGTGATCGTGAAGGTGTTCGTTATGCGGGCTTCTGTTTCCATTTCGACACCGCGCGAGCGTGTGCGCCCGAGGTTCTGCCGCTGCCGGGTGATCAGCGCAGGCGTCACGCTCAATGTGACATTTGCTATTGGCCTGGTGATCTCGCTCCAGAAGAATGTACCGCGAATGTTCACCTTCTTATCGGCCGCCGACACCTTTACTCCCGCCTCGCCACCGGTCAGCCGCTCCGCAAGAAGCTTGGAGTTAGCCTGCGTCAGAACATTACCCACTCGAAACGAACGATACAGTTCATTGAGCGTAGGCGCCCGGAACGAGCGATACCCCGACGCCATCACCGACACGTTCTCATTCAGCTTATGAAGAAGCGAGACGCGAGGACTAAACGCGGTTTCTATTCGATCCGGGAACCTGGTCACGATAACCGGCGTCGCGGCGGGAAGCGGCCGCGATGACGACAACGCATCGAAGTTTCGCCACCGATCGCCGCGCACACCCAGCGTCAACAGCCAGCGCGGAGTAATTCGAATGATGTCTTGTCCAAAAACGCCGACTGTTCCCTCGCGCCCGCCCGAACCGACGGCTAACGTCAAGCGCCCCGCGGTGAATCCAAGCTCATCGCTTGCGCCGCGCACCTCGCGAGCGTCAACACCGGCCACGAGTGTTTGCCGCGATCCGGCGGCGCGCGACCACTGAGTTACGAATCCTACTTGTTGAGCGGGCACGCGCTGGCTGCGCGTGATTGTTTCGGCGTTGCGGTCGGCCGCGATCGACGAGAAATCCTGATTGAATATCTCGGTCAACGCGAAACCGCGCGCCGAAAAGGACCCCGCACGCGTGAAATTCAGATCCGTGCCCAGAGCAACCTGGCGAATGTATGTGTTGTTGGTCTGAACGGGCGTGCCGTTCTCGCGTGACTCGTCAAACAGTGAGCCTCGCACGAAGACTCGTCCGCGATCGGAGATCAATCGCTCGAGCGTCAGGTCGATTGCGGTGTGCTCCGCTCCTGCGAGAGTGTCCACCCGGCCGCGCTGAGCCTCATCAACCAATATGTAGCCGTCCGTGTGAAAAGCTTCGGCTGAAAGTTGCGCGGCCCATTGAAAGAGTTTGCCTCCGGCGAACAGCGAGACATTCGGAGTTTGTTCGTTGCCGTAAGACGCTTCGAAAGACAGCGCCGATTCGCGGGTATCACGAGATATTAAGTTGATCACGCCGCCCAGCGCATCGGTTCCGTAAAGACTCGACGCGCCGCCCTGAACCACTTCGATTCGATCGAGCGACTCACGCGGCACTCGACCCCAGTAGACCCACCCACCAAACGGATCGTTGATCGGAATTCCATCCGCAAGCACAACGGCGCGGCTGGCTCCGCTCGCTCCGACTCCTCGAAGCGACACTCCCTGTGACGTCGGATTCGCCGTGCGACTGCCGGATCGCCGAAACAGCGAGAAGCCCGGGATTTGCCGCAACGCATCATCGATCGTCAGCGCGGCGGTCGTTGATAAGTCTTCAGTTGAGAGCACCGCGACGCTCGCCGCGGTATCCGCGAGACGAGTCTCGGTGCGAGCCGCGGTTATCGTCATCTGTTCGGATAAAGGAAGCGGTTCCAGAACAATGCGAAGATGCGTCGCGTCCCGGTCCGAACCGTTCACAACTCGGGTCACAAGGCCGAACCCTGAAGCTCGAATCTGCAGGGAAGCCGGCTCCGCGGGCGCGTTAAGAATGAATCTCCCATCGGCGGTGGTTTTTGTGGAGATACCCGTCATCTGCGCGGGACCGGCGTCCTTTGATTTGGTGAGGACCATCACTTCGGCGCCTGAAACCGGCGCTCCGTTCTGATCAATCACCACGCCTTCGATCTTCAAAGCCTGTGCGCCGGCCGCTACTTGAAAAGCCAGAGTGATCGCGATAAGCAGGAGCGTCGATTGTTTCATGCAAACTCACCTGTCAGGAGAAAGGGGCGTCCGTGGCACTGATTCGACACGTTGTTACAAACAAACCGCGGCATCGCGCACGATCGTGGGGTGTGCACTGCCGTTACTTGCCCTTTGAGTACGACACGCGCCAGATCTTCTGTCCGCCATCGTCGGTGATCAGCATCGAACCGTCCTTCAACACCAGCAAGCTCACCGGCCGTCCCCACACCTCAGCTTTGTCTTCACCCAACATCCAGCCGGTGACGAAATCATCGTAGCCGCCCACCGGTTTTCCATTCTTGAACTTTATGCGAATGATTTTGTAGCCGGTGCGCAACGTGCGATTCCACGATCCGTGTAACGCTACAAACGCGTCGCCGCGGTAGTCGGCCGGAAACGAGTTGCCTTCGTAGAAGACCATACCGAGCACCGCCGAATGCGCCTGGATCAGAACATCGGGCACGATCGTCTTAGCTACGAGATCAGGACGCTCGCCCTTGCGGCGCGGATCTTCGTGCTGTCCAAGATATGCGTAAGGCCACCCGTAGAACGCGCCTTCCTTGATGGCAGTCACGTATTCCGGAACCAGCTCATCCCCAATCAAGTCTCGCTCCTCAACCGCAGCCCAGAGCTGTTTCGTTGCCGGGTTCCACGCGAGTCCGACCGGATTGCGAGTCCCGCTGGCGTAGATGCGATGGCCTGTGCCGTCGGGATTGTATTCAGAAATCGCCGCGCGTATCGGATCTTCGCCGGCGTTGACGTTTGATGCCGAACCGACTGCGACATACAGCTTGGAACCGGCCGGATTGAAGATCACATTGCGAGTCCAATGATTGCCAACGCTCGGAAAGTCTGCCAGCTTCTCGGGTGCGCCTTCCGCCTTCGTCTGGCCCGATTTGTACTTGAACCGCAACAGGGCATTAGTGTTTCCGACGTAGAGATAATCCTTCCAGAATGCCATTCCGAACGGCCGCGTCAGTCCGGTCGCAAAAACAAAGCGCTCATCCACTCGACCATCGCCGTTGGAATCGCGCAGCACCGAAATTCGACCCGGCCGAGACTCAGTTATGAAGACATCGCCGTTCGGCGCAAGGGCCATCCCGCGCGGCTGTTCAAAATCCCCTTCAGCAAACACGCTTATCTGGAAATCCGCCGGAACCGTAAGCTTTGCATCTTCAGGTTTCGGAATAACCCGCGATTGATTGCGAGGCCCAGTCAACACCTCCGGCGCGGGCAAGTCCGAAAGCTTGATATCGTAATGCCGCAACTCGCTCGGCGACAGTGCTTTCATCCCTGATTGCGCGCACGAAAAACCAACCAGCGCGACCAGACCGACGCTCACAACCGCTGCACGCGGAAAATTTTTCTTGATCGAAGCCGAGGCTTTATCCAGGCTCATGCGTTCCTCCGATGGTTGCCAAATTTATTGAGCAATTCTCCCACAAAGAAGCAAGAAATCAAAAACTTCGGCGGCGTGAGAGCTTTGAGTAGCAAGTCGCACTAAGCGCCCAAGCTTCTTCGAGCCGGTTACTTTTGCTCGGGGAACTTGAACCCGATATACGTTCCGGAGCTGATCCCCATCAAACCGAGCAATGTCGCGCTGAACTCAGGCATGGTCAAACGGTTATACACCGAAGAAACAAAGATCACTCCCAGCACAATTGTCCACGCGAAAATCTGAAAGCGATGAAAACTGTACCCATTTCCGTCGCTGAGGACATCGCGCAGAAATCCGGCGGAAATACCGGCAGATGCAGGCGGAGTGAGTTCCTGGATTTGCTGAACGATCTGGGCGAGCCTTGTGCGTGCATTCTGGAGTTGTTGGTTCAGGTTATCGCGATTGCTGATGTCGTCGGGAGTCATCGCCTCTTTTTCTTGAACGCCGGCGAGTTGAACTTGAAGGTCGGGAATAGTCTGCTCGAGCGCTTGCTTCTCCGCCGTAAGATCCAGGATCTGGCCTGACGTCGCGGCGCTCTTGCCAGAATCGATCATCGCTTCGCTTAAAGCGGTTCCCGCGCTGATTCCCATCAGTCCCAGCAGCGAAGGCGTTATCGTGTCGAGCGCGTCGGTAACAAGCCAGATGGCCACGTACGAGGCGTACACCAGAAAAAACCAAAACGCCATTTGTGTGCGGCCAAGATTGTACGGCCTGAGCTTGCCGCCGGCCGGTCTTGGGCCAGGCTCGCGAATGATGTGGGTGTTTCGCGCAAGCCACACCAGCAAAACCAGAGTGACCAACACCACGACCAATGCGATGATACCGTACCACTTTGAAATCACGGTTAGTTGGGCCGGGTTGTTCTGATCGTACACCGTATCGAACGCGGATTGACCTTCCAGCCCCACGCTAAAGAGCACCGGTAGGCGAATACCATCCGGCGCGCCCAGCAGATCAATCCACGCGTCCTTATTCTCGGGGAGTATCTGCAGATGAAAGCGCACGTGGTTTTTGGAAGGGTGAATCTCGTTTGGATAGTTACCGTTAAGCGCCAGCCCATTCAGATAGGGGACGAGTTTCTTTGCGTCATTGGTTTTCACCCACTCATCCAGATTATCGATATCGACGCGGATTAGATCATCAGCCTCGAGGTTTCCCTCGACATGCGTGACCTTGGGCTGGACGACGGGTCCAGTCTGAGGATTGGCAGCCGACTGCGCAGATACTCTTAGAGCCGCAAAACATCCCATCAACACAAAGATCGCCATACCCACCGCTCGCGCTGGTTTCATTTGAGATTCTCCTTATATTGGATTGTTGGCCAGCTTACGGCGGAGATTATAAGCGATTTCCCAGAATGTGCACGCTCTTTCTGAGAAAGAGGCTCACGATGCGGGTAGCTTCAAGATGAAGCTTGTTCCGTGATCGATCTCGCTGCGAACCTCGATCGATCCGTGATGCTCTTCGACGATCTTCCTGGTCACGGCAAGGCCCAATCCAAACCCGGTCTTCTTCGTCGAGAAGTAAGGCTCGAAGATCTTGTCCATCGACTCCGGGCTGATTCCCACTCCGGTATCGGTGACCGTCACTTCAACTGCTCCGTCCAACTTATGCACTCGCGCAATCAAGCGTCCGCCGCGCGGCATCGCCTGTAGCGCGTTGATGGCAATATTCGTGAGACAAGACTTAAGCCGCTCGCCGTCACCCATCACATCGGCGGGAGCGCCGTCATCTTCCACATCAATTTCAACGCCCTGCTCTTCAGCCTGCGGGCTAAGCAGAGTAATTGTTTCCCGCAGGAGTTCGCGCATGTCGGTTCTTTCAAGTGACAGCGGCGCCGGCCGGCCATAGTTCATTAAATCACTCGCCATCCGGCTGATCCGTGTGATTTCATCCTTGACCGAAGTTATCAGCCTGGTGATTTGCGCTGGGTCGGCGCGGTCTCCTTCCATGAATTTCTTGCCGAGATGGTCTACCGACAGATTGATAACGTTTAGAGGATTCTTTATCTCGTGAGCCACTGACTGTGTCAGGCGGCCAATGGCGGCCGCCCTTTCCGACTGGTTCAACCTTTTCTCAAGCTCGAGCTTGGATCTGAGGCCATCGATCATATTGTTGAAAGTCGCGGCGAGTTGTCCCACCTCGTCGCGCCTGTGAATGTTCACGCGAAAATCCAGATCGCCCGAAGCGACTCGCTGGGCCGCGTTTGCCAACGATTGGATGGGCTGCGTGAAACGCCATCCGATCGCGACTGCGATAGCGAGTGCGAGCGACAGCAGTCCGCCGGTTGCTCCCAGCCTGTAGTTCGACAGCATACGATTCTGATGAGTTAGAACCGCTTGCGCAGTGTCGATCTCGTTTATGATGGCCTCTTGTTGCATTACAACAACGATCCAGTGCAGACCTTTCATCGTCACAACCGGAATGTTGTAGGTTCGAACCAACGTTCCTTGAAGCTCGATCTCGCCCTCAACCGGAATGAACGCCTGCTCCTCACCGGACTCTTTCGGCGCCTCCGGTACATTGATCTGCTTGCCGATCATTTCCCGAAGCGTACCGTCCTTCACCTCGCCAGTGTCCGTGGCGACAATGATGTCCTTCACCGTAGCGGGCATGTCTTCCGTCGTAACCATCTGGTAGAGGAATTTTGAAGACCGGAGGCTCTGAACCGCCAGGCTTGTCGCTTGAGCGAAATCACCGAAGCTCGTATTAAACGCACTCTTCACGCGCTGGCTCTGTTTGTCGAGTTCAGCATCAGCCCGCTTGTGCGCCCAGCCGTCCAAAAGAACCACTAACACGGTTGTGAGCAACAAGAAGGATGTCAGCAGAAGCAAGAGGCGCGCTCGGAAGCTCATCAACAAAGTTACCTGGTTAGACGCGATGGTTGGCATATCAACTCCTTGCAGACTCGGTAATGATTCTCATTCGCCTTAGTTCTTTCGATTAACGCCGCAGTCGGCCCAGTTTGAGGCGCAGGCCCCCGCTAAGCCGGCGCGCTATCATTTCGGCGCGACGATTGAGCTGCGCGACGGATGCGTTGATCGCGAGTTCGCAGAGGCGCAAGCGTGCGTGTGATTCGTCCGGGTGACTAGCGATCTCTTTGCCGAACTTTACGAACACCTCAACTGTCGCCGACTCGGCTGCCTTCTTATTGGCGATCAGTCGCAGGCACAAAGTGTATATGCCCTCGCCATACCAGCCGTAGATGGACTCTAGCTGCGAGGCAAGAGTTGTGTCAGCCGATTCAGGAGAGCAACCGGCCAAAGGAGGTTTTGATTCGTGCCTGGAATTATTCATAACTTCTCCAATCCATCGACAGTGGATCTATGTGCCCTCGTCGATGCGGGTTCGGTATCAATATTCAACTCGCTCTCGCTCAAACCATCGGTAGAGCGTTGGAAGAATCAAGAGCGTTAACAGCGTTGATGTGATCAGACCGCCGATCACGACTGTGGCGAGTGGCCGTTGCACCTCGGCTCCAGCCGATGTAGCGATCGCCATCGGAATGAATCCAAGGCTCGCGACTAGCGCGGTCATCAATACTGGCCGCAGCCGGATTTCGGCTCCTTCTCTTACAGCTTCTTCTATTGTTTTCCCCTCATCGCGGAGTCGATTGATGTAGCTCACCATCACCACCCCGTTGAGCACAGCCACGCCGAACAACGCGATGAAGCCCACCCCCGCCGAGATTGAAAACGGCATCCCTCGAAGCGCCAGCGCCAATACTCCGCCGACGATAGCGAACGGAATACCCGTGTAAATCAGGAGCGCTTGTTTTACTGAATTGAACGTAGTGAACAGCATTACGAAGATCAGGAACAGCGCGAGCGGAACCACAATCAGCAGTCGCGCTGATGCCCGCTGCAGATTCTCAAACTGACCGCCCCACCGAATGTAGTAGCCGGCGGGAATCTGGACTTGGTCATCGATGGCGGCTCGAGCTTCTTTGACAAAGCTCGCGATGTCGCGTCCGCGCACATTAAGCTCGACGACTATTCGCCGCCGCGTGTCCTCTCTCGAGATTTGAGCTGGCCCTTCGACTGTGGACACATCAGCCAACTGCGACAGCGGGACGCGCACACCTTGCGGCGCGGGAACGAGCAGGTCCTTGATTGTATCCAGGTCCTTGCTTGTCGCATCGGTCAGGCGCACCACAAGATCGAATCGCTGCTCGCCCTCGTAGACCAACCCGGCCGGTTTGCCCGCCACGATAGACTCCACAAGGTTGTTGACATCCTCGACGTTGATTCCGTACCGCGCGATTGCGGCGCGGTTCGGCTTGATCTGAAGCTGCGGCAGACCTGACACTTGCTCAGCCTTGACGTCGGCGGCGCCCGTCACACGGCTCACGACTCGAACGATCTGATCGGCTTTTTGTTTGAGCGTATCGAGGTCGTCACCGAAGAGCTTTATCGCGACGTCAGAGCGGACGCCGGCAATAAGCTCGGAAACGCGCAGCTCGATCGGTTGTGAGAAGCTGAAAATTGCAGCCGGAACATTTTCCTCGAGCGCCTTTGAGAGCGTCTCCACCAATTCTTCCCTGGTATTGGCAGTCGTCCATTCAGACGGAGGCTTCAACTCGACGTACACGTCGCTCAGCTCCACTCCCATTGGGTCGGTGGCAACTTCAGCGCGCCCGGTTTTCGTAATCACCTTCGTCACTTCAGGGAAGCCGCGCAGTATGCGCTCAGCTTTGGTAGCGATTGCGGTTGATTCAGTAAGAGACACGCTGGGCAGCCGCTGGATCTGAATAGCGAGCGAACCTTCCTCCAATCGAGGTATGAACTCTGCGCCCAAGAACGGGAAGATGATCCCGCTCACGATGACTAGCGCCGCGGCGACTGCGAGCGCCCGCCTTCGGTTCTTTGTTATGAAAGCGAGGGCCGGGCGATACCAGCGCTTCGCATACCGGATCAACGGGCTCTCTTTTTCTGAGACAGGTCCGCGCAACAAGAATGTCATCGCCGCGGGAACATACGTCAGTGAAAGGATGAGCGAACCTATGAGCGCGAACACCACCGTAAGCGCCATCGGCTTAAACATCTTGCCTTCGATACCCGTGAGGCTCAGGATCGGCAGGTAGACGATCATGATGATGGCGACCGCGAAGACCACCGGGCGGCCCACCTCTGTGCAGGCCTCGAGAACCGTGCGCTCCGGCTGCGCGTTCGATCCTTCGTGCTGCGCCTCGGCTCGCCGCCTCACCGCGTTCTCCACCATCACCACCGCTCCGTCCACGATCAATCCGAAGTCCAGCGCACCGAGACTCATCAGGTTTCCCGATACGTTGAAGACCCGCATTAGAATTGCCGCAAACAGCATCGCGAGAGGAATGATCGTTGCGACAAGGAGCGAGCCACGCCAGTTGCCGAGCAGCAGTATGAGCACGACGATCACCAGAAAAGCTCCCTCGATCAGGTTTTTGACGACAGTGGAAATCGTGCGATTGACCAGTTCCGTGCGGTCGTAGAAGGGAATGAGCTCGACGCCTTTTGGCAGCGATTTTCTTATCAGTTCCACGCGATCCTTGACGCGTTGGACTACCGCGCGCGAGTTCTCACCTTTGAGCATCATCACAATGCCTGCGACAATCTCGCCTTCGCCGTCAGCGGTAACAGCGCCTTGCCTGACGGTGGCTCCCGCCACAACCTCGGCGAGGTCGCGGACGTAGATTGGTATTCCCTCCTTGCCGGTTTTGACGACGATGTTTGAGATGTCGTCGGCCGATTGCACAAGCCCAATGCCTCGCAACAGGTACTGCTCCGCGCCGTGCTCTATGTACGCGCCGCCGACATTGGCGTTGTTGCGCGCCACCGCCTCAAAGACGTCGCGCAAGCCGAGCCCGTAAGCTTGAAGCTTAGCCGGATCGATCCTGACCTGATATTGCTTTTCCAATCCGCCGAAGCTGTTCACCTCGGTAACTCCAGGGACCCCTAACAACTGCCGCCGCACGCTCCAATCCTGGATTGTCCTCAGCGAGGTCGCGTCGTAGCCGCTGCCGGCGGCGGCGCGCAGTTCGTATTGATAGATCTCTCCCAGCCCCGTCGATATCGGCCCCATCTCCGGCGAGCCAATAGTCTGTGGAATCTGCTCGCGCGCTTGCGAAAGACGTTCGAGAACAAGCTGCCGCGCAAAATAAGTGTCCGTTGATTCCTGAAACACGATAGTCACGGCAGATAGTCCGAACTTCGAAACCGAGCGAATCTCCTCGACGCCGGGGAGGCCGCTCATCGCGATCTCGACCGGAAATGTTATCTGTCGTTCAATCTCAAGCGGAGCAAGCGAAGGAGCCGCGGTTAGGACTTGCACCTGCACGTTGGTTACGTCCGGCACCGCATCGATGGGCAGACGTTGGAGACTGTAGATGCCGGCGCCGATCAGAATCGTCACCATCAACAAGACAAGAATGCGTTGAGAGACTGCAAAGCGAATGAGTCCGTTGATCATCAGTGCTCCTCCCCCAACGAACTCTTCATAAGCTGCGTCTTCAACGCAAAGCTTCCCTTAGTAACCACACGGTCGCCGACAGCAAGTCCACTGAGGACCCCACGGTATCCATCAACTGTTCCGCCAAGCTGAACATCGCGCACCTCGAAATGTCCTTGCTCGCCTTCTTTGGGAACGAAAACAACGCTTCGCTCTCCAATGCGCTGGACCGCGTCGTCCGGGATTGAAAGCTCCAGGCTCGCAGCCTTTCCCACCTCGGCGATTCCTGTCTCAAATCCGACTTCGACGAACATGCCGATCTTTAACCGTTCACCGGGATTCGCGATCTCAACACGCACCCGGCCAGTTCGGGTCTCCTCGTTGAGCGTGGTGTCTATATAAGTGACGCGACCCGCAATCCCATTTTCTCCCACGGCCGCCGAGCGAATCTCGGCGGGTGTCCCCACGCGCAGAGCGTTGACCTGCCCTTCCGGTACGTTTGCGATAACCCACACTGTCGAGATGTTCGAGATCGTCAGAATGGGTTTGCCGGCTTCTATGCCGGCGCCCGCGTTGATGTGACGCTCAGTAACGGTTCCCGAGACGGGCGCACGCAACGCGACCAGCGAAGTGTCATGAGAAACTTTGCCGTGAGCGCTCTCGCCTAATTCAGCGCCAAGCGAGCGCAAGCTGTTCCGAAGGTGCGAGACTTCTACGAGCGCGATCTCAACTTCCGACTTCGCTTGTTGCACCTCGCGATTGATGGAGATGTTGCTCTGATAATCATAGTCGGCCTTTGCGGTCTTGTATGTGGATTCGGCTGCAATAACGTCTTTGCCAGCCCCTGCCCCCAGTTCAATGAGCCGGCGCGTGCGGCGCAGCGTCGCCTCGGCTTCATCGAGCCGGGCTTTTGCCTGGATCAACGCCACGCGGTTCTCAGACCGCTGGACCCGCTCATAATTCTGTTCCTCCAGCGCGAGCCGGGTTTCAGCCTCGTGAAGTTTTCCATGCATCTCGGCGACTTGTGGACTTGAAACGATCGCAAGAACTGCGCCCGAGCGGACATGGTCCCCGAGCACAACGTTCACCCGTTCGACACGGCCTGACACCAGCGGGGTCACTTGTTGAGTTTGCTGCTGATTGGCTTCTACCGCGCCTGTCACGCGCAGCCGAGCGATTGCCGGGCGCTCGGTCACGCTGACTATTTCGATCCCAGCAGCGGCCAGGGTTGCCGGGGACAACTCAACTTCATTGCCTCCCTCGGAGTAATGCTCGCGGGCCTCGTTGCCTTCCGCAGCCCCGCGCTTCTCGCGCTTGGTGGCGCTTTCATGGCTCGGCCACATGAACAAGGCTACGACGCCCACCAAAACAACCATTCCTACAATCACAAACAGGTTGCGATTACGAGAAGAGAGGCCCGCGTTGCGAAGGGTTTGTTCAGCCTCAGCGGGTTGGCTTATCGAATATTCCTTTTCGTCCATCGTCTTCTCCTCACTATGGTTTGGTACCTAACGCCGATTGAAGATCGGCGAGGGCGCGGTAGTATTCGGTCAGCGCTTCAGTAAACTCGCGCTGAAAATCGACGAAGCGGCGTTGTTCAGAAAGCAGCTCGGTCACGCGGAATGCGCCTACTTCATAAGCGCCGCGAATGGTTCTGATGTTTTGCCTCGAACGCTCGATGACGCCCTGTTCATAAGTAGCAATCGCGGAGCGCGAGGCCTCATATCGCTGGTACGCGCTTTGAACCTCGGCGCGCACAAGTTGCTCGGTGAACTCGCGGCGCCGCTCCGCTTGTGAAATCGCAAGCGTGGCCTCAGCCTTCGCACCCTGATTTCGATTGAACACAGGGATGCTGATCGAGACCCCAAACGAAAGCAGTCTGTCTTTATCACTGAGAACGCCAATGGGAGTATTGTCGAAGATTGAGCGGTTGGTCGTGTACTTGCTGAAAGCCGTCACATCGGGCGTTGCTTGAGCACGCGCAAGCCGCAATCCCGCTCGCGCTGCGTCTTCATTCAATCGAGCAAGTTTGAGATCGGGCCGAGCGCGCAGCGCGATGTCAACGGCTGCTTCTATCGAATCTGGAGGCTGGGCAAAAACAGGAGCCGTGAGTTCTTCGCGTAACTGCAACGCCTCGCTCGCAGGTATGCCTGTGATGCTTTTGAGTTTGAGCAGCGCTGCTTGCAGGCGTCCTTCGACCAGCGCCCGCCGCGCACGCAGGCGATCAATCTCCACGCGAAGAAGGTTTTGCTCGAGCGGGGCCGCGTCGCCTTCCGTTACGCGGACCTCGACTATGCGAACCGTTTGAACGTCAACATTGCTGAGCTCCTCAGTAATCTGCAATTCACGAAGGGCGGCCAGGCTTTCGGCGTAAGCCGCGCGCACTTCGTTTGCAAGGCGCCTTTCACGGTCAGCCACTTCGGCTTCAGCCGCTTGTAGCTCAAGACGCGCAAGGTCAATTCGACGCTGGCGCTTGCCTCCGAATTCGAGGGGCAGCGCAAAACCAATACTCGTCTCGCGCTCGCCGGGTGAGTTTGTAAAGCGCCCGGTCGTCTGCTCGAAGTCAACAGTCGGATTTGGCCGAAGTCCCGCTTGACGCAACCGAGCGCGGCCGCGTTCTATGTCGAGTCTAGTGGCCGCCAGTTCGGTGTTTGAGTTGAGAGCACGGCGGACCAGATCGTTAGACGAAGCGCCTTGTACGGGATCAACGTAGCGAAAGAGATTGATATTTGAATCCGGCGCTGCATTTGGCGACGGATGCGAGATTGGTTTTGCGACGACTCCATTCTGTAAATCGAAGCTCTGGGCGAAAGCCACGTGAGAGGGCGCCACGGTCACGATGACCACCAAAGCCATCGCTCGCACCGGGGCGCAGTTCATTGAAAACAACATCTCAACACACCCTCCAGGTTCTAAGGTTCAGAAAGGCTTCGCGCACTCACGCCTATCCCTTGCGCGAGCAGCGACTTTGGCGAGCTTCCGATTGCTCACTTGAGGCATTAGCCTCCGAAAACGCGAACAGTAATCGCGGCTCGGTATGCCGTCACAGCAATGTCGGAGCTAGCGTTCGAACGGAGAGATCACGCGGCGCGCGGAGGGTGGTAAGGCTTTGCCAAATGCGGAGTTGGCACACAATCAGAGTGTGGTTGAGTGACTGACGGTTTTGAGACAACTAATGCCGCACTAAAAAAAAGAGACGGCAACACGTGCGAGCAACAGCAATAACACTCATCGCTGAATTGCCCTGACTTCGAGGACTCTTCATTTCGAGACTTGCCCGAGGCAGCAAAGATCCCTCTGTCGTCACTCCGTAGGTCGTCAGGAGCAACGCTGTCGGCGTCTAAACTTCTCCGGTCCGCGGCCAACGCCAAGCCTCCCAGGTCTTCACTACAAAGCTCTGGAACCAGGATGTCGGCAAGCGCGAAGAGAAAAAGCAGAACCACTGCCAAACGATTGATGTAAATCTTGATTGACGGCCTCATCTTTAAACGTTCCCAAAACAACAGCCTGAATTCTAAGCTGCCGATGCATTTGAACGCAATAGACCTTCCGGCGATCCACTTTATGTGCGAGTTTCCTTCCGGACGAACTATACAAGTCCTGACGAGACTCGTTTGTTCCGGGCCGCGTCCGGAAAGAAGTTCGGCGGCGGCGTTAACTAGTTCAATTGCCCTCTTCCTCGGACGATCATTTATAATAACGTCATGCCCAAGCGACAAATCGGCGTCGAGGTTTTAATCGAAGATCATTTCTGGAGTGAATCGCAGGGGTGTTACGTTTATTCGTATCATTGCCCGGCTTGCGGTCAGTTGAAGCTTGTACCCGAGTTGGGCATTCGCCGGTGTGACTGCGGCTCGTGGTTGATTGTAACCAACCAAAGATGACGAGGCTTAGTGGCAATGAATTCGAAGACTCGAAGGAGCACCAAGTTCACAACCACTCCGTTCAATCCCCTGGTGAGCCCTTCGGTCTTCGTGTCTTCGTGGCGAGCTTTCCTTTTGTCAGCAGCCCCGCTAGAGCTTGAAGAAAACCTCCAGCGTCACCTGGTATTCGATCTTCCCATCCCGGATCGCGCCACGCTGCTCGCGCAATTCAAACCATCGCATCTCTCGTATCGTTTGACTTGCGCGCTCGATCGCCGCTTCGACTGCCTTGCTGAAGCTATCGTTTGAAGTTCCCGCTACAGTGATGCCTTTGAACACGTCGTTGGCCATTGATCACTCCCCTTCCGGATCGGTCATCGCGCGAACGTCCAGCAGCCGGTCAACCTCTCCGCCACTGAACTCGCCTGACTCGATCATTTGCTCTCGAATCGTTCTCCCTGAACTGATTGCCTGTTTCGCAAGCTCGGCCGCTCGCGCGTAGCCGATGCTCGGACTCAACACGGTCACCAGCGACACGCTGTGCTCCGCGTACCACCGGCATTGAGCTTCGTTTGCGGTTAACCCGTCGACGCATCGCGTTCGAAGCGCCACGAGCGCGTTGTTTATGATCGTCAGCGACATCAGCAAATTGAATGCGATCACAGGCATCATCACATTCAACTCGAGCTGTCCGGCTTCGGCAGCGGTGACGATCGCGGTGTCGTTGCCGATCACTTGAAAGCAGACCATTGTGGTCATCTCGGCCATCACTGGATTCACCTTGCCGGGCATTATGGATGACCCTGGTTGAACCGCGGGCAGATTGATCTCGCCCAGTCCCGTGTTCGGTCCCGATGCAAGCAGCCGCAGGTCGTTGCAGATTCGAATAAGATCGGTCGCCAGCGTTCTCAACGCTCCCGATAGCGCAACAAAAGGCGACATGCTTTGCATCGCTTCGAAGTAATCCTGGGTCGCACGCAGCTTCTGCCGTGTGATGACGCTCAACTCTTCGACGACACCCTTGCGATAACCGGATGCTGCGTTCAAACCGGTGCCGACCGCGGTCCCACCGAGCCCGATCTCTTTCAATTCGTCGGCCGCGCGCGCAATGCGGTTGACGTTCTTGTGCATCGCCGTCGCGTAAGCGCCGAACTCCTGCCCCAGCCTTATCGGGGTCGCGTCCTGAAGATGAGTGCGGCCCGATTTCACAATCCCATCAAACTCGTTCGCTCGATCACGAAGCGCGGCTCCGAGATGATCGATCGTTAAAATCAGTTTGTCGGTGAGTTCGAGCGCCGCGAGCCTCATCGCGGTAGGAATTACGTCATTCGTGGACTGGCCCATGTTTACGTGATCGTTTGGATGCACGATCGAGTGATCGCCCTTCGCGCCGCCGAGTAATTCGATTGCGCGATTTGCCAGCACTTCATTGGAGTTCATGTTGTGCGAAGTGCCGGCCCCGGCTTGAAAAGGATCGACGACAAATTGATCGCGCAGCTTTCCGTCGAGCACCTCATCGGCGGCCGCTTCGATTGCCTTTGCGATTGACGGATCAAGCGCGCCAAGCCTGGCATTCACGCGCGCGGCGGCTTTTTTTATCTGTACAGTCGCGGTGACAAACGCGGGGTAAGGCTTCCAACCCGAAACAGGAAAGTTCTCGACGGCGCGCGCGGTCTGGATGCCGTAATAGACATCGCCGGGCAACTCGCGCTCGCCCAGCGAGTCTCGCTCAATCCTTGGTGGGATCGAATGTGACATGAGGAATCATCTCTACGTCTTCTTTCAGCGTCACACGGCCCGCAAGCTTAGTCTTCTTTTTCTTTAGCGGTACAAACTTGATTGTGCTGTCGACCAGCTTATCGTTGGGCCGGTATCCAAGACCAAATTCGGGAAGCTCGGGCCGGCTCATAAGTCGCTTGATGTCCCACATCGTCTCTTCACGAGTGTATGCGCACAGCTCCAGTTCGCGGCTCATGATGATCGCTTCTTCGGGACACGCGTCCACGCAGAACCCGCAGAACACGCAACGCAGCATATCGATGTCGAAACGCGCCGGATATTTTTCGATCAAAGGATCTGGGTGCTCGGCGGGCTCAATGTAAATGCAGTCGGCCGGACATGCCGTCGCGCACATATAACACGCCACGCAGCGCGGCGAGCCGTCTTCACGAGCCGTAAGAATGTGCGCGCCGCGATAGCGCTCAGAGTACGAGCGACGCTCCTCGGGATAGCTGATCGTAGCCTTCACCTTGCCGGTGAGGTTATCCATCATCCGATTCATCGTCAGCCCCATCCCGGCAAGCGGCGCAAGCATTTCTTTGGCAAACGACGTCTCGCGTTCCGCGCGCGCTCGCACATCGATTGTTTTTGCTTCTTTCTTCATAACTGAACCGACTTGAATCTAACCCAGTACAACGCCCGGTAACCGGGTTTGATCGATCGTTACACCACGAAAAGCCTCAACTGTTTCCGCCATCGTTCTTAATACATCTTCCGCGGACATCCAGGGTGAGGGGGCGCCGCTCGCGTGAAGCAACATCGCAAACACTTCCCAAATCGGAAGCGCGTCTCCGGGTGACCTGACGCTTCGGCCGGCGTATTGGATCCGACTTTGATAATTCGTGAACGTGCCTTCTTCTTCCGACCACGCCGAAACCGGCAAAACAAAACTTGCCCGCGATTGCCATTCCGCCTTGTGAGCCGCAAGCACGACTGAATAATCGAGCGATTCAATCAACGTGGAAAGCCGCGCCTCTCGGTCGTCGTCGCCGGGCCTCCGTACAAGCGGTTTGAAGTACATGATAACGCCTGCTCGTATCTGGCCGGCCTTCGCCGCTTTGATCGCGCCTTCAATCCCTCCAAGATCCTCGCTGATCAATCCGAGCTTGATCGCCCCCATCGAGTTGGGATGCTTGTCCACGTGACGCAGGATCTTGTCCTCTTCCTCGACGACCGTCTTGTCTTCCGAATCGAGTCGAAACTCGAATCGCGCTGTGCCGAGATATCGCTTGAATAGGAACAGCGATTCATTGGTCGCGGACGGGGACGCAACTCCGATAATCGAATCGTCGCCGCTCGTTCCGCGAATCTCTCGCACACGCGAATCAATCGAGAGCACTGCTTCCTCCCAGGTGACCGGCGCCTGAACGCCGTCGCGCCCGTTTGCCATCGGACGGGCGACTCGTTCGCCCGCGGCAAGCTCGTGAAAGCTCAACCGGCCCTCATCACACAGCCAGCTTCGATTCACCTCAACGTTGCGTCTCGGTATCATTCTGAAGATAGAACCGTCCCGGTGATCGATTCGAACCGTGCATCCGGTCGAACATCCGCCGCACACTGAATCGGTCGCGTGCAGAAACCAAACCCGGCACTTGAATCTGAAATCGCGCGAGGTCAGCGCGCCCACCGGGCAAATATCGACGACGTTGCCCGAGTATGGATTGTCGAGCGGCTTGTCTTCGAATGTACCGATCGCAACGTGATCGCCGCGCCCGAAGAATTGCATCTCTCCGGTCCCGGTCACATTGTCAAAGAATCGAATGCACCGCGAACAGAGCACGCATCGCTCCTGATCGAGAACAACCATCGGGCCCAGATCGATGACTTTGCGTTTGCGCACCTTCATCTCGAGCGGGATCTCGCTGGTGTGCAGGCCGTAAACCATGTAGTAGTCCTGCAACCGGCACTCGCCCGCTTGATCACATACCGGGCAATCGACCGGATGATTGATCAGCAGGAACTCGAGCACCCCGCGGACGGCTTCCTTGACGCGTTCATTGGTCGATCTAACAACCATGCCTTCATTGGGTATCGTCGTGCAGGCGGGCGTGAGCTTGGGCATCTTCTCGACATCGACGAGGCACATCCGGCAGTTGCCGTCGATGGGAAGGTCGGGATGATAGCAGTAGTGCGGGATCTCAATACCGTGATCGGCGGCGGCTTGAATGATGGTCTGCCCCGGTTTGGCTTCGATTTCCTGATCGTTGAGTATGAACTTCGGCATCGTCTAATAAGACTCTGTAACCACAGATGAACACAAACGAACACAGATGAACACAGATACGGACAACGATTCAGCTTTATCTGTGTTTATCTGTGTTCATCTGTGGTTCCTCTTCTTCTGTGGTTTCAATTTGCACACAACGCTTCGAACTCGTTCCGGAACTTCGTCACGAAACTCCTGATCGGCATTACGTCCGCATCCGCGAGCGGACAGATTGTCTTGCCTTCCATCCGATCACAAATCTTCAACAGCAAATCCAAATCGGATCGCTTGCCCTTCCCTGCCACGATGTTCTTCAAAATCTTGGCAGCCCATCCCGTGCCTTCGCGGCAGGGCGTGCATTGGCCGCACGATTCGTGAGCGTAGAAATCCGCGATCACCGACAAGGTCTCAGGCATGCTAGTCGTATCATCCAACACGATCATTCCGCCCGATCCCAACATCGTCCCCGCTTTTGCCAGCGATTCATAATCCAGCAACACGCCTTCACATTCCCCGGCGGTCAGCACCGGCACGGAAGATCCGCCCGGGATCACCGCTTTCAACTTGCGGCCGTTGGCAATCCCACCCGCTTCATTATTAATGAAGTCAAGCAGCGGATATCCCATCTCGACTTCGTAAACGCCCGGCTTCGCCACATGTCCCGAAACCGAAAAGAGTTTCGTGCCTTTGCTTTTCTCGGTGCCCATTGCCGCGTACGCTGCCGCGCCGTTCTGAATAATCCACGGAAGCGCGGCCAGCGTCTCGACGTTATTCACCACGGTTGGTGAAGCCATAAATCCATGACTTGCGGGGAACGGCGGCTTGATGCGCGGATATCCGCGATTTCCTTCGAGCGACTCGATCAGCGATGTTTCTTCTCCACAGATGTAAGCACCCTGCCCAAGATGAATAAACATATCGAGCGCGAAATCCTTGCCCAGCACTGACGGCCCAAGAATCTTTGCCGCGTATGCTTCATCAAGCGCCTTCTGCACAGTGTTCGCTACAAACTCGTACTCGCCGCGAATGTAGATATACGAGAGGTGACAATCGAGCGCGTAGCTTGCGATCGCCATGCCTTCGATCATCAGGTGCGGATCGCGTTCCATCAGCAGCCGATCCTTGAACGTGCCGGGTTCGCTTTCATCGGCGTTGCACAGCAGGTAAACGGGCTTGCCTTTACTGCGATCCACGAAGCTCCACTTCATCCCGGTTGGAAACCCCGCGCCTCCGCGACCGCGAAGGCCGCTCGCTTTCACCTCTTCGACCAGCGCCGGTTGCGCCATTGACAAAGCCTTCTCGAGAGCCTTATATCCGCCGCGCTCGCGATACTTCGAAAGGCTCGCCTGTTCGGGCTTGTCGATGTTCGCCAGAAGAATCTTATTCATTACGAAGCTTCTCGATGATTTCAGCGACGCGCGGCGGCGTCAGGTTCTCGTAGTATCTATCACCAATTTGCATTGCCGGCGCCGTGCCGCACGAACCGAGGCACTCGGTGGTATCCCAACTGAATTTGCCGTCAGGCGTGACTTCCCTTCTCTCCACGCCGAGTTGTTTCTTGATTTCATCGATGCACGGATAGACTCCCCCGAGCCAGCAACTCACATTCTTGCAGATGTCGATGTGATGATTCCCCGCGGGTTTCTTGTGAAGCATCGTGTAGAACGTCGCAACGCTCAACACATCCGAAGGCGGATAGCCCATCAACCCGCCGACGTATTCCGAGACTTCCTGTGATATCCAACCGAACTCGCGCTGAGCAAGCGTCAACACTGGAAGCAACGCCGCGCGCTTCTCGGGATAGTGGCTCAGTATCGTTTGATACCGTCGCTTAGCTTCTTCGCTGAACTCGATCATAAGTCAAAAATGGTTCCGGGTTCAGGGTTCAGGGTTCCGAGTTTAGGGTTCAGGGTTCCGGGTTTCGGGTTCCGAGTTTAGGGTTTCGGGTTCCGGGTCTCGGTCCGACGAGTTCAACCCTGAACCCTAAACCCTGAACCCTAAACCCTGAACCCTGAACCCTAAACCCTAAACTCTGAACCCAACTCATCTATCAAGCTCTCCCGCAATGATGTTCAAGCTGCTCAACGTCGCGATTGCATCCGCTACCAATCCGCCTTCAATCATCTTCGGATACGCGGAAAAAATAGGGAAGCACGGGCCTCGTGCGTGCACTCGCCACGGCCGCAGCGAACCATCGCTCACAATGTAATACCCAAGCTCGCCGTTGCCGCCCTCGCTGTAGCCGTACACTTCGCCGGGCGGCGCCTGGATGCCGTGCATCACCAGCTTGAAGTGATTCATCAGGTCTTCGATGTTTGTATACACACCCTTCTTCGGCGGCAACGTGATTCGCCGGTCGTCAATCTGGTATGGTCCCTCGGGCAAGTTGTCGAGCGCCTGATTGCAGATACGCAAGCTCTGCCGCATCTCTTCCATGCGAACCAGGTAGCGATCGTAGACATCACCGCGACTGCCGATCGGCACTTCGAAATCGAAATCCTCGTAGCTCGAATACGGATGATTCTGGCGAATGTCATACGGCACGCCCGCCGCTCGCAACATCGGCCCGGTGAATCCCCAATCGATCGCATCCTTGCCTGAAATCTCGGACACGCCAACAGTGCGCTGCTTGAAGAGACGGCTGTTTGTGTTGAGCTTGTTCAGATCGTCGATGTATCCCGGCAGGCGGCCGAGCACTTCGCGGCATCGCGGAATAAAATCATCGGGCAGGTCCGCTGAGAGCCCGCCGACTCTCACGTAACTCACCATCATTCGCTGGCCGGAGGTCATCTCGAGCAAATCGTAAATCTCTTCGCGAGGCTCGAACGCCCACCAGAAATTTGTGATCGCTCCCAAATCTACCAGCGCCGCGCCAATGCAAACCATGTGATCCATGATGCGTGACAGTTCGCCGAGCAACACTCGAATGTACTGGACTCGCTTTGGCACTTCGATCCCGAGCAGCTTCTCGACCGTGCACGCGTAGCCGACGTTGTTCAGGAACGACGAGCAGTAGTTCAGCCGGTCCGTGTAAGGGATCACACCGTTCCACTGATGAGTCTCGGCCATCTTCTCGAAGCACCGATGCAGGTAGCCAATCTCGGCGTCCGCTTCGATTATTGACTCGCCATCCAATCGGCAGACAATTCTCAACGCGCCGTGCGTAGCCGGATGCGATGGACCTATGTTGATGATCGTAGGTTCGGGCGCCAGGCGATCGGTCTCGTGACCTTGCCACTCGGTTTTGTATTCGAGCGGGAGCTTGTAGTCGCGCGAAAGAATAGTTCGCGCGCCCGCCTCGTGATCCTTGCGAAGAGGGTGTCCCTGAAATTCTTCGTGACACAAGATCCGGCGCAGGTCGGGATGATTTCGAAAGTTGATCCCGAACATGTCGAACGTTTCGCGCTCCCACCAGTTCGCCGTCTTCCATATCGATGACACGGAATCGACTTCCGGAGCCGATTCCGCGAGCGGCACCTTCAAACGAACTCGATGCCCGTGATCGATCGAATACATGTGATAGACGACGTTGAACCGCTCGTCACGCTTCCGATCGGGATAACCCTGGTAGTCAGCGCCGGTAATCGTGCTCAGCAAATCGAACTTCGTTGAAGGGTCTTCTTTCAACGCGCGGCAAATCTCTGTGACCTTATCGGGCTTGACCGTTATTGCCAGATCACCGCGGAAATCGTTCACGTCAAGCACCTGATCCGCGAACTGTCCCTGGAGCAGCGCCGCGATCGGATTCCGCGGAGCCGCCGGCTCGCGAGTAATCTGCACGAGCCGCACCGCTTCGCGCGCTTGTTCTTCAGCGATCAGCATCGGCTTAGGCGATGTCTCGGTGATTTCCTTCTTCATCCGCTCGCGCAATTCTTGGCGAGCGTCGGCATCGACGATGTTCTCTTTCTCGATGAGCTGCCGAATCATCAATACGGCTTGCAGAACGGCTTCGGGAGTCGGCGGGCAGCCGGGAATATAAACGTCTACCGGGATGATTTCATCGATGCCCTGCATCACGTGATAAGCGCGATAGAATCCGCCCGAAGTTGCGCACGCGCCCATGCACAGCACCCACTTGGGATCGGGCATCTGCTCGTAGATTCTTTTGAGCACCGGGCCCATCTTGTCGGTGATCGTTCCCATCACCATTAATAAGTCGGATTGTCTTGGCGAGAATCGAACTACTTCGGCGCCGAACCTTGCGACGTCATAATGCGCGGACACGACCGACATGTATTCGATGGCGCAGCAAGCAGTTCCGAACGGCAGGGGCCAGAGAGAATTCTTCCGTGCCCAATTAGCGAGTTCGCTGACTTTGGTAGTAAAGAAATTCTCACCAACTGCCGACTCGATCGCCATTCTCTACTCTCTCTCCGATGCTGTTATCTCAGGTGGGATTAGATTAGCGAAGGTCATCGTGGTTATCCAAGCTCGATTGAAATCTTATCGTTCGCTTTGGGGTGAGTCAAACTTGAGGCGCCTTGTGCGGTGGGATATAGCGTTCGATCAGCGTGCGAATATCAGATTCAAACGCCGAGTGCCGAATCGTCATGATCTGATAATCGAATAGCTGTTTCATTGACGCCGGACATTGTTTGCGAAGCCTCCCGAGATCGACCGACTCTTCGCAGACCGGAACGATGTTGCGATTGTGCTTTACTGCCATTTCAAACTCTTGTCGAACCCAGTCGCCTTCCTTTACGCAGCGATCCAAAGCTCGGGGCGTAAGCAGCAAGAGAAAATGAGCGCGGCATGGGACCTCAGTCAGAATTCGATCGGCCCACTTGCCCGAATCGATAGAATCAACGTCGAGAAACACGTCGTAGCCGTCGCGTGTGAGTTCACGCTCCACTGACCGCGCGAAGAGCCGTCCCGTAGAGTCTCGTCTATAGCTGATGAAAACCGTTTTCCGGCTCATCGGCAAACCGTGCGAAGCGGCTTCCTTGCTCGTTTGAGCGTCGCTGCTCGGCTCAGTTAATTTGGAAGTCGAGGCAAGGTAGCTCTGGTATGTCTTCCGTACTCTTTTATGGTAGGCGACAGCTCTCTCGATGGCGATGTTCACCGAAGGTCTATACAGCTCGATGAAACACCACCCAATAGATCCCTTCGGTGGGTCGTAGATGCCCTTTGCGAGGACATATCTCTGAACGGTGCTGAGGAATCGCTCGGCCTCCGGAGCTACCGCATCGCGCCAATCAAGATCGCAAATGGTCGAAGGGTACAGATCGTCAAACAATGGCTGAAACGGAATTGGGAAATCCCTTAGATGTTCTGAATTCTTCAGAAGGTTAGTTATGGTCTCTACAGTCCAAAGATATGATTGGTTCAATTCGAGATCCAACTCCGTCAAGATATTCGCCATAGAGATCGTACTCTCAAGCGCCTGGTAGTAGGCCTGAGCGAGCAACATGAGAAGAATCAAGGCTGAGTTTCGTTCCTCTTCCGGCGAAACCTCCGGTGGTCCATCCACAGGGGTCTCAGGACGCCGTGACTCAATATCCTCAGCATCGGTGTCTTGGTCATGAGGAGGTGTTCGCCGCCTGAGTAGTTCCTCCCATTTCGTGGCGCGCACGGCATACTGGGCGCGTAGGTGTAGATCGGGGGACGGCTCGGGATCATAGAGGCCAGGATCTGGCTCATCATAAATCGCAAGCAGGTCGAGCATCTCATCCAATAGCACTTGTTCCTCCGGTGATATTGACTCCACGTCCTTGAGCCTAAAAGTCGGGTTACTGTCGTCGTCCGCGTATTCTCTGAGGAACAATCTACAAAGAGACTTGCCGATTGCCTCCCCGCGAGTCACATAGAATACGGTTTGGGGAGACTCATCCGCCGTCACGGTAGGACAAGCGAAGAGATAGAAGACTCCCTCATGATCTTTCACGGCCTGCACCCTCTAACCAAATTGATCTCTGCGAACCTTAGTAGGGCGATGCCAACTCAACGATTCGAACGCCTGCGGCTATTCACTTCGCGAATAGCTCTCGCTGTCTGTAGGTCCGTAGCTCTGTTGCCTGCGGGAGAGCGTTAAGGATGAAATCGGCAGACACATTTGCCAGCTCTTTCGGCTCCAGCTTGTGAAGCCCGCCGCCGTAGACTCTTCCCTCACCTTTGAGCGTCTCAGCAGTGATCGATGATAGAGCTTTCCAGATGGCTCGATGCAGCTCCGGGTCGCGACTCAACCACGCCGCCAAACCCGGCTTGGGATATAACATCAGGTAGACGTTTGCCGCCGTAGCCTTCGAGTGGTTCAAGATGAACTGAAACGGAGATTCACTCCGCTTGGTTGGCCTTCCCATGTACGTGCAGAGGAATGGCGACGGTGGCCGGTTCTCTTGCGTGTACCAAGGTTCCCGGTGACTGCAAATATAACCTTCGTTCACTTTTCGCTCGATGCCCCGCAGCAGGTATCGCCACAGCATCGGATAATCCGATTCCACGACGCTCTCGGGCAAGTCGCACGAAAGTAAATAGCGCCGACTCGCTATGTCTGGCTCGCCATGCTCATCCGCGAGAATCTCATCACTGACGAGTTCTCGCGGACTCGGAAGGATCGGCCTCAAGAACTTCCTGGGGAGATTCAATTGCTCTACCTGATCTGGCGAGAGCACGAAGAACGAATTACAACCAGTGGCTAGTCCCCGTTTGATGGTAAAGAGATCGGACAGCGTGCTGCCGTTACTTCTATGGATCAGGCGAGAGGCGTCTTGAGGCAGCCCTGTCCACTTCGATATGCAGCGAAGATCGTCGAGTCTTATCCAGTCCGAAAGCTTTGGCTTGTTCACCGTTCCACCGAATGTGAACTCCACTTCGTGCTCCTCAGGCGGTACCGCGTTCTTGAAGAACACAACCGCGGATGACACCAGAGCGTCTCCAAACTGAACCTCATTCGGATCGAAGCGATGGATGCGCTGAAGCGTCACCCTCTCCGTCAAGAATTCCTTCACCTTGCGGCCATAGTTGACGTCCATGAATTCGCTTGGAATGAGCCACGCTCCCACACCGTCTTTTGACATCCAGGCTTGCGATAGAACTATGAAGTAAGTGTATAAGCCGCTCAATCCGTTCATCTCGAAATCTACATATCGCGCCACGGCGGCCTGGAGCTCGCGCTTCTGTATCTGGCTCAGATGATGATGGCGGACATAAGGCGGATTGCACACGATCAAGTTGTATTTCGCGGCTTCGGTCTTCGGTGGCTCGGCGTCCGTAAAACTACCGATGTTTAGCCGCAGTCCGGTCCTTTTCCAAAAGCTCTTAGCGGGTTCAGCGTAGTGAGAATCTATTTCGAACCCCGCGGCTGCTTCGATGCGCGATGGGGCGACGTGACGCAGCAGCGCTGAATAGAACGGGCCGGTTCCAAAGCCGGGTTCAAGAAAGTGTATCTTCGTACGCGATGTCAGCAGAGCTTCCGCATACGCGATCATCTCGTCGGCCAACTGAGTGGGCGTAGCGAACTGGCCGAGCTTGTTCCTTTCGACTTGAGTCTTGGCGCTGTCCAGCCGCTCTTGAAGTTCGAGGCGAGCGGTTTCGCGTGAGTCCATGCTTCTCATCTCTACAACCCGAACTCGGCAAGGTCGTTCATTCGATGCTCCCAAACCCAATCGATCGATTCAGCAGCCTCGTATCCGAGATAACCACTATCGAAGTACCCGCAAAGGAACAGAATGTAACGAACGCTTTTACCATAGCGCCGCCGCAACTGGCCAACCTTCGTGGCCTCTTCCTTTCTACGCTTGTTGGTGTTGGTGAAATCACCGGCAGACTTCGCCTCGATCATCAACGGTAATTCGTTCGGCTTGGCCCTGAGGGGCAGTACTACGGCATCGACCGGAATGTTGATTGACTCGCGATCTTCCTTGAGTCCTGGAACGTTGAGCCGGAAGGCGAAGGAGCCAGGCTTCATCTTGTCGAGGGACACCTTCCCAGTGATGTCCTTGTAGCCTCGCGCTTCAAGCCACTTCTTGATCTTGAGTAACTGTCTCCGCTCTTGAGCGTTGCGAACAATAGGATCAGCGTTCGCTCCGCAGAGCCTATCCGCAACGATGGTTGCCGCGCGATAGACTTCCTGTTCGCTAGGATCGCGAGCTTCACCGAGCCACGGAAAAATGTCAATATCAGTGAGCCGCACGATCATCTTCGCAATCTTACGTAGATTCCCGTTCAGCATTGCCTTGTTCATTCCTCGCGGGAGCCGGCCGTCCTTCTCCATCGCGTTCACGAGGGGTTTCGGCACACCGGCCAAGCCAACCAGTCGGTCGCGGGCAATGGGCGGAGCCGTGGACATGCGTAAAGCAAACAGAATTCCGGGATGCTCGGTCAATTCCTTCAAGGTCAGATTTCGGAGATGGTTCGTACGGTCGAGCATAGCCGCGACGTATTCTGTTGCTTTCACTCGTTCTTCGCGGTAGGTCTTCGGAGCAAACGTGAGAAACCACTTATTGTATTGATCGACAGAACGAGCAATGTCCTCTTTCCACCGTTCTGGTTTGTCGAGATTCACACCCATGGTTTCTTTCGCTGGTCGTTTATTGGACCTGACCGATGTCACATTGTGAAAGCAGGCTGCATCTGACGTGCGTTAGTATGCCTCATCAAGCTGACGAATCGAAGGTCGCTACTCCGAAACGAGACTCTGTTCGACCAAAGTCAACGCTTCATCAAGTCCTTTACAGTCCGGCGAAACACGCTTCAGTTGCGTGAGGTCGTTTTGCAGATTCTGAACGACGCCCTTGGGCGACGATCTCTCAAGAGCCGCACGCAGACTTTCGAGCGCCTCCTCGGATTCTCCCGCTCCCAACTGCGCAAGCGCCTTGAATTGCAGCGCCTCACCGAGCGTCGGTGTGCGTTTCAACAGCGTTCGGCAAAGCGATATTCCCTCAGCAAACCAGTGGGCCGCGTTTTCAACGTCTCCCTGTTCCAGCTTCACGACGCCCAACTTAACCGCACACATGAAATTCGCGGACGGCAACTTGAGCGCGAAGCCTTCCTTGTAAAAGCGCTCAGCTTCGGACAAATCTCGAAGGTTACTGTGACACTCGCCGAGGCAGAACAAGACGCGTGATTGCGTCCGGCGGTCCTGAGTCTCCTGACTTATGGACAATGCTTCCTCCAAAGATCGAATGCCTTCTCGAAACATGCCCGTCCGCGTATGAGTCATCCCAAGATAATAACTATCGATCGCCTGCCATACCCGATTGTTGATCTCTCTGGCGATAGCGAGCGCCTCGTCAAAGTACGCGAAAGCCTTACGCGCATCTCCAAGATCCAGGTGCGCCCGGCCTAGATTGCCGAGGAAGATTCCTTCTGACCTGCGCGCGTGATATCGCCGGCTTATTTCGAGCGCCTGTTCATAACACTCGATAGCGCCCGTAAGATTGCCTTCATCCGCGTAGGCATTCGCCAGATTGTTCAAGCTTGAGGATTGCGCGCTTTCGTCACCAAGCGACCGGGAAATCTGAAGCGACTTCGTGTGCAACTCAATCGCCTTCCCGGGCTCACCCGACTCGTAATAGATGAGCCCCAGGTTGCCATAATGACTACCCGTCGAGCGTATGTCGTGTCTTGCTTCCGCAATCTCCAGCGCTTTTTGCGCGACGTTAATCGCACGGTCCATCTCTCCAACACATCTGAGCGCATCGGCAAGGCGATACAGGTTCGCCTCTTGCCCGCGAGGATCGTCCAGACGATCGACGAGCATCGTGCGCAACTCGATCACTTTAGTGTTGTGACCCCATAGCGCCAAATAATTGCCGTCAATTTCCGCCAACACCGCCGCGGCGGTTTCGTAGTCCTGACTCGCGCAGCGCAAGTCGAACTCCGCGAGTTGCGGCGCCAGATCCGCGATCGTTTTCCAATCCTCGCGCGCCTTGCGTGCTTGCCTGAAGAAGTTCGCTCCGCGGCGTTGAAGCGCAATTTGCGTAAACGAGTCCGGGTCATCCTGATCGAGTTGACTGCCGCGAGGAATGCGCGACAACGCATAACCACGATCGATCGGATGAAGGTAATATCTGCCCGACTCCTTGCGCACGAACTGCATGTTCACCAGACGGCCGAGCACCGCGCTGCTGTTTACGCCTTGCAGATAAGGCTGCAGCAGATAGTCCACTGCGACGGGTGTTACAGGACTGCCGTAAACCGCGAGCGCCTGGATAACGCGCTGCGCGGTGACATCAAGGCTGCTGAACGCTTCGCCTACGAGTTTCTCGACAACGTTCTCAGGCAGCACGCGATCGGTGTCGTCCAGAATCTCCCGTAGCGAACGGTTGCGATCCGCGGACAGGATCGCGAACAGCGCTTCGAGTGCGCGCGGATAACCGCGGGTCCGGTGTCGAGCTTCCTCGAGTAACGCTTCCGGCGCGGTGCTTAGCCCGACTTTCCCATCGACATCCATCTCTCGCAGAATGTTTTCGGCGTAAGGCGAAGGCAGCCCTTCGTCCAGATCCAAACGGTTCTGAAGTGCGGGCTCGATCTGCGCGAGGTCCCACGGAGCAATCCGCGTTGTCACCAGAACCTTCACCGCGTGCGGGGGCAAGGTGAGCAGCGCGCTCAAGGCCTCGAGCAGTTCGGAGTCCTTGATCGTTCGCGTTTCCGAATTCAAAACGTCTTCAAAATTGTCGAGGAGCAGCACGATGCAACCCTCGCGAAAATTAGCCAGCAACGCTCGAATCTTCTCGGCGACCGGCATCTGAGCATCCTTGAAAAGCTCCTGCATCTGGGAGGCAGCATTGTCGGGCAACAGCTTCGAGAGGTCATTGAACAGATTCGGGAAAGTCACGCGGCGCGTTCCGGTAGCGCTCAGATACACAATCCCATCAACTTGAAATGGTCCATGACCTTCGGGGAATTCACCGGTCTCGATCTCCTTTAGCAATCGGCAAACGAGCGCAGTCTTTCCCACGCCTCCGCGCCCGACGACGGTCATCAGCCGCAATGCATGATCCCGCAGGAAGCTCGCGATCAGGCCGGTCTCCACATGACGATCCTGAAAATACGAGGGAGCAATTCCCGGCGGCGGATTGATGAACTTGCTGCGCGCAAGTCCGCTGACCGGGCGCTCAGGCTTTCGCTCACGTTCCAAACCGCGTCGAATACTCTCTTCGACGCGTTCGGCGGCGGCCTGCGGATCGTCGACTATTCGCTGCTGCTCGGCGATCTGTTGTTCGAGGTGCGCGATGTCCTGTTCTATGCGTGCTCGCCTCGAGGGGTCACGTTCGCGCGCAAGCTCATCGAGCGCATCGGACAGTTGGCTTTGAAGCGTATCGAGTATTCCTTCCGGTGAGGCGAGCCATTCCAGGTGACGGCGAAGCTCCGACAACGCTCTATCAAAATCACCGGTGAAATCGATTCGTTGACGCCGCTCGAATCCGAACGGCGGCTCGGCATCAGCATCTCGAAGCAGCGGAACGATCGGCTTCTTGTATCTGAGCGCGCGCGCCCATTCTTCCTTGCAGAGCGACCTCGACCTGACGCTGTCGAGTGTCATGACAAACAACAGGCAACCGCAGGCGCGGACAGCCTCAACGATCTTGTCGTCAAACTGATCTCCGGGTCTCAATCGGCGCTGATCCAGCCACGCGGACACGGGCGGCGTCCCCGTTGTCAGCGCATCATATAATCTGAGAGCAAAGTCCTCAGCGTCGATCCTCGAATAGCTGATAAAGCTATGACCAATCATGGGGAACCTTCAATCAGAGAAGCATGCAGAGTTTCGAAGATAGTGATCCTCTCGCTTGTTCCGCGAAATGGCAAGAACGTTACGAAACATTTGGGATTGAATCCCACGCAACAGTGTTAAGGCTTCCGCGGTACGCACGAGGGGGCGATGTGGCAAACATAATTCGAGATTTTCAAAACGTTGGTACGCGCTACGTTATCAATATCGCGTCCATCGCGATCTGACGGTTCAGGTTTCTCGGCAGGGCGCGAATCAATTCCTCAACTCGATCGACCAACTGAGTTACCCCTTCAATCGTTGTGCCGGCGCATATTCGCTCGAGCCGCTCGGCTACATCGGTGTTAGTAATCGCGTGATCGGTTGTCTCGAGTTTTAGATGAAATATGTCCGAGAGCAGAATCAGCAGCATATCGAGATGATCTTCGAACTCGTCCCTATCGAGTTTCTTCGCGAGATACTCGCTCTCTTTGACAATGCTCGGCACATCACTGCGAATCGTCGCCTCGATCGCCTCGAGCATTCGGTCGCGCTTGTCGCGATATTGGGTGAGATCGATTTCGAGCGCGTGCCCGAGACTGCCGCGAGCCAGCCGCGCTCGCAACCGCAAGTCGTCCTCAGCAAGCTTTTTGTCCGCGCGCAGATACTCTTCAATCTCGTCCGCCTTGAGCGGCGCGAAGATGAGCATCAGACATCGCGAGCGAATGGTCTCGAGCAACGAGTAGGGTTTTGAAGTGATCAAGATCATCAGCGTGGTGTCGGGAGGCTCTTCGAGCGTCTTGAGCAAAGCGTTGGCGGCTTGTTGCTGAAGCCATTCCGCTTCGTCGATGATAAATACGCGGCGCCGGCCTTCGTACGGGCGAAACTGCGCGTGTTGAGTCATGTCGCGCACTTGCTCGATCCTGATGAACCGGCTCTTGGAATCCTTCTTGACTGACGGATCCTGGCTCTCGCGCAGAAGGGTGCGCACATCGCCGTGTTCCCTGCGCTCGATTCGGCGGCATGGAATACAGATTCCGCACGCATCGCCATCTTTCAAGGCCTCGCAGTTGAGTGCTTGAGCGAGGGCAATCGCAAATTGATATTTCCCGACGCCGCGCGGTCCCGCCATCAAGAGCGATTGTCTAACGCGATCTTCACTGACCGCGCGCTGAAGCACTTTCTTTATGCGATCGTTTCCTATGAGCGAAGAGAATGGCATTCGAGGTGACAGGTTACAGGGTACCTGGGATGAGGAACAAGGTGACGTGACAAGACAGGTGACAGGGGATAGGGGACAGGTGACAGGGGACAGGGGACAGGGGGTAGGGGGCAGGTGACAGCGAACAGGGGACAGGGATGGCACATGTTCGCTGTCACCTGTCCCCTGTAACCTGCCCTGTTCCCTGTCACCTGTCCCTGTTCCCTGTCCCCCCTGTCACCTGTCACCTGTCACCTGTAACCTAATCCCTTTCCGTTATCCGTCCCCCTTTCCTCTGTACCCTGTTCCCTGTAACCTGTTTCCTATTCATGCTGAAAGATTTTCTCGAAACGCGGCTCAATAAATGGAAGCGCCTTGAAGAGCTGACCTCGCGCGCGTCGCGGCTTCGGCTAAGGAGTCTGTCCGGCGAGGAGGTGCGCGAGTTCGGCCAACTGTATCGCCGCACCGCCGCCGATCTTGCAATCGCGCGGGAAGAGGTCCGCGATCAGCGGCTCGTGAACTATCTCAATCATCTGGTGGGACGCGCCCACGGAGCTATCTATCGCAGCGAGTCCTCGGGCTTCGGAGTATTCATCACCTTTTTTCGATACGAATTCCCGGCCGTGTTCAGAAAGACCTTCGCATATACGCTGACGGCGTTCTTGATCTTTATCGCCGCGGCAGTCTTTGCCGCCGCCGCATGTTTGATCGACGAAGGGTTCGCCGATCGCGTCGCGCCGCAACTGAGACAGGATATCGCCGCGCACAACAATTGGACCGAACGCGTCAATAAATCGAATCCGCTGGCCTCGACTTCGATTCAGACAAACAACATCACCGTGACCTTCTACGCGTTTGGAGGCGGAGTGCTGGCGGGAATCGGGACGCTGTTGGTCCTCGCGCAAAACGGATTGCTGCTTGGGATGGTGTTGAGTTTATGTTTTCGTTATCGTTTTTGGGACATTCCGATATTCGTTTCGGCGCACGGAGTGATCGAGTTGACCGCAATCTTTATTGCCGGAGGTGCGGGGTTGTTGATCGGCAAGGCATTGTTGATGCCGGGAAACGTTCGCCGCATTGACGCGCTGGTCATTAATGGCCGGCTCGCGATAAAGCTGATCCTTGGTTGCATCCCGATGCTGTTGATCGCCGGGCTTATTGAAGGGTTCATCTCGCCCGCGCACATTCCGCCGGCCTTCAAATTTTCGATCTCCATTTTGAGCGCGTTGTTGATGACAATGTATTTTCTCAAATCCGATTCCAGTAACGTTGTGGATTAAGAGCTTTCTTTTTGGAAATATCCTGAGGAGTACCGTCCGGAAAATAGTCTTTCTCTGCGTAATCTCAGCGCTCTCTGCGTCTCTAAGCGGAGAATTCGGCCAGAAGACAGCTCACCGTAAAGGCGCAGAGAACGCGCAGGGTCTTTTCCCGACAGGCCACTCGAAGTAGCACCCCCCGGGGTTCCAACCCCTGGACGAGGACTCATCTTGAGATTCCGGCGAGGAACAGGACTTCTGATTTCGCTGACGGCCTCACTTGTCTTAGCCTGTTTGTCGATCTGGCTCTGTAGCAAGTGGGCCATCAATAGATACCCGGAACTACCTCCATCTTCGGGGGTCGTGCCGGTGGGTCACCTATTTACTGCCGCGTATGTTTTCGTCGTCGCCGTTTACCTTCTCGCGCTGCGGGGGATGGAGGAGGAAGCCAACACCCCCTTCAAAAAGCTCGTAGCATACACCTTGCCCACATACATAGTGTTCATCATTGTTGGTATCGTTGGTATGTTCGCTGCTTACTTGCTCGAAGATTTGTTACTGAGCGGCTTCGGGGCTTTGAAGGGCTGGCACTTCGGCGTAGCCGGCATAGTTGTTGTGATCTTTCTTCTCGTCAGAGCCTACAGCAATTTCGTCAACAAGCATTTTTGAAACGATCAGCATTGCGATGTTCTACCGCTATAGCATCCCGCGTTCTTTAACCTCAAGATACTTGTTGACCAGCTCCAGCGAAAGTCTTCCTGCGGGAACATCGAGCGCCAGCCCGCCCGCGTGACGAATGCGCATCAGCGCTTCTTCGCGCTGCCGAAGAATCTCCTCAGCAACCGCCTGACGATACACATCCGCGGACGATGCCGGCCGATCGCGCACCAACTCTCGAAGATCGGTGTCGCCGATCGTGACGATCAGCGGAAGATGTCTCGGTATGAGTTGCGACGCGTGCGCAAGCAAGTCCGCGGAAGTTTCGCGATCGACCAGATCCGTCAGGATCACAACAAGCGAACGGCGATGGCAATTCGCGCTAAAGAAGTTGAACGCTCGTTTGTAGCTCGGCTCGATCATCTCAGGCTCGATGCCGTAAAGAGATTCCATCAGTCGATTGATCTGATCGCGTCCGCGACGCGGAGGAAGGTAGCTGACCACTCGTCGTGAAAACGCGACCAACCCAACATTGTCGCCTCCCGCTGCCGCGACGTACGCAATCGACAGCGTCGCGTTAACCGCGTGGTCCAGTTTCGTCAGCTTGCCGATGCGCGCGGTCATCAGACGTCCGGTGTCCAGCAGCACGACGATGTTCTGGCTTCGCTCGATTGTGTATTGGCGGGTGATCAGCTTTCCTCGCCGCGCCGTGGCAGCCCAGGAGATGTGACGTATCTCATCGCCGATCACAAACTCGCGCAGCGACTCGAACTCGCGGCCCTGTCCGCGAACTCGCATTCGCCGCAAGCCAGGCTCGGGGCGCCGATTGCGATGCGCGTAGATCTCATGCTTTCTCGCCTCGCGAATGTCCGGATACACCTTAGCTTCCGCGCCCGTCGAAAAAGTAACTTGACGCCATAGCAAACCGAAGCGAGTGCGAAACCTGACCACCGTGTTTCCGAATTCATACTTTCCACGCGCAGTTGGCAGCACCGCGTATCGCCACGATCGCGAGCGGCCCGCTGGAATCGTCAACTGCGCCTCGCGCGGACTGACCAGTTCCATCTCGGGCGGGTACTCGTCCTTCACTATGAAGCTGATCTTGCGACGAGCGCGATTTGTGATCCTGATCGTGATTTCGTTTGCGGCGCCCATCGCCAGCCGCTCTTCCATCTCGCGCCCGACACGAAACGAGCCCGCGCGTTCTGAAAGCAAGTAGTCGGCAACAGCCGTAGTGATTAATACAACGTCGTAAAGGACGGTCAGATACAGCGCGCCGCGGTTCAACCAGCCGAGCGAGAGAAGCAGGAGTCCCGCGGCCAGCAAAAAGAAGAAACGCAATGAGAACACAAATCTCAAAACCAGTAGTCCTCGTCTATGCTGCCCTCGTGGAGCGCTTCGAGCAGCCGCGCGACGCTCTCAAACTTCGCAATCGTAAAAATCGCCGCCCTTATTTGATAAGGAAGGTCCAACCTCGCGGCCTCACGCGCGGTGATCCATATTTCCTCTTCGACTTCTTCGGCGTTCGGGGTAGTGCAGAATTCGCCCATAACCGGATACGCGAATGTCTGCATGTGATAGACGGGGCCGGCGTGTGCGCTGGTGTTAATGTTTCTCAAGAGCACCAGGCGATTTGTGTCGATCTCGATTCCAATTTCTTCTTTCACTTCTCGCGCTGCTGTCGCGCGAATGTCTGCGTCGGCACTATCAACCCGGCCACCGGGAAACACGAACGCATCGGGGTAGTACCTGAAATGCGCGGGCCGCCGGCTCAGGTACACTTCGATTCCCTGCTCCGCGTCTCGCACAAACGCAACCGCCGCCGCTGGTATCGGTTCCTTCCGCTCTCTCATGTTGAATCGTGATTCGTGATGCGAAATGAGTGATGCGTGATGAGTGATGCGTGATGAGTGATGAGTGATGCGTGATGCGTGAGATTCGAACTACCTTTCAAGCTGCGCGTCACGCATCACGTTTCACGCATCACGTTTTCACGCATCACGTTTCACGCATCACGTTTTCACGCATCACGTTTCACGCATCACGTTTTCACGCATCACGTTTCACGCATCACGTTTTCACGCATCACGTTTCAACGCATCACGTTTTCACCCATCACGTTTCACGCATCACGCCTCACCTCGGCACATCTATCCCGGCTATGATTTCATCAAGCACCTGATCAGGTGAGGCGCCCTCGATCTCGGCTTCTGAACGCAGAACGACGCGATGCCGAAGCACGGGTTTTGCGATTTCCTTGACGTCGTCAGGGGTGACGAAGCTCCGGCCGCGAATAGCTGCCAGCGCCTTTGAGCAGAGTAGCAGCGCGACCGCGGCTCGGGGGCTGGCGCCCCACGATACGTTGATCGCTTCTCGCGTTGCGCGCACTATCGAAACAATATAGCGCGCGACTCCCTCTTCGACGGTCACCGCGCGAACCTGTGAGCGAGAAGCCAGCACCGCGGCGGAATCCTCGAGCGGTTGAATTCCCAGATCCTCGAGCCTGCGCGTATTGAAGCCCACGTTCCAATTTGAAACTACCTGGAACTCTTCATCGGAGCTCGGATACTCGACGATGATTTTCAGAATAAAGCGATCCAACTGAGCTTCGGGCAACGGATAGGTTCCTTCGTACTCGATTGGGTTCTGAGTTGCGAGGACGGTGAACAATGGCGACAGTTGGTGAGCTTCGCCGTCGATAGTGACCTGTCGCTCTTCCATCGCTTCAAGCAACGCCGCTTGCGTCTTTGGAGGTGTGCGGTTGATTTCATCAGCCAGCAAGAGATCGGTGAAGATAGGTCCATGCCGCAAGCTGAAGGTCGAAGTAGCCATGTTGAAGATGTTAGTGCCCGTGACATCCGCAGGCATCAGGTCCGGAGTAAACTGAATGCGCCCGAACTTCGCTCCGACGGCTCGCGCCAGTACTTTCACCAACAGAGTCTTCGCGGTTCCCGGAACTCCTTCCAGAAGCGCATGGCCTTCAGTCAACACGGCAATCAGGACCTGCTCGATCACGGCGTCCTGGCCGACGATCGCTTTCGCTATTTCGCTTTTTAACTGCGCTGTCAAAGCGCTGACAGAATCGGGCAAGAATCCACCTCCTAATTGTCCTTCGAAGGCTTGAAATCCGACTGGCTCAGCCAAACAGTCACACAGAATAGTCTGTTTTCTCCAAGCGCCGCAACGTTAAAGAGCTGGTTGCTGTTTTCTTTGTGCGCAGACACTCCGCGCTTCGGTATTCATTTCTGATAACACTGAATTCTGGACAATGTCTTTCCGTCGCGATCTCGTCTAGATTACCCCTCCCTACGAGCTGTCATATCTCTGAGGTACAGCCTCAACGAATCAAACTTAAACAACGCAAAAGAAATTTCTTGCGCTGGTTTTGAAAAGATGGTACAGTCCGGCACTGCTACCGATGCCCGTCCCCATTTGGGCTTGGCAGGCCCCAGGTTTCACCCGCAGGATTCGCCCAGTCCTCCTCACGGACTGAAGAAGATCAGAGCCACCGAGATTTGTGATTCTCAACGCGGAAACGGCCGCGTATATGAGCATCCTGAAGTCAGAACGCTATGAATAATAAGGAACAGGACCGTCGCCTCACGATTCAAGGCCTGGCGTTGATCATCGGCCCAAGGCTGGAATCGATCGCGAGACCTACAAACATTCTTCTTTTGAGAGCGCGAACGAGCAAGATTGGAGGTGCTGCTTGAGTCAAGCTGCGAATACTTTTTGGGACGCGCGAGTCGAAAGGATCAGCGCAGGCATCAAGGTAAGTCCCGTAGAGAGGCGAAGGGTCCGGGTCAGACGGGCGGTGGACGGAGTAATCCTGACGATATTGCTTGCGGCGGCTGCCACGTGCGTTTCGGTTTACTCGAGGGCTCGGGCAGAGCTGGACGCAGCGACGAGCAAGCATGAATTCGCCGGCTCCAAGGTTCGGGATCTTACGGTACGAGTTGAAAAACTCGAGCGCGACGTAAAGCAACTGCGCACCGATGCAAGAGTGATCGAGTTATTTGCGCGACAGAAATTTGGATTCGTGCGGTCTGGAGACGTAGTCATCAAGCTTCCGCAGGATCAGAACGAGCCGGCAAAGACCGAAGATGGAACAAGGGTGGCAAACTTGACGCCTCGATTAAGCGGCGGATATACTGTCGCTTCGAATTGAGCTTCAAAAACTTGCGCGGGGTGGAGCAGTCTGGTAGCTCGTTGGGCTCATAACCCAAAGGTCGCGGGTTCAAATCCCGCCCCCGCAACCACTCACGTGATTTGGGTAGGAAGTTAGGTCGGAAATTTGTTTCCGGCCTTTTTCTTTTTCATTGAACCAGCTCTGAAACAAGTTCCTGCTCCTCGACCTCACTGCGTCAACTATGACCTTTGTCCAAATGGGATTCACATCACTCCTCTCGGCTAGGAGCGCCTTTAGGCTCCTAGCCGGATGGTGTGTGTCACTTGGCGATCGCGCGATTGCTCAGGCTCTACGCCGACGTTAGCAGCCGGCGCGGCTACCTCATGTTCCTGCGAGTTCATTCTAACCCAGATGATGAAACTGATGGCGAGCGCCGTTAAGACCAACACAACGATTGCTTCTGAACTCATAACAATTCTCCCTTATGTCCGTGGCGCGATCGCGCCTAAAAATAGCTCATGCGCACAAGCACGCATCTCACCTGTTTGCCTACGACAATCCAAGAATAAGTCCTCCTGCGCGGGTAGCCTGTTAAGTTGCGCTACTTGACAACCACGACACCCGTCATCGAGGGGTGGAACGAACAGACGTACGCAAACTGACCTGCCTTCGTGAACGTGTGCCGCCACGATGTCCCCGGATTCATCGAACCGGAATCAAAAGAAGCTGAGGTTGCGGTATGGGGTACTACGTCGTCGTTCTTCCATTCGACCACGTCGCCCTTCTTGACCTTAAGTGTCAAAGGATAAAACTGCATATTCCGCATCGACACCTTCACGACCGCACGTGCACCGCGTTTGGCAGCAGCACCTTTATCACCCCGAAGATCGTTCACAACTTTTGAGACTGCAGCTGCGTGCCGCACGGCATCATTCGTCGTCGGCTTAGCAAGTATCCTTTGAGCCGGTGCTGTCGCCACCGTTAGGAACACAATCAACAACGTCCCGAGCACGACGGACGCGCTCCTTTGAAAGCAGTTTCTCATAGTTCTCCCCCGGTTCCTTCTATATGAAGCTCGATGTTGCAACGCGAGGCTTACCTTCTCGCGCTGAAATGTACGGCGCGGTGCTTAAGTTGGACCGCGCCGAATGAGGTTTTGCACGCCCTTCGTCTCGCCGTATCCATCCTCTCTGGTGGGCAGAGTCGTTCTATTTGCTTAGTGACGCCTGGAGCTTTTTCGCGTGTGCCAAATGTGACACAAAGATTGGGCGCGCACTCTCGAGGAGCATCTTGAGTTCAGCGTTCCTGGTGCTTGGGATCAAGGTCTTATCGAGCACACCCAGGACGGCTTCGTGGTAGCTTACCTCGTTATCGATGTAGGCCTTATCAAACTCACCGCCTGTCATCGTCTTGAGTTCTGCCATCTTTTTGTCGCCCTCCGACTTTAAGCTCTTGCTGACGTCACTCTCTTGCGGAGTCACGCCAAGTTTCTTTGCAAGAGCGGTAGCCTTGCCGTTCACTGCCGTATGATCGCGAACCATCGTTTCGGCGAATTCTTTGATCGCTTTGTTGCTTGTTTTTTCCACAGCCATTTTGCCCGCCTCAATATCTACCGTGTCCGCCGTGACTGCGATCATGGCGATCTGAGCATCAGTGGGAGGCGGGCCAGCAGCTTCGTTTTGAGCCTGGACCGTGCTGAAAGCCGCGAAAACGGCTAACGCAGTAATAAGTGATTTCAACATGTTAGGTATCTCCTTTGCGCAGTTTGAGTCCCTCAGCCGCGGCGTTTTCAAGCTCCTGCTGAGCGACGATTGGTGTGAACGTCCTCCGAGCAAGTTTCGGAAAGGTCGTCCACGAATCTAATGTTGCGTCATTCCCTCTCCTGCTTCCGTAAACCTAATTGGTCTCAGGCAGCCTTTACATGTTCCTGTTCCTTACTAATTGGATCCAGGAACGGTGATGGGCGCAGATCGATCTTCACCTCGCGCTCCGCCCCACATTCGTAGCAGGTCTGAACTATGCGGCTATCAATATCACGAGCATGGGGGATGCCCCAGTAGTGCTTATGGTTGTTGAGAAACGCTAGTATGTCCATTGTGCTTAAGGAGTGAACTCACCCACTCCGCTGGCGATCGGTTGCCGCTTCGGCCAGCGTTCTTGATCGAGTCTTATCACAAGCGTTGGGCAAGGTGAGTTTCGCATCACATATTCAGTCACTGATCCGATCACCGCGCTTACTATCCTGCTTGACGCAGTGACGCCACGCATCGCAATGACAACAAGATCGGCATTGATTTCGCTCGCGTATTGAATCGGCATAGACCTTACCCCGTTCTCCTGCGCTCTCCGCGTACCCTTACCGGTGTGGTTAATTAGCTCTCGATAAGTGACACCAATAACCAGGGCAATCTTTGTGCCGATCAGTGCCGCAACGCCAGGTGTGGGTTTCGCGCGTCCGATCAGACTTCGAATCCGCTCTCGAAAAATTGAGCACAGAATCGCGCAGTTCACTGCGCCAAACCAGCCAGTTCGTGTCAAAGCTTTTGCAGCGGGTACTTCCTTCTTTGTCTGATGCGAAGGAATGTGAGTGCATTTCCGGGCGCGCTTATTGCCCCGTGTTCCAATGGATGGCAGTTCAGTATCCTGGCACGCTAACCGGACATCCGTCTCCGCAATGCCACAGACCTTCGTCAGGCACGCTTGCAGACCCAACATTCGATTCAAAGCCGCGATAACGATTGATTCTGCGCCCTGTGTGCGTCGCGCTCCAAAGATACTAACCTCGAGCCGCGGCGCCTCCGGCCTCCCCGTTTGTGTGACCGTTACTTCCACAAACTGACCGGCTATCGGTAACGCGCGCCGGTAGGTCTCTCCATCCCAACGATCCACCTCGTTGTCGCGCAACGCCCAGACCGTCAACTCAAGCGCGAAGGGCGGGGCGGGCTCAAGCGAAAAAAATAATCGGGCGCAAATTGCTATTCCCTTCTTGGCAATTTGTCGCTTTGCCACGCTTCTACTGTGTGCGGCCAAGGCTTAAGCGAAGGTAACCGTAGTCCTCGGAAAACGCTGGTCAACCTTTCTGAAGGAACTGCTGCAAAACCAGCGCGGCGTTGTGATCCTCATCCCGCGCCGCGTAGATCAAAGTGATCGTGCGTGACCTGGCTTTACGCTTGAGCAGATTGATCGGCTCGTCTTTTTGTTTGAGCTCCTTTTGATAGCGTTGGCGGAACTCATCCCACTTCTTCGGATCGTGCCCGAACCAGCGTCTCAGTTCCGTGCTCGGCGCAACGTCCTTCAACCACAGATCGATCTTGGCCTGTAACTTTGTCAGCCCGCGCGGCCAAAGCCGCTCGACGAGGATGCGCTCGCCATCAGCCCTGGCATGTTTTTCATAAGCTCGTTTTAGCTTGATCATGTGTCTTCACCTGTAAGCGCAAATATGAATCTCAGCCGAGCGGAGATTGGAGTATCCACGCGCAGGCTCTGATCTTTCACCTTCGCGATGCGGGCCTTCGTGCACCCGTTGCGGGCCTGTCATTTCTTCTGTGGCTTGGATCCTTGTCCTTCGCCAAGCGTTTTTTGCAGAAGGTCCAGGGTGTTTTTCTTGGCTTCCTCTGCCGATTGACCGGCGGCTTTTGACGCCTCGTTGGAAGTCTTGTTAGTAATGTTCTTTGGGTCGCCCATATCGTTGTCGGGCATCTGGCATCCGCAGTTGTAACACCTAACGTCGGTCTCCTTTTCTAAGAACCCTTGCGGCACGCTAGTAGCCGGTAAATTCTTCCGTGCGTATCTTGTCGGTGTTGACTCCGGCAGCGTTCAATACATTTCCCAGGGCGTCAACCATTGCCGGTGGTCCCACAATGTAATAGATCGGCGATGTCAAATCACCAATGTACCTCGCAAGCATTCCCTTATCGATGTTACCGGTCTCACCATGCCAGGGGCGGTGTGACTTTTCCATCTGTGTCATCGTGCCGACAAAGGTGTAATTCGGGTTCTCCTTTTGGACTTCGGTAAGCTCATCCAAAAACGGCGCGTCTTCGGGCCTGTTATTGGAATAAAACAAGAAAATCTTGTGAGGGAGCTTATCGTGCGCCGACTGAAGCATAATGCTTCTTGCCGGCGTAACCCCGATGCCACCCGTGAGGAAGACCGCGGGAATGCTCGCATCGTTGTGGAGAGTGAACGAACCGTAAGGGCCATCCAGCGTGAGTTCCGTGCCAAGGTCCATTCTCTTTAACACACGCTTGAATGCGGTATCGCGCATTCGAGTCGCAAACATAAGAAAGTTTTCGTAAGGCGCGCTCGCGAGAGAAAACCCTCGTATATTGCCCTCGGCATCAGTTTCACCCGGGTCGATCAGCGTGTAGTCTGCGAATTGGCCCGCTTTGTAGACAAACCCCTCCGGCTTTTCAAAATGAAATGCCAACGTGCCCTCGGCGAGTTGTATACGATTCTTGAGCCTAATTTTATGAATAGCCATAAAGCCCTTTCAAAGTTTTTTGAAGTTCCTGCAAAACCGGTTGCTTAGCTAGGTGAATCGATACCCAGCAAACATTTGTAATCAGGCGCAGTGACCGATTGGGAGTTTTTCAGGCCGCTGACAATGTCATCGCGCCGTGATCGGATCGCTTTCATAAGTTTCTCGAACGATCGGGCGAACAAGCTCAGGCCCTCGTCGAGCACCTGTTGAGTAATGTCATCGAGCCTGATCCCAACTTCCTCCAGCCCCGCCAAGACTGCAATTTCTTCGGCCACGTTTTCTTCCAGCGAAACTCTCACCCGCCCGTGATCCCGGAATGCTTTGAGCGTTAAAGGTGGCACCGTATTAACTGTTTCTGGTCCGATCAGCGCCTCTACATAGTAGACATCCGAGTAGGCAGGGTTCTTTGCCGAGGTCGAAGCCCACAGCGGTCGCTGGACTCGTGCACCTTGAGCTCCCAGGTTTACGAACCGCTCGCCGCGATATGATCGCTTGAATATTTGGTAAGCAATCTTTGCGTTCGCAATTGCGATGCGGCCCAGTAAGCGTTCAAGCTTCCTTTTCTCTTTTATGCTGTCTGCACGGGCGATCCGCTCTTGCAGCCGCGCATCCACAGCAGTGTCTATACGGCTTACAAAAAAGCTTGCCACCGACGCGATTCTGTCAATCGGCTTGTGCGCTGCCACGCGTCGCTCAAGACCCCGAAGATGGGCTTCGATGGATTTTTTATAATTGTGCAGCGAGAAGATGAGCGTGATATTGATGTTGATGCCCTCATAGACGCATTGTTCGATTGCAGGAAACCCTTCGGAGGTGGCGGGAATTTTAATCATCACGTTCTTACGATTGACCACGCTCCACAGATGGCGAACTTGTTCGATAGTGCCCGCCGTGTCGTGCGCGAGCTGCGGAGAACACTCAAGGCTTACGAAACCATCTGTGCCGTCGGTCTTTTCAAACACTGGCGCGAGCAGGTCCGCCGCCATTTGAATATCGCGCACGACAAGAGCTTCGTATATATCGCTTGCGCTCTTCTGGCGCTCGGCCTGCTCGCGTAACTGGTTGGAGTAATCGTCTGAGCTATCGATGGCCTTCTCGAAAATCGTCGGATTAGAGGTGACGCCGCGAATCTCATCTTCGTCAATAAGCCGCTTTAGCTCACCCGACGTGATAAGCCCTCGCTGAATGCCGTCATACCAGATTGACTGGCCTGATTTTGTCAATTCAACAAGTGGATTAATGCTCACGCGATTATCTCTTCTTAACAATGAGGCCGCTCTCGATTCTTCAAAGCGCTCGAGCAACCTCGAACACTGTGTCTCATCCGCCTTTTTGCATCAACCGGACAATTATCAACCCGGCACAGATGCGCTATTGTGCCGGGCGTGCTGCAAACGGCCTTCAACTGCGCGCCAGTCAATGTTTGAGAAGAACGCTTCGATATACCTCGGGCGATCTGCCGGCTTGTAGTCCAGCAGGAAAGCATGTTCCCAGACATCCATCACTAGCGCAGGATTGAATCCCGCAACGTTGCCAATCTCGTGCAAGCTGATCCAGTGATTTGATAATTGGCCGCTAGTCGGATCTTCATAGCAGATGGCCCAACCAACGCCGCGCATCTTGCCGATGCTGACGAAGTCCGCTTTCCAGATGTCGTAACGTCCAAAGCTCTCCTCCGCTGCCCGGTAGAATGCCGCAGTTTTATCCGGGTCAACGGACCCGCCGCGCTTCATGTTGCCGAAGTAGTATTCGTGCAGCACCATGCCGTTGTACTCGAAGCCGAGACGTCGTTTCAGCTCGGAGTAAGCCGGCATCTCGTCTTGATCTACCCTTCCATCCCTTAAGAAATCTGAGATTCTCTCGGTTAGTTTGTTGGTCTCTTTGACGTATCCTTGGTAGAGCTTGAAATGCATTTCCAGAGTGCTGTCAGAGATGCCATTGAGCCCGCTCAGATCAAACTGCCTGGCTTTGTACTGTGTGTTCCCTGTCATTCACTTTCCCCTTTGCGATCAAATTGAATTTGTAGTACTGCAATCTCTGCGCCAACGCCGCGAAAGAAGTCGGCGTAGTGGATCGAGCAGGCCTCATGCATAGTTTCTCGCTACGTTGCGAGATATCCGCCAGCGCATTGTCAAATTCTAGGCAGTAAATCAGTCAATGCCTGACTGCATACGGTGAGCTTCACGAAAATATGAGGGCACAGCTATTGCACTACTTTGTGAGGCTGCGGGAGACAACAGCGCGCCCCGTTTATTCGGCGACAACTCAAACGAAGAAAGGTCAAGTAATGAAACCTCAAACCGCAAGAAAAGTGAGAGCAACAAACAAACCTCAAAACGCTAAGCTGATTGAGCCAGAGAGCCACTTTCATCGACTGAGACAGCTCGAGGAAGCGATCGCGTGCAGGGCGTATGAGCTGTTCGAGAGTCGTGGCCGCGCGCACGGGCAGGACTCTACTGATTGGCTCCGCGCAGAGTCCGAGATACTACAACCCCTGACAATGAAGGTCAGTGAGTATCAAGACCAGTTCACGGTGGAGGCCGAAGTTCCGGGCTTCAGCGCCGAAGAGGTCGAAGTCAGCGCTGAGCCACGTCGGCTCATCATAAGCGGCAGAACCACCCTTACCGACAAAGAGGCGGATAATACATTCTCGAGAGAAATCATCGCCAAACCCACGGGCACCCTGACCAGGGGCACCTTTCGCCTACTCGACCTGCCCGTTGAGATTGACGCTGACCACGTGGAAGCTGGATTCACTGGCGAGACACTCACTGTCACCCTGCCAAAGCTCGTTATGGATAAGTCGTCTCGCGCGCAAGCTTCCGGATCGTAAGACATAGTTGCACATTCTTTACCGGGGAAATCATGATAGCTGAGTTAAAGTCAACGTCACCTGCAAGCCTCCGTGCGGTATTTAGTTTTGGCCAGCCACGCCAGGTGCGGATCGAGCTTGATATTCACCTGACTGGCGGACACGATGTCGCAGCAAGTCATTGGGCTGAGATCGCCAGGATCATTGACGCCAACCGCTACCATCAAAGGCTTGATCCTGTTTGCAGAGAATGTGATTGGTATCAGGTATTGAATCTGATCAGACGATGTCATGAGGCTGCGAGATTTGCCTCGTGCCATCTGAGTACTAGCATTCGCATCGAGGATGGAAACGGCGTCCCCCGGGGGTCCAAAGATCCCCTTCTGCTGGAGCAGCATCGGCCTTCCCAGCCTGGTGTCCTTGCGGTGAGTGCCCACTCCTCCTGATGGCTTCATTATTGTCTTCCCCGGAAACCTGATTGACGTCATCGAAATATACGAATTTGCACCTGCGAGATTTTTCAGTGGAGTGGCTGGTTTTTGGCAGTGGAAGATGGGTATCCGTCACCGTCGGATAAACTTTGAGGATTTCATTCGGCACTAATCTTGCACTTACAACTTGCGTTCTTCGATCTTGCGAATAAAAGGAGAACCACAAGGAATCAAAATGAAGATACTAGTTGCCATAGATTCCTCGCCCTCATCTCAAGCAGTCATCAGCGCGATAGCTGCGCGACGATGGCCCGCAGGCACAACAGCTCGCGTCCTTAATGTGGTGGGCTCGGTTTCGGTTTATAGCGGTATACCCGATAATGAGCCGCTCTTTAGCGCAGAACAGGAAACCGCAAAAGCTCTGGTGATGTCTGCCGTTGATCAACTGGTCTTACGAGGGATTGAGAGCTCGTGGGTCGTAACCCCCGGCAACCCTGCCGCTGTTATTTTGGATTATGCCCGCGCGTGGCGGCCTGATTTTGTATTCATCGGATCGCACGGACATAACGGTCTTACTCGGTTCTTTCTGGGTAGCGTAGCCAAGACGGTTCTTCGCCATGCGCCCTGCTCAGTCGGGGTGTTGAGACCAGTCACAGGTGACAGGCTCGCCAAGGTCGGAATGAAGCTGCTGCTCGCCACAGACGGATCGAAGTATTCTGAGGCTGCCGTTCGCTCGGTTGCCGAACGGCCCTGGCCAAAGGGGACAAAGATCAAACTCGTAAGCGTCGTAGTCCCGCCGGAGATTGTTATGGATCCGTCTTACGGTATGGCAGGCGTCGCCGAGGAGATGCATCGCGCTGAGGGAATCAACAAGGAGTGGGCTCAAGAAGCTCTCAGCAGAGCCGGAAAGATATTGAGCAGCGCCAGATTGAAGTCAGCGGCGGTCGTCCCAATCGGCGACGCAAAAGCCCAAATCATAGACGAAGCAAGAGAGTGGGATGCTGACCTGGTGGTAGTTGGAGCGCAGGGGCGCAGCGGGATAAGGCGCTTTCTGCACGGGAGCGTCTCGGAGGCCGTCGCGATCCACGCCCATTGCTCCGTCGAAGTGATCCATGACCCGCCTCACCTTTCTGTGGGCGAAACCGCCCGGCAAAAGGACGAGTTCGGACGTGAACCTCATGATTGCGGAGCCTAAGTCAGGCGAGGCCGCAACCTCAATCGACGCAATCGGTAATCAAAACGCCGGAAATGCTCTAATGACTTAGCGTTGCGCCGCCAGTTTCTTGAGGCGGTAACGAAGCTGGCCGCGGGAGATTCCAAGCTTCCCGTCCCTTCGTCATTTCAGGGTTCTCGGTTACTCTACCGAGTTTGTCAGCCCAAAAGAGTGAGAGCTCTCAAGTGCGAGCAGCAAATTCTGGCTTGCGGCTCACTTTGAGGGTCGCTGCAGAATTTCCGCCAATGCCTGCAATCGCTTCGCGTCTACCGCACTCTTGGCGGTGCCGGCGCTTTCTATCACCAACCGCGCGAATCTCTGGAGCTCCGCGAGCGATCCTCGACTCATATGTGAACTCTCTGCGCTCCTGATCGCCTTCCGCACGACAGCGATTTGATCCGCCGGCAACGCCAGCGATCGCTCCACCTGATCCAGGTAGGCTTTGGCCACCACCAACTTGGCCGGCCACTCGATCGGTTGCTGATTCTGTACATTAAACTCAGTGACTCGAACGGTCTTTGCGGCATCGATCTCATTCTGGGTCAGAAACCTGGTTGGACTTAGTTCAAAGATGTCCAGCCCGCGGGCGATCTCCGAAGCGTAGATGCGGCCGTTGTACCAATAAGCGGACCAGTCGCCACCCAGTATGAGCATCTTTGGATCAATTGGCCCGCGATCGAAATAGGCAATCTCAACCGGATGCTCCGCGTCGGTAAAGTCCATAACAGAGACGCCGCCCTGGTACCAGGCCTGCACTTCTATGTCACGGCCCGGGACTGGAATGAGCGAACCGTTATGCGCCACACAATTCTCGGTGTCGCCCTGTGCTGCCGGCATCTTGTAGTAGCTCGCGAAACTCAACTTATTATCCTTCAAATGAAACACCGCATCGGCGCCCCATTTGTTCGGATCGTTCTTACGGCAACGCGCACCCAGTCCGCCTCCCCACTCATCTGTGAACACGACCTTTGTCCCATCGTTCGAAAACGACGCCGAGTGCCAATATGCATAGTTTTGATCGTTCACTGCGTCCAGCCGCTTCGGATTCACCGGATCTTTTATGTCCAGAACGATTCCATTTCCGGAGCAGGCGCCGGCGGCCAACCCAAGCGCCGAGTAAACTGTGATGTCGTGGCACTGGTCGCTGTCGATTGGCTTCTGTTCCTCGGGTTTGCCGTGGGAGCCTCCGCTGCTCAACGCATTGAGCACCCCAGTACGAGGATCCATGAACACACGAGGACTGGACACCACCTTTGAATCCTGCGGCGCAGCCAGCGGTACTTTGATTACTTCAATGCGGAACAGCGCCGTGTTCGGGTCTTTATCAGGTTTTTCACCCGAACACCCGGCCAGCTCTTCACCCTGGCGCACGAACGATGTGCCGGAGACGTATATGTAGACGTTGTTTTTATCCTTCGGATCAACCACAAGCGTATGCGTGTGCGAACCGCGGCACGTTTGCACCGCCGCTACCTGCCTGGGATTCCTGATGTCTGATATATCGAAAATCCTTACGCCGCGGAACCGATCTTTTTGCGGCGCGGGTATAGTTGGCTTCTTCTCTTCGCCGGGGGGCGGCGGAGGCGCCGGTGGAAATCCCTGTGTGCCGCAATCGAGGCGCCCATTTGGCTGCTCGACCGACATAAACAATAAGTTCTTGTAGACCGATGGGTCTCCTTGTCCTCCCGGACAAATCATCGACGTTAACAACGTGGCTTTAGCGGGATTGGAAATGTCAAAGATATTGACGCCATAAAAGTTACCCTGAAACAGGTGGTTTCCCTGGAACGCAAGGTCCGAGTTAGCAAATGCCAGTTGCGCGATAACCAATTGCATCGGCTTAGGCATTTTTGAAGGGTCGGCAACGCCGAGCATACCTAAGGTCTTTTGCACCTTTGGACCACCGGGATCAGCGGAGTCGAGTTGAAACGCATCAGGTTTCTTGAAGAGCTGGACGTGCTTCAAGCCCATTGATGCTTCGCCTGCGTTGTACATTCCCGGTGTCAGTTTGGCTCGCGGGTCGTTAGCATCTGAGCCGGTCATTCGGTCGGGGAGCGGCGGCGCCGGCTCTGGCGCAAACGGATCCTCTTCCGCCTTCTTTGTGTCGGACTTAGTGTCTGCGGGTTTCTTTGATTCCTGAGACGAAGGCGTTTGGGCGTGCATCTGGCCGACAAAACACGACAAAACAAGGGAAGCCAGAATTAAACGGAGAGCCATGGTTTGTAGTCGATTCATCGTTTATCCTCTAAAGTTTTTTTCTCAAGCATGCTTTGCATGATCCGGATTTCGGCGCGCTGCCCGCTGTCTACATCCGTTGCAAAGTTGAACAATTCAGCGTCCTGTCCCGCGCCCGCGGTGTCGAACAAATCTTTCACCATAGTCAAAGCGCCGCCGTGGTGCTGAATCATACCTGTCAGAAACAGACGGTCGAACTCCTCGCCTCTTGCTTTCCTGAGCGCCTCCATCTGCTCCGCGGTAAGCATTCCAGGCATGAGCGTCATCGACTCGTGAGACATATTCATGTGCGTCATATCATGCATCGTTTCCGATACTGGCTGTCCACGTGCTGCCAGCCAACGTTTCATGAACTTTATCTCGTCCGCCTGCGATCTGCTGATTCGCGCACCCAGCGATCTCAGATCCTTGCTCTCGGTATGCGATTCCATCAGCGCGGTCATCTCAACCGCCTGAGCATGATGCATAATCATACCTTGCATGAACTGCACATCTGCCGGCGAGGCAGGCGGCAGTTTAGCCCTCGACGTCCGCGGAAGAGACCTCGTGGGCTTCCCCGGCGCGCCAGGTTGAACCACGACCGGTGGCGCCGGGGCCGCCTGCTGAGCCGAGACGCGTAAGGAGAACATACTCACCAGCGTAATCGCTGCCGCAAGCACGCACGAAGAAACCGCGACGCTTAGTACAATCCGATTCTCAATGGTGCACCTCACATCACGTGGTCTCATGTGCCGTTTGTAGTTGTACATCGTCGGGCTCACATTACCACATTTAGCGGGAACGTCACATCCGGTTTGGATTGGTGGCGGGTTGACTTCGAATTCACTCGCCTCGCGAGCCTGAGCGCGCCTGCGAAGCTTTATTCTTCATCGGATGAGGCCGAACTATGACCGGTCATGCGACCATTACCTCACCCGCACTGGCAGCACCAACCCGGACGGGCGCTTGCGGCCTGTGTGGATCGTGATGATCGATGGCATATCGTCGTTGGCGCCAGGCGGTCTAAACGTAGGGAAATCAATATTCGAAACTTTGATTCTGAGCGAATGCCCAGCCCCGAACACCCAATCATCCCCGTAATCCTTAAAGCTGACCGGTCTCACTTCTCCAGCGGCGAGTCCGGGTACTCGCGCTCCGCCTACTGTTACCTCTGTTTCGGTCCCATCGCGCGCAACATCAAAGGTCCTCACTAACAAGTCAACATCGGCGGATGTCGTGCAGCTTATGAACAGCGTGAACTCGCTCGATCCGACCATCTCCGTTTCGGTTTCAAAAGGCGCGAGCGTGTATTCGAACCTCAGCGGTACGTTGTTAAGCGCCTCGGCATGACCGCTCATCATATCCGCAGTCGAAGGTATTTCAGCTCCGAGGCGCGAGCTTCGCATCCGTTCAGGATGAAATATTCCGCCGACAGATTGCTCTGAAAGCGAGCCCTTTTTCTTATGAGACAGGATGCCGCTCGGCTTCAGGAAGAGCGGCGTTCCCTCGATCCCGGTCGAGGGAAGCGTCTTCGCCGTGAATGGCAAAACCGAGAACGGCGCGGGCGCGCTCGTGACTGTTCGCGAGTCAGTCGGGCCGATGTCTCGAAGATAATGATCAAACCATCGAAGCACCTGCGTGGCGATATACAGTTCTTCACCCTCGTAAGTATGACCCTGTGGCGGATGACCCCTTCGGCCGAGATAGATTTGCCTGGGCGCGGTCAACTGAGGGAACACGTCCATCACTTGAGTCGACGGAAAAAGATAATCGTCCCACGATTGGATTATGAATATCGGCGCTCGCGGCTGGCGCGCCGGATCTACAATCTGGTTTCCTTGTGCGTCGCGATGAGCGATCGAGCGCGCGCGAAGAGCTTCCCTCACTCTCCCCGGGACTTGTCCATTCGCGCCCGCATCGAACATTTCGAATTCAAGTTGTGTGTAGTTGTAGAAAGGAGGCTGGCCTGTTTGCCTCTGCAGCCCCGAATAAAACTCCGCGATCCCAAGGCGATAGTTTATCGCGCCGTTCGGATAGAGCGCCTGCTCCAGGTCCGTCCAGCCAACCAGTGGAATAACCGCCGACACTCGCGGGTCCGATGCAATCTGATACGAGTGCCCCCCGCCATATGAGCCGCCGATGACTCCTATCTTTGTTACCCGCGGCCCAATCGCATGATCAGGATCATTGATAAGCCAATCGATGACATGCCGCAGATCCTCCAACTCATCCGGTCCGCAGAGCGTAGCGCGTCCGCCCGATTCACCGTTGCCAAAGCCTCGCGCCGTATACGAGAGCACCGTGTAACCGGCCGCCGAGATGTAGTACGCGAGATTGTCTTCGCCGGTCAATCGATGCCCGCCCCATCCATGTATATAGATCACCGCCGGCGCCGCGGAGAATAGTCTGGGTTGATAAAGCGTGGCTGCCAGCGTGATGGTCCCCGGTCCAAAAGAGCCGGCGGGGACGCTGATAAAGCGATCTGAGACATCAACCAAGAGGCCGGGGCTGGCGGTCGAGATGGAAGGCACGGAGGTTGGCAACAAAAGCGCGAACAGGATAAGGAGGATGAGCAGCTTGTTGAAAATCACGACAGCATCTCCGACGGAGAATCGGCAGTCGCGACTTCAGATTGATAGCAGGACTCAGACTTCAAGGTCAACCGCACAATGCGATCACCAAGGCAACGAGACGTTTGACTCCGTCAACTTGGTTCCCATATAGTCGCAGCCGCAGTCATCCGGTTGCCCCGAGCCCTCTCTATGACCCAGCTCGCGAACCTCATCGTTCGACATCCAAAAGCCATCATCACCGCGACTTTAACAATCACACTTGCTTGTCTTGCCGTGATCTTAGCTCGAGGCATCAGCTTCAACGGATCGCCGGAGACCCTGGCGCGCAAGGATCAGAACTTCGATTTCTATAACGAGACTCGCAGCATTTTTGGCGACGACCGGGTTATCATCGTCGCGGTAACAACCCGCAATGTCTTCACGGGTGAATTTCTTCGGCGGCTTGATCGTCTGACTACCAACCTCGCTGCTGTCAGCGGCGTCGATCAAGCGGTCAGCCTCACGAACCTGAGATCGATCAGACGCGAACACGGCGAGGTTCGCGTCAGCCGTGTGATTTCCTCCGGAAGCCTCTTTCAGCCTGATGACGCGGAACTCGCAGGACTCAAGAATGAGTTGACTCGCGATCCCTTGTACGCGCGGCACTATGTCTCAGTCGATGGCCAAACGGCTGCGGTGGCCGTTTTCCTCAAGCCGCTCGATGAATCCGAGACCCGGGTCGTTGCCGAACGAGTGGAAGCCGTGGCCAAGTCCGAAGCGGACGGCGACGAAGTCTTCCTGTCTGGAGTCCCGATTCTTGATGCCCGCGGGATTCGAAGCATGCTGCGAGACATGCTGGTGCTTTCGCCGGCCGCGGCGGTCTTGTGCTTCCTGGTTTTTCTGTTTGCGTTTCGCACGTGGTGGGGCGCGATGCTGCCGATGTCGGCCCTGCTGATCGGGTTGATCTGGACGATCGCAATCATGAGCCTGTTCGGCCGGCCCATTACTCTAGCAACGTTGTCATTGCCAACGACGATGATGGCGGTTGGAAGCTCCTACATTTTTCACGTCCTGAATCAGTACCGCATCTCGATGCAGCACCTGAATGCCGGAGGTCGGCGCCGCTCAAAGCGTGTCGCGTGGACCGACGGGCTCGCGTTCATCGGCCCCGCGGTAATCGTGTCAGGAACCTCGACCGCGGCGGGCTTCGGCGCTCTCGCTTCGAGCACCGTACCCACCGCGCGCGACATGGGAATCTTCGAAGCCCTCGGCGTATTGGCTCTGCTCCTGTTGACGGTAGCGTTCATTCCGGCGGCTCTGGCGCTTCTTCCGCGCAATGCGTTGGGCCGGGCGAGCTCCACGCAAACAGATTACGTGCCGTGGCTCAACAGAACGCTTTCCAACATCACCGCGCTCGTTCTGTTTCGAAGACGCGGGGTCCTGCTGGCTACTTTTGCGGCAACGATGCTCGTCGGCGTCGGCTCAATCTGGCTGCGAGTCAACACCGACTATCTGCGAATCTTTCCGAGTGGGAGCGAAACGGTACGAGACGCCGGGAAGATGCACGAGCGGCTTGCGGGCGCCGCAACCGTTCAACTCGTAGTGAGCGGCGCCGCCGGGTCGGTGACGAACCCAAAGTTCATCACCGCGACGCAGAACCTCGAGCAATTCGCGCTTACGCTGGAAGGCGTGGACGCGGCCGTCTCCGTCGCCGACATCATCGGGAGAATCAATGCGGTGCTGACGGATTCACCGGATCGTCTCGCTTCGATCATCCCGGCCGATCCTTTGCGGCTCGCGTCAATTGTCCGCGACTATCTCTCCGATGAGGCGCTGGTTTCGCGGCTTGCGAGTCCCGATGGTTCACGCGCCGTGATTGTTCTAAGAGTAAATCTCTTCAGCTCAAATGAGCTTCAACGAATGACTCGCCGAATCAACGAGTGGTGCGCGCGGAACTTGCCGGGGGAGTTCACCGCGCGCGCGACGGGCTCGATCATTCTGCTCAACGACGCTTCCGATGCGGTTGCTGCTTCTCAATCTTCAAGCCTTGCCATTGCGCTGGTGACGATTTACCTGATGATGGTGATCCTGTTTCGATCCTTCGCCACCGGTTTGCTTGCGCTGCTCCCGAACCTTTTGCCGATCGTCTGTTACTTTGGAGTTCTTGGATGGACGGGCACGCCATTGGACATCACATCCAGTCTGGTTGCGAGCGCAGTGCTTGGACTCGCCGTCGATAATGCGGTTCATATGATCCGGCGCTATCGGCAATCAGTCGCCGAGCGGCGATCCTCGTCTGCCGATTCCAGTGCCGCGGCGGACGAAGGATGGGTTATGTGGCTGACGATGCTGCGGACCGGCAAGCCCATGGTGCTGGCGAATGGAATGCTCATCGCGGCCTTTTTGATTTTCGTGTTATCTTCGTTCGTGCCGGTCCGAATTGCCGGCTTGCTTTGGGCGGGCGGTATTGCCGCATGTCTTGTTTCGGATTTGATCCTTCTTCCTGTCTTAATGAAAACAAGATTGTTTGAGCGAGCGGCTCTCGGAAAGGATTTGTGAAGACCAATAACACTCATACTCTCAGATCACTCATTGCCTCGGTCGTGCTGACATCGTTCTTTGCGGGGTGCTCTAATTCGCGTACACCAAATCAACCCGATGCGGCGGCCAATCGAGGAACATCCGCGGGTCCGGCCCCAACTGAATTGATCGACCGATATCGCGCGCTCGACAACAGCACCGACTCGACCGCCAGGCTCAGTTGCACGATAACAAATTCAGAAACAAAGCGGCTCCTGTTGACGATCTATCGAAAGCGCGCGCCCGATGGCAGACGATTGATGCTGGTCGAATTCACATCGCCTGAGTTGGAACGCGATCGCGACGGGCTCATCACTATTCTTCCTGACGGCAAGATCGAAGGCGTCCGCTACGTGCAAAGCACCAACAGCTTCATAGTCACCGATGATCCAGCCGGAGAAGACGCGTTGTTCGGAATGACGCTTCAGGAACTCGCTGACGGACAGCCCGAGAAGTATGACTTCGCGCTCGCCGGTGAAGAAACTTACGAGGGCGCATCCGTATATCGACTCGAGGGAAAACTAAAACCCGGAGCCCAATCGAAGTTTCCGCGGTTGGTCTTGCTGCTCGACAAGCGGAACTTCACCGCGCCCCAAGCCGAGTTCTACGACAATCATAACGACCTTGCGCGCCGCCTCACCGTCCGCAAGACAGAGCAGATCGGGGGCCAGTGGACTCGCACGCGATGGTCGATCGACAATCGCGCCAGGCAAAGGACTATCGATTTTGAAGCCGTCGAGATCAAGTATGATCAAAAGCTGAGCGACTCAATGTTCACCCGCGAACACTTGAAGAAGATTGCGTCACATTGAAGCGAAGCGGTGACGGGGAGACGCGGTGACGGGGAGATCGCCGGATCTTGGGCTCCTTACTTCGCCGCTGGGTGTCGCCCCGGCACCGCGTCACTTTGCGAATATGCCCACAGACGAACTTCTAGCGGTCGTCGGCCGAGCCGACGAGCTTTATGATCACCGCGCTCAGCCAGGCGCGGTGAGGGAGTGCGTCATGGTGTTGTCCGGTGCCCGGGGAGCCAGCGACCGCTACGAGTTGCAATGGCGATTGGGTCGAGCATTTTTCTTCCTGGGTCAGGAAGCCGGGTCGCGCGATTCAAGTGCTGGACTCTACTCGACCGGAATCGCGGCGGGCGAGCGCGCCGTTGCTCTCAACAGCGAACGCGTTGAGGGTCACTTCTGGGTGGGCGTGAATCTGGCCCTCTTTGCTGAAGTCAAGCGCGGCATCAGAGGCGTACGCGCGCTTCGCTGGGCCCGAAAAGAACTCACCAAAGCCGTGTCGATCAGCGAAAGCTATCACGACGGGGGACCGCTGCGAGTGCTCGGGCGACTGATGCATAAGGCTCCTAGGATACTCGGAGGAAACATCACCATCAGCCGGGAATTATTTGAGCGCGCGATAGCCGTTGCGCCTTCAAACACAGTGACGTTGATGTACGCCGCGGAACTGGCGATTGAAACCGGCGATCGCGATCGCGCCGCGGCTCTCCTCCAGCGAGTGCTGGCATCTTCAGTTGATCCTGCGTGGGAATTCGAGAGTAATCGCGACCGCGCGAGCGCTCGCTCGATTCTTGAGCAACTGTCGTCCGCGTGATCGAGCGATCACGGTTCGTGGATTACAAACCGCTGCTGTCGTACAATCAGCCTGACATTTTTCTGGAGGCAGACTCGATGAGTTTAAGGCGCGTGGTTGTCACGGGGATGGGAGCCGTCAGTCCAAACGGCATCGGCCGCGAAGCGTACTGGAAGGCAACATCAAACGGCGTCAGCGGAACCGGTCCCATAACTCTGTTCGACGCGTCCAAGCTCTCGTGCCGGGTCGCCGCCGAAGTCAAGGACTTCGACTTTGACCGTTATATCTCCAAGAAAGATCGCGACCGCGTCCAGCGAGCCGTGCCGATGGCGTTTTTCGCCACGGACGAGGCCGCCGCGGACGCCGGACTCAAGTTTGAAGACCTGTCCGAATCAGAGCGCGAAAATATCGGAGTCATCATCGGCACCGGAGCCGGCGGCATCGAATTCGCCGAGCGGCAATATAAGCAATACTACGACCGCAGCGATCACGACGCTGCCTACCGGCGCGTGAGTCCTTATTCGATCGTCGCGTCATTCGTCGGCATGCTATCGAGCGAAATAAACATGGCCTATCGGCTCCACGGAATGAGTCACGTACTTTCGACCGGGTGCACAAGCTCGACCGATGCGATGGGATACGCTTTCAATGCAATTCGACTCGGGCAAATCGATACGGTAGTCACCGGCGGCGTTGAAGCCTGCATTACGTTTGGGCTGATGACTGCGTTCTGCCGCATGGGCACGGTGACAACAAAATGGAATGACGATCCGGCGCGCGCGTCTCGACCATTCAACGCCGATCGTGATGGTTTCGTGCTGGGCGAAGGCGCGTGGATTCTGATTCTCGAGGAACGCGAGCGCGCGCTTCGCCGAGGCGCGCCGATCTACGCCGAGCTGGCCGGATACGCTTCGACGTGCGACGCGTATCATCGAGTTCAGATCGCACCCACGGGTCACGATGCCGCGCGGGCTATGAAGATGGCAACCGAGCAGGCCGGGCTTTCGATGGGCGACATCGACTACTTGAACCTGCACGGGACGGCCACGAAGATCAACGATCGCACGGAGTCGGCAGCGGTGCGCATGGCTTTCGGGGATCGCGCGCGACAGATACCGGCCAGCTCTACGAAGTCGATGATCGGCCACGCTCAGGGAGCTTCGGGCGCGGCGGGCGTTGTCGCGACGTTGATGGCAATGAAGCACAACTACGCGCCGCCGACGATCAACGTCGAAGCGCCGGATCCCGAGTGCGATCTCGATTATGTGCCGAATCAAGGGCGTGAAGTGCGAATTGATAACGCGCTGTGCAATTGTATCGCCTTCGGGTCTAAGAACTCGGCGCTGGTGTTCAAGAGGTTTCAGCAGAGCGATGAAACTTCGATTTGAGCGCCAGCGAACGCAAGACAGCTTTTACACCAATCGAGGAGTTTCAACCTCAGAATAGGAGCAATACAACGTGCAAAGAACCGCGAAGTTGGAGTTTGCTTGCGGTTTTAAGGCGGTCTGAAATGTATCCCAATGATTAGTCATTAGTATTGAGCGTTGTAGTAACTGTTCAGCGAGTTTCGACAGATTACAAATCCACGACGCGATAGGAGAAAACATGAAATCACGAGCATTTTGGGTTCCTGTCTTGCTTTTCGCGCTGTTAGCACTAAGCGCTTCGAGGTTCCCTGCGAGCTATGTCGCTGAGGCGACGGTAGCCAATGCGGCGCCGAATCTGGTCGAGCACGTCGTTCGGAGTCCCTATTACGCGTTATGCAACGACAGCTCGCATGGGGTCGGTTGCGCTGGAACTCATACGTGGTGCGGTCCTGAACGAGATAATCATGCGGCGGCTAAAGCTGACGCAGATTCCCACAAGAAAGCTAACCCGTCTCACAATGTAACGGTGTATCACGTGCCCTAGGTATGATTTGGCGCAGCGAGGAAAATGAAGTCAGTACCATCCGCAATGACTGACGCGATGTCAGAGCAAGACGGAAAAGACGCTCTGCAACAGTGGCGAGAGTCGGCGCCCTTCTGGGCGAAGCACGCGGACACTGTCCGCTCAATGTTCGCGCCGATCACTTCCGCCCTGCTCGAAGCTAGCGGAATCGCGGATAGACATTCAATACTCGATGTCGCGGGTGGCGCGGGTGAGCCTTCAATCACAATCGCTCAATCGGTTGGCGCCTCGGGGTCGGTCATCTGCACCGATGCCGTAGCGCAGATGGTCGCAACCGCACGAAACGAAGCCCAACGCGCGGGCGCTTCGAACATCGCCTTTGCCCAATGCGTTGGCGAATCACTGCCGTTCGCGGATAACAACTTCGACACTGTCGTGTGCAGGCTCGGGGTGATGCTGTTCCCCGATCCCGCTTCCGCGATTCGCGAGATGCTTCGTGTGGTGAAACCAGGCCAACCTGTGTCAGTCGCGGTTTGGCGTCACCAAAAATCCAATCCGTTCTTTTTCGTCGTGGCGGATGTCGTCTCTCGTTACGTCGAGTCCGCGCCCGAAGATCCCGACGCGCCCGGCGCGTTTCGATTTGTGGAGTTGGGCAAGCTGGCGCGCCTCTTCACGGAAAGCGGAGCCGCACAGGTGAACGAACGAGTTCTCGACTTCGAGATGGAAGCACCCATCACACCAAGACAGTTCTGGGAACTGCGCACGGAGCTAAGCGACACGTTGCGCGCAAAGGTCGCGTCTCTCTCGGCTGAGCAGGTAAAGCGTGTGGCTGACGAAGTCGAAGAAGCCGGACAGCCTTTCTACAGCGCGGGCCGCATGAGATTTCCGGGGCAAGTGTTGATCGTGACCGCCGTGGCAAAGAATTCTCAGACTTAATGGCAGTCCTCATCCTCTTAATGCTGCCGATGCACGAATGATAAGCACGTGCGCCGGTTGTCCTCCTCTAGCCGGTTGAAACTCGCCGGCCACTTGCGGGCCGCGGCTATCCGTGAAGTGTCCTGGGCACTAACGCCACAATAGCCGCGGCCCCGCTTTCCTCAGGCATTTTTTGGGACGGCGTTCTTTCGGCAAGTCAGAAGCCTCCGATCCATTGAGTGATGTCCTGATGATGCGCTGTTGTATGGCGCACCGGCGTTCGTAGTCCGGCCTTCAGGAGCCTGTCGGTTTATTTGATCGCGCGCTCAAGTTTCTGTGAAATGGGTTTGTGAACTCATTGGTTTTTCTACTCGAGCGATTAACCAAACCGCTTCAGGACTCTTGAGGCG